>Ga0207677_10001289_pt1 | contig 13442 bp, 14 predicted proteins | sample KBSMisM42_FD_184311 | JGI IMG/M metagenome (GOLD analysis project Ga0207677, IMG submission 184311) | Miscanthus rhizosphere microbial communities from Kellogg Biological Station, Michigan, USA - KBS Miscanthus M4-2 (SPAdes) (version 2) | ecosystem: Host-associated > Plants > Roots >...
GTCCCGCCGGTGCAACGGGTGCTACAGGTCTCACCGGTCCGGCCGGTCCCATCGGGGCGACCGGTCCGACCGGATTAACGGGTGCTGCTGGTCCCGCCGGTCCGAGCGGTCCCATTGGTCTTACAGGTCCCGCCGGTGCAACGGGTGCTACAGGTCTCACCGGTCCGGCCGGTCCCATCGGGGCGACCGGTCCGACCGGATTAACGGGTGCTGCTGGTCCCGCCGGTCCGACCGGTGCAACAGGTCTCACCGGTCCTGCCGGTCCGGTGGGTGCGACTGGTCCGATCGGTTTGACGGGTGCTGCTGGACCGAGCGGTCCGATTGGTCCTGCCGGTCCGAGCGGCGCAACAGGCCTCACCGGCCCCGCCGGTCCGGTCGGCGCGACTGGTCCGATCGGATTGACCGGTGCTGCTGGACCGAGCGGTCCTATTGGTCCTGCCGGTCCGACTGGCGCAATAGGTCTCACCGGCCTGGCCGGTCCGGTCGGCGCAACGGGTCCGATCGGTTTGACGGGTGCTGCCGGTCCGAGCGGTCCTGTTGGTCCTGCAGGACCAACTGGCGCAACAGGTCTCACAGGCGCCGCCGGTCCAGTCGGCGCGACGGGTCCGATCGGATTGACGGGTGCTGCGGGACCCGCCGGCCCGAGCGGTCCGAGTGGCCCCATCGGTCTCACTGGTGCCGCCGGTCCCGCCGGCGCAACCGGACCGACAGGTGCAGCCGGTCCCGCCGGCCCGACGGGTGCGACCGGACTTACCGGTCCCTCGGGCCCGATCGGCCTTACGGGTCCTGCCGGCCCCACCGGCGCGACGGGTCTCACCGGCCCCGCTGGTCCAAGCGGACCAATCGGTCTTACGGGTCCTGCCGGTCCAGTCGGAGCGACTGGTGCTACCGGCTTGACGGGTCCCGCAGGTCCGAGTGGCCCAAGCGGTCCGATTGGTCTTACTGGTCCCGCAGGCCCAATCGGTGCGACTGGTGCGACAGGCTTGACGGGTCCTGCGGGTCCTAGCGGCCCGATCGGCCTCACGGGTCCCGCCGGACCGACTGGCGCAACAGGTCTTACCGGCCCCGCTGGTCCAAGCGGACCAATTGGTCTCACCGGTCCTGCCGGTCCCGCTGGACCGACCGGGCTTACCGGTCCGGCCGGCCCGACTGGCGCTACCGGTCTCACAGGTCCCGCTGGTCCAAGCGGCCCAATCGGACTTACGGGTCCTGCCGGTCCAGTCGGTGCGACTGGTGCCACCGGCTTGACCGGTCCTGCCGGCCCGAGTGGTCCCAGCGGTCCGATCGGCCTCACGGGTCCCGCCGGACCGACTGGCGCAACAGGTCTCACCGGCCCCGCTGGTCCAAGCGGACCAATTGGTCTTACTGGTCCTGCTGGTCCGGTCGGTGCGACCGGTGCGACTGGCCTGACAGGCCCCGCTGGTCCGAGTGGACCTAGCGGTCCGATCGGCCTCACAGGTCCCGCCGGCGCAACTGGCGCAATCGGTCTTACCGGTCCTGCAGGTCCCAGCGGTCCGATCGGCCTCACGGGTCCCGCCGGACCGACTGGCGCAACAGGTCTTACTGGCCCCTCCGGTCCAAGCGGACCAATTGGTCTCACCGGACCTGCTGGTCCCACGGGCGCAACAGGTCTCACAGGTCCTTCTGGTCCGATCGGCCTCACGGGTCCCGCCGGCGCGACTGGCGCAACGGGTCTTACCGGCCCCGCTGGCCCAAGTGGACCAATTGGTCTCACTGGTCCTGCTGGTCCAGTAGGTGCGACTGGCGCGACAGGTCTCACCGGTCCGGCTGGTCCAAGCGGACCAATTGGTCTGACTGGTCCCGCAGGTCCAGTCGGGGCCACTGGTGCGACAGGCTTGACCGGCCCCGCGGGTCCGAGCGGTCCGATTGGACTCACCGGACCTGCCGGTCCAACGGGTGCGACCGGACTTACCGGCCCCGCGGGACCGAGTGGTCCCAGCGGTCCGATCGGCCTCACTGGTCCCGCCGGCGCAACTGGCGCAACAGGTCTTACCGGTCCCGCCGGTCCTAGTGGTCCGAGCGGTCCGATCGGCCTCACCGGTCCCGCCGGTGCGACGGGCGCAACGGGTCTTACCGGCCCTGCGGGTCCGAGCGGACCGATTGGTCTAACCGGTCCTGCCGGTCCGACCGGTGCAACCGGACTCACAGGTCCCTCTGGCCCGATCGGACTTACCGGCCCCGCCGGCCCCACTGGTGCCACAGGTCTCACCGGTCCGGCTGGTCCGAGCGGTCCGATTGGCCTCACTGGTCCCGCCGGTCCTGTCGGCGCCACTGGTGCGACAGGCTTGACTGGCCCCGCCGGTCCTGCGGGTCCCAGCGGTCCAATCGGCCTCACTGGGCCCGCGGGTCCGGTCGGTGCCACGGGCGCAACAGGCCTTACCGGTCCGGCTGGCCCCAGCGGCCCAATCGGTCTCACTGGTCCTGCGGGTCCGGTCGGTGCCACTGGCGCCACCGGGTTGACGGGACCTGCTGGTCCGAGCGGTCCGATTGGTCTTACCGGTCCTGCCGGTCCGACCGGTGCGACCGGACTTACCGGTCCCGCTGGTCCCATCGGGTTGACGGGTCCCACCGGTCCTACGGGTGCAACTGGTTTGACGGGCGCTGTCGGTCCGGCTGGCGCGACCGGTCCAATCGGTCTTACGGGTCCGGCTGGCCCCGTGGGAGCCACGGGAGCGACGGGCCTCACCGGCCCTGCGGGTCCGATCGGCCTCACGGGTCCTGCTGGTCCCACCGGCGCGACCGGACTTACCGGTCCTGCCGGCGCGACAGGTGCCACCGGATCGACCGGTCCCGCCGGCGCGACTGGCGCAATCGGACCGATTGGTCCTCAGGGCCTGGTTGGTCCCGCGGGCGCTACCGGTCCTGCCGGTCCGCAAGGGTTGACCGGTCTCACCGGGCCCGCCGGTCCAACTGGTCCGGTCGGTCCTCTTGGTCCGGCTGGTCCGATGGGCGCGACTGGTCCTGCCGGTCCGCAGGGCAACACCGGCTTGACCGGTCCCGCCGGTGCCACTGGTCCTGCTGGCGCATCCGGCCCCGCCGGTCCCGCTGGTCCTCTTGGACCGGCCGGTCCGCAGGGTCCCGTCGGTCCGGTAGGTCCTGCCGGTCCGCAGGGGGTCGCTGGTCCGCAGGGTCCGTCGACGGTTCGCGCGCAGTGGGCCGAAGCGACCGGCAGTACGCCGATCGGCTCGCTGACGACTCTGCCCGGTATGAGCGTCACCATCACCACCGATCGTACCGACACGATTTCCATTCAGGGCAACGTCAACGTCTTCACCGACAAAGACACCTTCATCTATGTCTACCTCGACGGTGAACCGGTCGGGACGGCGGGTTACACGAGCGTCGTCAACGCATGGAACAACGTCCCCTTCTTCGTGATGCGGAGCGTGACCGCGGGGAACCACACCGTGACGCTGCGAGGCAGCGCCAACGGCTCCAACGCCCGCGTCGGAGCGCGCGTGCTGACGGTGACCGCCTTCTGATCCACGACGATTCGCAACCGGCGAAGAGCCGCTCTCCGGAGCGGCTCTTCGTATATAAATCGCCGGCCGTGAGCCGCCGCAAAGAACGCTGGTTCGCAGGAGTAATCGTGGCGCTCGCAGTGATCGCGGGCGCGATCGCGCTGGCGCCCGAGCTCGAGATTGCACGCGTCGATCTCAACGACTCCGTCTTTCACTTCACCATCGCCGATGCCATCGTGCAGCGCGCCGCCGCCGGCACGCCGGTGCTCGACTTCTGGATGCCGGAGTGGAGTTTCGGCTATCCGGTCGTCCGCGACTATCAGCCGCTCGCGCACTGGCTCGTCGCCGTTGCCCACTTCGCCACGTTCCGCCAGGCCTCGGTGCTCGAGATCTTCACCATCCTGCGCTGGCTCCTGCTCGCGTTCTTTCCGCTCTCCGCGTACGCCGGCTGCCGGATGATGTCGCTGCGCCCGATGACATCAGCGGCGGTGGCGCTGCTCTCTCCCCTTCTTTCGGCGCCGAACCTCTACGGCCTCGATTACGGCAGCTACATCTGGCGCGGCAACGGCCTCTTCACCCAGCTCGTGGCCATGCACCTTTTCGTGCTCGCTATCGGTGCCGGATGCCAGGCCATTCGCGAGGGTCGGCGGGTGACGCTGGCCGGATTGATCCTCGCCCTCACTTTCCTCGCGCATTTCATCTACGGATACATGGCCGCCGCGACTCTCGTGCTCGTGGCCGCACTTCCCGGCACCGACTCCCCGCATCGACGCCGCTTCCTCCGCCTCGGCTGGCTCGCTGTACTGAGCATCGCCGTCACCGCGTTTCAGATCGTTCCGATGCTCGGCGACGGCCCGTTCATCAATCGCAGCCGGTGGGAGCCGACCTGGAAATGGGAGTCGTTCGGCGTTCAGGAAGTCCTCTCGCTCACCGCCTCGGGCGACCTGCTCGACGGAGGCCGCCTCCCCGTTCTCTCGCTCCTGGCGCTGGCTGGTGCGATCGCAATCGTGCGACGCCGAAAAGAGTCCGCTGAGGAACGGTTCGCGTGGCTCTTCGCGATCTGCGGTGCGCTGCTCTGGATTTTTCTCTTCTGCGGCCGCGCCGCGTGGGGGCCGCTGTTCAAGGTCCTCGGACTGAGCGAGGCGGCGCAACTGCATCGATTCATCGGCGGCGCGCAGTGGTTTCTGCTCATCCTCGCCGGAATCGGATTGACGCGACTCTGGACGATCCCCTTCCAACGCCGCTGGCGCTTGCCCGCGCTCGCCGCAGTCGCGATGACGATCATCCTGCTTTCCTTCCCCGCGGCAGAGCGGCATCAATTCCTGAACGAAGGATATGGGTGGGGCCGCGAGAACCTCGCGGCTGCAGAAAACGAGCGCGACGTACTCGCGAAAGTCACCGACGCTGTGAAGCGCCTCGGCGGCCGTTCGTATCCGGGGCTGGCCGGCAAGTGGGGCGCGCAATTGCGCGTCGGCTACGTCCCGCTGTACGCGTTTTTCAGTACTGCGCACATCCCTGCCGTCGCATTTCTCTATCACGCTATGGCGCTGCCGGCGGACGTCATGGTGAAGTTCGACGAGTCGCGCGCCGAGCAGTACCGGCTCTTCGATATCCGTTCCGTCGTCGCTGATTCCGGCCGTGCGCTGCCGGTCTTTCTTCGCCCCATTGCGTCGTTCGGCAGGTTTCGGCTCTATCAACCGCCGCCGTCCGGCGGAGTGTTCGATCTCGTGCGCGCTCCGTACACCTTTCACGTCGACAGCCGGACGTTCTTCGACGTCAACGACGCCTGGCTGTCGAGCGGCTGGCCCGCCGCGCGCGCGCATCTGCTGCTCGATTACGAGTCCGCCGTTCCGCTGGTCCAGCGTCCAAGACTCGCAACGATCGCGTCGCTGGCCGCACCGGCGCCCGTCGTTTCGTGCGGCAGCATCCTCAGCGCTTCTGATGACGGCGACGTTCATCGCGCGCAGTTGGATGTGAGCCGAGGGGATTGTTTCGCGCTTTTCAAGATGACGTATCACCCTAACTGGCGCGCGACGGTCGACGGCGCGCGCGCTACGACGATGATGCTGTCGCCTGGTTTCGTCGGCGTGCCGCTCCCGCCCGGACGGCATTCGATCGAATTGCGCTACGACGCGGGGACCCTCAAAGGCATTCTTCTCCTTCTCGTCGTTCCGTTTCTCTTTGTCTCGTTCGTCGCCGAGCGCCGCGGCGTGCTCGATCGACTGGAGTCGCGCGCCGAGGAGACGCGAATCACCTGGACTCCGACGCGCACCTGGGCGCTGCTGACGTTTGCGTTGGTGCTGCCTTGCATCGCGCCGTATGCCGGCCGCGTCGAGCCGAACGGTCACGACGCGCTCGAGTATCTGCCGCGCGTCGTCGAGTTTCACGAGAACATCCGCCACGGCATTCTCCTGCCGCGCTGGGCGCCCGATCTGAGCAGCGGCCAGGGGCAGCCGTTGTTCCTTTTCAACCCTCCGCTTTTCTACTACCTGACCGAGCTCTTTCATCTGGCCGGCTTCTCGTTCATCGCCTCGATGAATGCCGCGTGCGTGCTGCTCATCCTCGCCGCGGCGGCGTCGATGTTTCTGCTGGCGCGATGGTATTTCGGTCCCGCCGGCGGCGCGGTGGCGGCGCTGGCGTACGTATGGGCGCCGTACTTCCTGGTCGAGATTTACGTGCGGACGGCGTTCGCCGAATTTTCGTCGCTGCCGTTTTACCCGCTCGCGATCTACGGCTTCGCACGGCATGCGGCGTCGCGCGAACGCAAATACCTCGTCATCGGCGCCGCCGCCTATGCCGCGATCTGGTTCGCGCACTCTCCTGCCGCCGTGCTCTTCTCCCCGCTCCTCGGCGGCTTCATCCTCTTCCTCGCCTGGCGCGCGCGAAGCGTCCAGCTCCTTTTGACACACGCCGTTGCAGTCGCCGCCGGCTTCTTGCTCGCGGCGACAATCTGGCTGCCGAGCGTCGTCGAAGCGCCCGACACACATTCGAATCTGCTGACCGAGGGGCCGCTGAAGTATTCGAATCACTTCGTCGCGCCGTGGCAGTTCTTTTCGAACGCGTGGGGATACGGCGTCTCGGTTGCGGGCGATCAGGATGGGATGTCGTTCGCGCTCGGCTGGCCCTTGCTACTGCTCGCTGCTGTCGCCGGAATCGCCATCGAGTCCGATGCGTGGAAGCAGTGGTTCGCGTTCTTCGCCGGCGCGACGTTCATCCTCTGTTTTCTGATGACGCAACGTGCGCATGCGCTGTGGGATGCGATCCCGCAGGTTCAGTACGTCGCTTTCCCGTGGCGGCTGCTGGCGCCGGCGACGTTCTGCCTGGCGCTGCTCAACGCGGCCATCGTTTTCGCGATCAACCGCTTACCGGACCGCTGGCAGAACGCGGCCTACGCAGCCGTGATCGCGGCGATCGTCCTGAGTGGACTCCCGCATGCGAAGCCGGTCTCGTATCTGTCGCTCGACGAAACGCTCTGGACTCCGCACGACATCGCCGAGTACAACGTCGTCGCCGCGACGTTCGACACATTCGAGCCGCGCTGGGTGCAGTTGCGGCCGACGCACACCGGCGGCCGCATCCTCGTGCTGCGCGGCAACGTGACCGCTACGATCGCGCAACGGCTGCCGACGCATTTCGCCGCGCAACTTCGCGCGACGACGTTGAGCGACATCGAGCTGCCGCTCGCCTACTTTCCCGGCTGGCACCTCCGTCTCGACGGTGTCGAACAACCGGTCGACACGCCGTCGCCGATGGGCCGCATGCGCCTGAGCGTCGGCCCCGGCGCGCACGAGGTGGAGGCAACATTCGAACGCACGCCGATCCGCTGGATCGCCGACCTCACCACCCTCGCCGCTCTCCTCGGCCTCATCGCGGCATGGCCGTGGCGGCAAAAGAAAAAGGGCCGCGCGAGCGGCCCTGAATGAAGTTCGTTTGGAGCGGGCAACCGGACTCGAACCATGTCCTCGCTTTTCGCGTAACCCTCTCTCAATAAACGCAAGCACTTACGAGGACTGCTACTTACGTTGCGATGTCGTAGGGGCGTTATTGGGGTGTTGGTTTGGTAATTCCTTGGGAACTTTGGGAAGCGGGATCAACTCGCCGTTCACGAAACAGAACAACGCGTAATCGTCCGCGCCGACCGCCGGATCGTAATCTCCCGCCAGGATTTCCCACGGGCACTCCAGTGCGTAGCCGTCATCGCTCACGATCCGAATCCTCCCTGAACAACCTTCAACTGCGACGCCCAAACAGCCAAGACTTGATTGCTGGCAGTTTCCAGAGGCGCCAACGTCTCCATCCAAGATTGAGTGCGAACACGAGAATTCGCGCACGCAGCGGGCCATGTTGCTTCTTGGAGATCGGGCGAGGATCGACAACCTCGCTCCAGTAGATCATCGGCTCAGCCATCGCTACCCTCCAAACGCCCCGCTGACCACGCGGAGTTGCTGCGGCCCAAGGATACGCCGGAAAATCGCGTCGACGATATCGTTCGCCTCGTTCATGCTCTGCATCATGATCTTCGTGTAGAGATCCGTGACGTCGCCCGTGTCAAGAGAGTGGCCAACGAGCGCCTTCACGACGAGCGAATCGACCTTGTGCAGCCGGAGCCACGTCACGTAGGTCGTGCGCATGTCGTGCTCGCTGATGCGCTGAATGCCCGCTTTGGCGCACAGCCGCGCGAGCGGTATCCGCGTGTACGGCAGTCCGGTTTCCGGGTTCGGCCAGATGTAACCGGACAGCCGCGGCGATCCGAGCTGCTCCATCGCGATCGACGGCAGCGGGCGGTTGAGATCGCGAGCCTTGCGTCCGCCCTTCATCGCTGCGGCCGGGATCTTCAGCATCGCGTTCGACCAGTCGATCCATTCGCCGCGGAGGCCGTAGAGGTTTCCTTCGCGCAGGCCGGTGGCAAAGCCGAAGATCATGATGCGGCGGCGCCACTGATGCTGCACGGCGCCGAGCAGTGCCGTGACTTCGTCCTCCGTGAGCGCGACCTGTAGGGAGTTCTGCTTCTGCAGCAGGATGTTGGTCAGCTTGTCGGGCAGACGTACGCCTTCGCAGCCGGTCCTCGAGCGCCACGTCCAGGCGAAACGCGCAAGCCGGGTCAGGAGCTCCACTTCGTCATTCACGGTACGGTGCCGGACGCGTTCGCCAGAGTCGACGTACTCCCCTTTCGCGTTCTTTCGCTGCACGCGGTCGAGCTTTCGCACGTTGACGTAGCCCTTCAGAAGCGGCTCGTCAATGTTCTCGGGGGTGAGCGCGTCGACGTCGATGTGGCGCAGGACCGTGCGAAAAATGGATTCGTCAATTTTCAACGTCTTCGCGCTGACGTCCGTGCGGTTCTCCTTCTGGTACAGATCGAACGTCTGCCGGATGGTCATCTTCGTTGATGCCACGCCGCGCACCGCGTCGATGGCGAGCTGCTCGCGGCGCCTCCGTTCCGCCGCGGCCCACTCGTTCGCCTTCAGCTCGTAATCGCGGCGGACGCTCTCCTTCGTCGGCTCCGTTTTCGGTACGGCGCGGAACACCGTCGGCCAGTAGTCGTCCGGCACTTTCGCCCATGTGTCAGAGACGCCCGACTCCCAAAAGCGGACACGGTAGCAGCGGTGCTTTTCGGACCATTTTGCGGAGGATGATTTGAGGGTCATGGCTGACCCGTCCATGCGATCGCTTTCGCGCGGACGGACATCGTTTTGACCGATCCGCCCTTCGCGCCGAGGAATCCGCTATCAAACTTCCACGCGCTGCCCTCGGATTGCGACTCGACAAAGATCGCGTCCGCTCCATGCCGGGCGGCCTCGTGCCGAACGGCCTTTATCAATTCCGCCTCGGTGTCGTATTCGTCAGACGGCGGCGTGATGATGCCGATGACGACGTATTCGCGGGTCGGCGGTTGCTCAAGGAATTGGACGTGATCGAAACTGACCGGCGGGCGCGGCGATGTCTGGACCGGAATCCACATGTCCGCCGGGCAACCGGTGAGGCCAAATCCTGCGAATAAAACGACCAGCAAAAGACGCGTCCGTTTCATGGTGTTTTCACTCCTGCTTTGTAGGCAAATCTAGTGACGCCTAACGCTAAAATGTGCGCGACGAAGACGCCTCCGAGGAGCATCGTGTACGGCGATTCTGTCCGGTAGGATTCGTCCGCGTAAGTCTTCCCTTTGATTGCTCCTGCTAAACCGGCTCTTGCGAACTCCACATCCATCGAAAGGGAGGAGTCGCCAGTAGTTGACGCGCGGGCGATCACCTGCCGCAACTCTTCGCGTGATCGGGCCTCCGTAAGCGCTCCGTCGACCGCCTGTTGCCTTGCGCGCAGCAGCCGGGGCGTGGCCGCAAGCGCCGCGGCAAGCGTGATCAGGCACGCGACGGCGATATACGCTTCGAAGAGCACGCGTCCGTTCACCCACCAACCTCGCTTTCCATATTGAAAACAAAAGGCAGCCCGCCCTTCGGAGCGGACTGCCGAGGTAGTGGCCGGCGCTGCGGGATTACGGCTTCGGGAACGTGGGATCGTCCAGCCCGATCAAATGGCGGATGACTTTGATGATCGGGGCGAACGGGGAGTACGGGCTGGTGTCGCGTTTCGGTTGAGCGTTGACGGTTGAGGCGGTGAGAACGACTGCGAGGGCGACGATGGACAGCGAGCGTTTCATGGTGAATCCTCCTTGCATCGCCGGAACCATTCCGGCGAGCTGAGGACAACGCTACGCTTCCCATGTGACCCCCTTCAAGGCGCTACCATGAAAATCAGTTCACCGCGAAAACCTGAGACTCCATTGCCGCAGCGTCGATTGATGCCGCAACCGTTCGAACCGTGTCGGCGGTCGCTTGCGTGGAGCGACCGCAATCCGCCAGCATTTCGAGCGCTTCCGCGGCCGTGACCACCATTCCGGCCTTCGACGCGCGAACGTATACCTGCATGCAGATGCGCGATACGTCGGTTGACGCGTCACGCTCCTTCAACTCTTCGGCGTGAGCAAGCAGAGTGAGCGCCCACTCGCCGATCATTCCGAGGCTGTCGAATGCCGCCGCAGCATCATCGAAGATGGACTGACGGCCTGACTCACGGAAAGCGATTCGAGCCAGCGACCGTAAGATCCTCGCGCTCGGAATGGGCATGCCGATGTTGCGATACATCTCGGCTGCCGCGTCCAGATACTGCCGTGCCGCCCGCACGTCGCCCTTCCTGGTGGCGCAATGTCCGAGATTGCCGAGTTCCGCGGCGGCCCGCTCCACGTCGCCACGCTCGGTCGCGGCCATGAGGGCGCCGCGGTACAAAGCGGCCGCTTCGTCGTAACGCTTCTCTCGGTAAAGTATTGACGCCTCGAACGAGACGGCGCGCTCCATGCGCACGGTATCGTGATGCCTCGCGAACACTTCGCGCGCCGCGCGCAAAAGATCAGACGCCTCGCACGTCCGGCCGGCTTCGTACGATACGATAGCGCGACAGTAGGCGACGAGGGCTAGATTGAACTCCCTCGCCTCTGTACCTGATGCCGCGGCTGCGGCTCGATCCGTCTGCCGAAATGCTTCTTCGAGGTCCCCGAGTAGCCGCAACGCGCTCGCCTGTTCCTTTATCGCCCGAAAGCGCAATTGCGGAACGTCGCGCCCGGACTGGTCGAGAATGCGCTCTGCGGCGCGCGCCACGGCCAGCAGAGTGCGCGGCGCCCATCGATGCTCATGTTCGTCGATCGCTTCAAGCAGGCCGCGGGCGACTTCCGGGGCGCACGAGCCGGAGACTCTGGCCGAGTCAGCGCGGGCCACAATTAGCGTTTGGCTCGGGCCGGCGACGATGGAGCGCGTGATAGCCTCGGCGCAGGCAATGGACAGAAGCGCGCGCTCCGGCCGGCCACCATCGTTCGTCATCAGCGCAAGCATCACCGCATCACTCGTCGTCTTTTTGCTCACGTAGAGGTTCCCCTTGAACTCCTGCGCGCGCCGCCATTGCTATCGCGAACGACTCCGCCATCAACCACTGCTCGTTGATCGGGCGCCGCTCCATCTTGGCGGCGAACTCGCGAAACAAATCAGACGGCGTTTCCCCGGACGATGTGATGATGTCGCGAACGGCGTCCTTCGCCGATACCCCTTTCGCTCTCGACTCAGCCAAAGCTTCCAGCGCGTCGCTGACCTGTTTCAGCGTCGCAGGGTGAAGGCTCTCATCGTTGCCTTCGGCGCGGATGATAGTGTTCCGTGACAGCCTCGCAGCCTCGGCGACGGCTGCCTGAGTAAGGCCCAAGCGGCGACGTTCGGTCCGCAAGCGGTGACCCTCCGACGTGGCTCCCATCTCTTCGAATGCAAGCATACCGTGTTTGCGTTTCGCTGCAACAGTAAGTCCGGTTTGCCACAAATGCAAGGCGCGGCGTAAATATTTTGCCACGGTGAATGCAAATGCACTTAAAAAGCACTTGACATGCAAGCAAGAGGTGCTTACCTTGTGCATCCGTGCAACACATCAAAGACAAAAAGCCCGAGCTTGATCCGTCGGCACGCCCCTTCTCCGCTTGGCTGTGCCAGCAGATTTCCGAGAAACAAGTCGCCTTCGGACACCATAAGTGGAGCCTTCGCAAGGTGGCTACGAAGGCCGGCATCACGAACCAGTACCTCGGCCAGTTGATGTCAGCGAAACGCCCGTGGTGTACGAACGAGGTCGCCACGAAGATCGCGAAGGCGCTCGGAGCTTCCGTGCGCGAAGCGGTCGCGAGAAACATGCTGCAACGCTCGCGCTGCTACGAAGAGCGAGCGTTGCTGGCGCCGTCGTCCAAGTCCCGTTCGCAGCAACTGGAGGCGCGCGCGTCATGAGGATCGGGATCGACACCCTGCTCGACGCCGCGATCCTGACGCTGCTCGTCGCGTGGTTCGTGATGGACCGCTGCAACCTCTACTTCCGAGGTGGCCGGTGAGCAACCTCCATCCCCATCAGCGCCCCTCCCGCTGCGGTCGCAAGGGTGGCCTCCGTTCGCATCAGAACGAACGGCGCGAAGCGATGGCGAAGCAGGTCATCGGCGACGCTCCGAAAGCGGGTCACGATTGCCGGACGTGTGATCCGCGCAAGCCGGCGAGCCTGTGCAACGGCTGCCGCGCCATTTGGATGGAGGTCGCGCAGGCATGAGCGACTCCTACGTCAACCAGCGCCGTTTCGAGGCGGCAACCGCCGAGCTTACGTACTGGCAGGAGCGAGCGGAATCTGCGCGCGCAAAAGATGACGGCGCAGTCTCGCGAGACGAGTTGGCCGCGCGCGCGATGACGGCGCTTCTCGGTCTGTGCGTCGGCGAAATCGAATTCAAGTGGGCTGATCTGGCCACAGGCAGCTACGCGCTCGCCGACGCGATGCTCGCCGCTCGGGAGTCGAAATGACCGCCCACCCCTTCGACCACGTCTTCTCCGGCCTGTTCGCGCCAGTTGATGCCGAGCCGGGCGGAGAGGTTCCAACATTTCAAACGGTCAGCGGCCTGTCGCCCCGGCCCCTCGGGTCAGCGCGCGCGACAGTCGGACTAGACGGCGCCTCAGCGTCTGCTGAACCTGGGGCAACTGAATCTGTCAGCATTCCGTCATCGCGGCTTAACCTTTCTCCGCGAACGACGGGGCTTCCGGGGCGCGCCGCAGGCCCTGCTGAACCTGCGGCACTTCCTCCGTTAACCAAAGCCGCTACGACTCCCCCAGCGGCGACAAAAGCCCGTGGAGTGAACGAGGCGGCGGAGGTAGGGGCTCACCCTCTCCCCCTTCGTCGCCTCGATTCCGTGGAGGATGGCGATGTCAACTGACCGCCGCTCCGCCGAGGAGATCATCGCCGCGGAAGCCGTCATCGCTCGCGAGAAGGCGGTTTACGCGAAAGACCCGGTCGCATGGCTCAGCGGCTACTTCAATGCGGTCGCGAAGGAGTTCCCGCGCGCGACGTTCTTCGCCGGGAAGGTGATCTTCAAGGAAGAGGGGTTCTGGCAGCGCTTCCTGCACAACGAGA
>Ga0207677_10001293_pt1 | contig 13421 bp, 9 predicted proteins | sample KBSMisM42_FD_184311 | JGI IMG/M metagenome (GOLD analysis project Ga0207677, IMG submission 184311) | Miscanthus rhizosphere microbial communities from Kellogg Biological Station, Michigan, USA - KBS Miscanthus M4-2 (SPAdes) (version 2) | ecosystem: Host-associated > Plants > Roots > Rhizosphere...
CATATTTTTTTGGGAATGGTTTCACCGTTTATGGGCGAGGCTCATGGGTGTTGCGTTTCTTATCCCTTTTGTTATTTTTTTAATTCAGAAAAGGTTCAAAAAAGAAATGGTGAAGCCAATGATCATTTTGTTCTTATTGGGAGCACTACAAGGATTGGTGGGATGGGTCATGGTAATGAGCGGCCTGAATGAAGAGAATCTTTACGTCAGCCATTACCGCCTCGCCATTCATTTCATTTTGGCGCTTGGCCTGATCTGTTACACTCTCTGGTTTGCATTGGAATTACTGATACCCCGGCACGAGCTCGTAACAAATCCTGCTTTAAGAAAGTTTACAGTATGGTTGATCGCCGTTTTAACCTTACAACTCATCTATGGAGCGTTTATGGCGGGATTGAAAGCGGCAACTTATGCTCCAACATGGCCAGATATCAACGGGAGTTTTTTGCCGCATGCCGGCTCGCCTTCTTCAGGTATATTGAAATTGTTTGACAATCCGATCACGGTTCATTTCATACATCGTAACCTGGCTTATTTGATCACCATTTTAATTCTTGCCTGGTTCGCTCGGTCAAAAAAAATAAAGGGCAGTTTATTTAAAAAAACCAGTTGGCTACCATTGGCTATTGTTTTGTTGCAATTAATATTAGGAATTTTTACAGTTATTAATTCTCCGGATCCAAAAGCTCTTCGTTGGCTTGGTGTTACTCACCAGTTTATTGCCATGTGTTTGTTGCTTTCTTTAATTTTTGAATTCTTTTTACTTCAAAACAAAAAGTCAATAGCCTTATAAGATCATACTACAGTTGAACTTGCCATGATTAAATAGTATTTTTAATCATTGACTCCTTTGAAAAGTCATCATTGATCTATGCAAGCGTGGATCCGAGGTTTTTTTAACTCTCTGCCAATTCAGTTACTGTTCCTGCATTTCAGGAGGTACCAGGTTTTGCTCGTATTCTGGTTTGTTCTCTTCACTACCATCGATGGAGCTTTCATGAAAAATTATGGCGCAGATTCTCTTTTTCTTGCACCCGAATATTTGGGTAATGTCACCGTTTTTAGTTTCGCCTTCGTAGGTATTGCCGTCGGAATGTTTATCATGAGCTGGCACGTCACAACATTTATCTTGTTTAGCCGTCATTTCAAGTTTCTTGCCGCCACCACAAAGCCATTCCTCAGGTACTGTATTAACAACAGTGTCATCCCTTTGATCTTTCTCATATTCTATTTTTTCAGAGCCTGGTATTTTGATCACTATAAAGAGTTGATAGCAACAACGGATATTCTTTTTTTATGCGGAGGCTTTGTCTGCGGACTATTTTTTGTGCTCGCTATATCTTTTATCTATTTTTTTAGCGCCGATAGAACTATTCTGCGAAGAATGTTGCCCATTATCAATAATCCAAAAGACTATATTACGCACCTCCAGCCACACACTCATAAAGCCCAGGATGAGAACCTCCTCCAGGTAGAGTGGTATTTAGAAACCCCCTTCAGAGTTAAGAAAACAAGGAATGTATCGCACTATACCCAACAATTCATCGATACCCTTTTTAAGCGTCACCATTTTGCAGCAGTTATAGCAGTATTTATTGCATTTTTATTTTTGATGATCGTTGGATTTTTCCTTGAAAACAAATTCTTCCAGATACCTGCGGCAGCCAGCATCACTATTTTCTTTGCCATCCTGATCGGTGTATCAGGAGCATTTACCTATTTTTTGCAAAGCTGGAGTGTTCCTTATCTTATCGCCCTGATCCTGATATTGAACTTATTTTATAAAATTGAATGGATTGATCCGCGCAATAAAGCCTATGGTTTAAATTATTCGAACAAGGACGAACGACCGATCTATTCCAGGGACAACATAGTTGAGTTATGCAGCCAAAAAAATATTGACGCGGACAAGCAAAACATGATCCAGATCTTAGAGAACTGGAAACAAAAACAAAATGAGGAGAAGCCCTTACTTGTACTTATTACTACAAGCGGCGGTGGCAATCGCAGCGCTGCCTTTACCATGAATGCGCTGCAGAGAATTGACAGTGCTACTCATGGTGAACTGATGAAAAAAACCTTCCTGATCACAGGCGCTTCCGGAGGCATGTTGAGCGCCACTTTTTTCAGAGAGCTTTATTTGCAAAAACAAAAAGGAGCTAACATCAATTTAAGAGATCACAAATATGTTGATCAGATATCCGGTGACCTGTTAAACCCGATGTTCTCATCATTTGTGGCGAGAGACCTCATTGCACCGGCGCAAAAATTTAACGTCGGACCGTATCCCTATGTAAAGGATCGTGGCTACGCTTTCGAAAAAAAGCTTGGCGATAATACGGAAGGCTGCCTTGATAAACATTTAAAAGACTATAAACTGGATGAACACAATGCGAATATCCCACTCCTGTTTTTTAACTCTGTGGTAAGTCGCGATGGGAAAAAAATGATAATAAGTACACAGCCCATCCGCTTTATGATGCAGGGAAGGCAGGATACCACGCATTTTCCAAAAATGGATCCCGATGCGATAGATTTTACTTCTTTCTTTTCCAAACAGGATCCTTATAATCTCAGGATCCTGACGGCATTGAGGATGAATGCGACATTTCCAATTGTATTACCCAATGTATGGCTTCCATCACAACCCGTCATTGATGTAATGGATGCAGGTCTGCGTGATAATTACGGGCAGGAAACAGCCCTTCGGTTCTTAGAAAATTTTGACGACTGGATAAAAGAAAATACCAGGGGCGTCCTGGTAATACAGCTTCGCGACAGGGAAGCAGGTGGTTGGGAAAATCCTTATTATTCGGATAATATGAGCGACCATATCACCAAGCCTTTCTTTTTGTTACAGCATAATTGGTACAAGGAGATGGAGTATTTTCAAAATGATATGCTCAGCTATTATACCAAAAATCTACCGTATGACTTTTATAAAGTAAGCCTTCAGTACGTTGCAGATAACGAGGAAAGCAAAGCCCGGTTGAATTTTCATCTTACCCAAAGCGAGAAAACAAATATTGCTTCTGCACTGAATTCCGAGTACAATAAAAGATCGCTTTTCCAGGTACAGCAATATTTTATTCAAGCCGATTCCGCCCGGCTCAAAAAGGGTGAATGAGATTAAAACATTTTGGGGCAATTTTTATTTTCAGCTTCTCATACGTTTCAGAAGGGTCTCCGTCGATATGGATAGGAGCCAGGCTGGTATTCTCAATAGACAGTTGTTTTGTTTGAAAGTAAATAACGGGAAGCCTTAATGAAGTTTCCATCTTCTCCAGCTTACCAACCAGGATTTGTTTGATAATGTTGTAGAGTAATAACGGTTTTGCTGTTTTCTTTACGATCACTACGTCAAGAAGGCCATCTGACAGCAAAGCCTTTGGTGCGATCGTAAAATTATTTCCAAACTGGTTACTATTGGCAATACTTATAAAAAAGGCCTCGGTGGAAAATTTCAGGCCATTACATTCGATAGTAAACTGATAGGGTTTTGCAGAAAGGAAATTCTTACCTACTAAAAGCGCATAAGTTTTGAGCCCGCGTTTAGGCTGCTGCGCAAATTCATGTGCGACCTTTGCATCAAAACCAATACCGGTAAGCATACAGGAAAAATGATCATTAATATAAAATCCGTCGACAGATTTTGACCTGCTCTTGAAAATTATGTCCAGCGCCTTAAGAGGTTCCTTTGAAATACCCGCCGCCATGGCCAAACCGTTTCCCGAACCACAAGGTATTACACCAAAATTTACTTTTTCATTCATCAGACTTCCGACAACCTGGCTCAAGGTTCCATCGCCACCGGCCACCACTATATCCGTGATTTTTTCATCTTTTATAACAGAACTTAAGAACGAATAGTCACCACTTGCTACTGAAGGAAAAATTTTAAAAGGGATATTCTGTTTTTTTGTTTTTTCTTCGATAAGCTTTTGCAAGCCTGATTTTTTCCGCGTGCCGGAAATAGGATTGATGATATAGACAATATGGCGAGGCACGGCGCAAGTTAAATAAGGACCGGAAGAAAACAGGTTTCAACTGATCATTTTTACAAACTCCAGTTTTTCATTTATTACGATCATCTTGCTGCTAAATCCCGGGGCAATTCTTCCCAGCTCTCGTTCTTTGCCAATTACTTTTGCAGGATGAAGACTGCACATTTGCAAGGCGTCTTCTATCTCAACGCCCACATTCTTTACTAAATTTTGAAATGCCTTGATCATTGTAAGAGCCGAACCGCTCAGAATGCCCGCTGATTCATATTTATCGCCAACTAAATGATGCTGATAATGGCCCTTATCTGTTTCAGTAACCGCATCAGTTATTACAAATAATCGCTTTTCCATTACCTTTTTTGCAATACGGATGGCCGCATAATCCACATGATGTCCATCAGGAATGATACTGGCCATCACGTTCTCACTGTTAAGTGTGGCTCCCACCAGGCCGGGTTCACGATGTTGTAGTGGACTCATGGCATTGTATAAATGCGTGACTGTTTTGATCCCATTAGCGAAAGCCTGCATAGCCTCTTTATAGGTGGCATTACTGTGGCCTGCAGAAATAATGATGTCGTGAGACTGGATAAGAGTGATCACTTCTTTGCTGCAAACTTCAGGCGCCAGGGTGATCATTTTAATTACATCTTTCCCATATGCGAGCAGGTCATTCACTTCCTCCACTGTGGGTGAATGAATAAGCGATTCGATATGCGCACCTCTTTTTACCGGGTTGATCCAGGGACCTTCAATGTGCATACCTAAAATCCCTTCGCCTCCTTCATTCCAGTAAGCCTTTATCGCATCAATGCATTTGTAAAATACATCAAGAGTATTGGTGGCAGCGGTGGGCAGACAATAAGCGGCTCCACCTTTTTCGCAATATTCTTTCAATTTATATAGTGCATCAGTGTCAGGGTATACAGCAAACAATTTTCTATATGCCCCATAGTTCTGCAGATCAATAAAAGCTGAAGTAATAAAGCAACCCGGGAAGGCCTCCGCAAAATTATCATCCAGGCCTGAGACAGGAACTACTTCATCAATAGTACCCGATCCGGTAACAATTGCATGATCATGTATCCACGCATTTCCTGTAAATATCTTGTCGGCTTTGTAAACTTTTTTTCCAGTCAAAGGACAACTTTATTCAAAAATAGCTAACTCACCACAAATCTGTACCCAATTCCTTTGATGGTAATAATTTCCAGCGAGGGATCATCCTTTAAATAACTGCGGAGTTTCGTAATATACACATCAAGGTTGCGGGAATTGAAGAAAGAATCATTTCCCCATAGAAGATTTAAAATATCCTTCCGGTCGATCACCTTCTCCCTGCTTTCATAAAGCAGTTTCAACAATTCACTTTCTCTGAAAGACAATTTGCGATGTTCTTTATCATTACTTAATACCTGGCGATTGATCTGGAAATTGTATTTCCCCATCCTTACAGATTCACTATTGATCTTTTTCGGCCCGTCCTGACGTAGGCGAAGCAGGTTTTGTATGCGAACGATCAACTCTTCCATGCTAAAAGGCTTGCGGATATAATCATTACCACCTTGGGCAAATCCCCTTACCACATCTTCTGTTTGTGTTTTTGCTGTCAGAAAGATAATAGGCACATTTTCATTGATCTCCCTTATTTCGTCAGCGATTTCAAAACCATCTTTGTTAGGTAACATAACATCCAGGACACAGATATCAGGTTGAGATCTTTTAAAAAGGTCAAGGGCTTTCGCTCCATCATTTTCCATGAACACGTCAAACTCACGACTTTCAAGACTTTCCTTAACGATCCTGGCCAGGAACAACTCGTCCTCAACATAAAAAACTTTGGTTTTACTCATGCCTTACTTTTTGGAATTGAGATGGTAATTGTTGTACCTCCGGCCAGCTTACTATCGACAGAAATTTTCCCATCATGTTTTTGTACAACGTGTGCAACATAACTTAAACCAAGTCCATAACCTTTTGTATTGTGTGTATTTCCCGTTGGTATACGGAAAAATTTTTCAAAAATTTTGTTTCTATACTCGGGCGCTATTCCAATGCCATTATCAGTTATTCTTAATTGAACGGTATCGTTATCTCCTTCCAGTCCTATGTCTATGACCGGTTGTACGTTACTATATTTTAAGGCGTTATCCAGCAAATTAAATACAACACTCAATAAATGCAGCCTGTCAGCCTGCAAATTCGTATTCCCTCTTTGAGTTACCGAAACAACGGCGCGATATTTTTCAATTTGCAAACGCATGGACGCTATCACTTCATCCACCACCTCTCTCAGATCAAACGTTTCATACTGCAGATCGATCTCTTTTTTTTCAAACATGGAAAGTTTCAAAACCTTATCCACCAGTAAACTCAGGCGTTGTAACTCATTGGAAGAAATGTCAAGATATTCTTTTGTCCGCCGGGGATCCTCCATAGCATTAAAATTTTTTAATGCTTCTATGGCCACTCCTACGGTAGCGATGGGTGTTTTTAACTCATGCGTTATATTTCCTATAAATTCATTCTTTAACTCAGCCAGTCGTCCTTGCCTCAATAAGTTTTTATAAAGAAGCACGAAAGAAAGTATCGTAACACCCACCAGAAAAACCGAGAATAAAATGGGAAGCGTTAGTCTCCTTAATAAATAAGGAAAAGTATTTCCTAATTCAAGATGATAAGTAATGGGATGAACAAAACCCACCGTCACATCAGAAAAATCCGTTTCATCATCCCCGCCTGCTTTATCGGCAAATGAAACACTAAACGGAACTGGCAAAAGTTCCTGTTTAAGTCTTTGCTGGTAAGCTTCGGTGATCTCCGTAACCTTTAAGGAATCCTGGAGGGAATCAACGCCATAAATAATCTTCAAAATGTTACTATCTCCTGCGATGCTTTTTTCAATGCGGATCGGTGTACTATCGGCATGATTTTTTTCCTTGTTCTCCAGCGATAGGACAACTGTTGAATCGATGGTGTATTTAAAAGTATCTTTCACCCTATCGCGCATTGCATTCATCAGCGTAATGATCTGGCGCTTTGGAAACAATTTTGTCTTAACCCCCGATTGTTTAAGATCGTCGTCAATAAGCACGCGTTTTATATGCGATGAATCTCGAAAATTATCCCTCCATTTTAGTTTAAGCGCCTGCAAATGCCGTACAGTTTCCTGGAAAGCAACATTGGTCTTGATCTGCAACGTTCGTTTCTCCCTGTCATAGTTATCTTTTAGCCAGTATACCTGGAAACCCGTTACTACTAAAATGGTAATAAACATCAAAATGGGATCAGGTATGATTCTGCCTTTGCTCATGAACTGGACAAATTTAGCTATTCGTCCTGGCTACGGTGCACCCTGTTAACCTTTATTAACCTTAATGAAACGAATGTTAACCTCTTCGGGTTATATCAAATTTTAGTTTTGAAAAAAATAAATATGCGAAAGTTATTATTGATATCCACTGCCATTTTCCTGGTAAATACTTTAACGGCACAACAAAAAGAAGGAAAGGTTATTTATGAGCGAACCATACAAATGGAGATCCATATAAATGACAATGATCAGGTATCACAAATGCTTCCGAAGACCCGGACGGATAAATTTGAATTGACATTTGGCAATAATCAATCCCTCTGGAAACATGTGGACGAAGAGGAAGACAATGATGAATTTGGTGGTAATGGTATGCAGATAAGAATGGTGGGGCCAGGCCAGAACGACATTGCTTTTTATGATTTCACAAATGCCAGAAAAATTGAACAGAGAGAAATGTTTGATAAAAAATTCATTGTTGCGGACAGTATCCGAAAATTGACCTGGAAATTGACGGGTGAAACACAAACAATTCTTGGGCACATTTGTCAAAAAGCAACGGCGCAAAACATCGATAAACGAATGCAGATGACAATGGACAATGGCAAAATGGAAAGAAAGGAGATCACCGATACAAGCATGGTCATTGCGTGGTTCACGGCCGACATACCAGTACCGGCAGGGCCAGAGCTCCAGGGACAACTACCGGGATTAATCCTTGCTCTCGATATGAATAATGGCCGTATGGTGTATAAAGCTCTAGAGATCTCTCCGAAAGCAGATGTTGCCTCGATTAAAGAACCTGTAAAAGGAAAAAAAGTCACGCCAGGTGAATTTAATGATGAAAGAAACAAAATGCTGGACGAGATGCAAAAAAACAACGAGGGAGGCAGCAACAGAATAATTATCAGGAATTAAACATTTCTTATTTCTTTCTTCGCAAAATAATAGATGCATTTTTTTGCAGGTCGGCGCTGAAACGCACCTGGTAAACATCATCCCCGTCACGAACTGTAAGAAGACCGGTGTTAGGTGGGATCGTACCGAGATTTTCAGCAAATAAAACCAATTGCACTGAATCTGAGTTGGAAGAGATATAGATGGTTTTCTTCGTTGCAGATTCTTTTAATTTTTGTTTTGATACTATATTTTCCCCATTCATAAAAACACTGACCGTGTCTCCGTCTATTATCCCATTGTCGTATAGTGATAGAATAAGACTGTCGTTTTTAAAATAAATGTCTTGTATCATTTCGTTTTTCCGGCCCGCCACAACGCTAGGTAATTCTTTCACCGGCACTGTCATTTCCTTTTGTTGGGTCACTGGTTTGTTTATGGGAGTCGTGCTGATAATTTTCTCTGCCTCAGGCTTGCTAATTACAGGTTGATCTTTCTTTTGCGAAACTTGTACAACGTCCGGTTTTTTCAACTCTGCCGTCTGCGTTTGACTGGATTTGTTTACCGTAGGTATATTTCCGTTACTTGATTGAACACCTCCCACATTGGCAGCCACATCATTTTTCAAAACAGGAGCCTGTGCCGGCTTGTTCAGATTATTATTTACCATCACTACAGGTTGTTCTTTTTTCTTGTCAATGGCAGATATATCTGGTTTGTGGTTTGTCTCGAGGCTAGTTTTTATTTGTTGTTGATTCAATTTATTTTCTTTTGTATTCGTGGCGGAAACAACTTCCGCCCTTCTATCTTCTGTGACCACCGATTGTTTATCTGGTTCTTTAGTATTTTGAGTTTCAGAAGTAGCTTGTGTCACTGGCGACTGAGAAGAATTTTTCGCCACGTCATTATTCTTTTTAGTATCTGGAATTTGCTGACGATTGTTTTGTTCAGGAGGCGATTTTATTTTAGCCGCGGCAACAGCTTTTTCCTCAGGCTTTTTTTCATTTTGCCTGACTGCAATGTCCGTTTTTACATTCATCTCCTGTAAATGGGCAAGTAGATCAGATTGTTTTTCGTCCTTCAGTTCTTTCAGGCGAACATCTCCGCCAACGGAATAATAAACTTTAGTTTGATTGGTGCTCCAATGACCCCCGGTAAAGTCAAAGGTGCTATCATTAATAAGTGGGTATTTAACGGTCATGTGCACTTTCCTCGCTGCCTTATCGGGAAAGTTATCTGCAATTCTTTCTACATCCTCAACTACTAAAAAACCGTCCTTTCTTTCTGCTCTGATTCTTTTCACACTGTAATAAAAAGTATCCCTGATAATATAGGTTTGATAAGTGTACCCGGTAATTTTTCCTTTGTATTCACTAAGTCCAAGTTCAAAATTTTGAGTCACCTTCAGGGTGTCATTGACCATAGTGCCCGACCAGATGCCATGGATATTTTGAGCCAGCGATAGAAATGGAAATGCCAGAATTAGTAGCGACAGGTACAGGGTTTTCATGATATTAGACTTGTGGTGTGGACTTGTATTATTGAGTCCAATGCCTTCGCAAACGTTTATTAATAACGAATTTATGTTCTGCCTGTTGTGTTAACTTCCACTTTCTTTAGAGCGAGGTTTAAGAACACAAAAGGCTGACACTGTCAGCCTCCAATTTCTTTATTCTCTCTTAATTCTAAAAGCGCGGTGCGGGATTATCCATTCATACTGGCCAAAAATTCGTAATTATCCTTCGTACCTTTCATACGTTTCAATAATTCATTCATGGCTTCCTCTGTATTCATATCAGTTAAATAAACCCGGAGCAAATTCATTCTTTGTAACACATCTCTTTCGAGCAAAAGGTCATCACGGCGGGTTGAAGATGCAACGAGATCAATCGCGGGGTAGACACGGCGATTTGACAACCTCCTGTCCAATTGCAATTCCATATTACCGGTTCCTTTGAATTCCTCAAAAATTACTTCATCCATTTTCGAACCCGTATCTATCAAGGCAGTCGCAAGAATGGTCAGTGATCCGCCATTTTCAATTTTGCGTGCCGCACCAAAGAATTGCTTTGGCTTTTGCATGGCATTGGCCTCTACACCACCTGATAAAACTTTACCAGACGCGGGTGCCACTGTATTATGAGCACGGGCTAATCTTGTAATCGAATCAAGTAATATCACCACGTCATGACCACACTCAACCAACCGCTTTGCTTTTTGCAGGGCAATGGTCGAAACCTTGACATGTTTTTCAGCGGGTTCATCAAACGTAGATGCAATCACTTCAGCCTTCACACTCCTTTCCATATCGGTAACCTCTTCGGGTCGTTCATCCACTAATACCACCATCAAATAACACTCAGGATGATTTTCCGCTATCGAATTTGCAACCGCCTTTAACAACATTGTTTTTCCCGTCTTCGGTTGAGCAACGATCAATCCACGCTGACCTTTACCTATGGGCGTAAACAGATCCATTATTCTTGTTGAATAATCACTCGGCGTAGTAAAAAGATTTAATTTTTCGTAAGGGAACAAAGGAGTGAGATAGTCAAACGGCACTCGATCCCGAACTTCTTCGGGTCGCTTTCCATTAATGGTATCGACTTTTAATAAAGCAAAATATTTTTCACCTTCCTTGGGAGGTCTAACGGCGCCAAACACTGTATCGCCGGTTTTTAAGCCGAACAACTTGATCTGCGAAGGAGATACATATACATCGTCCGGAGATGATAAATAATTGTAATCAGAAGAACGAAGAAATCCATAACCATCAGGCATCATTTCCAAAACACCTTCACTCATGATCACTCCATCAAACTCAATATTGAAAGCCTGGTCGCGACGTTGAGGATAAACTTTTGCAGGTTGAGTAGGCGTTTCTTCCGTAGTGCCATTATCGGAAGAAATGATCTCTTGAGCCTCCGCTGTTTCGGGGAGTTCGGTATCCTCTTCCTCCTGAGAAAAGTCTTCAGCCATATTGTCCTCTAGTTCTTCTTTCTTGCGTCCCGCACCTTTTTTTGGAGCAGGCTTTTCTTCTTTTTTAGCTACGTGCACTTTTTTGTGAGCAGGTTTTTTATCATTTGATTCCACGATGGCTTCTTCGGTTGTGTTACCCGTGGTAGCTTTCACAATACGTTTGCGCTGCCTGTTCTTCGCGTCGCTGCTGCCAGTGCCGGTTTTTGCACCAGCAATGGCCTGGTTATCGAGAATCTTATAGACAAGTTCCTGCTTATCCATCTTTTTTGCATTTGGGATTTTAAGCTGTTCGGCTATATCTAACAGCTCGGGAACGATCATGTCGTTCAATTGGAGAATATCGTACATAAAAAATGTTGAGGTTAAACACAATCACTCGTCGCCAATCTTAAAAAACTGAAATTCGGGTTTAATTTGAATGGGAACTTTGAAATACTGATCAGCTAAATAAGGGGTAATGAGCTTATCAGGCTGTTTCTTGTGCAATTATACATCTAAATTGCTGAAATCAAAAATTTTTATCCACACGTTTTGTTAATGAGGCCGTTACAGCAACTCCGGGTGTGTTTCGTATGAGGCATTTCCTAAGGATTTTATTTACTCTTATTGAACACGCAAACCTTCAGCAGCGCATGTCTATTTTAATGTTTAAATCAGTGATATCAGTAATTATCTTTGCCGCTCTTTCATTCGAAGAAGCTTGCGCCACCGCTATAGCTTTGGCGGACGCGGTCAGCGGAGGTGAATAAATTTTAGCTATGTTCAACAAGAGAATAAAGATCAAAGAGCTGCTGAGCCTGGAACCAACTAACCAGCAAGTAACGGTAATGGGTTGGGTCCGCAGTTTTCGGAATAACCAATTCATCGCACTCAACGACGGATCCACTAATAGTAATATTCAAATCGTAGCGGAGCTTGGAAAGTTTGATGAAAACCTTTTAAAACGGATCACCAGCTCAGCTTCTTTAAAGATCTCAGGAGTCATCGTTCCTTCATTGGGCAAAGGACAAAAGATGGATCTGAAAGCGACCACCATTGAAATACTTGGCGATAGTGACGCTGAAAAATATCCCATACAACTGAGAAACAGGCCAACATTAGAATATCTGAGAGAGGTTGCCCATTTTCGTTTTCGCACAAATACTTTTGGCGCTGTTTTTCGTGTTCGTCACTCACTCGCTTTTGCGGTTCATAAATTTTTTAATGATAAAGGCTTTGTGTACATGCACACTCCTATCATCACTGCGAGTGATGCAGAAGGAGCTGGTGAGGTGTTCAGGGTTACTACTCTGCCCCTTGAAAATCCGCCGAAAGAGGAAGATGGATCAATAAATTTCAGGGAAGATTTTTTTGGACGAAGCACGAACCTTACTGTAAGTGGGCAGCTGGAAGGCGAGTTGGCTGCCACTGCATTCGGCGAGATCTACACGTTTGGTCCTACTTTTCGCGCAGAAAATTCCAATACAGCAAGACATCTTGCGGAATTCTGGATGATAGAACCTGAAATGGCTTTTTGTGACCTGGAGGACAATGCAAACCTTGCTGAAGAGTTCATAAAATATCTTATCAAATATGCCATGGACAACAACCGGGAAGATCTCGAATTCCTGGCACAGCGTTTAACCGATGAAGAAAAACAGCTACCTCAGGATAACAGAAGTGAAATGGGACTGATCGAAAAACTTGAATTTGTCTTGAGAGATGACTTTCAAAGATTGACATACGGAGAAGCCATCGATATTTTAAGAGAAAGTAATCATAATAAGAAGAAGAAATTTCAATACCCGATCACTGGTTGGGGAATGGACCTGCAGAGCGAACATGAACGATATCTTGTAGAGAAGCATTTCAAAAAACCCGTGATTTTGACCAATTACCCTAAAGAGATCAAGGCTTTTTATATGCGCCAGAACGATGACGGCAAAACGGTTGCTGCTATGGATATTCTTGCGCCGGGCATCGGCGAGATTGTTGGGGGCTCGCAGCGTGAAGAAAGACTGAATAAACTTGAGCAAAGAATGAGAGAAATGAACGTACCCATCGACCAGCTATGGTGGTATGTGGATACAAGGAGGTTTGGAACAGTCCCGCACGCAGGCTTCGGTTTAGGTTTTGAAAGAATGGTTCAATTTGTGACGGGAATGAGTAATATCAGGGATGTCATTGCATTTCCGCGAACACCAAAGAGTGCAGAATTCTAATTCCTGGTCATTTAGCTGCTGGTAGCT
>Ga0207677_10001298_pt1 | contig 13409 bp, 12 predicted proteins | sample KBSMisM42_FD_184311 | JGI IMG/M metagenome (GOLD analysis project Ga0207677, IMG submission 184311) | Miscanthus rhizosphere microbial communities from Kellogg Biological Station, Michigan, USA - KBS Miscanthus M4-2 (SPAdes) (version 2) | ecosystem: Host-associated > Plants > Roots >...
GCAACTGGTTCACCAGGAGTACGCAAGAAAGGCAAAAGCACTACGAATTAGTGATTTAGGAATGGGAATGGGAATGGGCTAGAACCTTTTTCTTGGAGTATATAATTAATGGTCTTTTCATTCTAATACTCTATCCGAGAGTTCTCAGTATTTAGCAAAGCTGTTCCTATCTAACGGAAGGCTCCTGGATTAAATGACTAAGACATTGTTTGTGGAGAAAGAGGTGGCTTTTCCCGGATGAAATGAAACATTTCATTTGTGTAACAGGAGAAAGATTTCATACTCCTTAACCGTAAAGATATGTGGCCATGAAAAAGGGAGGGGATTCAGTGGAACAGGATTGGCCGGGCGGTAGAGTCGTGGAAACACTTGTTGATTCCTATTTTGGACCCTAGCTCCATGGTACAATATGCTACTGCGGAAACGTGGAAGAATTGCAATCTTAGATCAAAACAACACTATGTATGGATGATATGAACTGCCTAAATAAGAATTCAGGAGCGTCGAACAACCTGAGTACCAACTACACCAAACAATTTGCATTAATGAAACTGTGTAAATCCACTGCACTGGATAATAAAAAATACGCATGTCTGATGAAATGGTTGTTGCTATCTGCTTCCATAACGAATCCTCAGAAAAATCGTATAATAGTCTCATTGGCCCTTTCTCTTCGTCTCAGATCGATGGATCTTCTCGATTGGAAGATCTCCCATATAGATAATACACATTCCAGTTGACCGAGCCTAATGCTAGTTGTTTTGTTCCGAAGCAAAGATATCCGCGGAGGCCGTTCGTTCGTCCTATTCTGATATTCAGGACCAAGAGATACTGGATGATTCTCTTTCGGATAGGCCCTGAAAGGAGAAGAGAAGCTGAAATGCCACCAAGATCAATAACCAAAGATCAGAGTTTATTTCAATCCCGCCATCTCATCTTCCTTTTCATATTGAAAGTAGCAAGGCACTCCACTACGGGTACGGAGGCCAGATAGAAGGATTGAAGAATCCTGATGTTCCGGGGAAGTGAAGAAGGAGACGATGGGGAGGGAGCTGATAGAGGGAGTTCTTCACACAACTCAATATCAGGGCCTTCTACTAAGAGTGTAGCAAACTACTAAGAGTGTAGCAAATTCCCTTTCTTCTCCCTTCTAGTTGAAGCCTTTCCTGTCTATGGGAGTGCCATATTTGATTCTTTGTTCTTTAGTGCTAAGCCTAATCTAAATGCTTCCATGTCAATATCCAGCCGAGGGAAATGTTTACAGCCGAGCTCGTGTGAAGTGTTTTCACAGATGTCTTGTTCTTGGCTATCAAAAGGGAGAGCCAGGGACAATTGATACACGGATTTCCAAATCTATAAAGAAAGACATATATCATATAATGACTCTACTGAAGATATTGAGACACGACCTGGTCCCCTTCGAGTCCAAGTATCAGGTGAGCGCTATCCCCATCCGGCCTTCACCAAATGTCCAGTATTGGCAAATGACAAATGACAAGAGCCTACCGGTACATCCTCCAAGCCAAGATGCGGACTTTAATGATAAATGCCAGGGTTATATCAATCATGCAATACCTAATAGTCCAGCTATCAGCCTATCTGCATCTTCTAAGACAATAAAATCCTTCTATTAGAGAATGAGAGCTTCTTCACACAAGATCTTTAACTTAAGTAAGGACTTGGTTTTCTTACCACTGCTTCCGTGGGCTGATCCGAGGGACAACACTAGGTTCCTGTCACACCGTATTCCAGTCAGAAAATAAGGACCATATGACTATTGGAAAAGGTAATAACTAAAGTGCATTTCATCCCTGCTCTCGCTTACTGTGCGCGCTTTCCTTTCGCCCACATCAAGGCAAAAACTCAGTATATAAAGTCTACCGGACAAGATTCATTCAATCAACCATAAAGCAGGGAGGCATATGAGTTAGACGAGGCACGATCGTGAGTTAAAGAAAGAGCATCGACCCTACCTACGTATTTTTGATAAAGTGCAGTATCTCTTCTTAGCCGGATGAGCCTTTTTCTTTTCGAGAACTAGTACCGCCAATTCAAGCCGTCATACTTCTCCTCGTACCTTGCGAAAAAACGGCTTGCGTAGCGTAGGTCTCCTGCATGCCTATCTTGCGATAGCTAGTGATAAGTGGATTCAAGGGATCGAGCCAGATCTAACAGAAACAAATAGAAATCCTACAAAAAGAAGGTGGGCTTTAGCTGAATCGAGCTGGGTGGGAGAAGATACGCTTATGAGAAACCAGCAAAGACATTATTAGACCGCTCAGAAATGGAAGGAATAGCTGCTGCGAAGGTAAACCATAATGCTGCTGAGTGATCTCTTGGAGATAGAGGTGAGACTTGGAGTCGAGAACTTGTCTCTCTATCGGCAGCATCTTGATCTCGATGTGCCTATCTTGGGAACTGCTCTTTTTTAGAAACTGGAAACTGAGTTAATGGAGTCAAGCAAGAAAGAAGCTTGTTAGGAATGGCCATTGATTCCCTTGCTTTGGCCAGGTCCTATATTCGTTCCCCATCCCAAGGGCCTGAGGCAGGTTCGGAATAATAGCAACATGAATACTCGAGCGAACGAGAACTCAAACGCTCTTTTCATCGGTTCACGGTGCGCTAAGCAATGGCTCAAATATCAAATCAAATCTATTCTCAACTCCTCGCGGAAAAACCTGTTTGTTATAGTATAGTAGGCAATCAAGTTGTTTGAAAGTGAATTCATGTCCCGAGTAATAGCTGAGATGGGAGTCTTGGGCTGGGAAATCGAATCCAAGATATGATGGCTAACTGACTCTAACATTGGTATCTTTCGTCCACTGCTTTGAGGCTACTTTTAGGCTGCAGAGTCAAGTTAGGCGCACAAAAGGCATGGTTGGGGACCAATACGTACACATCCTCTCCAGAGGCGGGTATTGAAGTTGCCCGAACAGAACACTAAGGTCAACGGTTCCCGATTTGAGAAAGAAGCAAGTTCTTTTTGACCGAGAAGCAGAAGCCAATACAGCGGTGGAAAAGGATGGAATGTTGGACTATGGCCTTGCTTTATGGCAGTTACAAAACACATGAAGTTGAGAAGGGGTCCCGTATCAACCAACAAGCTATCCGTTGACCTATCTTGCCTGCTTTATCCTTTCGAACATAGACGGCAAAGGGTACTCTTTATTAGTTGATTTGCTGCGCGCACTTTGACTCCCGTGCATGCTATTTTCGTGTTCATGATCCATCTTAGCCTTTTGGATTCCCCTATTGGTAGTACCCACTAGCAGATGTGTGTTTCTATGGCATAAATAGTTCCTGGACTTCCCTTTTCTTTGCACTTACTTCGACTTCGATCTGTCCCTGGGTCTCACCACTTCCTTCCTCAAGGCGTATCAATAGTAGACCTAGCTCGTAGTCACTTGCATGCTTTTTACTTCTCTTCTCTGTGTGATATCGCTATTTGATTTTCTCCATCTGCAGAAAGATGATACGTGACTTCCATTGTCTGGCTTTGATTGTGTCTGCATCTGTATTCGCTGATTCTTTAATATTGTAATCAGTTTAGTGTCAGTTTACCAGAGCTTCTGCTTTCCCCTGCGGCTTGAGCATAAGATTCGCCTTTATTATTTCGGCTTTGGCTGCCTTCATCCCCCTTTATTATTGGTGCTATTGCTACTTGCCCAAGGAACTATAAGAACCAGTATTGTTGTCTTCGTATTTGATTGTGTGTTTGCTTGTTTTCATATCATGTTATTTTTTCTTTTCATTTCGTAACACATTCTCTCTATCTATTCTGGGATGAGCCATGATTCCACTACAACCATCAGACATTCATGCTCCCATCCCTCTATCTTTGTTTCGCTAGCAGCCTCACCTCACTGCTGCTGAGGAATGGAAGAGATTGTACCAAGTCCATAATGGTCAAGATTCCACACAGAAGGGTCAAATCAAGGGCCTTAGCTTGGAATCTCCTGACTTACCTGAGCACTATTTTATCACTGCCTGCTTGAGTTGAGGGAAGACATCAAAGACCTTGTCATGGCAATGAAGGCAGTAAGCTTGATGCATTTTATCCAAAGACATGGAGAATTTCTTATCAAATCAAAAGAAAAGAAAGAAAAGCAGTTTCAAGCCTAACAACCTTCTGACATACCCTAGCCAGAATAAGGGAATTATGGTCAAGGGAAAAATGAAAGAGCATAAGCCAGAAAATGGAAACTCTCAGAATAGGAATGAAGTATGGGAAGAAATAAGAGCCTTAGGCCTGTGCTTGACATGTGTTGAGCTACCCTGGTCATCAGTGCAAGGTGAAGATGAACATAGTAATAGGTGACAGTGAAGAGAAGGAAGATGAGAGATACGTTCCTTAGAAGTCGTCTTCAACTTTCTTCCAGGAAAGCCTTTCACCGAGCGAGCAGCTAAGCCTATGCCCTCAGACATTGATTGCTATACAGAATTTAGCATAAAGTACTTGAATATTGATTATTATTCTGAGGCTGAGAGAGCAAGTAACTTAATGAAGCAAGACTTCGAAGAAAAGGAGAGAATAAGTGTTTCAAGTAGTAGTTGATAAAGTATCAAGTAGAGAAGTTCTTCCTAGCTTCTTTTCCAGCAAGAAAACGTATTGTTCATACGAAAAGCAAAGTACTTTCTCCAACAGAAGAGGAATTCAGCAATCAAGTCTACTAATACAAGTCTGTAGTTTGAGTAGTTGTTTTTTCAGCCGATTCTCCGAAATTGAAGACAATTATCCTCACTCAAACTTCAAAAAGTCCTTTTTTCTTTTTCTGATGTAAATTCTGTCTGTCTCCTTTGTCCTTCCTAACGCTAGTCTAGTCTCCTTCGTTCCACTCGTCCTTGCTTTTTTTTTTCTTCTTCCTATCGGTCCCAAGGTCAAAGAAATAGGTTCAGTGGTTCGACCTCCCAAAGGTTAAAGAAAGACATCGATATTAAGACCACTCCCTCCGGATGATGATATGCCCCAACCATCTATACCCCATGGTTCGTTACTCGGGAATTCGGAGAGGTCAGATGAGATAGATGGGTGTGTTCAAAATGGAATGATCCCCTTTCTCATGTTTGAATTTATGTTGTCCACAAACGAATAAAGAGTCCGAAAAGACGTACGCATAACAGACTCGGTACCTAGGTCAATGGGTTCAGTGGAGAATTGCGTATACAAAGGAGCAAGAAAACGTATGCGCTTTAGCAACAAAGCGCTCATCCCTTGTTCTTTCGCTTGGAAGCTCAATCCCCTCGCTTCTTCTTTCGCTTCTACGCTCGTGCTTTCAGCAAGTTCGTACCAGTCGTCAGTCAAGGAGGGAGCTCCAACCTCCGCGCCTAGCCGCAACCTAAACGCTGGTTCTATCCCGGCCAAGCAAGCAAGGGGAACCCGGTGGGAAGAGGGAAAGAAAGATCAGGGGAAGAAGCGGGGTAGAGGAATTGGTCGACTCATCAGGCTCATGACCTGAAGACTGCAGGTTCGAATCCTGTCCCCGCCTAATCACGTCAGATACTTGTACGAGTCCTGATCACCTGGGTCAAAGAATCTATGTTCAAGTCGCCTGCCTAACAAATAGACGACTGCGTACTGTAGTTAGTCTGTTCCGTTGGTCCGATCCTACCATGGAAAGTGTTGCTGTGTCAAATCGAGATTGTGTGGGTGTTTAGATTTCTTATTCCACTATGTGGGTTTTAGGTTTTCCAGTTTCATTGAAGCAACTCCTTTCGCTTTCACCTGTTCAACTAAGGAGAGGAGAGGAATCAAATCAACGAGAAATACTATACTCGAAATTTCGAGTAGCGAAGGAAAAGCGTGAAACAATGTAAACTCTCAACTCTACATGTTAGAGGGAGCTAAATCAATAGGTGCTGGAGCTGCTACAATTGCTTTAGCGGGAGCTGCTGTCGGGATTGGAAACGTTCTCAGTTCTTCGATTCATTCTGTGGCGCGAAATCCTTCATTGGCTAAACAATCATTCGGTTATGCCATTTTGGGCTTTGCTCTCACCGAAGCTATTGCATCGTTTGCCCCAATGATGGCCTTTCTGATCTCATTCGTTTTCCGATCGCATAAAAAGAAAGGAAAGTCTTCTAGTGTAGGTATCTATCTTTGCAAATAGAGATACCGAGGCCCACCCCAAACAAGGGGTGGGAGAAAGAAGAGTGGGGAACGGGAGGGCTTCTTTCATGGTGCGTATACACATTGGTCCAACGCTCTTGATCCATGCTGACCACCATCCGTTCTGGTGCGTTTGAATTCGGCGCCTGCCTGTTTTTTTTTGCTCTCCTTAATTGCGTGGATAATCTTGCCAGTGCGGGGAGATCATGATGCATTATTTGGCAATCTGCGAGTGTTTATCTGCATGGATTAGATCCGGGGCCCACATGTCGGTGGATGGTTACGCTAATTACTTGCTCCAATACGGATAGAAGTTAGTTCTTCTGATACTGTTGAGGGGAGAGATCGAGGTGCGCGTGTGCCTAATTTGGTTGGTGACGGCCGTGATGTTGTAGGGATGCGTGCCTGATAGGTTAATTCAGTATGCATGATGATGGGTCTAGCAAGGATTGGGTGGACAAAGCCTGTAGTAGAGTAGTGAAGTGAAGGAGAACAGTGTCCTATGAGTTACAACCAGTAGTAGATAGAATAGGACAGTGCCATAGTAGAGTGAGTTTCCAAATGGAGTTAGTAGGACTTTCGTTTGTTGATAAATAAGGATCGACTTAAGCGACAGGTGGACAGTTTCTTTCCTTGCTTTCCATCCAATAGTACGAAGTGAGTTCTGAGTGATAAGCATAGAGTTGACACCTTGCTTTGAACTACTTTCAATTGAAATTAGTACTTGGGACAAAACTGACTGCAGTGAGCTGGGACACAAGGCACTCTTCTTCTTTTAGACTCGATAATCCGGGGCTAAGATAGAACGAATTCCTGCCCTGTAAAGCTAGAAAAGGGGAGCCTATTTCCCTATGCCACCCACACACCCACCACCAACCGAACGTCAGAAGACAATAACTACTCAGCCCATTTTTGCTTAGTTGGTAAGGTGACAAAGAACACTCTCAACGCCTGTGAACTTCCCTCTGTTGATAGTACCCTCCCAGAATAGAGTTACCAGCTCTTGTTGTCTGGCCGGTGACAAGCTCGGCCTCACCCATTCTTCTCTACGAACGATACTGCACAACTTGCTAGCATTGAGTTTGTATAGCTATCAACTCACTCTCCTACTCTTGTCAACGAACTCATTGAACTACTCTTTCTCACTCCGCACTCTGAAACGGTTCACTCACTACTTCCTTGTTTGTTGGAAACGAACTCATTTGTCCACTAGCTGTCTCCTACTGTTGGAAATGAACTCATTGATCAGACCAACATCGATGCTTTTCACTCACTACTATGGTTGTTGTTCATTCCTTCACTCTGGAAGTACGCACTCATTATAGCAAAGCAACTCACTAAACTCCCTGCTGTTCACTCCTTTCCCTACTAGATTATTTGAGACAGTAGCTGTGAACTACTCCGTTGCCTCTTGTACCCAACTGTGAACTACTCAACTACCTATGTTGAAACACTGCTTTGTGAACTACACGCTTGTTCAACTGAAGCTTTGTGAAAGAAAGGAAAATCGAGCGCAAAAGTGCTAAACTTGATCAAGGAGATGAATAGCCAACTTTCGCTTCTAAAGTTCCTTCTTTTTTCTTTTTTCAACAACTCAATAGAACTTTTCTCATATTATGTCATTTGCACCTTGGATTTTCCTCTATCGCTCCAGGACTCTTGTTTAGCTTGTTAGAGGGAATGATCAGCCCGGGGAGAAGGGTTTTTTCCTTCCAACGATGAAGGTGCCTTAAACCGAATGAATATCTCAAGCACTCGAGTAAGCAGTGGATCATAGCGTCTTTGAATGAAATTAGTTGGGTAATTGATTCAACTGGTACAAAGAAGAGCCATCAAAAAGAAAGTCCAGGTGGGAGTGAAATCTTCGAACATGATATTTTCTTACCCTATACTATCCACTGCTTATCTTGACTATCAATACACCCTTTTTTGAAACTCTTCCCTGCTTTCCTATGAAACAACTAAAACACCTAAAAGCTTACTACTTCTACCTAGTTGCTTACCCGTGAGCTGAGCCTATCTTGACTGACTTATCACACAACCACATGCTTATTCCTATTCAAACACATATACCGGTAAACCTATTTCTTGCATTACTTAGTAGCTAGCTTTGGTAGCCCTGATCTATGTCTAAAAAACAGATGCCTATTCTTGGTCACGACCAGCTAAAGATCACTGGCCATAATGTGCTTTTTTTCCTCGGATTCATTGGAACCCTCCTCGCGAAAATGGTTCCTGTAAAGCAAACTAAGAGCGGGGAAGGAACTAGGGCGGACATAAGCTCACCAATTAGGATGCGTGATTGATTTCTTTAATAGGTATGAAATGAAGATGCCTTGAATGAACCCAAGCAAGCCGAAATCTAATACTAAAAGTATGAAGTGGACATCTATGGTTTAATTGGAAACATCTCTTTTCCATCTATAAGGTGATGAGGGTTGAAGCACAACAACTTATCATGAGTAGTGCGGTTATTTATGACTATAAACTTAGAATCCCTATATTTATATAGAACAGTGGCTACTTTCGTAGCATCTCCTCAACCTATATTATAGGTTCATGCCGCTCGCTTACTTATGCTTCCGCTCTATCCAAGTAAAAGCTATACTTTATTAGAAATGAAATTGAGTATCCGGTAAATCATTCCATCAAGCCAGTAAGCTAACCTTTTATGACCCACGGCAGCAATCCTACCTTTCCTTCTGCGTACAAGAACTGAAGAAGAAGCTAGGACATAAGTCAATAGTTGAGTTTCATAAGTAGAAAGTTCATATTCTTCAGTCATTGATAAACAGTTTTTTGGACAGTACTCAACACAGTTACCACAAAATATACAAACTCCGAAATCCATACTATAATTAGAATTAAGCAATTGTTTCCTTTTAATATCCTTTTCAAATCTCCAATTGATGGCTCCGTTATAGGTGCTAAAAACGAGTAAAAAACGAAGAAAAAAATAATAAAAAAAGACTTCAGATCTGCTATATTTTCAATAATAAAAAGCATAGAATGACCTTTATCTGCCCATTGGAAAAAGAAAGGTAAGGATAGGATTGGTAGCGGAAGTGATGTGAATGAATGAATTGAAATATGCCATTTAAGAGGAGTAGTAGTTTTTTTGTTGATGCCGGTGTGGAAGACGAAGACGAATGTTACTAACGTCAACTAAAAGCAAGGAGTTGGCATCGGGAAGTAAGAAGTTCTTTTTTTCTATAGAAAAATCACTTTCTTGTTTTGTTTTTCTGAATATATAAAGGGAATATCACGGGATAGGAATGAAAGAACTCGTAAAGGAATTACGAAAGGTTCATAAATGCTATTATAGTCCCTCCATATAGAAGATAAAAGGAGAGTAGTCCTAATTAAGGGAAGAGAAAGAGACAAGAAATGGTTGAGCAACTCCAACAGAAACTCCAAGAGGGAGTCAGAGACTACCACTGGATCGCCTGCACCCACATGGAAAGAAACTACAAATAGGGGATGAAACATCTAAACTGGAAAGAGAATATGCTTTACTAGTGACAAAAAGCGGGCCTAGCTGAAAAAAAACCTAGGAAAAAAGGCATGACTATGGAAGGAAACTTCGACTAGACATATTCACCGGGCACTCCAATAGATGAAGTTTTTATCATATGCAGAAGGAAGAAGAAAGGATATAGTACCGGTACGTACAGGAAAAAGAGGCTTGCTTTTCTTTTGATTCATCGGCTCTATCTAATAAAATATCTCATTTTCATGGTCTCGAACGGAAACCTTACCCAACGCACGAACTACTCTAAAACGGGCACCTGAGCACAAGACTTTTTAGAAAAGGCCTGCCCGGGATGTACCGAAAGATAGAGATGCTGCATCGAAACAGTCAGACTACCGAGGAACCGCTACTCCATACCACGCTGACCAACACACGGCCGCGAGAGAGGAGGCAAACCACGCGATCAGCACCACGACTTCAGCTACCTGATCAAACTATGAAAGCAGGAATCGCGTCGTCTGTATCCCTGCTAAATATCTTGTTTTGGCCACATGGATATAAACAAAAAAGCCTACACAAGACTTTGGGTTCACTTTGGCCCTCGTGGAAAGGACCTATGTGAACGAGGCGAATGGACTCATTTGGAGGACTTAACCAAACTTCATCTTTTGGTCAAAACGACAGACTACAGACCCGACCCGGTGCGGGAGCCGCTCGCACCCACTAGAGACTTTAAAGAAAAGTATGGATTAGACCAGATATGGGGAGAAGTCTCCATTTCTCCTCACGTCTCGTCTGTTGGCGGAACGCACGGTCCAAGAGAAACTTATTAAACCGGAAGAGCTTTATCCGCTATCGAGACCGTTTTCTTTCCTCACTCTCCAGGTGAGATAGCTGATACGCCCAACATCGGCCTAAAAGATGTCGCCGGGGATCGGTTGAAGCTGCACTCTTGCTCTGCCTCGGTCTAGCCGCGTTTCGGAAAATGTTAAATTGAGATGAAAGAGATAAGCTTTTGGTCAAGTCTTGGAAGGGACTCCCATCCCAGAGTGTGAAAGCTCTCGGGAGAAGGGAATCGACAACACAACTGGAGCTGCCCTTTCTTTGGTTTAGTAAGAAGCTTCCTCAAGTATGTCGATTTGTAGTACGGTCAGTTCACTCGAATCCACTGACTTCATGCACGGGGACTCGACCATCAATCCTTTCTTGTGACGAGCTGTGACTGGGTGCTCTGAAACCTCCTTAAAAGGAGGGGCTGTGGGGTAAGGTAATTGAAGTAACTAGCCAGTATTAAGATTAGGCATAAGCATAATAAACTGATGCATCCGAAGACGGTGAATCTAGAATAGAGGCCGGGTGGGGAAGCAAAAGATGCAAGAGAGCCTTTTTCCGGGATTGGATTTCACTCATTTAGTGCTTGGGATGCAGACAGGCGTGGAAGATGAACATAAGAGAGCTCCGCCCTTGCCTTGCACCGGTGAACAAAAGAAAGAAAGGAGACAAGGTCGGAACTAAGACGTCAATAGCTTATTTTAAGTGACGTATTCCTGTCGGGAACAGCGAGCAAGGATAAAATGAGAGTATGAGCCTACACCCATATAGAAATCAGTCATATGCCTGATAGTCGTTATCTATTCTTTCTCAATGATAGTATTATTACCCGAAAACAATATGTACAGAGGAAGCTAGTTTTGTACTCTAGTTCTGTCCCCAAGGCGCGAGTGAAGCCCTTCTCCAGTATGGTAAAGTGAAACCGCTTCGGAGTTTATGGTTCGAAAGAAAGAGAGAGGAAAGCACTTATAAAGCGGTGGGCTCTTATAGTAAACAAGAGTTCCGTTAAGCTCTGGGACTCTAGGCAAGATAGCTGTAGTTTTGAAAACGTAAATTGACCGAAGTTTGTCTTTACTTTCCCCTATTCTACGTATACCATCTCCGAGCCTCTCGTTAAATCGAATCAATTTCTCAAGTTGGTCCTTGCTAGGCCAGTTAGAAGTTCCTGGGGATGTGATTGACCTAAGAAGCCCGTGTTATCGATAGATGTAAGTTCATAGTTGAAGACAAGGGAGTTTTAGCTTTTTCGTAGATAGTCTGAGTTCGAGCTACTGTAGTCTCCCCCGTTGACCTTCTTTTTTAGATAGAATCCTCAATGAGTGGAAAGGACTCCCAGACTTGCTCCGCAGTACGAGCCCCATACAGAGCCGCGCCCTTGTGATATGATAAGAAGAAAAGGGGCCAGGCCACCCTCTTTTCTTTTCCGCACCAAGCCTTCTTGTAAAATCGGGTGTATAGCTCAGTTGGTAGAGCATTGGGCTTTTAACCTAATGGTCGCAGGTTCAAGTCCTGCTATACCCAAAAAAAACCACTCTTGTATTCGTAAGGATGCATTTCTTAGGGACAAAGACCCTAATCAATGCATCCATTTAGGTCAGAATTCTCTATACCATAACTCCTCTTTTCCCTACTGAGATAGATTTCAGGAGTACCCTGGCCGATGAAGGAGTCTACTTTCTTGCTTACCTACCCGAGTCGGCAACTTCCTTTGATGAGTCCCTCCTTTTTGGCCTATCGAGTTCCGCTAAGACCTCTTTGACTTATTACGCCTTAACCTACCTGGTACTAGGACTCATTGTGGAAATCCCATAGGCCTATCCTCCTTGGGCTTATCCCCTAACTACTTCCACGGAGCCATATTCAAGGTGGTTGACCTACTTCCTCGGGTTGGAATCCTCCGTTTTGGAATACTTTACCTCATCCGTCCTGTGACCTATCCTCAGCCTCAGTCGTAGCCTGATCCACTCTCTTTTTCCCAGCAAGTGAATGCGAGTCCAGTTCACCCTCGGCCTCGAAAACCTGTGAAGTACGAGGAAAGAGTAGGGATCGAGTGTGAGTTCCGATCCTCTCTTCCCAGGCAAGAATGAAATTGGACGGTCTCAGCCCAGAAAGTGAAAAGAACGAGATCTAGAAAGAATTCTACTAGCTGAACGAGGCTGTGAAAGAATCTCTGTCAGGTGGTGCAGATGAATAGAATAAGCCAAGCCCTGCTTTTTCTCTTTTTAGCCTTATCCGCTCTTGAATGGCATTTCATCTCGCATGTAGAAAACAGCGCTCATTGTGTATAGCTATCATTGAAAGACCCTCTCAATAATAACTTAAACAAAGAAAGTACGTAATGGCCTCAGGCCTGCTCTATTACATCGACCACCTTCGAGTTCTCTATATGCGAAGAGCCTGGAATGGTGATAGAACTATCGGAAACTACCCAACGACGAGCGAGCCTGAGATCGCCTACCAGTCATTCCATTGCTTGAAAAAGTTAGCCTGGATCTTAGGAGGAAGGATTGAAGAGCTCTAGAGAAGGTCTGGAAAGGATGGTCGGCCACTAGAAAGCAACAATTCAGCCGGAAGTTTGGACACATTGGCTCTCGTCTTAAAGTTCCCATTGACGACCAAAGGATTAATTCCTCATGGAGGAAAGCCTCACTACCGATGCTTTACTTTCGGCTCCATTGATCTTACTCCAACCTAAAGAATACACTGTCTTGCTCAATGTGCAAGGGATCATTCTATAAACTTGGTCTTGGAAAGCCTATCAAGAGTAGCTCGGCATCGGGAATCTATGAAGGAAGAATACCCCTTTGCTTTCTTAGGGGAATAGCCGATCTTTTATCAGGAAAAATGTCTAATGATTTAGATTCTCTCATTACTAATCCTGTATGTACTTTAGTGTTCCTAATCCCTCACTAACTTTTGATGGATTGCCTTATGGTTATAAGTTTAAATTATAGTAATAACTAATAATATTCTAGTAATGGAATTCCATATCGCGAATCC
>Ga0207677_10001301_pt1 | contig 13401 bp, 9 predicted proteins | sample KBSMisM42_FD_184311 | JGI IMG/M metagenome (GOLD analysis project Ga0207677, IMG submission 184311) | Miscanthus rhizosphere microbial communities from Kellogg Biological Station, Michigan, USA - KBS Miscanthus M4-2 (SPAdes) (version 2) | ecosystem: Host-associated > Plants > Roots > Rhizosphere...
TTTCGGTCGCTCGGCGCCGACGTCGACGTGAAGCAAGCGCCCGGCTATCAGGCCGCGATGAGCGACGATCCGTACGTCGCCGAGGTGCCGCACGAGATCTGGTCGACCGTCGTCTCGTGGCTCGACGGCGTGAGCCCGCCTTCTCGCTCTCCGGCGGCGAGGCCGCCTGGCGCCGCGCCTGCGCGAAAGAGCGGCGACTTCGTCGAGACGATCGGCGAGCACCTCGTCGAGACCGCGCTTCGTTTCGGCGACGGCGATCGATTCTTCGGCATCCTGACGGAGCCGCTCGGCGCGCGGAGCGATCTCGTCGTCGTCATGCCGAACACCGGCGCGAACACGCGCGTCGGCACGAACCGATTCAACGTGACGGTCGCGCGAAGGCTCGCCGAGCGCGGGCACGCCGTCTTGCGCATGGACCTCGGCGGCATCGGCGACAGTCCCGCCGCCGATGGACGCAGCGAGAACGATCTCTTCTCCGATCAATCCATCCCGGACATTCGCGCCGCGATCGACGCGGTCGCCGCGCGCGGCTACCACCACGTCGTGACGATGGGTCTCTGCTCGGGCGCGTACATGTCCTTCCACACGGGCCTCCGCGATCCGCGCGTGGCGGCGATCGTGATGATGAACCCGCCCGCCTTCGAATGGACGCCGGGCCGCAAGGTCGAGCGCATCGCGAGCCGCCGCGCGGGCAACGTTCGATCGACGCGGTATTACCGCAGCCGCGCGCTCCGTCTCGGGACGTGGAAGCGCCTCTTGCGCGGCGAGGTGCAAGCCAAGGTGATCGGTCGTGTCCTCGCGCAGCGGCTCCGCGATCGCGCCTCCACCGCCGTCAAGCGCACGGCGATGCGCATCGGCGCCGCCGAGTGGGTGATGAGCGATCTCGCGCGCAAGTTCGCGTCGCTCGTCGAGCGCGAAGCGCGCGTCCTTCTCCTCTTCAACAGCGAAGAGGCGATGCTCGACGAGCTCGACAAGAACCTCGGCGGTCTCATGACGTGGCTCGCGAAGCGCGGCGTCGAGCTCGAGACGATCGACGACACGGATCACACGTTCGCGCCCGTCTGGTCGCAAGAGCGCGCGGCCGACGTGCTGACGGAGTTCATCGATCGAGTGGCGAGGGAGAGGGCGCGATGACGATCACGTACCGCACGGGAAACGACCTCGACCTCGATCAGGTCATCGGCGTCTATCGAAGCTCGACACTCGGCGCGCGCAGACCCGTGGACGATCGCGAGCGGATGCGCGCGATGCTCGAGCGCGCGAACCTCGTCGTCACGGCGTGGGACGGCGACAAGCTCGTCGGCATCTCGCGCAGCGTGAGCGATTTCGCGTGGTGCACGTACCTGTCCGACCTCGCCGTCGACGTCGCGTACCAGAAGCAGGGCATCGGCCGAGAGCTCGTGCGACGCACGAAGGAGCTCGGAGGCCGCGCGACCGTCTTTCTCTTCTCCGCGCCTGCAGCAGTCGACTACTACCCGCGCGTCGGCTTCCAGCCGGGCAGCGGATGGATGCTGCGTGAGAACGACCCGCTTCGTTGACTCACAGCGCGCGGTCGAGGAACTCGATCAACGTCCGCTCGTATTCGGCGGGCGCCGTCTTCGCGTACGACCCGTGCGTCGCGCGGGGCACGATCCACAAGCGCTTCGGGTCCGGCGTCGCGTCCACCATCCGCTGCATGATCGGAACGGGCGTGTCGCTGTCCTCGCTCCCCGTGACGAAGAGCTTCGGCCGCGCGCCGATCTCGCGCGCGTGATCGATCGGGCGCACGCGCGAGAAGTCGAGGTGGCCGTCGCGCTTCATCGCGAGCATCACCGGAAAGTGCGAGAAGAACCCTCGCGTGCCGGCCTTGGCTTGCATCTCGTCGTCGATCGACGTCCAGAGCGCTTCGATGACGATCGCGCGGACACGTTCGTCGCCGGCGGCCTCGAGGTAGACCGCGCTCGCTCCGACGGAGAAGCCCGCGGCGACGATTTTCTCCGCTCGCGGCTCTGCGAAATCGATCGCGGCGCGAACGTCGCGCTGCTCGAGGTCACCCCATGTCGCCGTGTCGCCGCCGCTCTCGCCGTGAGCGCGCGCGTCGTAGATGAACGCGCCGTAGCCATGCCGCTCGAGGATCGACACGTCGTCGAGCCATCGGAATCGGTTCTCGCCGAGGCCGTGCGCCATGACGAGGACGACGCCATTTCGGGGCGCGAAGAACGTCCCGCGAAGCGTGGCACCTTGGCTCGCGAACGAAACGTCTTCGCCGCCGAGCGCGCGCGCGCGATCACGCTCGGATTGCGCAGCGACGCGCCTCGGGGGATGAACCACCGACAGCCCGTAACGGTAGTAGCGGACCTCTTCGATCCCGCTCACGATGCACAACGCCGCGAAGAGCGCCGTTCCGGCTTTCTGCCAACGCGACCACATGAACGACGAGCATAAGCCCGACCGACAGGGCGCGACCGCCCTCGCGCTCCGAAACATGGTCATCGTCGGCATGTCGCTCGTCGCGACGTGGAGCGTCGCGCTTCTCGTGCGTCTCATTTTGCCACGCCGGCTCGGTCCTAGCCTCTTCGGGCAATACAGCTTCGCGGAGGCGCTTGCGATCAACGGCTTCGCGTTCATCGGCCTCGGGATCGACATGTACATCCAGAAGGAGATCCCGCGGCGCCCGGAGCACGCCTCGGACTTCTTCGGCGGCACGCAGCTCGTTCGCGTGCTCGGGAGCGTCGTCGTCCTGGGCGTCATCGCGCTGATCACCAAACGCGCGGGCTACGGCGACGAGGTCGTCGGCACCGCGCTTGCTTTTGGAATTGCCCAGCTGTGTGTCCTTTTAGCGAACACGTGCGCCACGCTGCTTTATGCGAACAGGCGCGTCGGCAGGCTCTCCGCGCTCAACATCGCGACCAAAGTCGTTTGGGCGGCCGGTGTGGGCTTCGCGTTGGTGCGTCGCGCGAGCCTCTGGACGTACGCGGCCGCCGCCGTCCTGAGCGAAGGCGTGCGCCTGGTGGTGCTTTATCGCCTCGCCCAAACCGTGGCAGGTGTGCGCTTCCGCGTGCAGGCGCGCGAGACGATCGCGGTCTTGCGCAAAAGCTCGCCGTTCTGGGTCAATCAGATCGCGATCGTCCTCTATTCGAAGATCGACGTCGCGATCATGGGCCTGCTCGTGACCGATCGCGAGCTCGGTTTCTACGGCGCGGCGACGAACATTTCGAGCGTGGCGATGCTCATGTCGCCGTTCATGGGTTGGGTGCTGACGCCGGAGCTCTCGCGCGTGGTGCACGACAAGGCGCAGTTCCAGTCGATGCTCCGGCGCTCGCTCGAGTGGACGCTCGCGATCGCGATCCCGATCGCGATGATGTTGGGGCTCGGCGCGAGCGTGATCGTGCACACGGTGTTCGGTCCGAAGTTCGAGCCGGCGATCAACGCGATGCGGATGCTCATGCCGATCTTCGTCGTGGTCTACGTGGCCATCCTCGGCGCGACGGCGATGATCCTTCTCGACCGAAGTTGGACGGTGACCACCGTCACGATCCTGTCGCTCGTGGCGAACGCGGGCTTGAACCTCCTCGTCGTGCGACCGAGCTGGCACTGGCTCGGCGAGGGCGGCGCGGGCGTTGGTGCTGCGGCCGTCTCGGTCGGGACGGAGGCCATCGTCGCGTTCACGTACGTCTGGTTCTTGCGCAAGGACATCCTCGACGCGCGGAACGTCTCGTCGGCGGTGAAATCGCTCGCGGCGTGCGGCGCGGTCATCGCCTTTCACCTGGTCTTTCGGCGTCTCGGCGCGTGGCGCCTTCCGCTCGACGCAGGACTGTACGCCGTCCTCGTCGTCGCGACCCGCGCCGTGCGCGTCTCGGAGCTTGTTGGTCTCGTTCGATCCACGTTAAGGAGAGGAAGCAATGCGAATTCGTGAGGTGAGCCTGGTTCTCGTCGTCGTCGGAGCTCTCGGCGTGGCTGGATGCGCGCCGTCCGGCAAATGGACGTGGGTTCGTGATCTGCCCGCGAGCGCGGATTTCTCGGGCGACTACCTCATCTCGGCGGGCGACGTGATCAGCGTGCGCGTCGTGAATCAGGACTCGATGTCGACCAAGGCGAAGGTCCGCAACGACGGGCGCGTCGCGCTCCCGCTCCTCGGCGACGTCGAGGTGCGCGGCAAGAAGCCCGCGTCGGTTCGCGCAGAGCTCGAGGCGCGCTTGAAGGAGTTCATCGTCGCGCCGAGCGTGACCGTGAACATCGAAGAGATCGCGCCCGTGACGGTGAGCGTCCTCGGCGAGGTCGGTCACCCGGGCGTCGTGCAGATGACGGACGGCGCAGGCGGCGTGGCGCAAGCCCTCGCCGCAGCCGGTGGTTTGACCGACTACGCGAGCCACGACCGCATCTTCGTCCTCCGCGGCGGCGACAAGCCGCTCCGCGTCCGCTTCACGTACGACGATCTCTCCGGCGGCGAGATGGCCTCCACGCGCTTCCAACTGCGCCGTGGTGACGTGGTAGTGGTGGAGTGATCGCGAGGCTAATCAGCCGTGGGCAAGCTCATCGTCTTCAGCATTCTCGGAGCGACGGTCATCATCCCGCTCATCTATGCGCGTGACTCCCGTCGCTCCACCAAGCGCGGGCTGCGGAAGACGCTGATCGCCTTCGGGATCTACTGCACGCTCTGGGTCTTCGCGACCATCTTCATCGCTCCGCGCCTCTGACTCCGACGGCTTCTTCTCCGGCCAAGCGCCGCTGAGCACGGGGACGCGCGTTGCCACACCGACGGCGCACGCCATGATCACGTCCGCGGGGAGCGTGTTCCACCCCATGTCACCCCACATCTGGAAGATGAACGTGAGGATACCCGTGATGGCGAGGATCCCGCCCATTCTCACGCTGGAGCTCTCCGCCTTTTGGATCGATATCGCGCTGAAGAAGCACGCCACGACGAAGAGCTGCCACACGAGCCCGAACCCGAGGAGGCCCGAGAACGCGAGGAGGCCGAGCACGCTGTTGTGTGGGATGTAGCGGTACTGCGCGAAGACGTCCTTGATGCTGATCGCCGCGTTGACCTCGTCGTACTCGTGGCCCCAGCCCGTGCCGAGGACGGGGTTCGACTTGAGGGTCTGGACGAGGTTGTAGTTCTCGATGTCGCGCATCTCGCTCGAGGTGTCCTCGTGCTTGCCGAACATCGTCGAGATCGCGCTGACCGGCTTGAAGTAGCTCGCCTTGTTTCCCCAGCCCGCCGCGACGTAGAGCGCGAAGAGAGGGACCGCCGCGATCATGAGCCAGTTCATGCGCCGTTTGAAGCGCGTCTTCGGCAGGACGTAATAGAAGACCGCGACGCCGATCATCAGCGAGAGCCACGCGAGGCGGCGGTTGTTCCATTTGATCGCGAGGGCGAGCGGAAAGCAGCAGATCAACATCCACACGAACGCCATGAGCTTGCGCCGCTCGATCGCGTTCGCGATGACGATGAGCATGCCCGTGACGAAGAGCACCGTGTCGGCGTGCGTCGTCATGACGGCGAGCGGTGGGTCCATGCCGCGGGCGACCGTCAGATAGAAGATGATGAGGATGATCGCGCGATAGACGGCGGCGAAGAGGACGACCTTGCCGAGCGTCTGGATGTGCTTGGCCGTGCGGCACGTGGCGCTCACGAGGAAGGCGAGCGTGACGGAGATGACGAACGGGTGGAGCTGCCACATCGTCTGCCGGATGTCGCCGCCGCGCACGACGCCCCACACCCAGATCGCGAGGATCGAGAGCAGCGCGACCTTCATCGACTTCACGACGGGCTTCGCGCGGTCTTTCGAAGCGCCCTTCGCGCCGAGCGCGACGACGAGCACGCCGAGGAGGGCGATGTCCCAGAGCGGGAGCTTGATGGGCGAAGGCGGGAAGATGGCGGTGCCGAGCCACGTGAGCGGCGTCTCCCACTTGTCCGAAAAGATCTCGCCCTTCACCTCGGAGGTGAGCGCGAGCCAGATCAGAAGGAATGTGAATCTTCGCGCCACGGTAGTTGATCCTACGTCAGAGAACGAACCTCGGCTCGTGCCAAAGAAGGACGATGTACGCGCTGAACACGTAGAACTCGCCGCTGAAGACGTCGCGCTGATAGCCGCCGCGCAGGCCGCCGCCCAGCTCGAAGCGATACGTGTCGACCCTTCGCGTGAGCTGCACGTCGCCGCCGAAGAACGTGGCATTGAGCACCGTCGGGGGCAGGCTTCGGAGAAACCCCAAGTGGCCTTGCATCGTGTAGTGCGCGTCGAGCGCATGCAGCGCGGCAACACCGACCTCGAAGCGCGGGTCGAAGAAGCCGTAGTGCGTGTCGACGACGGGCCCGACACGCGCGTACGTGTAGATGCTCGGCTTCGGCGGATCGGTGAGCACGCGATGCAACAGCGGGCGATCCGGATCGGGGTTCTGCAGCGAGTACGCGAGCATGAACCGCGCGATGGGATACGGAAAGACGCTGAACGGCTGGAGCGGCGTGTCCTTGCTGACGTTGTTGGGGTCGACGTTGAACGTGGACATCTCGGCCCTGTTGAAGGAGACGCTCGCCACCATCGCGCCGGCGCCGGCCTCCATCAGGATTCGCCGCGTGACGCGATGCCTCCACACCTCGCGTAGCGCGACCCACTGCTCCGCGGGCGCACACCCAGACGGCTGTGGATCGACCTTGTATGGAGTCGTGGCGTTTGGATCCGTGTTTGGGATCAGCGGCGCGGGACCTCCGGTCTTCGGATCGCACGCGCGAAGCGACGACGTCGCCATCGTGGCTTCGGCCTCGGTGACCAGAAAATCTCGGCGTGCGATCTGTTGCTCGAGCGCCGCGTCGATGCGCGGCATGGAGACGAGCGGCACCGTCTGCCGCGAGTCCCTGTCGGTGCCGCCGCTGATCGAGTAGCTCGGCGCCATCGAGAATGACGTGTGTCGTCGCGTCCAGCGCATCGCGATCCCGGTCGACGAAGCGCCGAAGTTCACGGTGATGTTTCGACAGGGCTGACCCGCCGTGCACGGTACGAGCTGAAGCGGCGGTGGCCCTTGTGACACGGGCCCGTTGGGCGTCACCGGATAAGGCGTCAGATAGGAGAAGTTCATCTGACCGAACGAGCCAGCTTCCGACGCGCCGATCACCCAATGCTTCGTCGTGTACCAAGCCGAGACGTCCGCCATCTGAAACAGTTGCGGAGCCGCAGGCTGACCCGTGAACCACTGCTCGATGTCCGGCGCCGTGACGAGGGCGGCGTAGCCGAGCTTGAAATCGACGTGGCGCGTCTTCGACTCGTAGCGTGCGTACGGCGTGAGCAAGAGGTCCGCGCCCGCCGCTGGGCCGGACGTCTTTCCCGTCGTCGGATCGGTGTTGGGCGCGACGCGAAGGCGCATCTCTGCGCGCGCGCCGACGTCGACGGTGCTCAAGATCCCGCTCGCTACGAGGAGGAGGGCTCCGAGCATTGCTCACTCCACCGGCGTGCCGATCGGCGAGGCCAGGTGGAGATCGATGACCGTCATCGAATAAGCGGGCATGGTCAGCTTCACGCGGCCGTTCGCCGCCGTCGCCTCCTCCGCCGTGAAGGAGTCGCCCTGCCCGGTGTACGAGTATGCGGTTGTCTTGTCCGGCGCGCCGCAGGAGCCGATGTCGAAGTCGGCGGCGATGGCCGCGTCGGGTGAGAAGTTGAGCGCGACGAGGACGACATGCTTCCCGTCCTTGTCACGCGACGCGAAGAGCGAAGTCTTGAGCGAAGCGTGCGCGGGCAGAGACCAGTCCTCGAAGTGCCCACCCTTGCCGTCGTAGTTTCGATACGCGTTGAACGCGGCTGCGGCAGGCGAGCCTGCGGGCGGCACCGTCCAGTAGTACGCGGCGTAGACGTTGTTCTCGGCGAAGCGCCCGAGCGCCTCCGCGTCCGCGAGCCCGCCGCTCATGTGCGCCTCGCCGCCGAAATTCCACTCGCCGATCATCATCTGCAGACCGGGATAGTTCTCGTCGATCCACTGCTTCATGCGCGGCAGCAGGTAGATGGGCTCGCCGATCCACGATTCGTCCGTGTAGCCGCGGTCCCAGAGCCCGCGCACCTGGTTGATGCGGAGCGCCGCCGTCTTTGGATCGGCGACTGCCGAGTACGTGTTCTGACCCTGCGGATAGAAGTGCAGGTCGAGGATGTCGAGGAGCTTCGTGTTCGTCTTGTCCGCCTCGGCCTTCACGTGCTCGAGGACCCACGGGACCATCGGCTTGTCGCCATGCGCGCGCCGATCGGGCTTCAGCTGAAAGCCCATCTTCTTGTCCTTTGCAGAATACAAGTATCCGGTCCAACCCCACTCCGCGAGGCCTGCGATCTTCGCGTCCGGCATCGCCCTGCGGACGGCGGCCGCGTAGTTGATCGTCTTCTCGAGGAGCTCGTCGTACGTCGTCGCGTCGGGGTGAACGTCGCGGTGCGTCTCGTTCCAGATGCCGGGCTCGTTGTCGAGGATGACGATGTCGACCTTGCGACCGTCCTTCTTCAGCTGCTCGAGCCACTTCGCGTCGAAGTCCGGCGTGATCTTGATGTACGTGCGGCTCGGATCGCCCGGCGTCACGGGCTTGCCGTCCGGCTTGTTGCCGTTGCCCGCGTCCTTGCGCCAATCGTCGACGCGCTGCTGCGCGCCCATCGTGCTCACCGGGAACGAATTGGACGTCGTGTCCTTCACGACCCATCCCATGATCGGGATCGTGAGAGCGTTCGACATGCCCATCGACTTGTTCTCGTCGAAGAACGTCGTGACGGGTTTGACCTGCACGTTCTCGAAGAACCAGTCGTTGCCCGTGTTCCAGGCGTTGCCGAGCTGCCAGTTGAACGTCGATGTTGGGTTGCCGCCCCATCGACGCGACGTCGAGCGCACGGTGGGCGGAGCCTTCGCCATCGCGTCCCACGCGATGCCGTAAATCAGCGGGGAAATCGGCTTGGCTTTCGCGCGGCAGTCGACGCGGAGCGTGGCGCTCGTCGCCGGGATGAGCGAAGGCGGAGGCGCGCCGCCATCGGCGCCGGACGCGACGAACGCGACCTTGTCGATGAGCACGCGCTCGGGCGGCATGTCACGGAAGGCGCGAAGGACGATGCGATCGAACGGATCGTTCTTCGGATCGAGCTCGGTGATCGGGATGTAGACCTCTTCCCAACCATCGCCCACGTCGGCCTTCTGATCGGCGCGCACCATGATGCGCGGGAAGATCGTCTTCGTGCGCGAGTCGAGGCGTACCTCGAGGAACTCGGCCTCGCCCACGGGCGCCTTCACGCGGAACATGAGCCCGCCGAATTTTCCCTTGAGGTCGGGCTTCGTGAGCATCCACCCGCCCTGCTTCGAGAAGTCGATGCTCGCGGGGCCGTGACCGAGATCGTGCGGCGACCAGCCGGAGTCTTCCCAACCGGACTTGAGCGCGCCGTCGTAGACGTGCTCGGCGATCGGGCGCGTCGCGGGGAGCGCGGCAGCGGAGGAAGCGAGCTGCTGGCCGCTATGCGAGTGCGGGCAACCGAGCGCCAAAGAGGCGAGAAGCGGGAGGAGAGCTCTAGGCTTCAAATGCGTGGACTCTAGCGGATCAAAGGGTGGGGCGCAGCGCGCGGATCGTTTTGCGACTCACGTCGGCGAGGCGCGTTCCTTCTCCGATCGCGCTCGTGTTTTGTTCGAGCTGGTCGGCGATGCCAGCGAGAATTCCGGCCATCGCAGCTTCGTGCTTCGCTCGAGGAATGACCACATCGTCGTTCACTGGGTGACGCGCCTGGCAGGCCACGTCCACCAAAAAAGACAGCCACGCGCCCCGCTCGAGCGGCTTCGACGCGTCGTGCGGAAGGTTCGGCGGCGTCGCGCCGAATACGGCGTGGAACGGCTCCGCGACGACGTACGGCTTCAAATGCAGCGGCAGCATCTCCGCGACGTGGATGCGATCGAGAAGGACCATCAGCGCGAAGACTTTGGCCTCCGACGTGAGCTCGCCCGCGTCCACGCGCCATAGCTCTTCGAACGCGATCGTGTGCTCGAGCTCCGGCAACGCGAGGGCTTCTTCCTCGTTTAGGCGATCGCGCTCGTGGTCCCAGTCGCGCAGGATGCGATGCGCGGCTCGGCGCGCGGCCATCGTCTCGCGAGCGGCGAACGCGAGGCGCGTGAAGATCTTGTCGAGCCCGTCGACGTTGCGCGCCTCGGTCGGATCAGCGAACGCGCGACGGTCCATCATGTGCTTCACGGCAGCGAGCGCTTCGGGCTCGAACGCGCGGAGCTGAATGAAGCGCCGGTGATCGGCCCGACCCCAGACGTCGCGGACGACCTCGTCGCAGCGCGCGTCCGAGGAGCGCGTGCGCTCGTCGGGCGTCTCGCCTTGAACGTCGCCCCACATGCCGCCCATCCAGCAGGACGCCGTCTCCACGAGCAAAGCGTGCGCGGCGCGAGGATGCGCGACGGCAGACGTGGTCGTCAGCTGTGGCGTTTCGGTGCTGCCGCACGCCACACACGCGACGATGCCGAGGACGTGGCCAAATTGCGTGAGCTTCATCGTGATGCCTGCCTCGAGGGCAAAGCATCGGATGTGCCACTAGGTCTGCCGTATCGCGGTCAACCGCCGCGGCGGGCGTGCCGCGCTTCAGGCGCGTTCAGTTTGCGCTCGCGCGTGCGCTCGAGGTTCGAGTCGGGCTTGCTGCGGTTCGCGCTTCTGCGTGTGGATTTTCGCGACGGGCGTGCGCCGGGCGTGCGTCGCTCGAGCGCATACGTAGCCTTTCGTCCCGCACGCCTGTTAGGCGACGTCTTTCGACCGCGCGCGTCGTGCGCGACGTGGGCGCCGGTAGGACCCTTCTTCGCGCGCCGCTTCGGTTTGCGCTCTTCCGCGGCTCGAAATTTTTCTGCACGAGTTGACATGACGAGGGTCGTTGCATCACGCGCGCCGTACGATCGAAAAGAGGACGGCCGCGCCGAGCGTCGCGAACCCGCCCCACAAAACGGTGGTGGGCGCGCCGACCTTCGCCGCGAGCGCACCGGCTGCGAGCGCGCCGAACGGAGCCATGCCGAAGAAGGCCATCGTGAAGAAGCTCATCACTCGACCGCGCTTGTCCTCCTCGACGAGCGTCTGGATGCGCGTGTTCACCGCGGCCATCGTGATCGTCATCCCTGCGCCCACGGCGACGAGCAATACGAACGACAGCGCGATCGTGGTCGACAGGCCGAACGCGACGAGGCCGAGCCCGAACGCCACGCCCGCGAGCGTGATGACGCGCTCGAGGTTGGACGAATCCTTTCGCGACGAGAGCCAGAGCGCGCCAGCGACCGCACCGACGCCGGTCGCGCCCGTGAGGATGCCGAGCGTGTGCGCGCCGCCGTGCAGCACGTTCTTCGCGAAGATCGGCATGAGCACCATGAACGGCGCACCGACGAGGCTGACCGACGCGAGCAAGAGGAGCGCCGCGCGGATAGCGCCGTGCGAGGCCGCGTAACGCAGGCCCTCGCGCAGCTCGACGAGCGCGTGGCGCGGCACCCTCCGCGGCTTGGGCACCACGTTCATCATGACGAGCGACGCGATGACCGCGATGTAGCTCACGGCGTCGATCGCGAAGCACCACCCTTCGCCGAACGCCGCGATCAAGAGGCCCGCGATCGACGGGCCGACGAGTCGCGCGAGGTTCACGAGCGACGAGTTCAGCGCGATCGCGTTCGGGAGATCTTCGCGTTTCTCCACCATCTCGATGACGAACGCTTGCCGCGCTGGCGTGTCGAACGCGTTGATCAAACCTTGAAACGCGACGAGCACGATGATGTGCCAAACGGTGATGGTCTGCCGGAGCGCGTAATACGCGAGCGCAGCGGACTGCAGCATCGACAGGACCTGCGCCCAGACGAGGACGCGATGCCGGTTCCAGCGATCGACGGCGACGCCCGCGAACGGCGCGATGACGAACGTCGGGATCTGCCCCGCGAAGCCGACGATTCCGAGGAGCCACGCCGAGCCGGTGAGGCGATACACGAGCCAGCTCGTCGCGACGCGTGTGATCCACGTGCCGACGAGCGACATCCCTTGCCCGACGAAGAAGAGACGGTAGTTGCGATGCCGGAGGGCTCGTCCGACGTTCATTCGTTCATCAGACTTCGAGGTGCGCTTCGACCTTCGGCGCAGGCCCCGCGTCGTCGTGATCCGGCGACTTCAAGAAGAAGAGCAGCGGAAGGACGAAGAGGAACGCGATGCCCGAGACCAAAAAGAGCTTCTCGAACATGAGCACCGACGCCTGACGCGCGACGAGCCCTTGCATCGCGCGCTCTGCCGCCTGCGTCGCGCTTTGGAGATCGTAGCCGCGCGCCTGAAACGCGTTCGTCATCGCTGCGACGCGACCGGCGACCTCGGGCCGCGTCAGCGTGACGTGCGTGCCGATGGACGACATCGCGTTCTCCGTGTAGCGCGGGATCAGCGTCGCGATGACGGCGAGCCCGAGCGAGCCGCCGATTTGCCGTAGCAGCGAGTTGAGCCCCGTCGCGTCGGGCATCTTCTGGCGAGGAATCGACGCGAGCGCGACGGTCGTCAGCGGAATGAAGAGGCACGCGAAGGCGACCCCTTGGATGACGAGGACGGCGATGATGTCCTTCTGCGTCGTCTGGAGCGTGTAGTGGCTCATCATGTAGGCGCTGATCGAGAAGAGGATGACGCCGAACGCCACCGTCACGCGCGGCGAGACCGTGTTGTAGATGCGCCCGATGATGGGCATCGCGACCATCATCGTGAGCGCGCGCGGCATGAGCGCGATGCCGGACTGCACGGCGGTGAAGCCGAGGAGCTCTTGCATGAAGACGGGCAACAGGAACGTGAGCGAGATGAGCATCGCGAACATCACGGCGCCGATGAGCGTGCCGGACGTGAAGACGACGTCCTTGAAGAGCGACATGTTCACGACCGGCGCCGTGGCGGTGCGCTCGCGAATGACGAACGCGGCCACCGCGATCGCGGAGATGGCCGCGCACGCCGTGATGACCGGCGAAGAGAACCAGTCGTCCTTCTGTCCTTCTTCGAGCGCGTACTGAAGCGTGGCGACGCCGAGCGTGAGCAGCGCGATGCCTGCCCAGTCCATGTGTTTTCGTTGCTTCTCGGCCTGGACGAGGTTCGCGGCGCGGATGTCCTCCGGCTCTTGCACGAACGTCGACACCATCATGAGCGCGAGCGCGCCTACGGGGAGGTTGATGTAGAAAATCCACGGCCACGAATAGTTGTCGACGATGTAGCCACCGAGCGTCGGGCCGAACGCAGGACCGATGACGACGGCGACACCGAAGAGCGCCATCGCCATGCCTTGTTCCTTGGGTGGGAACGTTTGCCTCAAGATCGCCTGCTCCGTCGGTTGCAGAGCCCCGGCGCCGAGGCCTTGGAAGAAGCGGCAGACGACGAGCATCGGCAGCGAGCGCGCGAGGCCGCAGAAGGCCGAGCCGATGACGAACATCGAGAGCGCG
>Ga0207677_10001323_pt1 | contig 13296 bp, 8 predicted proteins | sample KBSMisM42_FD_184311 | JGI IMG/M metagenome (GOLD analysis project Ga0207677, IMG submission 184311) | Miscanthus rhizosphere microbial communities from Kellogg Biological Station, Michigan, USA - KBS Miscanthus M4-2 (SPAdes) (version 2) | ecosystem: Host-associated > Plants > Roots > Rhizosphere...
CTCGTGCGCAGGCGCGCTCGGTGCGGCTGCGGCCGGTGGCGGCGGCGCGGGAGCCGCGACCGCACCGGCACGGTCCTCCGACGCGTTCGTCGCCGCCCCTTGGGTCACGGCCGAGCTCGGCGGCGCGACCGCACCGCCGCCAGAGAGCACGGCGACGATGCTGCCCTGCGAGACCTTGTCGCCGACCTTGACCTTCATTTCCTTGACGACGCCGGCGGCGCTCGACGGAATCTCCATCGACGCCTTGTCGCTCTCGACCGTGATCAGGCTCTGCTCGAGCGCGACGGTGTCGCCCGGCTTGACGAGCACCTCGATGACCGCGACGTCGGTGAAATCGCCGATGTCGGGAACGACGACATCGACCGAGCCACCGCCCGCAGCGGCCTGCGCCCGCGGTCCCTCGACCGCGCCCGCCGGCGCCGCGGTGCGCGCGGGTGCCGGCGCAGGCGCAGCCGCGGGGGCCGGTGCCGGCGCAGCTGCGCCGCCTTCACCATCGAGGACGAGCACGAGCGACCCTTCGCTCACCTTGTCGCCGACCTTGACCTTCATCTCCCGGACGACGCCGGCGGTGCTCGACGGGATCTCCATCGACGCCTTGTCGCTCTCGACCGTGATCAGCGATTGCTCGGCGGCGATGCGATCGCCTGGCTTGACGAGGACCTCGATGACCTCGACGTCCTTGAAGTCTCCGATGTCCGGAACCTTGACTTCGAGCGTTGCCATGTTGTTGTCCTTGTTCGCGGCGGTGCTCAGGCGTAGAGCGGGTTGACCTTGTTGACGTCGATCTTGTAGCGCGCGATCGCCTCGGCGACCTTGGTCGGCGGCACGCTGCCCTCGTCGGCGAGGGCGCGCAGCGCGGCGACGACGATGTAGCGGCGGTCGACCTCGAAGAACTCGCGCAGCTTGGTGCGGAAGTCGCTGCGGCCGAAGCCATCGGTGCCGAGCACCTTGTAGACGCGGCCCTTGGGCAGGAACGGCCGGATCTGCTCGGCGTAGTTCTTGATGTAGTCGGTCGACGCGATGACCGGGCCGCCGTACTTCTCGAGCTGCTGCGCGACGAACGGGACGCGCTGGCGGTCGTTCGGATGCAGCATGTTGAAGCGCTCGGCGTCCTGGCCGTCGCGCGCGAGCTGGTTGAAGCTCGGACAGCTCCAGACGTTGGCGGCGATTCCCCAGTCCTGGTCGAGCAGGTCGCGCGCGGCGATGCTCTCGCGCAGGATCGTGCCGCTGCCGAGGAGGTTGACGCGCGGCGCCTTCTTCGCACCCTCGAGCAGCAGGTACATGCCCTTGACGATCTCCTGCTCGCTGCCGGCGCGCAGCCCCGGCTGCGGATAGTTCTCGTTGAGCAGCGTCAGGTAGAAGAAGACGTTGTCCTGCTGCTCGACCATCCGCACCAGGCCGTGGTGCAGGATGACGCCGACCTCGTGCGCGAACGTCGGGTCGTAGGTGATGCAGTTCGGAATCGTGCTGGCCAGCACGTGGCTGTGGCCGTCCTCGTGCTGCAGGCCCTCGCCGTTGAGCGTCGTCCGCCCCGATGTGCCGCCGAGCAGGAAGCCGCGCGCCTGCATGTCGCCCGCCGCCCACGCCAGGTCGCCGACGCGCTGGAAGCCGAACATCGAGTAGTAGACGTAGAACGGCACCATGATGCGGTTGTTCGTCGAGTACGACGTCGCCGCGGCGATCCAGCTGCACATGCCGCCGGCCTCGTTGATGCCTTCCTGCAGCACCTGCCCGGCCTTGTCCTCGCGGTAGTACATGACCTGGTCGCGGTCGACCGGCGTGTACTTCTGCCCTTCCGGGTTGTAGATGCCGATCTGGCGGAACAGCCCCTCCATGCCAAACGTGCGCGCCTCGTCGACGAGGATCGGCACCGCGCGCGGGCCGAGCTCCTTGTCGCGCAAGAGCTGCGACAGGAAGCGGACGAACGCCTGCGTCGTCGAAATCTCGCGACCCTCCGCGGTCGGCTCGAGGACCGCCTTGAAGGTGTCGAGCGACGGCACCTTGAACTGCTCGTCGGCGCGCGTGCGCCGGTGCGGCAGGTAGCCGCCGAGCGTCTTCCTGTGCTCCTGCAGGTACTTCATCTCCGGCGTGTCGTCGGCCGGCCTGAAGAACGGGATGCCCTCGAGCTGGTCGTCGGGGATCGGAATGTTCCAGCGATCGCGGAACGCCTTGACGTCCTCGTCGACGAGCTTCTTGGTCTGGTGCGCGGTGTTCTTGCCCTCGCCGCTCTTGCCCATGCCGAAGCCCTTGACGGTCTTGACGAGCAGCACCGTCGGCTGGCCCTGGTGGTTGGCGGCGCGGTGAAACGCGGCGTACACCTTCTGCGGATCGTGGCCGCCGCGGTTGAGCCGCCAGACGTCCTCGTCGCTCATCTTGGCGACCATCTCGAGCAGCTTCGGATCCTGCCCGAAGAAGTGCTTGCGGACGAACGCGCCGTCGTTGGCCTTCATCGCCTGGTAGTCGCCGTCGACGGTCTGCATCATCACGCGACGCAGCGCCCCTTCCTTGTCGCGCGCGAGCAGCGGATCCCAGTAGCTGCCCCAGATCAGCTTGATGACGTTCCAACGCGAGCCGCGGAACTCGCTCTCGAGCTCCTGGATGATCTTGCCGTTGCCGCGCACCGGGCCGTCGAGTCGCTGCAGGTTGCAGTTGATGACGAAGATCAGGTTGTCGAGCTTCTCGCGCGAAGCCAGCCCGATCGCGCCGAGCGACTCGGGCTCGTCCATCTCGCCGTCGCCGCAGAAGACCCACACCTTGCGCTTCGACGTGTCGGCGATGCCGCGCGCGTGCAGGTACTTCAGGAACCGCGCCTGGTAGATCGACATGATCGGGCCGAGACCCATCGAGACGGTCGGGAACTGCCAGAACTCGGGCATCAGCTTGGGGTGCGGATAGCTCGAGATGCCCTTGCCGTCGACCTCCTGGCGAAAGTGCAGCAGCTGGTCTTCGCTGAGCCGCCCTTCCATGAAGGCGCGCGCGTAGACGCCAGGCGACGAATGGCCCTGGATGTAGAGCAGGTCGCCGCCGTGATCGGGCGTCGCAGCGTGCCAGAAGTGGTTGAAGCCGGTGCCGAACATCGTCGCCAGCGACGCGAAGCTCGAGATGTGGCCGCCGAGGTCGCCGCCGTCGGCGGGATGGAGACGGTTCGCCTTGACGACCATCGCCATCGCGTTCCAGCGCATGTACGCGCGCAGCCGCTCCTCGATCTCGATGTTGCCGGGCGAGCGCTCCTCCTGGTCGGTCGGGATCGTGTTGACGTACGCCGTGTTGGCGGAGAACGGCACGTCGATCCCCGACTGCCGCGCCTCGTCGATCAGCTGCTCGAGGAGGAAGTGTGCGCGCTCGCCGCCTTCGGAGGCGATCACGGCGGCGAGGGCGTCGAGCCACTCGCGGGTTTCGGTGGGGTCGGCGTCGTTGGCAGCGGCGCCACGAACGGATTCCGGTAGAGCGGACATCGTCGTCTCCTGAGGGCCTTTGTTTGCCCCGAGTCTCGCACAGGGTCGCGTGGGCCTGCTCGTCGAACCCGCGCTCGCAGCGGGGATCGGCGGGCCTAGGAACGATCGATCAGGATCGCGCGGAAGTCGTTGACGTTGGTGAGCGTCGGCCCGGTGACGAGCGAATCGCCGAGCGCCTGGAAGAAGCCGTGACCGTCGTTGTCGGCGAGGCGGTCCTTCGGCCGCATGCCGAGCGCCCACGCGCGCGCGAGCGAATCCGGAGCGAGCAGCGCGCCGGCGATCTCCTCCTGGCCGTCGACGCCGTCGGTGTCGGCGGCGAGCGCGTGGATGCCCGGCCGGCCGTCGAGGCCGATCGCGAGCGCGAGCAGGAACTCGACGTTGCGACCGCCGCGGCCGCCGCCTCGGACCGTGACCGTCGTCTCGCCGCCCGAGAGCAGGACGCACGGCGGCGCGAACGGCTGCCGGCGCTCCGCCACCTGGAGCGCGATCGCGCCGAGCACCTTGCCGACGTCCTTGGCCTCGCCCTCGATCGAATCGCCGAGGATGTGGACGGCGACGCCGTCGGCGCGTGCGACCGCCGCCGCGGCCTCGAGCGCAAGCTGCGGCGCGGCGACGATCCGCGTCTCGGCGCGAGCGAGCCGCGGATCGCCGGGCTTCACCGACTCGCCTTCGCCGCTCTCGAGCAGTCTCCTCAGCGGCTGCGGAATCGCGATGCCGTAGCGGCGGACGATGTCGAGCGCGTCGGCGCACGTCGTCGGGTCGGCGACGGTCGGGCCCGACGCGATGTCGCCCGGACGATCGCCGGGGACGTCGGAGATCAGCAGCGTCAGCACGCGCGCCGGATGGCATGCCGCGGCGAGGCGGCCGCCCTTGATCGCGGAGACGTGGCGGCGCACGCAGTTCATCTCGCCGATCGACGCGCCCGAGGCGAGCAACGCGCGGTTGAGCGCCTGCTTGTCGGCGAGCGTCGCGCCCGGCGGCGGCAGCGTCAGCAGCGACGAGCCGCCGCCCGAGATCAGGCAGAGCACGAGGTCGTCGGCAGCGAGCCCGCGGACGGTCTCGAGAATGCGCTCGGCGGCGGCGACGCCGGCGTCGTCGGGCACCGGATGGGCAGCCTCGACGATCTCGATGCGCTGGCACGGCACCGCGTAGCCGTAGCGGGTGACGACGAGCCCGCCGAGCGGGCCGCGCCAGGCGTCCTCGACCGCGCGCGCCATCGCCGCCGAGGCCTTGCCGGCGCCGATCACGACGAGCCTGCCGGCCCCGAGCGACTCCGGCGACGGCAGCTGCGGCGCGATGCAGAGCGCCGGCTGGGCGCTCGCGACCGCGGCCTCGAACATCCGCCGGAGCAACGCGCGCGGATCGCGGACGGTGCTCACTTGACCGGCGCTCCGCCCTCGTACCAGCGTTTGACGAGAGCACGCTCTTCCTCGGTCATCTGGGTCGCGTTGCCGAACGGCATCTGGCGCAGCACGACCGCCTGCTGGTAGACCTGCTGCGCGTGGCGGCCGAGCAGTTCCGCGGTCTGCAAGGAGACGCCCTTTTGCTGAACCGCGTCGCCGTGGCACATCGCGCAGCGCTGGTCGATCACCGCCCGCACCTGCGCATACGCGACCGGCGCGGCCGCTGCCTGCGCGCCGCCGCGCGGGCGCTCGGGCGCGAGCCAGGCGACGAGGCCGACGATCGCGAGCGTGCCGACGATCGCGTGCTCCCACGGCGTGCGCCGGCCCTCGACGGCAGCGCGGTGGCGAGCGACGAAGCTGTAGCGGATCAGCGCGCCGGCCAGCATCAACAGCACGAGGACGAGCCAGTTGTTCGGGCCTTCGACGAGCCAGCCGTAGTGGTTCGACAGCATCGCGACGATCACCGGCAGCGTGAAGTAGGTGTTGTGGACGCTGCGCTGCTTGCCGCGCCAGCCGTGGATCGGATCGACCGGCTCGCCCGCCCGGATCTGCGCGACGACCTTGCGCTGGCCGGGGATGATCCAGTGCGCGACGTTGCCGGTCATCGTCGTCGCGAGCATCGCGCCGATGAGCAGGAACGCCGCGCGACCCGCGAACCAATGGCACGCCAGCCACGATGCGACGGTCACCGCGATGACGACGCCGATGCCGACGAGCAGCTCGCCGTGCTCGCGGCGCCCGAAGACGCGGCAGATCGCGTCGTAGACGATCCAGAAGACGACGAGGAACGCGAGCGCGGTCGCGATCGCCGCCGCCGGCGACCAGTCGTGGACGCTGCGGTCGATCAGGAACGTGCCGGCGTTGAACAGATAGAGCACGGTGAACAGCCCGAACCCGGTCCCCCACGTCGCGTAGCTCTCCCAGTAGAACCAGTGCAATCGCTCGGGCAATCGCGGCGGCGCAACGACGTACTTCTGCGGGTGATAGAAGCCGCCGCCGTGCACCGCCCAGAGCTCGCCGTCGACGCCCTTGGCGACGAGGTCGGGGTCCGTCGGTTGCTCAAGGCTGCTGTCGAGGAAGACGAAGTAGAACGACGACCCGATCCAGGCGATCGCGGTGACGACGTGCGCCCAGCGCAGCAGCAGGTTCGCCCAGTCGAGCAGGTAGGCGTCGAAGCTCATGTGTGCACCCTCGGCCTGCGGCCGGTCCCGCCAGGCGGGACGGAGCGTCCCCTTCGGAGCGGCCGTGCGGGGACGCTCACGAACCGCGGTAGGTCGAGTACGACCACGGGCTGACGAGCAGCGGCACGTGGTAGTGGCCGGCGGCATCGGCGATGCCGAAGTCGAGCTGGACGACGTCGATGAACGGCGGCTCGGGAAGCTGCACGCCGCGGCGGCGGAAGTACGCCGCGACGGCGAAGACGAGGCGGTAGCGGCCCGCGGCCATCGTCGCCGCGTCGAGCAGCGCGCCTTCGGCCGAGCGGCCGTCGTCGTTGAGCGCGAACGACTTGACGAGGCCGGCGCTTGCGCCCGAGAGGCGGTGCAGCTCGACCGCCATGCCCGCGGCCGGGCAGCCGTGCATCGTGTCGAGGACGTGCGTGCTGAGGTGTCCCATGGTCTCGTCGTCTGCGCGCTGACGATGATGGCACGGCGGCGGCGCCGCGCCTTTCTGCGATCATCGTGCCGACATGAACCGACCCTACCCGCGCGATCTGAAGGGCTACGGTCGAGAGCGACCGCAGGCGCGCTGGCCCGGCGGCGCGCGCGTCGCGCTGCAGTTCGTCCTCAACGTCGAGGAAGGCAGCGAGAACTGCGTCCTACACGGCGACGCCGGCTCGGAGACGTTCCTTTCCGAGATGGCGAGCCCGCCTTCGTTCGCGGCGCGCCATCTCAGCGTGGAGAGCCTGTACGAATACGGCTCGCGCGTCGGCGTCTGGCGGATCCTGCGCGAGTTCGAGCAGAGGCGCCTGCCGCTCACGGCGTTCGCGGTCGCGATGGCGATCGAGCGCACTCCCGAGATCGCCGCCGCGTGCCGCGAGCTCGGCCACGAGATCGCGTGCCACGGCTGGCGCTGGATCAGCTACCAGAACATCGACGAGGCGACCGAGCGCGAGCACATCGCGCGCGCCGTCGCGACGCACTGGCGCATCACCGGCGAGCGTCCGCATGGCTGGTACACCGGCCGCGACAGCCCCAACACGCGCCGCCTCGTCGCCGAGCTCGGCGGCTTCGAGTACGACAGCGATCACTACGGCGACGAGCTGCCGTTCTGGCTGAACGTCGAGACCGACGACGGCGCAGGCAAGCCGCAGCTCGTCGTGCCGTACACCCTCGACGCCAACGACATGCGTTTCTCGTCGTCGCAGGGCTTCGCGACCGGCGACGAGTTCTTCGCCTACCTGCGCGACAGCTTCGACGTCCTTCATGCCGAAGGCGCCGAGACGCCCGCGATGATGAGCGTCGGCATGCATGCGCGCCTGCTCGGCAGGCCGGGACGCATGCGCGCCCTGCAGCGCTTCCTCGACCATGTCGAAGCGCGCGGCGACGTCTGGATCGCGCGGCGGATCGACATCGCGCGCCACTGGACGCGCGAGCACCCCTTCGATCCGGAAACCGCATTCGTCTGGCAGGCGAACCGATGACGTCGCTCGAGCAGGTCAACGACGCATCGCCGGCGGACTTCGCGCGCTTGCTGGACGGCATCTACGAGCACTCTTCGTGGATCGTCGAACGAGCGGCGCCGCGGCGCCCTTTCGCGACCCTCGCGCAGCTCAAGCGCGCGCTCGTCGAGGTCGTCCGCGACGCCGGCCGCAATGCCCAGCTGAAGCTCCTGCGCGCCCACCCCGAGCTCGCCGGCAAGGCGATGGTCGAGCGCAAGCTCACCGCGTCGTCGACCGACGAGCAGACGCGTGCCGGCCTCACCGCGTGCACGGCCGAAGAGCTGGCGCGGATCGCCGAGCTCAACGCCGCCTACCAGAAGAAGTTCGGCTTTCCGTTCATCCTGGCGGTGCGCGGACCGCGCGGAACGGGCCTGAGCAAGAACGAGATCCTGACGACCTTCGCGCGCAGGCTCGAGCACCCGGTCGACTTCGAGCTCGGCGAGGCGCTGCGCAACGTCCACCGCATCGCCGAGATCCGGCTCGACGAGCGCTTCGGCGTCGAGCCTGCGCTCGGCAACGTCGTCTGGGACTGGGCCGAGCGGCTCGCCGCGCACAGCGATCCCGGCTTTGCCGAGCGCGGCGAGCTGACGGTGACGTATCTCACCGACGCGCACCGCGCGTGCGCGCGCCAGCTCGTCGCGTGGATGCGCGAATGCGGCTTCGACGAGGTGGCGATCGACGCGGTCGGCAACGTCGTCGGCGTCTATGCCGGCAGCGATCCGGGGGCGCCGCGCCTGCTCACCGGCAGCCACTACGACACCGTCCGCAACGGCGGCAGGTACGACGGTCGGCTCGGCATCTTCGTGCCAATGGCGTGCGTTCGCGAGCTGCACCGCGCCGGCCGCCGGTTGCCGTTCGCGATCGAGGTCGTCGGCTTCGCCGAGGAGGAAGGCCAGCGCTACAAGGCGGTCTTCCTCGGCTCGGGCGCGCTCACCGGCCACTTCGACCGCACCTGGCTCGACCAGCGCGACGCCGACGGCATGACGATGCGCGACGCGATGGCCGCCGCCGGGCTCGAGGTCGACGGCATCGCATCGCTCAAGCGCGACCCGAAGCGCTATCTCGGCTTCGTCGAGGTGCACATCGAGCAGGGCCCGGTGTTGAACGAGCTCGACCTCCCGCTCGGCATCGTCACCTCGATCAACGGCAGCGTGCGCTATCTCGGCGAGATCGTCGGGATGGCGAGCCACGCCGGAACGACGCCGATGGACCGCAGGCGCGACGCCGCGGTCGCCGCGGCCGAGCTCGTCGTCCACGTGGAGCGCTGCGCAAGCGCCGCGCCGCATCTCGTCGGCACCGTCGGCATGCTGCAGGTGCCGAACGGCTCGATCAACGTCATTCCCGGCCGCTGTGCGTTCAGCCTCGACCTGCGCGCGACGACCGACGCCGCGCGCGACGCGCTCGTCGCCGACGTCCGCGCCGGGCTCGAGCAGATCTGCGCCGAGCGCGACGTCGCGTTCACGCTCGAGGAGACGGTGCGCGCCGCGGCGGCGCCGTCGGCGCCCGACTGGCAGCGGCGCTGGGAGCGCGCGGTCGAGCGGCTCGGGCTCCCGGTCCACCGCATGCCGAGCGGCGCCGGCCACGACGCGATGAAGCTGCACGAGGTGATGCCGCAGGCGATGCTGTTCGTGCGCGGCCAGAACAGCGGCATCAGCCACAACCCGCTCGAATCGACGACCAACGACGACGCCGACCTCGCGGTGCGCGCGTTCGCGCTGCTGCTCGACGAGCTCGCCGCGGAGCGACCATGAGCCACACTGCGATCGACGCCTGGGTCGACGGGCACTTCGACGAAGAGGTGCGCTTCCTGCAGGAGCTCGTCCGCGTTCCGACCGACACGCCGCCGGGCGACAACGCGCGCCACGCCGAGCGCACCGCCGAGCTGCTGCGCGGCTTCGGCTTCGGCCCGGAGCTGCACCGGGTGCCCGACGACGCGGTGCGCGCGCAGGGGATGCGCTCGATCACCAATGTGATCGTCCGCCGCCGCCACGGCGCCGGACCGACGATCGCGCTCAACGCGCACGGCGACGTCGTGCCTCCGGGCGACGGCTGGACGCACGACCCGTACGGTGCCGAGATCTTGGACGGCAGGCTCTACGGCCGCGCGGCGGCGGTGAGCAAGAGCGATTTCGCGACCTACACGTTCGCGCTGCGCGCGCTCGAATCGCTCGGCGCCGCGATCGCGGGCACCGTCGAGCTGCACTTCACGTACGACGAGGAGTTCGGCGGCGAGCTCGGCCCCGGCTGGCTCCTCACGCACGCGCTGACGCGTCCCGACTACGTCGTCGCCGCGGGGTTCAGCCACGAGGTCGTCACCGCGCACAACGGCTGCCTGCAGCTCGAGGTCGCGGTGCACGGCAAGGCGGCGCACGCGGCGATCCCGCACACCGGCGTCGACGCGCTGCAGGCCGCGGTTGCGATCCTCGATCGGCTCTATGCGCTCAACCGCGGCTACCGCGCGGTGCGCTCGCTGGTGCCCGGGATCACGCACCCGTACCTCAATGTCGGCCGCATCGAAGGCGGCAGCAACACCAACGTCGTCCCCGGCGAGGTCGTCCTCAAGCTCGACCGCAGGATGATTCCGGAAGAGGACCCGGCGAAGGTCGAGGCCGAGGTGCGCGCAGCGATCGGCGACGCCGCGGCGGGACTCGACGGCATCCGCGTCGACGTCCGCAGGCTGCTGCTCGCGAAGGCGTGGCGGCCGACCGCGGCCAACGCGCCCCTCGTCGAAGCGCTGCGGCGCAACGCCGAGGCGGTGTTCAACGAGACGGTGGCGACAACGGGGACGCCGCTCTACACCGACGTCCGCCTCTATGCGGCCGCGGGCGCCGCCGCCGCGATCTATGGCGCCGGCCCGCGGACCGTCCTCGAGAGCAACGCCAAGCGCGCCGACGAGCACCTCGTCCTGGACGATCTGCGCGGCGCGACCAAGGTCGTCGGCCGCGCCCTGTTCGACCTGCTGCGCTAGCGGGGGTTGCCCGCTGCCGACGGACGGCGGCCGGCCGCGGCGGTAGGGCTTTGGCGAGGCTCGATAATCGCGCCCCATGCAACGTGCCGAGCCGGCGACGTCTTCCTCTTCCCGTGCCGCCCGCACCTGGGCCGAGCGTGTCTTCGGCCGCTGGTGGCGCCGCCAGTCGGCCGCCCACCAGGACCGCTACGCGACGCTCGGCCCGCTCGCGTCGGTGCTGCTCTTCCTCGCAGCGATCGTCTCCGCGTTCTGGTACCTGCGCAACGAGGAGTTCGAGCGCGAGCAGGAAGCGGTGCGCCGCGACACCGAGGTCGCGCAGCAGCAGATTCGGCTGCGCCTGATCGAGAACCACGAGCAGCTGACGCGGATGGCGCGCGAGCTCGTCGCACGCACGCTCGATCACGACGGCTTCCTCGTCCAGTCGGCCAACTTCACGCTCGAGCATCCCGAGATCAGCAACCTGATCTGGCTGAACGACGCGCGCGTCGCGGTCGCCGGCTATTCGGCGACGAGCTTCCCGCCCGAGACCGGCATCACCGGCATCGAGACGCCGGCGTCGCTGCCGGTCGAAGGCTCCGGAAGCGCGCCCGAGGTTGCGTTCGAGCGCGGCCGCGACACCCAGCGCACCGTGTACTCGGCGCCTTTTGCAGACAGCTTCGGCAACCCGGTGTTCCAGGCGCTGATCCCGCTCGTCGACCACGGCGAGTTCCACGGCACGCTCGTCGCCGAGTACTCGGTCGAGCGCTTGCTGCGCTACTTCGTCTCGAGCGAGATCGCGCGCCGGCACGCGATCACGGTGCTCGACAGCGGCGGCCGTTCGATCGCAAGCACGGTGATGATGCAGCCGGGGTCGAAGGCGCGGCCGTCGATCGTCTTCGAGGCGCCGGTCGCGCCTGCGGAGAACGGCCTGGTGCTGCGCGGTCAGGGCTATCGGACGTCGATCGGCCTGATCGGCAACGGCCTCTTCTGGATGGTGATGCTGCTGTCGGCGCTCACCGTCTGGATGCTGCTCGGCACCTGGCGCCACATGCGCCGGCGCCTGCAGATGCAGGCCGCGCTCGTCTCCGAGACGAACTTCCGGCGAGCGATGGAGAACTCGATGCTCACCGGCATGCGCGCGATGGACATGGAGGGCCGGATCAGCTACGTCAATCCGGCCTTCTCGGCGATGACCGGGTTCTCGGAGAACGAACTGATCGGCCGCACGCCGCCGTTCCCGTACTGGCCCCACGACCGCCGCGACGAGAACGCGCGTCTCCTCGAGCAGGAGCTGCAAGGCAAGAGCCCGACCGGCGGCATCGAGGTCAAGGTGATGCGAAAGGACGGCTCGATCTTCGACGCCCGCATGTACGTCTCGCCGCTGATCGACCCGAAGGGGCACCAGACCGGCTGGATGACGTCGATGACCAACATCACCGAGGCCAAGCGCATCCGCGACCAGCTGACGGCGTCGCACGAGCGCTTCACGACCGTGCTCGAGGGCCTCGACGCCGCGGTCTCGGTGCTCTCGGTGCAACAAGGCGAGCTGCTGTTCGCCAACCGCTCGTACCGGCTCTGGTTCGGCGCCGATTCGAAGGGCCACGCCGAGCTCTCGGGCGGCGACGCGTCGCTGCAGGCCGAGGCCAACAACGACGAGACCGTCGACGGGCTCGGCGGCCTGCCGACGCAGGAGCTCACCGCCGCCGGCTCCGACTCGCGCGAGGTCTACGTCGAGTCGCTCGGCAAGTGGCTCGACGTCCGGGCGCGCTACCTGCAGTGGACCGACGGCCGGCTCGCGCAGATGCTGATCGCGACCGACATCACCGAGCGCCGCAACGCCGAGGCGGTCGCCGCCAAGCAGGCCGAGAAGGCGCAGGTGACGAGCCGGCTGGTGACGATGGGCGAGATGGCGTCGTCGGTCGCGCACGAGCTGAACCAGCCGCTGACTGCGATCACCAACTACTGCAACGGCATGGTGACGCGGGTGCAGAACGACGCGATGGACAAGCGCGACCTCGTCGCCGCTCTCGAGAAGACGTCGCGCCAGGCCGAGCGCGCCGGCCAGATCATCCACCGCATTCGCTCGTTCGTGAAGCGCAGCGAGCCGCAGCGGCAGAAGGCGTCGGCGCAGACGATCGTCGAGGACGCGGTCGACCTCGCCGGCATCGAGCTCAGGCGCCGCAACGTCGCGATCCAGACCTACGTCGCGCAGCGGCTGCCGCCGCTGATGGTCGATCCGATCCTGATCGAGCAGGTCGTCCTCAACCTGTTGAAGAACGCCGCCGAGGCGATCGACGACGCGCAGCTGCCGGCGGCGCGGCGGCGCATCGAGCTGCGCGTCGTGCCGCGCCACACCGCCGAGGAAGGCGACGTCATCGAGTTCACCGTCAGCGACAAGGGCCCGGGGCTGAAGGACGAGGTCATCCGCCGCATGTACGAGGCGTTCTTCTCGACCAAGGTCGACGGCCTCGGCATCGGCCTCTCCCTGTGCCGCTCGATCATCGAGAGCCACCACGGCAGGATCAAGGCGGTCAACCTCTACAATGGCGACACCACTGTCGGCTGCCGCTTCTCGTTCACGCTGCCGGTCGCCTCCACCATCACGGCCCCGGCCGCCGTCACTGCATGAGCCTCATTCCCAAGCGCGGCACTGTCTACGTGGTCGACGACGACGAAGCCGTCCGCGACTCGCTTCAATGGCTGCTCGAGGGCAAGGACTACCGCGTCAAATGCTTCGACTCGGCGGAGTCGTTCCTCGCCCGCTTCGACCCGCGCGAGGTCGCCTGCCTGATCGCCGACATCCGCATGGACGGCATGAGCGGTCTCGAGCTG
>Ga0207677_10001327_pt1 | contig 13270 bp, 11 predicted proteins | sample KBSMisM42_FD_184311 | JGI IMG/M metagenome (GOLD analysis project Ga0207677, IMG submission 184311) | Miscanthus rhizosphere microbial communities from Kellogg Biological Station, Michigan, USA - KBS Miscanthus M4-2 (SPAdes) (version 2) | ecosystem: Host-associated > Plants > Roots >...
CCGCCCGTCGTTCAGCCGAGCTGTGAGGACGACCGCATCGATCCGGACGAGGCGATCGGCTCACTCGACTTCTACCTGGAAGACCTCGTGGATGAGGGCGCCTTGCCCGGAGAGCCCCCCACGATTGACGCCGTCAACTTTGTGAAGATTGTTGGAGACGAATCGCGAGCGGAGGAAGAACTCTCTCCGGAGACTTCTAGCCGCTCATAGCTTGGCCCTAACCGCCGTTTGCGGTTAGTCAGTGCGGACCGATGGATATCTACCTCCCGATCGCCGGCCAGTCGGTCAACGCGCTGCTGATCGTCGTGCTCGGGTTCCTGGTTGGTCTCTTGTCGGGCATGTTCGGGGTGGGCGGCGGTTTCCTGACGACGCCGCTGCTGATCTTCTACGGCATCCCGCCGACGGTCGCGGTCGCCTCGGCAACAACGCAGATCACCGGCGCCAGCGTCTCGGGGGCGATGGTCCACATGCGCCGCGGCGGCGTCGACCTGAAGATGGGCGGGGTGATGATCGTCGGCGGCCTAGCCGGCTCGCTGGTCGGCGCGGCCCTGTTCCGGCTGCTCCAGTCGACCGGCCGGATCGATGTCGTCATCGGCCTGCTCTACGTGCTGATCCTCGGCTGGATCGGCACTTTGATGCTGGTCGATAGCCTGAAGTCGCTGGGCTATGTGAAAGTCCCGGAGCAAACAACGCCGCGACCGCGGCACAATCGCTGGGTCGCGTCACTGCCTTATCGCTGGCGCTTCCATTCCTCCGGGCTTTACATCTCGCCTGTCGCGCCGCTCGCGCTCGGCTTCCTCGCCGGGATCCTGACCGTTTTCCTCGGCATCGGCGGCGGCTTCATCTTGGTCCCGGCGATGATCTATTTGCTCGGGATGCCGGCGCGCGTGGTGATCGGCACCAGCCTGATCATGATCCTCACCGTCAGCGCCGGGACAACGATGGTTCACGCATTGACCACCCGCGCCGTCGACATCGTCCTTGCCGGCTTGCTCCTCGTCGGCGGCGTGATCGGCGCGCAATATGGCGCGATCCTGACCACCCGCCTGAAGCCCGATTACCTTCGCTTGGCGCTCGCCGTGATCATCCTGCTCGTCGGGCTGCGGATGTTCCTCGGGTTGTTCTGGCACCCCGACGAGATCTTCTCGATCGAGTATCTGTGAGAGCGCGCTTCGCATCCTTGGGCCTTGCGCTGCTCGCACCGCTGCTGATCGCGGCCGACAAGCCGGTCCTGGTCCCCGATATTTCCGCGCGCCAGGTGCAGATCCGCTACAGCTTCAACGGCGCGCAGCTGCTGCTGTTCGGCGCAGTAGTCTATCCCGGAGGGCAGCCGCCCGACCGGCAGGTGGATATCGCCGTGGTGCTGCGAGGGCCCGTGCAGCCGATCCTGGTCCGCGAGAAGGAAAAGATCGCCGGCATCTGGATGAATGCGGATTCGAACCGCTTCCGCTCCGCGCCCTCCTACTATGCAGTTGCATCGTCCCGGCCGATTTCGGACCTCGTCGATGAGCGAACGGCGGCGATCTACGAGCTGGGGCTGCACAACCTGCAGCTGTCGCCGGGCGGCGGCGCACTTCCGGAGAAGGAGCGGCGGTTCGAGGCCGGGCTGCTCGACCTAAGGAGTCGACAGGGGCTCTATTCGGAGAATCCGCATGGAGTCGAGATCAACGGCGGGGTCCTATACCGCGCCGTCATCACCATCCCGAGCCAGGTCCCGGTCGGCACCTACACGGCCGAGACCTTCCTGATCGACCGGCACAAGGTCATCGCAGCAGCGACCCGCGACATCCAGATCAACAAGAGTGGGTTCGAGCGCTACGTCGCCCTCGCCGCTCGCCGCCACCGCCTCCTCTACGGCCTCAGCTGCGTGATCCTGTCGCTGGGCCTCGGCTGGGCGGCTGCCGCGGCCTTCCGCCGCCGCTTCTAAAAACGCCAATTCTCAAGCCAATTTTAACCGCTCTTGCTTATCCCGGATTCAAACCGCGCATCGGGAGTGAGCAAAGAGATGGACGACAGGCCAAACCTGGGGGAATTCCTCAAGGAAGTCAGTAGCTTCCAGGAGGACGAGGCGCCTGCAGCACCGGCGAAACCCGCCGGCCCGGCACCCAAAGCCATCGGAACGGTCGTCGAAATCGCCGGCTCCGGCTCGCAAATCCGCATGGATGCGAAGGTCGTTACCGAGCTGCAATCGCACGCCGATCCGTCGATCGCCATGTCCGGCCAGGTCGGAAGCCAGGTCAAGACGGCCGTCGGCAACAGCTGGCTGATCGCCAACGTCCGCACGCTGAAGGCCGGCGATGACGGCGAGCTTGTCGCCCACGTCGACTTCCTTGGCGAAGGTAATCGCGATTCCAGCGGCCGGATGAGCAACTTCCGCCGTGGCGTCACCCGCTACCCGATCCCCGGCGCCGAGGTCATGGCGGTCAGCACCGAGGACATGCGAGCGATCTTCGCCGCCAGCGACGAGCCGCACATCGAGATCGGCACCGTCTACCCAACCGACGACATCCGCGGCGCGCTTTACGTCGACCCGATGCTCGGCAAGCACTTCGCTGTCCTGGGATCGACCGGTACCGGTAAGTCGACCAGCGTTTCGCTGATCCTCCACCGCATCTCGGAGCTCAGCCCCGAGGGTCACATCGTGATGATCGACCCGCACGGCGAATATTCGGCGGCGTTCAAAGGCTGCGGCGAGATCTTCAACGTCGACAACCTCCAGCTGCCCTACTGGCTGATGAACTTCGAAGAGCATTGCGAAGTGCTCCTGACGACGCACGAGTCGGAGCGGCAACGCGATGCCGACATCCTCGCCAAGTGCCTGCTCGCCGCCCGCACCAAGGGCAAGGACATGAGCCAGTACGGCAAGGTGACCGTCGACAGCCCGATTCCGTACCTGCTGACCGATCTCAACGCGATCATCGTCAATGAGATGGGCAAGCTCGACCGGGCCGGCGACACCATTCCCTTCCAACGGTTGAAGACCAAGCTCGAGGAACTTCGCGCCGATCCCCGCTACACCTTCATGTTCTCAGGCATGATGGTGTCGGATTCGATGGGCAGCTTCCTCTCCAAGCTGTTCCGCCTCCCGAGCCAGGGCCGCCCGATCTCGATCGTCGACGTGTCCGGCGTTCCGTCGGAAATCACGTCGGTCGTGGTTTCGGTGCTTGCCCGCATGGTGTTCGACTATTCGATCTGGTCGCGCACCGAGGCGCAGCGCCCGATCCTGCTCGTCTGCGAAGAGGCGCACCGCTACGTTCCCAAGGACGAACTGTCCGAGACCGGCCAAGCCGTCCGCAAGATCCTGGAGCGTATCGCCAAGGAAGGCCGTAAGTACGGCGTCTCACTCGGCCTGATCACGCAGCGTCCGTCCGACTTGGCCGAAGGCGTGCTCTCCCAGTGCGGCACGATCATCTCGATGCGTTTGAACAACGACCGAGACCAGGCGTGCGTGAGGGCAGCGATGCCGGAAGGCGCGCGCGGCTTCCTCGACGCCATCCCCGCGCTTCGTAACCGCGAGTGCATCGTCTGCGGCGAAGGTGTCGCGATCCCGATCCGCGTCCGCTTCGACGACCTCGAGCCCGAGAAGCGCCCGGCTTCGTCCGACCCGAGCTTCGCCCGCCTGTGGCGCGAGACCGGCGACGAAGCGGGGATCATCAGCCGCACAATCAAGCGCTGGCGCGGCCACGGCCGCTAAGGCCGGCGCGTCCAGATCGTAAATCCAGCGACGTTCGCCGTAGGTCGATAACCGAGCGCTTGGGCCTGCTGCCCAAGTTTAGCCTCCAGTTCGGGCTGTGAGTCTGCATGAACGCCGGTGACGATTGCCGACGGCGGACTCTCCGACAAGCCATCTATCTGGTCCTGCGTCACGATCTTCCATTCGCGCGCCTCGCTGGACGATAGGAATCCGCGGGTCCGATAGAGGAACGGCCCGGCCGCGAAGCGCGGGTCGACAGACGCGACATATTGTCCAGCAAGCGTCCCTATCGATCCCTGAACTTCTTCATCGCGCAATGCGGCAGCCAAGGCTGCCGAACGCCTGTCCGCATCGAGCGCCGGCGCCCCGCCACTCCCGGCGCGTACAAACCACGCCAGAGCCGGCACCAGGCCCACGACGGCGAACAACGCCCACGCACCGCTTAGCCAACGCGGGCGCTTGCCGCTAAATAACAGCGGGGCAAGCACGAACAGGGGCGGTAGCGCCGGCAGCAGGTAGAAAATCTGGAACGGCTTGTTCAGGATTGCACTGATGAGTCCGCCCGCGACCGCGGCGAGTAGCGCGCGGCGGACCGGATCGTCCCACCAGCGCTCTTTCCAGCTGCGACGGCCGATCTCGATTGCCGCGATCAACGCCGGGCCGATGGCGGCGCACTCGAGGAGCTGCAGGAAGCGCGCGGGTCCGAGGCGCCACGCCTTGCCGATCGACGTATAATATTGGGTTGGCGCCGTGCCGGGGAAGACGATCGCCTCGGCCAGGAAGGCGCGGGGAGCCATGGCTGCAACGATCATCGCCGGCACCAGCCCCACCGCCACGCCTGCCGCGAAGGCTAGGGCGCGGCGCCACTCGGCCGGATTTCTCGTCCACAAACCCGCCACGAAGATGGTTGCGGAGGGGACGGCGTAACTGATCTTCGTCCCCGCGGCCAAGCCGAACAGGACACCCGCGACGAACCTCGTCCGGGCGGACCCCGCCACAAAGTACCACAGGCCAAACGCCATCAGCGCCGCTGGAAGCATGTCGTTTCGCGCGATGCCGGCCGACCAGATAAAGGACTGGCAGCTGGCCAGCATTGCCGCTGAAACAAGCGCCGAGCCCTGGCGAGCGCCGATCCCCCGCGCCGCGCCGTAGACGAAAACGATCGTCGCCAGCGACAGAAGCGCATTCACGACCCGCATCGCGATCAACAAATGGTCGGGGAAGAGCCAGCCTAACGGGGCGAAAACCAGTGGCTGCAGTGGCACCTGCAGATAAGCGAAGTCGCGATATGGGAGCAGGCCTTTCGCCGCGAGGGCGGTCGCAGCGACATATTGGCTCTCGTCGACCGACAGCGGCCGCACCAGGGCAAGGGCCAACAGCCAGACCGCCAGGGCTCCAAAGGTTAGTGAACTACGGCGCGACCCCATTCCGCCGACCGTAGGTCAGCCAGACCACATGACAAGCTCAGGTGTGGGTGCCGACCTTGAGCAGCGCAGCGAGGCGCGTCTTCACTGCCGCAGCGAGGTGGGTATCCACGACAGGCGTGCTGATCAGCCTCACGCCGAGCGGGTTGACCGGAGTCCCGCCTTGGCGAACCTCAAAATGCAGGTGGGGGCCGGTCGAGAGGCCGGAAGAGCCGACATAGCCGATCACCTGTCCCGCCCGGACGTAGCTGCCGGGTTGGGCGAGGATTTCGCTCATATGGCCGTAGAGGCTGACAATCCCGCCGCCGTGGGCGATCTGCACCTCGCGGCCGTAGCCGCCGGACCAGCCGGCGCCGATCACCTGTCCGTCGGCGGCCGCGACGATCGGGCTGCCCCAGCCCGCGCCAATATCGAGGCCTGCGTGGAAGCGGGTGAAATGCAGGATCGGGTGATAGCGGTAGCCGAAATAGGAGGTGACCGGCCCGTTGGCCGGCATCATCAGCCCGCCGACCGATGGCGCGGGCTTGTCGGCATTGGCCGCGTTGATCCATTCGCTGCGGCCGTTGGCGTTCCAGCGCACCAGCTGCAGGCTGGACGACACGGTCCGGGACAGGCCCGCGTAAAGCAGCTGGCGGTCGGCGCCCAGCACCAGGTCGAAGCCGTCGCTGGGCGAAACGTCGCCAACGTCGATCTCGGTCGCCAATGCAGCGAGATATTGGGCGGCTGCTTGGGGCGAGGCGCCTGCTGCGCGAAGCGACCAGTAGAGGCCGTCGCCGACGCGGCCGCGAATGCGCAGCGGACCGATCGACGCGGGCGCCGCAACGGGTGCCGCAACGGGCTCAGCCGCGACGACCGCGCGCTTGGGCACGAAGCTGACCGGCTCGACGGCAACCGTCGGCGCCATCGCCATTCCGCTTACCCCGCCATTCGACAGCGGTGCGACGCCAAGCGCCTGCCACTGGCGCTGCTCGTCGAGCGGCATCGAAGCGACGCTTGGAAGCGAAGCCCAGGCGACGCCGCTGCAGAGCAGGGCAAGCACGCCCGCGCTCTTCCAGCCGGGGGTCGGCCAGCTACGGTCGAGCGATTGGCGCAGCGGATGCGCGTGGGTTCGTGCCGTCAACACGCTGCCCGTGATGCCCAAACAGGGTTAAGACCGGCCTAATTTGGAACCTTGCGCGCAGCCAAAACGCTGCCACACTCACGATGATGGCGCGCCGTTCTGACGCTCCGGTCCGGGCGATTCTCGGACCCACCAATACCGGCAAGACCCACTTGGCGATCGAGCGGATGTGCGGCCACAGCTCGGGCGTCATCGGCTTCCCGCTGCGGCTTCTCGCACGCGAAGTGTACGACCGCGTCGTCGCCATGAAGGGCGAGAAGCAGGTCGCGCTGCTGACCGGCGAGGAACGGATCGTCCCCCCGACCGCCCGCTATTTCCTCTGCACCGCGGAAAGCATGCCGGTCCCGGGCGGCGATAGCCACCACGACGACGAGATCCATCGCGACTTCGCGTTCGCGGCGATCGACGAAGCCCAGCTCGGCATCGACCCTGAGCGGGGCCATGTCTTTACCGACCGGATGCTTCGTGCCCGGGGACGCGAGGAGACTCTGATTCTTGGCTCCGACACGCTGCGGCCGATTATCCGCGAGCTGCTGCCCGAGGCCGAGATCGTCAGCCGCCCGCGCTTTTCGACGTTGCGCTACTCGGGCAGCGTCAAGCTATCACGCCTGCCGCCGCGCTCGGCGGTCGTCGCCTTCTCCGCCGAGCAGGTTTACGCGCTTGCCGAGATGCTCCGGCGCTTCAAGGGCGGTGCCGCGGTGGTAATGGGCGCTCTCTCGCCTGCCACCCGCAACGCTCAGGTTGCGATGTTCCAGCGCGGCGAGGTCGATTATCTCGTCGCCACCGACGCGATCGGCATGGGCCTCAACATGGATGTCGCCCATGTCGCCTTCGCCGGGCTAGAAAAGTTCGACGGCCGCCGCGACCGCCGCCTCTCGATCCCCGAAATGGCGCAGATCGCAGGCCGCGCCGGGCGCCACCAGAAGGACGGTACATTTGGCACCCTCGGCCTCAGCGAGGACAGCGGCGGGTTCAGCGAGGAAGAAGTCGACGCGATCGAGGCCCACCGCTTCCGGCCCCTCGACAGTGTCTATTGGCGCAACGCCGACCTCGACTTCTCCGACGTCGCGACCTTGATCGGCAGCCTCGAAACGAAGAGCCACGACCCGCTGCTCCGCTCCGCGCCCGAGGCGATCGACCTCGCCGTATTGAAGCTCGTCGCCGAGGACCCGGCGGTTGTGGCGAAGAGAGGGCCGCAGGCCCGCCGCCTGTGGGCGGTGTGCGGCCTTCCCGATTTCCGCAAGGTCGGGCCCATGCATCACGCGCGCATGGTCCGCCGCCTCTATTCCTACATCGGCGAGGGCGGGCACATCCCGCACGAATGGTTCGCCGCCGAGGTGGCGCGGCTCGACAATGTCAGCGGCGACATCGAGGCGCTCGCTGACCGTCTCGCCGGTATCCGCAGCTGGGCCTACATCGCCCACCGCTCCGACTGGCTCAAGGAGCCCGCCAAATGGGCCGAGCGCACGCGGCTGGTCGAGGCGCGGCTCAGCGATGCGCTCCACGAGCGCCTCACCCAGCGCTTCGTCGACCGCCGCACCGCGGTCCTCGTCCGCGACATCGGTGCGCGGGGCGCGGACGCGCTTCCGGTGACGGTCGCCGCCGACGGAGAGGTCAGCGTGGGGCCGGAGCCGATCGGCCACCTCACCGGCTTCGACTTTCGCGTCGACCCGAACACGCGGCTCGCCGACAAGCGGCTACTCCTGGCCGCTGCGGAGCGCCGGCTCGGCGATGAGCTCGACCGCCGCGCGAAAGCGCTCGTGGATGCGGAAGATCATGCCTTCGCGCTCACCGTGGAAGAAGGCGGTGCACTCGCGGTGGCCTGGGAAGGTCATGTCCTTGCCCGCCTCGCCGCCGGCCGCTCCTTGCTGGAACCGGCTCTGCGCACGGCCCGCGCCCTCGACCGACTTTCGGCGGCGACCAGGGCGGCGCTTCGGGAAAGGCTCGAGCGCTGGCTCGACGCGCAGATCGACCGCCACTTGGCTTCGCTGAAGCAGCTCGCTGCCGCCGCGACCGATCCGTCGACCTCGTCCGGCGTCCGGGCGCTGGCAGCGATGCTCGCCGATGCCGGCGGCCTGCTTCCGCGCAAGGCGGCGCTCAGCCCCATCGCCCATCTCGAGCAGGCTGACCGCCAGGCGCTGCACCGGCTGCGTGTGCGTCTTGGCCCGCTTGACGTCTTCCTGCCGTTGCTCCTGAAGCCCGCCGCGCAGCGTTGGCGCGCGGCCCTGATCGCAGTGAAGCAGGGCCAGCCGATGCCGACTTTGCCAGCACCGGGCGCCGCGACCTTGACGGCAGAGGCCGACCCCCGCGGCGCCGCCCTCGCATACCGGCGGCTCGGCGCGACCTGGATCCGGATCGACCTCGCCGACCGGCTCGCCAGTCATGCTCGAAAGGTTCGCTCTGCAGGCGGCAACGATCCTGTCGACGAGGAGCTCGCGACCTCCGTCGGCCTCTCCGACGAAGCGGTCGCCAAGCTGATGAGCGAGGTCGGCTTCGCGAGGGCCGGCGAAGCCTGGAAGTGGCGCGGCCGCCATGCGCCGCGCGGCGAACGCCAGGCGCCCCGCTCCCACGCTTTCGCCGAGCTCGCCAAGCTCAAGAAGAAGTGAGAATCGACCGCTTCCTCTTCTTCATCCGCCTGCTGAAGAGCCGCACCCTCGCGCAGGGGGTCATCGACGAGGGCCGTGTGCGGATCGACGGCAGGCGCGTCGAGAAATCGTCCGAGGAGGTCCGCGTCGGCAGCGTCATCGCGCTTCCCCTGGGTGCGCAGGTCCGCATCCTGCGTGTCGTCGCTCTACCCACGCGGCGAGGCCCCGCGAGCGAAGCTCGCGCCTGCTACGAGGAATTGACGGAGGCAAACCCGCGACCTAGCGAAGGCTCCACAAAGGGAGCCGCCGACCAATGACCTATGTCGTCACCGACGCCTGCATCAAATGCAAATATATGGACTGCGTCGAGGTCTGCCCCGTCGACTGCTTCTACGAGGGAGAGGTGATGCTGGTCATCAACCCCAACGAGTGCATCGATTGCGGCGTGTGCGAGCCCGAATGCCCGGCCGAGGCGATCCTGCCAGACACCGAGAGCGGTCTCGAGAAATGGCTGGAGCTCAACACTAACTTCTCCGCGGACTGGCCCAACATCACCCGCAAGAAGGACAGCCCCGCCGACGCCGACGAGCACAAGGGCGAAGAGGGCAAGTACGACAAATATTTCACGCCGGACCCAGGCGCGGGCGACTGAGTTGGCCAAGGCCTATCTCGTCGCCCAGATCGAGATCCACGACCCTCAGGGATATGATGCCTACCGGTCGCGCACTGGCGAGGTGATCGAGCGCTTCGGAGGGAAATTCCTCGTCCGCGGCGGAACTCTTCATCCCCTCGAAGGCGAGCCTGAGTTCTCGCGGCTGGTGATCATCGAATTTCCCGATGTTGAAGCAGCGCAAGGCTTCTATGGCTCGGCCGACTATCAAGAGCTGGTCCCGCACCGTACGGCGAACGCCCGCTCGATGCTGCTCATCGCGGAAGGCGCCGACGGCTAACGCTTCAGGATAAAGGTATAGCTGAGCCCGGCTCCGGCCGAAAACTGATCGCGCGATCCGAACTGCCGAACGATCGGCGACTTCGCGGCATTGCCGACGAGACGCTCGTAGCGGGCGAAGCCGAACGTGCCGAAGCGCCGGTTGAACTGGTAGGTCAGCCCGCTGGCCAATGCGACGGCGTGGAGGCCGCCGCCGGGTTGGTACACCGGTAGTCCCGTCGCCAAAGATGCCGCGGGGGTCACTCCGAAATAGGCGCGCTGATAGCGCTCGTTGGAGAACAATAGTCGCGGACCGAGCGAGAACACGTAGCGGTCGCCATCACGCCAGATGTAATCGGCGCCCACTGCTCCGACGAGCCCGTTATGGCCGCTGATGCCCTTGCGCAGATCGGCGCGGACGCGGACGGACTTGTTCAAGTCGTACTGCATGAAGCCGCCGGCCTCGAAGGTCGTCTTCACCCTTCCGACCGGGGCGCCGACCTCAGAATCCTTGCGGCCGCTGGCGAGGTTGAAGGCAGGCCCGGCCGAGAAACGGCCGGTGCTGATGGCGGGAATTCCGAAGACGTCATCGGGTGCTTCAAAGCGGAATTCGTTCGTCCCGGTAGCGAAATCCAAATCCCAGAGCGGCGCGGCCTTATAGTCTTTAGAGCCGATATAGTCGGGCCGCACCTGAGCACCCAGCCCAACCCGGACTCGAAAATCGCGCGGGCCTTGACCGTAAGCGGGCGCTGCCGCGAGCAGAATGAAGGGCAAGGCGGTCAGAAGCACTTTCATGCACGCTCTAACCGCCGGTCCTTTTGTTGGTTGCAGGGGCGTCTCATCCAGACGCAGTTCAGCACCCGCTAACGCCGTTTGAGCAGCTCCTCGACGATCAGGTCCGCGGCGACTTCCGCGCTCACGGCGGTCGTATCGATGCGGATCTCGGCGTCCTCCGGCTCCTCGTACGGGCTGTCGATGCCGGTGAAGTTCTTGAGTTCGCCCGCGCGCGCTTTTGCGTAGAGCCCTTTCGCGTCCCGCTTCTCGGCCTCCGCGAGCGGCGTATCCACGAACACCTCGATGAACTCGCCCTCGGGGATCATCTTGCGCACCATCTCGCGCTCGGCACGGAACGGGGAGATGAAGGCGGTCAGCACGATCAGCCCGGCGTCTGCCATCAGCCGCGCGACTTCGCCGACGCGGCGGATGTTCTCGATGCGATCGGCCTCGGTGAAGCCGAGGTCGCGGTTGAGCCCGTGGCGGACATTGTCACCGTCGAGCAGGAAGGTGTGGCGACCACGCGCGACCAGCTTCTGCTCGACGAGGTTGGCGATCGTCGACTTGCCCGCGCCGCTGAGGCCCGTGAACCACAGCACCGCCGGCTTCTGGCCCTTGATCGTCGCGTGCGTCTCACGACTGACGTCGAGGTGCTGGCGGTGGATGTTGTGCGCGCGCCTCAGCGCGAAGTGCAGAATCCCGCAGGCGACCGTCGCATTGGTCAGCTTGTCGATCAGGATGAAGCCGCCGAGCGCGCGGTTGGGGCTGGAGCCCTCGACCGCATAAGGTTCGAAGACGATCTCGCGGTCAGTGGCGATCTCGGCCACGCCGATGGCGTTCAGGCCTAGTGTCGGCGCCGCCAGATGCTCGAGCGTGTTGACGTTGACCTCATATTTCGGGTGCTGGACGGTCGCGGTGACGGTCTGCGTGCCGAGCTTCAGCCAGTAGCCGCGCCCAGGCAGCAGCTCATGCTCGTCCATCCAGACGAGCGTCGCCTCGAACTGATCGGCGACCTCGGGCGGGTCGGCCGCGGCGGCGATCGCGTCACCCCGCGAGCAATCCACCTCGTCGGCAAAGGTCAGCGTCACCGACTGCCCTGCGACCGCTTGGGGCAAGTCACCGTCCGCGGTCACCACGCGCCCGATCCGCGTCAGACGACCCGAGGGCAGGACCCGCACCTCGTCGCCGGGCGCGATGCTGCCGCTGGCGATCTGCCCCGCAAAGCCGCGGAAATCCTGGTTGGGCCGGTTGACCCATTGCACCGGCATCCGGAACGGCTTCGCCGCGTCCGCGTCCGCGTCAAGCGTCACCGTTTCGAGGTTATCGAGCAGGCTGCCGCGATGGTGCCAGGGCGTCTTCCCAGACACCGAGCAGACATTGTCGCCGGTAAGGCCCGACAGCGGGATCGGCGTGAAATGGTCGATGCCGATGGTCGCCGCGAAATGCATGAAATCGTCAACGATGGCGTCGAATGTCACGCGGTCGAAATCGACCAGGTCCATCTTGTTCACGGCGAGAACGAAGTGGCGGATCCCGACCAGGTGCGCGAGGTACGCATGGCGGCGCGTCTGGGTCAGCACGCCCTTGCGCGCGTCGACCAGCAAAACGGCAAGGTCGGCGGTCGACGCGCCGGTCACCATGTTCCGCGTGTACTGCTCGTGGCCGGGCGTATCGGCGACGATGAACTTGCGCTTCTCGCTCGAGAAATAGCGATAGGCGACGTCGATCGTGATGCCCTGCTCGCGCTCGGCGGAAAGACCATCGACAAGCAGCGCGAAGTCGATCGCCTCGCCCTGCGTGCCATGCCGCTTGCTGTCCGCCTCGAGTGAGGCCAGCTGGTCGTCGAACACCTGCCGCGTCTCGTAGAGCAGCCGCCCGATCAGCGTCGATTTGCCGTCGTCGACGCTGCCGCAGGTGATAAAGCGCAGCAGCTCCTTCCGCTCCTGCTCGGCGAGCCAGGATTTGATGTCGGCAGGACGGTTCAAAAGTAACCCTCCTGCTTCTTCTTCTCCATCGACGCGCTTCCGGCGTCGCGGTCGATCACCCGGCCTTGCCGTTCCGAGGTCGATGAGGCGAGCATCTCGGCGACGATCTCCTCGACAGTCTGTGCGTCGCTCTCAATCGCGCCGGACAGCGGGTAGCAGCCAAGCGTGCGGAAGCGGACCCGCCGGCTGACAAGCTTTTCGCCCTCCTCGAACCGCATGCGCTCGTCGTCCGCCATCAGGATGACGCCGTCGCGCTCGACGGTCGGGCGCTCGGCCGCGAAATAGAGCGGCACGATGGTGAGACCTTCGCGCAAAATGTATTGCCAGACGTCGAGCTCGGTCCAGTTGGACAAGGGGAAAACGCGCATCGTCTCGCCCCTGTTCTTGCGGACATTGTATAGCGACCAGAGCTCGGGCCGCTGCCGCTTGGGGTCCCAGCGATGGTTGCGGTCGCGGAAGCTGAACACCCGCTCCTTGGCTCGACTCTTCTCCTCATCGCGCCGGGCGCCGCCGAAGGCCGCGTCGAAGCCGTGCTTGTCGAGCGCCTGCTTCAGCCCCTCCGTTTTCCACATGTCGGTGTGCAGGGGGCCGTGGTCGAACGGGTTGATGCCTTTGTCGAGCGCTTCGGGGTTCTTGTAGACGATGAGGTCGATGCCGGGCTCTGCCACGATCCGGTCGCGCTCGGCATACATGTCCTTGAACTTCCAGGTCGTGTCGACGTGGAGCAAAGGGAACGGCAGCGGCCCCGGGAAGAAGGCTT
>Ga0207677_10001328_pt1 | contig 13268 bp, 11 predicted proteins | sample KBSMisM42_FD_184311 | JGI IMG/M metagenome (GOLD analysis project Ga0207677, IMG submission 184311) | Miscanthus rhizosphere microbial communities from Kellogg Biological Station, Michigan, USA - KBS Miscanthus M4-2 (SPAdes) (version 2) | ecosystem: Host-associated > Plants > Roots >...
GCGTGTCCTTGCGTCCCCACACGACGAGCGTCGGCGAGCTCACGCGCGCGAGCCTCGCTTCGACCGCGCGCGTATCGCGGAGCGCTTCGAGCGTCGCGACGGCGGCTTCTCGCGCGGCGGGCGCGTTGAACGCATCGAAGAGTCGCTCCATCCTCTCTTTGGATGGCTGGCCGACCGAAAAAACGTCACGCCCGAAGTGCCAGGCGAACGCGCGCCGCCCATAAAGCTGCTTGAACGCCGTCGCTCCGACGACGGGGAGCGCGAACGCGCGCGACATCGAGACGGGTTGCCCGCCGTAAATCGGCGGCGCGACCAGCACGAGCCGCTCGACCATCGTCGGGTGCCGCTCCGCGAGGGCGATCGCGATGGCTGCCCCGAGCCCATGCCCGCACACCGACAAGGGCGCCGCGTCCAGGGCGCCTGCCACGTCCACGAGCGCCTCCGCGAACCCGTCGAAGTCGTACCCGAAGCGGCCCGTCCCACTCCCATGGCGCGGTTTCTCGCTCTCCCCGAAGCCCGGGAGGTCGACGGCCAGCACCCGAAAATGCTCCGACAGGCGACCCGAAATCGTCTCCCACTCCTGCCGATCGGAGAGGAAATCATGCACCAAAAGCAGGGGTTTTCCGCTGCCTCGCACGTCGACGCGGATGCGGGCGTCCTTGCAGACCACGTCACGCGTGGTGGCGATCTCCGCCTCTGACGTACGAACGCTGGCCGTCACGCGCCGGGGACGATAAGCCGCCTCGGCCTATCCGTCCATGCCCACCGGCTTCGCGCGAATTCGCTCGAAGCGAGCGGCGCCAGGCCCTGTTGCAGAATACAATCAGTGCAGACTGCAACGTTTCTCCGATTGTTTGCGCACTACACACATCTCGCGCACAATGGAATACAGACACTCCATCGGATGCCGAGAAACCCGCCGGAAACGCGCTCTTCGCGGAAATGGCCGAGTTGGGTATGACATTGTTTGTCACCCCATGGAGCTAAGTCATGGGAAGCACATCCATCGATGGACGGCGCAAAATAAACCCCGTGGATGGATTGACGAGAATCTTTTGAGTAGAATATGGTGGCGAGCGTGACCTTCCACGTTCGTTCGATCTTCAATGCGAACCGGACGCGGAAAATCACAGGCAGTGGGCGGAGTCGGAGAAGTCGGGCCACTCCAAGCCTCGGGGAAACCCGAGACTTCCAGGAAGAAGGGGCCCGAAGTGTTTTCCGACGACGAGCTGAGTCGCATCGAGCGAGAGCACGGCGAAGGACTGACTTCGGAGCAGATCGTCGATCTTTTCACGCGAAGGAATCTCCGATTCACGGAGGCCACCCTTCGCAAGTACGTGCAGCTGGGGCTGTTGCCCCGAAGCCGTCGGGTCGCGATCGCAGGCGCTCAACGCGGTTCGCAAGGGCTCTATCCGGCAACCGTCGTCCGGCGCATTCAACACCTCAAGCAACTTCTGGCTCACTACACGATCGAAGAGATTCAAAGAGAGTTTCTGTTCGTGCGCGGGGACATCGAGGAGCTTTCCGAAGCCCTCGAGCGTGTGTTCTCCGCGCTCGCCACGGCGGCCAAGCCGCTCGGCGAAGCGGACCGTGCAGTGCTTAGAGAGCTTACCGAAGCAAAGACGCTCGCAGCCGAGCTGATGGCGAAGTTGTCGAGCGTAGAGACCAGACTTTCGATGCGCGCACGTTTGGAGTCGCGCAAAGAAACTGGCTGAAAAAGATTCACCGCCGCGCGAGGCGAAGCGCGGCAACCGGACGGGGAACATGTAGCTGCGTGTGGGACCAAGCTGGCCCGCGCAGAGACGCGGGATCTCTTTGTCCATGGGAGGCTGCGATGGCGATCGACGAGACGGATTCCCAAGAGCCTGCAATCGAAGGTGCGTTGGCGCTCGCGACTGCTCCGACCGAGAGCATCGAAGAAGAGACCGTCACGCGCGAGCAGCGTCGCTCGCGCCGCAAGCGCGAAGTGCGCGCGCGGACGATCAGCGTCAAGCGCATGACCAAGCGCGAGCTCGAGCTCGGGCGGCTTCTGTATCCGGACGTCGAGGGCGTCGAGCGCCCCGTGAACCGGGAAGATTGCCAGGGCGGCGAGCGACCGTGCCCGTTCGTCTCGTGCAAGCACCACCTCTACTTGGACGTCTCCGCGCGAACTGGCGCGATCAAGCTGAATTTCCCCGATCTCGAGGTTTGGGAGATGAACGAGACGTGCGCGCTCGACATCGCGGATCGCGGCGGCGCGACCCTCGAAGAGGTCGGCGCGATCATGAACCTCACGCGCGAGCGCATTCGCCAGGTCGAAGTGAAGGGCCTCGCGAAGCTCCAGGCGCTGCGCGACATGGCTGCTCTCCGCGACTACGTCGACGAAGGCCCCGTCGGAAAGCGCCGCCTGCCCATCCTCTCGGCGGACGACGATGAAGAGGCCGAAGCAAAGTGCGACGACGACGACGACGATGACGATGACGACATCGAGGCGAGCGACACGGTCGCGAGCGTGCCCGAAACTGCCTCGACCGAGTTCGACGTCGAGGCTTTCGCCGCGTCGGACATCGACTGACACGGGAGTCTAGCCGCGCGGCGAGGGTTCCGTTAGAGAACGGCGCATGCCCGTTCGCACAGCGCTCGTCTCGGTGTCCGACAAAACGAATTTGATCCCGTTCGTGCGGGCGCTCGCGGAAAAAGGCGTGGCGATCCTCTCGAGCGGTGGCACGGCGAAGGCGCTCGCGGCCGAAAAAATCCCCGTCGAAACCGTCGAGAGCTACACGGGCTCGCCCGAGGTGATGGACGGTCGCGTGAAGACGCTCCACCCGCGCGTTCATGGCGGGATCCTTTCGCGAGGCGACAAGGACAAGGGCGATCTCGAGCGCATCGGCGCGCGGCCGATCGATCTGGTCGTCGTGAATTTGTATCCGTTCGAGAAGACGGTCGCGAACCCGAAGTCGACGCACGAAGAGATCGTCGAGAACATCGACATCGGCGGCCCGTCGATGGTGCGTTCGGCCGCGAAAAATCACGCCCGCGTCGCGGTCGTCTGCGATCCGGCCGATTACGACCGAGTGCTGGCCGAAATTCGGGAGACCGGCGAAGTGAAACCATCGACGCGCTCCGAGCTCGCGGCCAAAGCGTTCGCGCACACCGCGGCGTACGACGCGGCGATCAGCGGATACCTCTCGCGCGGAGAGTCGAAGGACTTTCCGAAGTATCTGACGCTGCCGTTCGAGAAGGCCTACGACACACGCTACGGAGAGAACCCTCACCAGCGCGCGGCGTTCTACGTCGATCGAAATGCGCCCGCCGGATCGCTCGCGCGCGCCGAGTCATTGGATGCGGGCGGCAAAGAGCTTTCGTTCAATAATCTCGTGGATATCGAAGCGGCTCTTGATGCGGTACGCGAGTTCGAAAAACCGGCCGCTGTGGTCGTGAAGCACACGAATCCGTGCGGCGTCGCCGTCGCCGAAGATCTCGCGACCGCGTATCGAACGGCGCGCGAGGCCGACAGCCTCTCCGCGTTCGGCGGCATCGTCGCCCTCAATCGCGAAGTCGATGACGCCACGGCGAAGATCCTCGCCGAGACGTTTCTCGAGTGCATCGTGGCGCCGTCGTATGCGAAGGGCGCGCTCGACGTGCTCTTGCAGAAAAAGAACCTCCGCGTCATCAAGACGGGCGCGTGGCTCGACGCGAAGCACGAAGGCATTCAGTTCAAGCGCGTCGGTGGCGGCATGGTCATCCAGACGCGCGACAACACGGGCATCGGCGAGGTCACCGGCGGCAAGGTCGTCTCGAAGCGCGCGCCGACGGCCGAGGAGCTCGAGGCGCTCGAGTTCGCGTGGCGCGTCTGCAAGCACGTCAAATCGAACGCCATCGTGCTCGCCAAGGCCGAGGGAGGTTTGCGAACCGTCGGCGTGGGCGCAGGTCAAATGTCTCGCGTGGTTTCCGTGCAGATTGCATGTGAAAAAGCAGGCGACCAGGCGAAGGGCAGCGTGCTCGCTTCGGACGCATTTTTCCCGTTCCCGGACGGCGTCGAAGCCGGCGCGAAGAACGGCGTCACGGCCGTCGCGCATCCAGGCGGCTCCAAGAACGACGCGGAAGTGATCGCCGCCGCTGACAAACTGGGCCTCGCGATGGTGCTCACGGGAGTGCGTCACTTCCGTCACTGATTCTCGCTGTCACAAATTTGGCCCACTTCGATAAGCCGTGGCACCGGTGGGCTCATGCTCACCGAGTCGTGCAGCGTCTGTAATCAGCGCTTCGAGGTGCAGTTTCGCTACCAGATGGAGGAACGCGAAGGAGGCTTTGCGTTCTTCTGCTCGCAGAAGTGTCACTCGACCTCGCTCGACGGCGACAGCACTTGCGACGCCTGCCAGAAGCGGTTTCGCGTCGAGCTCGTGGTGCAGGTCGTCCAGGTCAAAGGCGTTCGCAAGTATGCGTGCAGCGACGCGTGTCGTGGCCAGGTGCTCGCCGAGGACGGCGGCATGCGGCTCGTCGACGCTCTCACGATGGGGGCTCCGCCGCCGCCTCCTCTCGTCGGCGTCGAAGAAATTCCTGCCGTGCTTCGGCCGCTACCGCCGCATCACACGTCGTCGTTCGCGGGCCCGAAGCGCATCGCCGTGTTCAATCACAAAGGCGGCACCGGCAAGACCACGACGACCGTGAGCATCGCGGCGGGTCTCGCTTCGCGCGGCGTTCGCGTCCTCGTCGTCGACACGGACTCGCAAGGCAACGTCGCGCACTCGCTCGGCATCAAGGCGGAGCGCAGTCTCTATCACGTGCTCGTCATGGGCCTCGCGCCGCGCGCCGCTGCGGTCAACGTTCGCCCGAACCTCGACGTCATCGCCTCGAACGAGACGCTCGCGGCCGCCGAGCTCTATCTCGCCGGCCGCCAGAACCGCGATCGCGTCCTTCGCGAGCGACTCGACGCGGGCACGAAGGACTGGGACGTCGTCCTCCTCGACTGCTCGCCGTCGCTCTCGCTCTTGAACCAGAACGCGCTCGTCTTCGCGGACGGCGTGCTCGTTCCGGTCGCGTGCGATTACCTCTCGCTCGTCGGCGTGCGTCAGGTCATCAAGACCGTGAAGAACGTCAACTCGCTCTTGCATCACCCGGTGCAAATCTGGGGCGTTCTGCCGACGTTCTACGACGCGCGCGCCCGCATCTGCCGCGACGCGCTCGAGACGCTCGAGAAGCACTTCGGCGATCGTTGCCTCGCGCCGATCCGCCAGGCCACGCGCGTGAAGGAAGCGCCCGCCTCCGCGAAGACGATCTTCGAGCACGCCCCCGAATCCCACGCCGCGCTCGACTACGACCGCGTCGTTCAAAAGCTGATGGCCGGACAGTCCGAACAAAAGCTCGCCGCTACTGCCTGAGAAAGAAGACACCACACCATGGCTCAATTCGAATTCGATCGCGACGAAGTGGAAGGCGTCCTCTCCGGCCGTTTCTATTCGCAACGCGAAACCACTCCCACGACGACCGAGACGCGCGACGACAAGCCGACGCACTACAAGGTCATCTGCATCTCGATCTACAACGACGACCTCGAGCACCTCGACGAGCTCGTGAAGGCACTGAAGAAACGCGGCATGACGAAGGCAAACCGCAGCGCCCTCATCCGCGCCGCCCTCCAGCAAGTCGATCTCGATCGCGTTCCCCGCGGGATTTGACGTCGGGCTTTTGCGGTGTCGCGCGTCTCTTGGCGCATGGTTGTCTAGAGTTGCCGCTCGTGTGTGCCTCGTCGCCCCGCGCGAGGTGCCCAGCCGTCCAGGCCCAACAAGCACGTCCATAACGGTCCCAAGGTACCGACCCTGGAGCGATCCAGGCGAGAGAGCGCCCGTCGTCTCTCGTAGAAGGACGGGTGCGCGCTCACTGCCTCACACTTCGTGAGGTAAGAGCGGCCGTACCAAAGCATCGCGGCTTGGACACTCGGACGCCTCGCTCGGCGCGACGATCACAGCCCAAAATTCGCTGCATCTCGATCTACAACGACGACCTCGAGCACCTCGACGAGCTCGCGGCAGATATTGAAATTCGGATCCGAACTCCCGTGATCTCACGGCGAAATCCGGCTTTCGAGCCCTATTTCTCTTCTTGGCGTGTTGGCGTCTTCGCGGCCCAAAATTCCCGCATGTCGGTCGGGAGCGGCGCGATGACCTCGAGGGGTTTGCGCGTGATGGGATGTTCGAGTCGGAGCTCCGTCGCGTGGAGGGCGTGTCTCGGCATCTCGAGGTCGGCGAGCGCGTCTTCGGGGAGGACGCCGTCGGCGTCGCGCGTGAAGTACGTCTCGTCGATGCCGTAGAGCTTGTCGCCGACGATCGGCGTGCCGAGCGAGAGAAGGTGCACGCGGATTTGGTGTTGGCGGCCCGTGAGGAGCTCGCATCGGACGAGCGCGTACTCTTCGGTCGCTTCGACGCCGCGGAAGATCGTGGTGGCGGTGAGCTCGGTGCCGACGCGCATCTTCACCTTCGTCTTCGACGTCGGGTCGAGCTCGAGAGGTTTGTCGACGCGCAGCGTCTCGCCGGGCTTCACGGGGACGCCCCACGTGATGGCCGTGTAGATTTTCTCGATGCCTGCGCGGTTTTCGAGATCGCGTTTGAGCGTGCGATCGCAGATCGCGGTCTTCGCGACCAAGAGCACGCCGCTCGTCTCGCGATCGATGCGGTGGCCGAGCGAGAGAAATTGTTTCGGGCGCGCGCGCTGAAGGACCTTGATCAGCGTGTTGTGGTGGTACCGCGCCGTGGGATGAACGGGGAGCTTCGCCGGCTTGTCGACGGCGAGGAGGTGCTCGTCTTCGTAGAGGATGGGCACGTCGGTCGGGACCGGAACCTCGTCCCACGGTGGGCGCCACAAGAGGACGACCTGGTCGGCGGAGACACGCGAGCCGGGGCGGAGGCGTTTGCCGTGCTCGTCGTAGGCGCTCGCCTTGACGATGAAGGTCGCGCGCGTGCGCGAGGTGCGGCGGAGCTGGCTCTGGAGAAAGATGTCCAGGCGCTGGCCGGCGACCTCGGGAGGCACCCGAAATACCGACAAAACAGCCCCTTCGGGCATGTCCGAGGGGCGCTTGTATCCGCGGTTTTCGCTCCACCGCAATCGAGTCACGCGGTTCATGTTACAACGCCGCGCGAATGGACATTCTCTTCGTCACGACCGAGCTCGCGCCGTTCGTCAAAGTCGGCGGGCTCGCCGACGTCGCGGCTGCGCTGCCGAAGGCGCTCCGCGCGCTCGGCCACAAGGTCACGCTCGTCTTGCCGCGCTTTCCTGCGTTCGAGCAAGGTGGATTGCTCGTCGCGCGAAGGCTCACGCCGATCCGCGCCACGCTCGGCGGCATCGCCTACGACATCACCGTCTTCGACGGGCGGCTCGCGTCGCAGGTCGACATCGTCCTCGTCGACGCGCCGGGCATGTACGACCGCAACGGCATCTACGGCGAGCGCGGAGAAGATTATCCGGACAACGCGCTTCGCTTCGCGCTGCTGTCTTATGCGGCCGCCGAAATCGCACGACAGCGCGCCGCCGGTGGTGCGCCCTTCGACGTCATTCACTGCCACGACTGGCCTGCTGCGCTCGTGCCGACGTACCTCGAAGGCGTCACGGGCACGAAGAGCGTGCTGACGATCCACAACATGGCGCATCAAGGCGTCTTCGGTCGCGAGCAGGTCGCCGCGATCGGGCTCGACGCGCGGCACTTCACGCCGACGACGGGCGAGTTCTTCGGCAAGCTGAACTTCCTCAAGCTCGGCCTCGTGAACGCCGACGTGGTGACGACCGTGAGCCCGACGTACGCGCGCGAGCTCGCGAGCGAGACCGGCGGGGCAGGGCTCGATGGCGTGGTGCGCGCGCGCAAAGCGCCGATCGCCGGCATCCTGAACGGCATCGACTACGCCGTTTGGAATCCCGCGACCGACGCCACGCTCGCGACGCGGTACGACGCGCAAGACATCGCGCCGCGCGTTCGTTGCAAAGGCGCGCTCCAGCGCGAGCTCGGCCTCGCGATCGAACCGAGCGCGCCGCTCGTCGTCTCGATCGGCCGGATGGTGCACCAGAAGGGCACCGATCTCGTCGCCGCCGCCATTCCGGCCCTCCTTCGCGCGACCGACGCGCAGATCGCGATCGCGGGTGACGGCGATCCGGACATGGTCTCCAAAATCGAAGCCGCGGTCGCGAAATCGGACGGGCGCGCGGTCTTCTCGCGCAACGCTCCCGAAGCCATCGTGCACCGCATGCTCTCCGCGGCGGACGTCGTCCTCGTTCCGAGCCGCTTCGAGCCGTGCGGCCTCGTGCAGCAGTACGCGCAGCGCTACGGCGCGCTACCCGTCGTGCGGGCGACTGGCGGCCTCGTCGACACGGTCGTCGACTGCGACGCGAAGCTCGAGACGGGCACCGGCTTCCTCTTCGAAGAAGAGTCCGCGCACTCCCTCGTCGCAGCGATCGAACGTGCGCTCGCCGCGCGCGCTCTCCCGCAATGGCCCGCGCTCATTCGCCGCGTGATGCGCCTCGATCGCAGCTGGGACGGCCCCGCGCGCCGCTACGAAGCGCTCATGAAGAACGCGATTCGCTAATCGCTGCAGCCCGCGTCGGGGTGGTCTTTCAAGTACCCCTCGAAGCCATCCCAGATCGCGTGGACGAAGCGATCACCCATCAAGAAGCCGCCGTCACGCGTCAGGTGGACGAGGTCCCACGTGCCGAGGCCGACGCGCGCGAACTTGATCATCGACATGTCGCCGCCCATCGCTTGCCAGAAATTCCAATAGGCCCAGTCGTGCTTCTTCGCGATGTCGCCGAGCTGCTTCTGGAGCGCGACGATGCGCGGGTCGGAGTGCGTGTCCGTCCTCTGCAGCTCGATGTCGGGCGGCGAGAGGATCAAGATCGGCGTGTGCGGCACGGCGGTCTCGATCATGCCGATGTCCTTCTCCATCCAGCGCTCGTGGAGGCCGGGAGCGAAGAGGTTCGTGCCGATCAAGAAGACGACGAGATCGTACTTGCGGCGTTTGAGCATCGGGTCGCGCGAAGCGTCGCTCACGTGCTGCATCTGCTCGTAGTTGAGCGCGCCCGTTCCGAGCGAGTCGATGATGATGCTCGGCGTGCTCCGCTCGAGTGAAGCGCCCAAGAGCCGAACGTTGCCGCCGTTGACGACGAGCTCGAGCTTGTGCGCGCCGTCGGGCATGTCGAAGTGCTCCCACGTCGCGGCCGATTCGTTCGACGCGGAGCTGAGCGTCACGGCTTGCTCGCCGTCGACCTTGATGCCGAAGGAGCCGCCGCCGGGGCGTTTCATGTAAAATACATCGATCGCGGAGACCTTCGAGCCGACGGGCTGATCATCGATCGTCCCGACCATGCTCCACGCGCCGGCCTTGTCGCTCTCCGTCGCGACGTTCGCGAGGCCGTAGTGCCCGTCGCGCACGTGGTCCGTCGACGTGGAGATCTTCGTCCACTTCGACTCGGACAGCTCCTGCTTCACGTCCATGTGGTGGTACCAGGCCCATGGGCGCGCCATCGCCACGTAGCCGTGCCCGCCGTCGCCGAACTTGCTCTGGAGCAAGCGACGCATCGCGCCGGTCATGTAGTCCATCGTCATGTTCGAGTCGCCGTAGACGGCGATGCGGACGTGGTCGGTGGCTTTGCCGCGCGCGAGCTTCGCGAGCTTCGCGTAGAAAGGCGCGAGGTCGTGGCTCTCGTCGACGATCGCCGGAATCGGCGGGAGCGGCGGAAGCGTGGTGACGGTGCCGACGTGGGTCTCGAGCGGCGGCAGCTCGTACTTCGATTTGTCGATCGCGACGCAGACGTTCTGCGGCGGCGGTGGCGGGGTGCTCGCCACGGTGTGTGACGTCGTGGTCGTCGTGGTCGTCGTGGTCGTGACGACTGGAGGCGGCCGGACGACGACGGCAGGGCGCGAGGCTTCGGCGTGCGTCGCCTGACATGCGCTGGCCGCGACGCCGAGCGCGCTCAAAAACAAGCCGGTGCGAGTCATTGCATTCTGCACTTATCAGAGCCCCGCGATTTGCTCCAAAAAGTGGAGCGTGCTGCAGCTCGCCGGTTTTACCTCGGGTTTGTGCCCGAGCACGGGGAAACCGTGCCCGAGGCCCGGGAGCTCGATCATCAAGTGCGAAACGCCCGCGTGCTCGAGGGCATTCGCGAAGTCGCGCGCGTCGGCGGGCGGAACGATCGTGTCGAGCGCGCCTTGGAGAATGAGCATGGGCGGCGCGCCTTTGAGCGTGTGGTGGCTCGGCGTGGCTTCGATCGCACGGATGGACCAATCCGTACGGCCGAGCTCGAAGGCGTCTGCCGATCCATCCACGCCGGCCTCGGCCCACGTCTGCGCGCCGTAGAGGAATTCGTCCACGGCTTGCCTCATGATCGGGACGTAGCGCTCGCGTGATTTGTCGAGCTCGAGCGGCGCGTAATAGAGGATCGCTCCCGAGACGTGGATCGGACGACGATCGGCGCAGTCGCCATCGAACGTCGGCGCGTCGAGCTCGGTCGCGACCATCGCCGCGAGGTGTGCGCCCGCGGACGCTCCGAGGAGCACCGTCTTCGCGACGCCGACGCGCGCTTGCACGGATCGAATCGCGCATCGTACGTCGGCCAAACCCACGGGAAACGCGCGCGTCTCGTCGCCCGCGAGCCGATACGAAATGCTCGCCGCGGCGTAACCGAGCGTGGAGAGCATGCGGATCGTCGGCCGATACAAGCTCTTTCCGCCCGACGTCCATCCGCCGCCGTGCACGATGACGACGAGCGCTTTCGGTGAAGTCTCGGGCAGAACCAAGTCGTACTTCTGCTTCTTGTCCTCTCCATACGCGAGGTCTTCGAGAACGCTGGGTCCTCCAGCGTCATTCGCGATGTAGGCAGGGATGTCGCAATCGTTCACGCGCGCGAGCGTGATCGTGCCTGCGTCACGAGGCGCGATGACGGCTGCGTCGATCGTCTCGCTCATGGAGACACCGAGCGGCGGCACGGCCGGCTCCATCGAAGCGCATGCGAGGACTGGAAGGAGGACTACTGAGCGACGTCGGCGCAGCAGCGGAAGCCAGTCGAGTAGTCGTGGTAATAGATGTCGTGCCCGGGCGTGCGGTAATTGCAGCCGTCACCGAGCTGGTGCGTGTCGAGGTAGTAGCCGCCGAGGAACGTGCCCTCGGGATCGTCCACCCACTCGTGCACGTTGCCGACCATGTCGTAGACGCCGTAGTCGTTCGTGCAGCCAGCGTGCGAGCCCGTCGTCGCGACGGTGCCCGACAGACGATTGAGCTGCGGATCGTTCATGTGCGCCGAGTAGGTGCGCGGATGATTCGCTTCGATGCCGAAGATGACCGGGACGGGCGCGCGACCGTGATCGTTGCACTTGCCCGCTTCGACGTGCGAGCCGTACGGATACGTGGTGTGCGACGGGCCCATGCACGCGCGCTTCCACTCCGGCGCTTTGCACAGACGTTTGCCGGAGCGAGTGCACGCGGCCTTCGCTTGCACCTCGGAGAGGTACGCCTGCGGGATCGAACCTTGGACGCTCACGGCGCGCACGTTCGGAAGGCGCGCGGTGACCGTGTTGTGATCGATGGCTTCGAAGGGCGACCACGGGCGCTCGTCGCCGTTCGGAAGAATCTCGACGAGCGAGGCCTCGTAGCGATCGATGCAGTAGCGGTCGTCGATGCTCGCCATCTCCGGCGGGCACAAACCGTTGTTCATCTGCGGGCGGTCGGCTTCGTCGAGATCGTTGTCGAGGAGGTTGCCGGACGGCGAGGGAAGAAGCTGCAGCTCCTGCGCTCGGCCGCGGCGCGCCGAACGGCGATCACCGCGGGAAAATGCGGCTTTCGAACGCACGACCGTCGGCACACGCGCTTGCGCGCTGACGGCTGCGGGCTGCGGATGCGAACAACCTACGGTAGACGCCGCGGCGGCCCATACGACCGCGAGCCCGGCGATCGAAAAGGTTGCAGTTCGAACCTTCGAGAACAACCCGAAAGGCATAACCCAGGCTTTTCGGTCGAAGAACCGAAATCGGCCTTCATGACCAAAAAATGCTCGTGAAAAATTCTACTACCGTGTGCGACACGTCATCACGTTGGCTTCATCGTTTCTTCGCGTGCGCGTCGACTGCACGCAGCGCGCGCGCGAGCCACGAAGCGCGAAGCGAAACGCGCGCGATCGCGACGAGCTGATGGAGCAGCGCGACCGCGATGAATCCGCGAGCGCCGAAGCGCGGGACGAGCGCCGCGACCGCAAGCACCAGCGCGACCGACGCGAACGCGCGCCACGTCCATGACCACAGAACGCGAAACGCGACGCGACGAAACGTTCCGAGCGCTGCGCGGATCGCGGCGAACGTCCCCGCGCGATAACGAACGAGCGCGGCGCGAGCGAGATCGTGGAGCACGGCGGCGATCGCCGTGAGGACGAGGACCGCGAAGCACGCGAGCGCGGCGATCTGATCGGCGCGTGCGTCGCCGTACTTGGGCTCGAGCGCCTCGCGCGTCGCTCCGAACGTGAACGCCGCGATCGCGAGGAGCGCGAGCTCGAACGCCGAACCGATCGCGAGCAGATAGACGAGCGGCGCGAACGTGGCCGCGACGTAGGGCGCGAGGTGTCTGACGCGCGGTGCGCGCGTGTCCGGCGTGGCGTGCGAGATCGACGTGAGGAGCGCCGACAGAGGCACGAGCCCAAGGGCCGCCGAGATGATCGTCACGATGAAGATCAAACCGAAGAACGCGGGCGATGCCTTGTCCCAAGCAGGTCGCAACGCGAGGAGGGCCCAGCCTCCGTCGTCGAAGAGCACGGCGTCTCCGCGCGGATGGCCGGAGAACGCCCCCGCGAGCGCGCGCGACACCGGGTACGCGACGACGAGCGAGACGACGAGCTGATAGATGTAGAGTGCAAGGACCGCGAGCGGCCTGCGTCGCGCGCGCATCGCGTCGTTCGACACGAGGAGGAGGCGCGTGTCTCTCCTGACGGACTCCGGCCCGGACGTGTCGGGCGATTTCGACGAGACAATCGCGTCGAACGAGGCGGGCATCACGGCAGCACCCCCGAGAACCAGACCTGCGCCGCGTACGTGAGCCGCTCGAAGACGCGCGAGCCAGAAGGCGCGGGCGCGCTCCCGGCGCGCATGAAATCGTTCAGGTGATCTTGATCGACGACGATGGCGTGATCAGGATCGACGACGGCGAACGCGATCGGAGATTTTCCGTGGAAGGGCAGGCGCGTCCAAGCGTCTTTGCCGTCCCACCGCAGGCGCTGCGTCGTGCCGTCCTCGAGCGTGACCTCGACGTCCACGGGCATGACGAGCG
>Ga0207677_10001329_pt1 | contig 13267 bp, 4 predicted proteins | sample KBSMisM42_FD_184311 | JGI IMG/M metagenome (GOLD analysis project Ga0207677, IMG submission 184311) | Miscanthus rhizosphere microbial communities from Kellogg Biological Station, Michigan, USA - KBS Miscanthus M4-2 (SPAdes) (version 2) | ecosystem: Host-associated > Plants > Roots > Rhizosphere...
GCAGCTTCTCTCGGCCGAGATCGCGCTCCACCAGCTTCAATCGGCGATCGGACCGAGCGCGAAGGGCGTGGCGTACATCCACGGCGGCTGGCGAACGCTCGTGACGCAGCTCGAGAAGCTCGTACCGATCGTCCACGAGCAAGCGATGCGCGTGGACGACGGTCGCGTGACGCTCGCGTCGGGTGAAGACCTCGTCGCCGGGCACGTGGTGATTGCCTTGCCTCGCGCCGCCGCGCTTCATCTCGTCGGAGAGGCCATGGACGCCGCGCCGATTCACGCAGCGTGCTTCGACATGGTGCTCGAGGCCGCGCCGCAGCGAAGGCTGGTCTTTGGTCTCGACGAGCCCCATTATTTCTCCGTGCACGCACCTGCGACCGAGGCTCCGCCGCTCCGCGCCCACGCGCTGCGCTACCTCGCGCCCGGCGAGAAAGGTGTGGAATGCAAGGAGTCGATCGAGGCGTGGCTCGCGCGCTCCGTGCCAGGCCTTCGCGTCGCATCGAGTCGGTTCTTGCCGGAGATGGAGGTCGCGAGCGCCGTGCCGTCGATCGCGCCGAACGTTCCCGCGCGCGCGGGCGTCTCGTTCGTCGGTGACTGGACGAGCGCGTCGTACGTGCTGCTCGACGCCGTCGCCGAGAGCGCAGAGGCCGCCGCGAATCGCGCGCTGTCGATGAAGCAGGCCGCATGAATTTGGACGGCGTCTCGCGCAAGAAGGTCTGGGCGGCGTGCTATCGCGTCACGGGCTGCGCGGCGGACGCCGACGAGATCGTGCAAGAAGCGCTTGCGCGCGCGGTCGAGACGAAGCCCGTCGTGAGCGAAGAGCAGCCGCTCGAGCCGTGGGTGATGAAGGTCGCCGTGCGCCTCGCGATCGATCGCCTGCGGCGCCGGCGCGAGACTCCCTACGACGGGCCGTGGCTCCCGTCGCCTGTCGAGATCGACGACGAGTCGATGACGCCATCAGCGCGTTACGAGCTCGTCGAGAGCGCGACGTTCGCGTTCCTCTTGGCGCTCGAAGCGCTCACGCCCGCGCAGCGCGCCGTCGTCGTTCTACGCGACGTCATCGACATGTCCGCCGCGGAGGCCGCGTCGACGCTCGACGAGACGGAAGAGAACGTCCGCGCGCTTCATCATCGCGCCCGCACGAAGCTCGCGCAGTACGACGCGTCTCGTGTGAAGCCCGACGCGGCTGCGCAGAAGCGGGCACGCGACGTGCTCGAAGCGCTCTTCGGTTATCTCGCGACGGGCGACACGAAGAACGCGCTCGGCTTGCTCGCGGAGAGCGCTCGTCTCGTGAACGACGCGGGCGGCGTGTATCACGCGGCGCGCAAGGTCGTGGTCGGGCCTGATCGAATCGTGCGTTTCTACGCGGGGCTCCTGCGCAAGCTCGGGATGCCGAGCGAGCTCCGCGTGCGCGTCTTGAACGGCATGCCGGCCGTCGAGATGTTCTATCCGAGCGTCGGGCGTTACGCGCCGCACCTCGTGACGGGGATCTTGCTCGACGCGTCAGGGCGCGTCGAGACGATTTACACGGTGCTCGCCCCGACGAAGCTCAATGCATTGAAGCAATGATCGAGCGGAACGCGGTCTCGCCAATGGCGCACGTGCAGATGAACCACGCCACGCCCACCGCGCTCGCGACATACTTCGCGAGCTGCTTGCGACGCTCCGCGATCGGCGGCGACGACTTGCGCTCCGAGTCGAGCTCGTACTGCGACGGCAAGCTTGGCTGAACCTCGCGCATCATGATCGGATCCGAAGGCCGCGCGGGACCGAGCGTGACGGAGAGCATCGGCGCCGGCGCCGGAGTCACGAACGCGGGCGGAGGCGGAATCGGAGCCGCGGCCATCACGAACGCGGGCGGAGGCGGAATCGCCGGCCCGACCAGGATTCCCGGAAGAACCGGCGCCGGTTTCGCGACCGGAGCAGTCCGTTTGGGAGCGGGGGCGACTTCGATGACGACGGGCGGACCCGAGGGCTCGGTATTGTCGGCGTCCTCGTCCTCGAGGTCGCTCGTGTCGAGCGCGATCGCTTGTGGCTGCACTTTTTTGATCTGGGCGGGACGCGGGATCGTCAGCTTCGAGGCCATGGGGCGAAAGAGAGCAACGCGCGCGCCAATCGCGTTCGAGCCTATTTTCAGCCGGATTTGCGATCGATCACCGTTCGCGTGCGGTTCGTCGACGCTACAGTGATGGTCCCGCGATCCAGGGCAACCGCCCTACATCGTGCGCGCGTCGAGCCACGCGGTAATGTCCGTGACCACCTGCGTGTGCTCGGGCTCGTGCAAGAGATCGTGCACGAGATTTCCATAGAGCTTGAGCGTCTTGTCCTTCGAAGCAGCACGCTTGAAGAGCTCCTTGCTTCCTTCGGGCGTCGTCACGAGGTCCGCCTTGCCGTGGAGAAGAAGCAGCGGCACGCGCACGTCCTCCATCGACGCGTCGATCGTCTGGATGCCGCCGATCAGCTCCGCGCCCATGTGCGCGCTCGCCGCGCCTTGATAGACGAGCGGATCTTTCCGCACGTCGCGCACCACGGCCGGGTCGCGCGAGAAGTGATTCACGTCGAGATCGAAGACGTCGAAGTCGGGAAAGATCGAGTCCGTCGCGTTCGTCGCGTGGATCTTCGCGCCGGAGATGCCCGTCTCGAGCGCGGGCGCGCTCAAGATCATCCCGCGCACGTTCGAGTGGTACATGAGCGAGTGGAGCGTGACGATCGCCCCGCCCATGCTGTGACCGAAGACGAACACGGGGACGTTCTCTTCGAGCAGCACGCGCGTGAGGAACATGTCGAGGTCCATCACGTAGTCGTCGAAGAGGAGCGTCGCGACGCGGTTGCCGGACGAGTGCCCATGGCCGCGTAGATCGAACGCCCAAACGTCGTAGCCGTGGAGCGCGAGCTCGCGCGCGAAGCCTTCGTAGCGCGACGAGTGATCTTTGAGACCGTGCACGACGACGAGCGCCCCGCGCTTTTGCACCTTCGTGGACGCCGACCAGCTTTGCCAGAAGAGCTTCGCCTTGCCGACGCCGTCGAACTGTCCCTGCGCGTGCTTCACGCCGTCGGGCTGGACGACCTCGGCGGGCGTCGTAGCGGCGACGAACGGAGTGCCGCACGCCGTGCATGCGAGGACTGCGAGCGCGATGAGTACGTTCTTCATGGGGAGGCGCGCACGATAACGCGCCACACGGATGAGCGCACGCACGGGGAGATGCGCCACACGAGACCTCGTGTGCACCGCCTGAAAAGCGGCATTCGGCGCACTTTGTGACGGCATGCGATCTGCAGATGAAAGGGCCACCATGATGGACCGAGCTTTTCGATCGTCTCGCGTCGCGCTCGTTCGACACCGTGCGGTCATCGCGATCGACGCGGACTGGGAGCGCGTGAGCCCGTCGAGGCCGTGTCCCATCTGTGGTTGTGACAACGGCTGCCGCCGTCACGTCGTGGACGCGTTCGTCTGCTGCGCGAGACAGCCGTCGGATTGGCCACTGACCGATGGTGGGTGGCTTCACCGCGTAGGGTCGTGACGATGCCCGACGCGGGCGGCGGCCAGACAGCGCCGCCCGAGAACGCATGCCCTGGCGTCGTTCCCGGCGCGCAGTGGGACGAAGGCGAAGCTCTGCGCGGCGAGATCCACACCGCCGAGCGGCTGAGCGAGCACGCCGTCGAGGTCGCGCGCGCGCATGGCGAGCCGACGCTCGACGTGAAGCCCGGCCCGCTGCAGAAGCGCTTCGCCGACGCTCGCGAGCGAATCGAAGAGGCGTACGAGGTGCTCTCGCGCGCGCTCGAGAAGAAGCGCGAGCCTTCGCCTGCCGAAGAGTGGCTGCTCGACAATTCGCACATCGTCGAAGAGCAAATCCGCGAGGTCGATGAAGATCTGCCTCGAGGTTACCTCGTCGAGCTGCCGCGCCTCTCGAAGGGCGCGATGCGCGGGTATCCGCGCGTCTACGGGCTCTGCCTCGATTATCTGCGGCACACCGACGGCCGCATCGACATGCCGACGCTCGCGAGCTACGTGCTCGCGTATCAGACGGTTCGCCCGCTGACGATCGGCGAGCTCTGGGCGATCCCGATCATGCTCCGCGTCGGGCTCGTGCTCGCGGTGGGCGCGCTGGCCTCGTCGGAGGTCGCCGAGCGCGACCGCGAGCGCGCCGACGAGTGGGCGGCTCGTGTCATCGAGCACGGGCACACGCCGGAGAAGGTCGCGTCGGTGCTCTCGCGCCTCGAGAAGGACGACGCGCCGGTCACCGCTCCGCTGCTCGTCGAGCTCTTGCGTCACATGCGCGAGCACGACGCGCCGCTCGGCACGGCCGGCGACTGGATCGCGGCGCAGTGCGCGCGGATGGGGACGACGCCCGACGAGCTCACGCGCAAGCAGCACCTGCGGCGTGCCGCGAATCAAGTCTCCGTGGGCAACGCGATCACGAGCATGCGCGCGATCGGCGCGCTCGACTGGAACGCGTTCTTCGAGCGGACGAGCACGGTCGAGGAGCTGCTCCGCACGGATCCGAGCGGGCACTACGCGGCGATGGACGTCGCCACGCGCGATCGATACCGGCACGCGATCGAGCGCATCGCGCGGCGGTCGAAGACCACCGAGCGCGGCGTCACGGAAGCGGCGCTCGCCCTCGCAAAAAAGCACGACGAGCACGTCGGCGCGTACCTCGTCGGTCCCGGCCGCCGCACGCTCGAGCGAAAGGTTCGCTATCGCGCGCGCTTCGAAGAGCTCGTCACGCGCCCCATCGTCTCGCACCCGGGGCCGTTCTACTTCGGCGCGATCGTCTTCTTCACGGTGGCCGCGTGCACGTTCGCTGCGATTTGCGGCGCGGCGTTCGCACCCCACGCGACGCTCGTCGTGCTCGTCGCGCTCTTCGCGTTTCCGGCGAGCGAGATGGCGGTCACGGTCGTCAACAGCGTCGTCGTCGCGGTGGTGCCGCCGCGCATCCTTCCGAAGATGTCGTTCGATCGAGGCGTGCCGAAAGACCAGCGCACGCTCGTCGTCGTACCGGCGCTCCTCGATCGCCCGGAGACGGTGCGCGAGCTGCTCGAGGCGCTCGAGATCCGTTCGCTCGCGAACCTCGACGAGAACCTCCATTTCGCGCTGCTCACGGACTTCGCCGATCACCACAGCGAATCGCGCGACGACGACGCCGAGCTGCTCGCGCTCGCGAAAAACGGGATCGCCGAGCTCGAAGCGCGCTGGGAGCACCCCGGCGAGCACCGCTACATGCTCCTCCATCGAAAGCGCGTCGAGAACGAGCGGCAGCGGAAGTGGATGGGGTGGGAGCGCAAGCGCGGCAAGCTCGAGGAGCTGAACCGGCTTCTCCGCGGCGGCGGCGAGGAGACGACGTACTCCGTGGTCACTGCGCCGCGCGAGCTGCTCGAGAGCGTGCGTTACGTGATCACGCTCGACGCGGACACGGAGCTGCCGCGCGACACGGCGCGAAAGCTCGTCGCGACGATGGCGCACCCGCTCAACAAGCCCGTGCTCGATCCGAAGAAGAAGCGCGTCGTGCGAGGTCACGCGGTCGTCCAGCCGCGCGTGGGAACGGTGCCGACGAGCTCCCGCCGAACGCGCTACTCGCGCGTCGCGTCATCGCCTTCGGGCATCGACCCGTACACGACGGCCGTCTCGGACGTGTATCAGGACCTCTTCTGCGAAGGCTCGTTCGTCGGCAAAGGCATCTACGACGTCGACGCGTTCGCGGGCGCGCTGGAGGGGCGCGTGCCGGAGAATCGACTCCTCAGCCACGATTTGTTCGAAGGGATCTTCGCGCGCAGCGCGCTCGCGAGCGACATCGAGGTGCTCGACGAGCAGCCGACGTCGTACGAGGTCTCCGCGGCGCGCCTCCACCGATGGATTCGCGGCGATTGGCAAATGGTCCCGTGGCTCTTCCACGTTCGCGAGCTGCGCACGCTCGACGCGTGGAAGATCGTCGACAACCTCCGCCGCAGCCTCCTCGCGCCGGCGATCGTCCTTTCGTGCTTCATCGGCTTCGTCGTGTCGCCGCTCGTGGCGGCGCTCGTGACGGCGACGCTCGCGGCGATGTTCGTGACGCCCGTCCTCGCGCGCGCCGTCCTCAGCGTAGCTCGCACGCGCGATCCGCGCGCGTTCGTCATCGGCATCGGCGAGGACGTCGCGAGCAACGCGCGCCAGTCGTTCGTTCACACCATCTTCATGCTCGACACGGCGCTCCTCGCCGTCGATGCGATCGTGCGGACGCTCCATAGGCTCGTGCTCAGCAAGCGCAACCTCCTCGAGTGGACGACGATGGGTCAGGCCGAGCGCCAGACGGGCTCGCGGACGCACCGGCGTTTGTGGATCGGCTGCGCGCTCTGCGCGATCGCTTTCGCGATCGTGGCGCTCCACGATCCGGTCGCGCTCGCGTTCGCGATCCCCGTGCTCGGCCTCTGGGGCTCCGCGCCCGCGGTCGCCGCCTATCTTCGCGAGCCCGCGCCACGCCAGGAGCCCGCGCTCCTGCCGTCGGAGAGGAAGCTCCTTCGTCTCGTCGCGCGACGCACGTGGCGCTTCTTCGAGACGTTCGTCGGGCCGAAGGACAACTTCCTTCCGCCGGACAACTACCAGGAGGACCCGCGCGGCGTGATCGCGCACCGCACCTCGCCGACGAACATGGGTCTCTATCTCATGTCGATCGTCGCGGCGCGCGACTTCGGGTTCGTCTCGCTCCGCGAGATGGCCGAACGTCTCGACAAGAGCCTCGGCACGATCGAGAAGCTCGAACGCCGCGAAGGCCACGTCCTCAACTGGTACGACACCGAGACGCTCGCGCCGCTCGAGCCGCAGTACGTGTCGACGGTCGACAGCGGCAACCTCGCGAGCTACCTCCTCACGATTCGCGAGGCGTGCGAAGAGCTCGCGCACGCGTCGCTCGTCGACCGCGCCGTGTTCGACGGCCTCGATGACGCGCTCGCCCTCGCGCGCGAAGCGGGAGGACCCAGCGAAATCGACGATCTTCGCGGACGCATCGCGGACAAGCGCAAGCTCGTGAGCGGGTCGCTCGCAGACGTCGCGATCGTGAAGGACGTCGTGCGCCTGATGGACGATTTCGCCGTCGCCGAGACGACCGAAGAGGCGCGCTTCTGGATCGAGCGTGCGCGTGCGCTCACGCGCGAGACCGACGCCGAGATCGACGCGCTCGTTCCGCTCGCGCCGGGCGACGAACGGCTCGCGCGGCTCCGATCGGCGGCCGACGTCGCTGCGATCGAAGGCGAAGGCGACGCGGCGGCGGCGTTCGTGCAGCAGCTCCGGATGATCGGCGCGCGAGCGGCTGCCATCGCCGACTCGATGAGCTTCAAGTTCCTCTTCGACGAGGACCGCAAGCTCTTCTCGATCGGCTACAACGCGAGCGCGGCGCGCCTCGACGCGAACCATTACGATTTGCTCGCGTCCGAAGCGCGCGTGGCGAGCCTCCTCGCGATCGCGAAGGGCGACGCGCCGCAAGAGCACTGGTTCCGTCTCGCGCGCCCGCGCACGGCGATCGACAAAGGCCAGCGCGTGCTCCTCTCATGGAGCGGCTCGATGTTCGAGTACTTGATGCCGCTCCTCGTGACGAAGTCGTTCCCGTCGACGCTGCTCGACGAGACGTATCACTCCGCCGTCGAGCGTCAGATGGAGTGGGGACGCGAGCGCGCGGTGCCGTGGGGAGTCTCCGAGTCCGCCTACAACTTGATGGACCTCGCGATGACGTATCAGTATCGCGCGTTCGGCGTTCCGGGCCTCGGTCTCAAGGCTGGCCTCGGCGAAGATCTCGTCCTCGCGCCGTACGCGACCGCGCTCGCAGCCCTCGTGAGACCGCGCGCGGCAGCGGCGAATTTCAAGGCGCTCGAGAAGATGGGCGTCCTCGGCGCGTTCGGCTTCTACGACGCGATCGACTGCACGAGCGGACACGTGCCGCCGGGTCGATCGAGCGTCGTCGTGAAGACGTACATGGCGCACCACGAAGGCATGACGCTCGTCGCGCTCGACAACGCGCTCCACGGCATGCCGATGCAGGCGCGCTTCCACCGCGATCTCCGCGTGAAGTCCGTCGAGCTCCTCCTCGAAGAACGGATTCCCGTGCGTGCGCCGCTCGTGGACGTACATGCATCGGTTCTTCGTACGCCGGTCTTGTCGGAGCCGGAGCTCGACGTCGTCGAGCACGTGGGCCTCGGCGCGCGGCCGATCTCGCGCATTCATCTGCTCGGGCACGGGCAGCTCTCGACGGCGATCACGGTGCTCGGCGAAGGCTTCACGACCTGGCGCGACGTCGACGTCTATCGCTTCCGCGAAGATGCAGCGGCAGAAGCCGGCGGGCTCTACGTCTATTTCCGCGACAAGAAGGACGGCCGCGTCTGGTCGTCTGGCTACAAGCCGACGCGCGCGGAGCCGGATTTCTACGACGTGGCCTTCGCGATCGATCACGTGGAGATCACGCGACGCGACGGCGACATCGAGACGCTCACCGAGATCGCCGTCTCGCCGGAGCGCCCGGCGGAGGTGCGCCGCGTCACGCTCACGAATCACGGGAGCGAGCCGCGCGAGATCGAGATCACGACGTACACCGAAGCCGTGCTCGCGCCGCGGGCCGCCGACGTCGCGCACCGCGCTTTCGCCGCGATGTTCGTCGAGACGGAGTGGCTCCCGGAGCGTTGCGCGCTCCTCGCTCATCGTCGGCCGCGTTCGAGCTCGGAGCCCGAGACGTGGGTCGCGCAAGTTCTCTGGACGGACGGCGATGCGTGGTCGAAGCACGCCGAGCACGAGACGTCGCGCGTCGCGTTCGTGGGTCGAGGACGAACCACCGAAGATCCGGCGGGCTTGTACAGGCCGCTCGCGGACGACGCAGGATCGGTGCTCGATCCCACGCTCGCGATTCGGCGAACCGTGCGACTCGAGCCGGGCGCGCACGCGCGATTCACGCTGACGACGGCGCTCGCGCAGACGCGCCCGGAAGCGCTCGAGGTGACGGAGATGTTCTCGACGCCGCACATCATCCCGCGCGCGTTCGAGCTCGCGTGGGCGGACGCACGCGTCGAGCTCAAGCACCTCGGCGTGAGCGCAGCGCAGTCGCACCGATTCCAGCGGTTCTTGTCGGCGGTGATTTTCCCGCAGGCCGGCCTTCGCACCGCGCCGGACAAGTCGACGTTCCGCGGTCGCGGGCGCGGCGGCCTCTGGGCACACGGCCTCACGAGCGATCTCCCCGTCGTCGTCGTGCGCGTCGATCATCCGGACTTCAACGAGCTGCTCCACGAGGTGCTGCTCGCGCACGAGTTCTGGCGCCTGAACGGCGTGACGGTCGACATCGTCGTCCTGAACGAAGAGCCGCCTGGCTACATGCAGCCGCAGCAAGAAGCCATCATGTCGGTCGTGCGATCGAGCCCGGCCGCGACGCAAGTCGATCAACGCGGCGGCGTCTTCGTAAGACGCACGCGCGATCTCACCGAAGAAGAGCTCTCGCTGCTCGTCGCCGACGCGCGCGTGCTCTTGATGGCGTCGCGCGGCTCGCTCGCCCGGCAGATGCGCAAGCTCGCGGGCGATCCCACCGCGCGCCCTCGCGATCTCGAGCCTCCGCGCAAGCCGCAGAAGATCGTCTGCGAGCCCGCTCCGCGCGCGGAGCGTGCCTTCGACAACGGGATCGGCGGGTTCGAGGACGACGGGCGCACGTACGCGATGACCGTCTCCGCGACGAAGCTGCCGCCGATGCCGTGGTCGAATGTCATGTCGGGCCCGCATTTCGGCGCGCTCGTGACGGAGAGCGGCTCGAGCTTCACGTGGTTCGGCAACAGCCAGCGGCACAGGCTCACGCCGTGGAGCAACGACCCCGTGTGCGATCCGTCCGGCGAGACGTTCTTCGTGCGCGACGAAGAGGACGGCTCGTCATGGTCGCCGACGCCGCTCCCCGCCGGAGGGGCCGCCGAGTTCAACGTGAAGCACAGCGTCGGCTGGTCGAGCTTCGAGCACACACGATGCGATCTCGCGCACGAGCTCCTCGTTTTCACGAGCGCGTCGGAGTGCGTGAAGACGTGGCGCCTGCGCATCACGAACCGCGGACGCCGCGCGCGACGTTTGTCCGTCTTCGGCATTGTCGAGTGGGTGCTCGGATCGACGCGCGAGCGAAGCCGCGTCTCGATCGTCACCGACTGGGATCCTGCCGTGCCTGCGCTCCTCGCGCAGAACCCCCTCTCGTTGCACCCGGAGCGATGCGCGTTCTTCGCCGCGTCGAAGGCGGTCGCGAGCTTCAGCGGTGACCGTGACGAGGTCATCGGCGCGTTCGGCTCGCGCGCGCTCCCGTCGGCGCTCGGTCGTGTCGCGCTCTCCGGTCATGTCGGCAGCGGCCTCGATCCGTGCGGCGCGCTGCAGGTCTCCGTCGCGATCGCGCCTGGCGAGACCGCCGAGGTGTCCTTCGTCATCGGCGAGTCGGAGAACCTGGAGATCGCGCGGACGCTCGCGCGCAAGCACCGCGACGCGCAGGTCATCGAGAACGATCTCGCGGGCGTGAAGACGCTCTGGGACGAGACATGCTCCGCGATCACGGTAAAGACGCCCGATCCGTCGATCGACGTGCTCGTGAATCACTGGCTGCTCTATCAGGTGACGAGCTGCCGCTTGTGGGGTCGCAGCGCGTTCTATCAATCGGGCGGCGCTTTCGGTTATCGCGATCAAATCCAGGACGTTCTCGCGGTCCTCCACTCGGCGCCCGAGATCGCGCGCGAGCATTTGCTCCGGTGCGCGGCGCGCCAGTTCCTCGAAGGCGACGTGCAGCACTGGTGGCATGCGGGGACGGGCGAAGGCGTCCGAACGCGCTGCTCCGACGACATGCTCTGGCTTCCGTACGCGACGGCGACGTACGTGACGACGACGGGCGACACGGCGGTGCTCGACGCCCAGACGACCTGGCTCAAAGAGCGCGAGCTCACCGACAAGGACGAGGACGTCTACAGCGTCCCCGCGATCACCCACGAAAAAGGCACGCTCTACGAGCACTGCACGCGGGCGCTCGAGCGCGGCGCGAACCTCGGAGCGCGCGGCCTTCCGAAGATGGGCAGCGGCGACTGGAACGACGGCATGAACCGCGTCGGCGATCACGGAAAAGGCGAGAGCATCTGGCTCGCGTGGTTCCTCGCGCGCACGGCCCTCGACTTCGTTCCCATCGCGGAGGCGCGCGGCGATCACGAGCGCGTGAAGTGGTGCAAGAAGCTCGCGAAGGATCTCGGACGCGCAGTCGACGAGCACGCCTGGGACGGCGCGTGGTACCGCCGCGCGTTCTTCGATGACGGCACGCCGCTCGGCTCCAAGGAGAACGCCGAGTGCAGCATCGACGCGATCGCTCAGTCGTGGTCCGTCATCGCCGGCGTCGGCGATCCCGCGCGCGCGCGGCAGGCGCTGCGATCGTCCGAAGAGCAGCTCGTCCGCCCCGAAGAAGGCCTCATGCGCCTCTTGTGGCCTCCGTTCGAGAAGGCCGAGCCCGACCCGGGTTACATCCGATCGTATCCCGCGGGCGTGCGCGAGAACGGCGGCCAGTACACCCACGGCGTCCTCTGGACGGTCATGGCGCTCGCGATGCTCGGCGAGGGCGACCGCGCCAACAAGCTCCTCTCGGTCCTCAACCCGATCCACCACGGCGTCTCTCCCACGGACGTCGCGCGCTACAAGGTCGAGCCGTACGTCGTGGCGGCCGACGTCTACGACGCGGAGGGCCACCATGGGCGCGGCGGATGGACCTGGTACACGGGCTCTGCGTCGTGGATGTATCGCGTCATCGTCGAGCACGTCCTCGGCGTTCGAAAGCGCGGCAAGAGGCTCGTGATCGATCCGTGCGTCTCGAAGACGTGGGAGCGCTTCGAGGTGACCGTGCGCGACGGCGAAGGCGAAGTCCACGTCGTGGTGGAGAACCCGAACCGCGTTCAGCGCGGCAAACCGCAGGAAATCCCTCTCACGGGCGCGCCAGGCCGCCGAGAGCATCGCGTGATCATGCAGAGCGACGCCAAGGCGACGGCCGGCGGTGAAAAGGAATCACGCTCTTCACCGTGAGCGCGCCGTCTTCCACGACGCCGTCGATGAGAAACGGCCCAGCGTTCGTGACGGGATCGCCGAGCGAAGCGTAGACGCCTGGTAACAGCACGACCTCGACGACGCCCGTCTCGTCCTCGATCGTCACGAACTGCATCTTGCGCTTCCCTCGCGTCTCGATGCGCCGCGACGCCGCGACGATCCCCGCGATGCGCGCTTCACCTTCACGAAGCTCGGCGATGGGCGTCGCTCCTGCGACCGCCGCTTCTGCACGAAGGACGCGCATCGGGTGCTCGCTCGGGTGCATGTCGAGAAACGTCACCTCGTTGCGAATGCGTACGAGCGCCTGATACGCGGCGACCGTCGGTCCTGATGGAGCTCGAGCGACGAACCCGTCGAGCGAACGTGCCGCGAGCAGATCCTCGTGCGCGATCGGATACGTGCGAGCCGAGAGCGGCGCGAGATCGTCGCACGCTCCACAGAGGACGAGCGCGCGTAGCTCTCGCTCTGCCGGTGCAATCCGCGAGAAGAAGTCGCGCATGTCCGCGAACGGACGCTCCTCCAAGATCGCGCGCACCGTCTTCTTCGTCACGTGCTTGATCGCGCCGAGCCCGAGCCGCACCGAACCATCGTCGACGAGATGTTCGGCCTGTGAGCGGTTCACATCGGGCCGCAGAATGCGGACGCCGTTTCGAGCGAAGTCCGCCGCGACGGTCCGGAGCGGATACGCGCCGCCGTAGTGGCCGAGCACGCCGCACGCGAACGCGACCGGGTGATGCGCCTTCGTGTACGCCGAGCGCCACGCGATCTCCGCGTAGCTCATCGCGTGCGCGCGATTGAACGAGTACGCCGCGAAGCGCGAGACGTCGCGCCACACGTCGGGTGGCAGCCGCGCTTTCACGCCCGAATCGCCTGCCACGATCGCCGCGCGCACCGCGTCGGCCTGTTCGAGCGAGACGTTCGCAGTGCGCGCGATGAGCGAGATGATGTCTTCTTCGAAGAGCAGGACGTCTTCGCCGCGGATGAACGCGCTCAAAAATTTGCCGTCTACCTGCGGCGCAAGGGCGTCCACGTCGAGACCTCGGCCAGAAAGAAACTCGCGCGCATCGTCGACCCGGTAAATGCGGGTCGGCTCAATCTCGATATTCGTGAATCCGGCCGCGGCCAGCTTCGCCTTGTACTCGCTTTCTTCGAGCGCGCCGGCAATGCAGCCGACCCACAGGAGCACGCTTTCACGGATCTCGGGCAGCATCTCACCGCGCGTGACCA
>Ga0207677_10001331_pt1 | contig 13252 bp, 7 predicted proteins | sample KBSMisM42_FD_184311 | JGI IMG/M metagenome (GOLD analysis project Ga0207677, IMG submission 184311) | Miscanthus rhizosphere microbial communities from Kellogg Biological Station, Michigan, USA - KBS Miscanthus M4-2 (SPAdes) (version 2) | ecosystem: Host-associated > Plants > Roots > Rhizosphere...
TCTCCCTCCAGACGTGCTGCGTGCACGGAAGGGGAAACTTCGCCAAGGCCGACCCAGCGCCACCGCTTCCCTTCGTACTCAACCTCCGTGGTCTCCGAGAATCCCTCTTCAAAGAGGACCTGAGAATTGACGTCGAAGAGCAAGAGCCCGCCCGGTCGCAGGTTCGCGCGCATCCCTCTGAGTGCGTCGACGAGGTCGTCCTCTCCCAGGAGGTAGTTGACCGAGTCGTTCAGCGAGAGGACCAGGTCGAAGAGGCCGAATTCGGGCAGGTCCCGCATGTCCGCGACGCTGAGGGTCACCCGGGCACCGCCCTCGGCCTCGGCGGCCCTCTCCAGCATCGCCGGCGAGAGGTCACAGCCGTGGATGGTCCAGCCGCGACGGAGCAAGGGGGGAAACGCCCGGCCCGTCCCGCAACCGACGTCGAGCGCATCACCGCGAGCGGGTAGCCCCCACTTCTCCAGCTCCGGCAGCAGTGCCCGGCCGAGCCACATCTCGTAGTCGTTGGCGTGAGTGAAGGCGTCATAGACGCCCGCAAGTGCCTCGTAGGTCAGAAAGGCCGGGTCGGGTTTCACCGGATTCGAGCCTACGCAATTAGCTGCCGGCCCGATGGCCGCAGACCCCGGGCCGGCAGGGGACCCCGATTTAGCCGCTCTTGTGGATCATGATCTTCGGGATCGCTACCCCAGCATGCTTAACCTGCATAACAGTCACCCCCTTCCCCTCGAACGGCGGGCACTTCCAAGACCCGCCTATTAGAGAAGGGGCTTATAGCCCAAGGATTCGCTGCTCCAGTCGGACACGGAATCAGCTCCAATCGAGTGCGCTTTGAAGGCATACTTAGGCAGATGAGCGGTAGCGTAGCTGTCATGGCGTGGGTGTTGCTTGGGCTGCTTTACCTGGCGTTCTACCTCGCGGTTAAGCAGAAAGAAGTACGCGCGGCCTGGGCGCGCCGAGCAGAGGGAAACGGGTGGAGTTGGAAGCTGCTTATTCCGCGCCCTGATAAGCCCTGGATGGCCTGGGCCACCTTTGGCGTGTTCGGTCTCTTGGCAGTACTTTCGTTTTACCGGGGGGCGCCCTGGCTCGCGGCCCCCAGCACCGCTCTGTGCTTGATCGGCCTCGCGCAGGGGATCTGGGCGCAGCCGCCGATGGACACCTAAAACAACCGAGATAAACCAGCCGGGCCGAAAACCATCCTGCTAGGCCTTGCTGCTCATTTGGTCTCGGTGTCCAGAAGACCGCAGGCCAGAATCCCTGTCTCCACGACATTTAACGGACCACAGTTGGTCACCTTGTAGATAAAGGTGGGAAAAACCAAGCCGAACCTAATCAAAATAGTCAGTATGGACTTTCACTGAAGAACCTGCGCAGGATTCCCGCCGCGACTCGGTACGCGGCGGTACGCGCCTCCGGTCCATCGGCCAAATCGAACCGGAGGTACATGGTGCAGCTCAACCGCCCACTTTTGTCGATCGCGATGGCGTTTATCGCGATCCTCTCTGTGTCTCTTCTTCTCATGGCGGTGTTCGGCGGGCTGTCCCTTGCCGACCCAGGGCAGCCTGAACCCGACCAGGCGCTTCCCACCTTCGAGGAAGTCCGCGACTCGATTGAATCGCCGAATCCATCGCCTCCGGCTCCGCCGACCAATCCGGAAGCCGCAGAAGACTCTGAGCTCGAGGACCTAACCCGTGGCGAGGCCCTGGACATCTTCGACGGTGTTTTCAGTCGCCAGATTGAGGCTCCGGCTGGGATCTTCGATGAATTGCAGGTAGATCGATTCCTTGCTCCCGGAGTAGCCGTCGTCGGCGGTGACAGCGAAGAAGCTGCCGCCGAAGAAACGCCCCTGCCCGCTCAGCCGCAAGAAGCCGGAGAAGAAGAACCTGGCAATCGGATCGTCCGCGACACGGCACCTGGGGCTGCAAGTGATCCCGAAGTGTCCGGAGCGACGATGCTCGACTCGACCATCCCCTTGCAGGCCGAATCGGACACCGGCGAAACCGAGCCGATCGACCTCACGCTCGAACGGGTCGACGGGATGCTGCTCCCGACCGCGCCGCTGGTCGACGTCTCTCTTCCCGGTGAGCTGCACGAAGGCATCGACCTCCCCGATTCCGGGATCCACGTCAACCTCCCTGGTACCGCCGCAGCGACCTCGCCCTCGATCCTCGGCGGGACCGTTGCCTTCTATCCCAACGTCTCCGAGGACACCGACTTCGCCGTATCCCCGGCGCCCAAGGGCTTCGAGACGCTGACGCAACTGCGTTCCCCTGAGGCGCCCACGACCGAGGAGTTCGAACTCGAATTACCCGATGGAGCAGTGCTGCGACCGTCGGGCTCGGGTGGCGCGGAAGTCACCAGAGACGGAACCCTGCTGATGAGCATCGAGGCGCCGACCGCGATCGATGCCGAGGGCGAAAGTGTCCCGGTGCGCCTCGCCGTTTCCGGGGAATCGCTGAAAGTTACGGTCGAACCGGGGAGCGCCGCCGATTTCCCGATTCTCCTCGATCCTCTGTTTCAGACCTACGAATGGGATGCAAAAGGCACCGACGCCGGCATCTGCAGCAACAGCTTCCAGACGGAAACCTCTTCTGCCTGCAATTACCGTGAAGAGTGGGGTTATGACGTCCATGAATACCCGTGGGGCGGCTTCGAACGCCATATGGAAGCGACCAACGGCATCTGGAGCTACGGGCACGGGATGCACATATGGGCCCGGCGGCAGCAGCGCACCGGTGACCACGCGACGATCCTCTACACGGTGCCGCGCTATTTCAAAGACGTGGCCCCCCCGACCAGCTACATCAAACGATTCAAGCTGTCGGATCTGACCTGGTCCGCCCTCAGTCCCTCCCCGAGTCCGTATCTCTTTGCCGGGATCTGGGACCCCTTCAAACCGGGGTGGATCAACCCCTACTACCTCCACACCAGCCAGGTCGGACATGGAACGAACGAACCTGCATACGTCTACGACTTCAAAAATGAAACGATTAACAACGGCAAAATCGAACCGAACACCAACGGCAAGGTCGCCGAGGTCAGCATCAACGCGACCGAAGACACCGCCGAAAGCTCCGCTCACGTCTACGCCGGCTACGCCCAGGTGGAGCTGGGCGACGACCTCCCGCCGCAGGCTCCGGTGCCCACGGCGCAATCGAAATGGGCTAATCAAAGCGCGCCGCCGTTGCAGTTCTCCACGGGCGACTCCGGCCTGGGGGTCTTCGCCGTCACGGCCAGCACCGAAGAAGGGCTGCCCTTCGTCACCTGGAAAGCTGCGAACGGTTGCGTAGGCGTCGGGGATTCTGCCTGCCCCCTTTCCTGGAGCTCCTCGGAAGCCAAACAGCCCCTGACCTATGACCCGAAAGTGCTCCCGACGGGGGTCAGGTACCTGAAACTCGTCGCCGAAGACCCGCTCGGCAACAAATCGGCGGGGTCCTGGGAGGAAGTCCGGATCGACCACACCGCACCTACCCTGGCGATCACCGGCCCGATCACCGAACAGGATCAGCTCGGCACCCGCCGCGCCACCTATCTGCTCAAAGCCACCGGCGCGGATGGGGTCACCGGATTGCCGCAGTCGGGGATCGCCAAAGCCGAAATCAAGCTCGACGGCAAAGCCGTGGCGATGGAAGGAAAACAGGCAGAAGAATGGTCGCCGAAATGCGCCAGCCAGAACTGTCCGCTGGCAGCCGAATGGACGCTCAGCACTGCCGGTCTTGCCGAAGGCAACCACACGGTCGAAGTGATCGCCACCGATGCCGTCGGCAACTCGACCACCAAAGCCCTGACGATCGAAACCCATACCGCGACGCCTCCGACGCTGGCGCTGAGCGACTCGATAACCGAACAGGCGAGCCTCGGTACCTCGCGCCCCCGTTACGTCCTCAAAGCCAAATCGACCGCCACGGCAGCCGGCTTCGAAATGCCGACCCTCGGGGCTCCTGCCAGCTATGCCGCCACGCTCGGGACCTACGGAGAAGGAACCAGCCGCTTCTTCGAACCGATCGACGCCGCCACCGACGGCAAAGGCAACGTCTGGATCCTCGACTCCCAGACCCGGGTCGCCAATCAGCTGCAGCAGTTCAACGAAAAAGGCGAATGGCTGCGCAGCACCGGCAGCACGGGCTACGGGAAGCTGAAAACCCCGTGGGGGGTGGCAGTCGACACCGGCGGCAACGTCTGGGTCGCCGACACCGGCAACAACCGCATCGTCGAGTTCAACGAAAAAGGCGAATTCGTCTTGACCTTCGGGGTCAACGTCAACAAAACCAAAGTCGAAGCCGCCGGCACCGAAGTCGAAAAGAACCTCTGCACCGCCGCCTCCGGCAACGTCTGCCAGCCCGCCACCGCCGGCAGCCTCGCCGGGCAGCTGAAATCCCCGAAGGGGATCGCCCTGACCTCGGGCGGCAACGTCTGGGTCGCCGACACCGGCAACAACCGGATCGAGAAGTTCGGCCCGACCGGAACCCTGATCAACAACGTCTCCGGTGAAGGAACCGAACCCGGCAAACTGAAATCACCGACGGCCATCACCGTTGCTCCGGATAACTCCATCTGGGTCGTCGACAACGGCAACAACCGGATCGAGCAGTGGAATTCCAGCCTCGCCTTCGTCCGGGCGGTCGGCACCAAAGGCACCGGCGGCGGGGAATTCCAAAACCCCACCGGCATCGAGGCCGACTCGACCGGAGCGGTCTGGGTCAGCGACTACAGCAACGGTAGGGTGCAGGAGTTCGACGAATTCGGCACCTTCATCCAGAAGTTCCTCGACGCGGCGGGCAGCTCGGGCACGCCGAGGGGACTCGCGATCGACGCCAAAGGGTCCCTCTGGATTGCTGATCAGTACCTCTCCAAGGTCTACCGGTGGTCGATTCCCGGTTTCCCTGTCAATGCGTCCTCCGCCGGCACCTCCGGCTCGGGCAACGGCCAGTTCTACGAACCAGTCGACGTCGCGGCCGACAGCTCCGGCAATTTCTGGGTGGTCGACCCCGCACAGAACCGCCTGCAGGAGTTCGACTCCACCGGAAAATGGTTACGCAACGCCGGCGCCGCTGGCAGCGGCGCCGGGAAACTGTCTCTCCCGAGGGCGGCCGCCACCGACTCGAAAGGCAACGTCTGGGTCGCCGACACCGGCAACAACCGCATCGTCGAGTTCAGCGAAAAAGGCGAATTCGTCCTCACTTTCGGGACCAACGTCAACAAAACGAAGGTCGACGCCGCCGGCACCGAAGCCGAAAAGAACCTCTGCACCGCCGCCTCCGGCAACGTCTGTCAGGCGGCCACGGTCGGCAGCCTCGCCGGGCAGCTGAAATTTCCGAAGGGGATCGCCCTGACCTCGAGCGGCAACGTCTGGGTCGCCGACACCGGCAACAGCCGGATTGAGAAGTTCGGCCCGACCGGCAACCTGATCAACCTGCTCAACGGGAACGGCACGAGCGGCGGGCTGATGAAAGAACCGGCCGGGATCGCGGTTGCCCCCGACGCCTCGATCTGGGTTGCCGACACCGGCAACAACCGGATCGAGCAGTGGAACTCGAGCTTGTCCCTGGTTCGCGTGGTCGGCAAAGAAGGAAGCGGCGGCGGCGAATTCAAAGCGCCGGTCGCGATCGAGGCCGACTCCTCGGGCAACATCTGGGTCGGTGATCAGAAAAACAACCGGGTCGAGGAGTTCGGAGAGGGCGGAAGATACCTTGGACAGTTCGGCGCCAACGGGAGCGGCAAGTTCAGCTTCTCGACCGGGGCGGGTATCGCGGTTGACGCCACCGGCAACATCTGGGTTGCCGATCCCGGCCACACCAAGGTCCAGAAATGGACCCAGGAAGTTCCGCGGTCGGAAATCACGACCACCCTCTGGCTCGACAACACCCAGCAGACCGGTCTGCGCGGTACCTGCAAGAGCGCTGGCTGCACGATAGAACCGCAGTGGACGGTTGAATCGAAAGGCCTCTCCGCAGGGAGCCACAGCGCCAAAGTGAAGACGACCGACGGCCTGGGTCGCAGCACGGAAAGCACCGTCTCCTTCCAGATCACCCCCGACACGACCAAACCCACCCTTGAAGCAGGGGGTGAACTCGTCAACGCCCCCGAGGGCTGGGTCGAACAGGAAACCTACGGCTTCAATGCCACCGCGACCGATGGGGGAGCCGGGGTGACGTCCATCGTCTTCAAGATCGACGGACAGCAGGTGGCTTCAGCTTCTCAAACGTGCCCGGACGGCGGATGCAATGAGACTCTGAGCAAACAGATCAGCATGGCCGGCTATGCCGGCGGAGCCCATCCGGCCGAAATCGTGACGACCGACGGTGCGGGCAACGCCTCTAAAAAACAGTGGACGATCAACGTCGATCCGGAAGGCCATATCTCGACCGAAGAGGCCGAAGCGACCCTCGAAGCGGCGGAAAACACCACCGAGGAAACTCCGATCGCACCAAACAATGAGCTTCTGGAGCCGGAACAGATCGAAAATGGTGACAACCCCGAACTCCGGCAGGTCGGCTCGGAAATCATAAGCACCGGTGCCCCGGACCTCACGACCATGACCACCACTCCGGCAGCTGGCTTCACCATAAACAGTCCATATGGAGAAACGACCATCGTCCCAGCAACGAGCGAAGCTACGTCGTCGACGACGATAGCTGAAGGGGTGGCAGCCGTTTCAGCCAACGTGCGAAGTGAGGTCGATGGCGTGATACGCCCCGAGTACAACGGTGTCGACACTTTTCAGGCAATTCGATCAGAAACCAGCCCAGACACCTATTCGTGGACCGTCGGTCTCGAAGAAGGTCAGGTGTTACAGCTAGTTAGCAGCGAATATGCAGAGGTTCTCTACGCAAGCGGAAAACGGGCTTTCCTAATCACGGCCGAACCAGCCCATGACGCAACCGGAGCAACGGTTCCGACTTCGCTATCCGTTAGCGGCAACGTGCTCACCCTCAAAGTCGACTTCCATTCGGGGTCGTTTGTCTACCCAATCCTTTCTGGCCAAGGCTGGGAAACCAGCTACAGCGTCCCTGTAGTGATCGAGGGTCCGGAAGATGAAGCAGAAATTCGCGAACGCGAAGAACGTGAAGACCGTGAACGAGTGGAACGTGCACGGGAAGCTCAAGGGGAAGAAGCAATACCACCGACCCAACAGGAACTAGAAGGATTTCCCGAACCCCATACCCAGGCGCAGTTCGATAGTTTTGCGCTATTTGGAGCAGAAGAGCTTTCTACTACCGCAACGCCGATGCCGGCCGGAGCGGGCAAGATTCGCACCGTACTCTATCGTAGCCAGTGTGGGCCGAACTGCAGCAAATGGAATGCAAAGCTCACCAACGCCAGTATTTGGTCAAAAACCGACGGTTCATGGTCAAAGTGGGAATCCGGAACCGAGATTCATGCCAGAATCGACCAAAATTGGAAGTACAAGGTGATCTTCCTCGGAACCATGTGGAACTGTGGCTATATAGGACAGACGGAAGTCAAGCAAAAAGAACATGAGCACCTAACCGCGTATGGTCACTTCACGATAGAAGGCTGGCTCGGCGTGCCGAAAGGCGATAAACCGGCATACGAAAAAAACTTCACCCTGTTCGCATGGGTGTATCCAAACGGATATCAGGAGAAGCACGTGAACTGGGAGTGGGGCGGCTCGACTCTCCACAAGGAATGTCCTGTCGGTGGCCCCGTGCCATGAAAATGTTGCTCGGTATGGGTGCACTTACGTGCATGTGCGGCCTTTGCTTAATTCTGAGTGGTTGTGGAGGAACCAGTCCCGAATCGCTAACCGACTGTGAAGAAGCAGAAACGGGTTATGTGCTGGTGTTGGAAAACTCCGACCTAGACTGCGAACGTGCAAGCATTATTCTCGGACTCATCGGTTCAGCCGAGCACGGGGTCCAGAAAATTAAAGACTCTGACGGGGGAGCTTGGTTGTGCGAAGGGTTTCCGGAACGACCCAATGCTGTGAAGTACATCTGCCGAAAAGGCAAGCGACACTTTTCCGTGCGTGCCCCAGGCTAGCCGTGACGTGTGGTAGGTAAAGGATGAGGAACGTGAAAACGGTAGCGGTTGCCGCGGCGGCGTTGATCGCCTTCGGGTCGTTGTGTGTGACCCAGTGCTGGGCAGCAGGCGGACCAAACCCGGTGCGGTTGGGATCCGGGTCGCTCCGGCAATACCATTGGTGGGTGAATGTGCATCGTGGTCAAACGCGAAAGGTCCCGTGTATAGATATTCGATTGGTTGACGACGCGGCAGAATCCCCCCTTGAAGACGAAATCAGCGAAACTAGCTGTCGATCAACGAGCCCGCTACCTAATGCCTTGGGGGTAGTCGATGAATTGAATAACCCCAACGTCACGGTGATCGCGATGGGGTTTCGAAGGGATGCGCGGACCGTGACTCTTGTGTTTAACGGTCGCCTGCGAAAGCGAACGCTGCCCCTCGAGCTGTTATCGCCGATGAAAGCTCACAAGGCTAAGCTTCAGCCCTTCCGGTATTTCACCTTCGCTTTTCTAGGGGATTCCTGCTTGAGCCGGTTCATAACGCATGACAGGCGCGGGCATATCCTCTTTGACGGTGGCCGGATGCACTGTCAAGCCTGATGCACATCCACGAGTGATCGAGTCGTGGGATTAATGCCATTTTGGCGAATCTTCAGTCTGACTGTTCTTGGCGTCGCCCTAAGCGTGCTCTTGGCTGGATGTCCGGACCCAAGGGAAGTTGCAGGGGTCGGGTTGTCCGGATGCCAGCGCGAGATCAGTGGTGCTTCGGCGGTTACCCGCCCGGAAACGAGCAGGCTCAGCTGCGCTGCAATTAACAATCTGGTCTCCTCGATACCGAGTAAACCGGAAAATTATCTGATTGAGGGCGACTCGCCGCACCTGAATTGGAAATGCAGGTATTACGGTACCGAGCAGGGAACGGTACTGCTTCGCTGCGAGCACGATGATCGTCATTTCAGCATCGTCAAGGGCGGGTAGATGAGCGGCGGTGTGGCTCTCATAGCGTGGGTATCACTCGGGTTGCTTTATCTCGCGTTCTATTTCCTGGTCAGGCAGAAAGAAGTACGCGCGGCTTGGGCGCGCCGAGCAGCGGTGGACGGGTGGAGCTGGAAGTTGCTCATTCCGCGCCCTGATCGGCCCTGGATGGCGTGGGCCACCTTTGGGGTATATGGCCTCTTGGCGGTACTTGGGTTTTCTCGGGGAGCGCCGTGGCTCGCGGCCCCCAGCACCGCACTGAGCCTGATCAGCCTCGCGCAGGGGATCTGGGCTCAGCCGCCGGACAACTAGCCCCGATTCGCTGAGCCCTTCGCTCTAGGCCGAGCACTCCGCATCGCTAGCCTCGGCTGCGGTGTCGGCCATGGCTAAGAGGGTGTTGATGGGGATCTACTTCTACCCTCGCGGCGGCTCGGCGCCGGCCTGTCGCTCGATCGTGCGGGCGCTGGGGGCGAACGGGCTGGAGGTGACCCTGGTCGCCGGCTCGCGCCCGGATCTTGGTGAGGCGACCTCGGCGGCGGCGTTCTATGCCGGCCTTGATGTGCGGCCGGTCGAGTTCGAGCCCGCCGGGACCGTCCCCCTGCATGGCTCCTATGAGGACCGCCCCGACGCTCCGGACCGGATCCTGGCGGCGATCGACGATCGCGAATTCGAGCGGCAGGTGGAGGCATGGACCGAGCCGTTGGTGGAGGCTGCTGCAGGCGGCGTCGACGTGCTCTACCTCCACCACCTGACGCCGCTGAACGAGGTTGCCGCGCGCTCGCTTCCGGAGGTGCCGATCGTCGGGCACGTCCACGGCACCGAGCTGCTGATGCTGGAGCGGATCGAGGAGGGCGCCCCCGCGGGCTGGGCCCACGCCGAGGTCTGGGCCGAGCGCCTGCGCCGCTGGGCCGCGGCCTGTGCCCGGATCGTCGTCAACGACAGCGGCGGCCTCGCGCGCGCCGCCGCGCTCCTCGACCTGGAGGAGGAGCGCTTCGTCTGCGTCCCCAACGGCGTCGATCCGATCTTCGAGCCCGGGCCGGTCGACCGGCGGGCGCTCTGGCGCGAGCACCTCGTCACCAGCCCCCGCGGCTCGCGCCCCGGCGGCGCCCCCGGCAGCGTCTCCTACACCGAGGGTGACCTCGACGCGCTGGAGGGCATCGTCCTGCTCTCGGTCGGCCGCTTCACCGAGGTCAAGCGGCTGCCGGTGCTGATCGAAGCCTTCGCCCGCGCCCAGGGTGAGCTCGGCGAGCGGATCGCGCTGGTCCTGATCGGCGGGCACCCCGGGGAGTGGGAGGGCGAGCACCCCTGCGAGACGATCGAGCGCACCGGCGCCCGCGGCGTCTTCCTCGCCGGCTGGCACGGCCACCAGGAGCTGCCGCCGCTCCTCCGCGCCGGCGACCTCCTCGTCCACGCAGCGGTCAGAGAGCAGTTCGGCCAGGTCCTGATCGAGGCGATGGCCTGCGGGTTGCCCGTGGTCGCGGTCGACCGCGCCGGGCCGGCGATGATCGTCGAGGACCCGGAGACGGGCTGGCTGGTCGAGCCCGACGCCGGCGCGCTCATCAGGGCGATGGTCGAAGCAGTGGCCGACGGAGCCGACCGCCGGCGCCGGGGTGAGGCCGGGAGGGAAAGAGCGGTGCGGTGTTACTCCTGGTCGCGGATCGGAAAGGAAATGGCGGATATCGTCCGCTCGGAGGCGCTCCTATAAGTAATTGCACATTTATCTGTTCTGCCTCTGACTAATTGATAGTGTCGGCGCATTGTGGGTAAACGAGCACTCGCCGCGCTTTTCGCACTGCTCGCGCTGTCGGTGCTCGGTGCGGGGGCGTCACTCGCCGGTTGCGGTGGGGGGTCGGATTCCGATTCAGAGTCAGATATCGACCAGCCCGCCTTCTCGGAACCACCGCGGATCCCCGTCAAAAACGGCGTCACCCTAAGGGCGGAAGAAACCGAATTCGTCGCCGGTGGGCAAACCGTCAAGGGTCGCTCCTACAACGGCGAATTCATCGGCCCGACCTTGGTGATCAACAGGGGAGAAGCCGTCTACCTCACCCTCGAAAACGCGCTGGCGGAGGAAACCACCAATCTCCATTACCACGGATTTCACGTCACGCCGAAACCCCCCTCGGACCAGGTCATAACGACCATGATCCAGCCGGGAGGGACCTATCACTACAAGGTCCCGATTCCAGCCAAGCATGACCAGGGGACCTTCTGGTACCACTCACACAACCACGGCACCTCTGAGGGGCAGGTCTTCGGGGGGCTGTCCGGGGTCGCTCTGATCGGCACCCCGCAGGTCAAGTTCTCCGAGGATCGGGTGCTCGCCCTCAAGGACTTCCAGGTCGGAGACGACGGCGAAATCCCCCGCGAAGGTATCGACAGCGACGCGACGACGACCCGTACCGTGAACGGCCTGCTTGAACCGCAGATAGACCTCGTCCCTCAGGCGTGGGAGCTGTGGCGCCTCGCGAACATCAGCGCCGACATCTTCTACGACGTCGAACTGGAAGGTCAAAAGCTCTACGTGGTCAACCAGGATGGCAATCCCGTCGAACAGATCTGGGCCGCCAAGGACCTCGTGCTGCCGCCGGGCAAGCGCTTCGACGTGCTGGTCATGGTCTACAAGCCGGGTACCTATTTGCTGAAGACCCTCAAATACAAAACCGGCCCGACGGGCGACGAATATCCGGAAAAGACGCTGGCGACGGTCGCGGTCGGCGGTGAGCCCGCGGAGGAGAAGATTCCGCTCTCAGAGCAGGAGCGGCTGGTCGAACAGAACGGGCGCGCACTGCCGCAGCCGACGAAGGAAAGAACCAAGATCCTGACCGAGCGCGAGACCCCCACCGAATCCGTCTTCATGATCAACGGCAGGACGTTCAACCCCAACCGGATCGACGACACCGTGAAGCTCAACACCGTCGAGGACTGGACGTTCAAGAACGAAACCGAAGAGCAGCACCCGATCCACATCCACCAGGACGACTTCTGGGTGATCGCGGAAAACAACCAGCAGATCATCCCGAACGGTCAGCAGGACACGGTCATCGTTCCTCCCGGCGGGTCGGTGAAACTCCGCATCCCCTTCACCGATTTCGAAGGGGAGTTCGTCTACCACTGCCACATCCTCAACCACGAGGACAACGGGATGATGGCGACGATCAACGTCAACGCCACCGGCGAGGAGCAGGCGGCGAGCGCCGGCCCCGCCCACGATCACTCGAGCCATTCGCACTGAGCTGAGCTGTAGCGTTCGGGCGTGGACCTCGTCTGGACCCTGCTGGGGGTCGTTCTAATTGTTGTCGCCCTGCGCGACGTCTTCGACGTCCTCTTCCATCCGCTCGGCCGGGGGATGGTGGCGCGACGGGTGGTCCGCAGCGTCGGCTGGATCGCCCGGCACCTGCCCGGCGGCGAGAAGACGATCGGGTTGCTGGTCGGCCCGCTCGGCTACGTCGCCGTCGTCGCCACCTGGGCGACGCTGCTGGCGGTCGGGTGGGCGCTCGTCTTCTGGCCGCAGCTGCCGCAGGGGTTCCACTTCGACCCCGGCCTCGACCCCTCCCAGCACTCCGGCTTCCCCGACGCGCTCTACGTCTCCCTCGTCAACCTCACCAGCCTCGGCTACGGGGACATCTCCCCGGCCGCTCCGGTGCTGCGGCTGCTGGGGCCGGTGGAGACGATCTTCGGGCTCGGCCTGCTGACCGCCAGCATCTCCTGGCTGATCTCGATCTACAACGCGATCTCCCGCCGCGACTCCCTCGCCCACGAGGTCCACCTGGCGAAGGAGGCCGAGGAGCGGCTGGGAGAGAAGCTGGCCGATGCCGACCCGGAGCTGCTGGAGTCGCTGCTGGCGAACTTCGCCGAGCAGCTGATCCGCACCCGCCGCGACCTCATCCACTTCCCGATCACCCACTACTTCCGCACCGAGGACGAGGAGCGGGCGCTGGCGGGACTGCTTCCCTTCCTCGCCTCGCTGGTCGAGGAGGCGAGCGGCGAGGAGCGGCCCCACTCGCTGCGGATGCGGGCCGAGATCCTGCGGATGGCGATCGACGACTTCGCGGCAACCCTGCGGACGCGGCTGCGAATGCCGGGCGAGACCACCGACGACATCCTGCGCCACTACCAGGCAGAGCACGGCCCCGTCAACGAGTGAGTCAGCACGCTCGGGCTGAGCGGTCTATCGTGAATCCCGGCATTTTTAGGGGACCGAAAGGGGTTTGTAGCGCCATGAGGTCGTGGGTACCGGTCAGATGTATCGGGGTGCTTCTTCTGGTGAGCGCTGCCTTGGCGGGCTGTGGCTCCGG
>Ga0207677_10001342_pt1 | contig 13196 bp, 19 predicted proteins | sample KBSMisM42_FD_184311 | JGI IMG/M metagenome (GOLD analysis project Ga0207677, IMG submission 184311) | Miscanthus rhizosphere microbial communities from Kellogg Biological Station, Michigan, USA - KBS Miscanthus M4-2 (SPAdes) (version 2) | ecosystem: Host-associated > Plants > Roots >...
ATCGTAATGGTCTTTGATGTTGCGCGCCGAGCCGGAAATGGAATTGCGGCGCACCAGCGCGTTATGCACGACAAAGCCGGCGCGATTGAGCAGGTTGCCATCCGAAAAATCGGAGAAGTGGTCCAGGTTGAGCAAAAACAGGGCCACCAGCCTCTCAACACTGTCGGTGTCCCAGCTGCCGGCGATGAATTCCTCGCCCAGGCCTATATCGCCCCGCGCCATGATCCGGCGCAGCACGTCCCATTCGTGAATATGGAAACGGGCCCGGGGCCCCGATTGCGCGCCCCGCGCCAGGGTGACTTCCCCATTGGGAGCGATGAATTCCAGCTCGCCATACTCCAGCGAGTCCAGCGCCCGGCGCCAACTCTTTTCGATATAGGAGGCGGGTATCAGCGACATCGCGGCGTCCCCATTCGACAAGCCCGAAAACCTTAAACGGCCAGGCCGCTCAAAACAATTCGGCAGGAACCGGATCGGTGGCCGGGTATCGCAACAGGCGTGCATGGACTTTGTTGCAGCGCGCCGCAACCGGCGTCCCAGGGAAGGGCCCGCCCGAAGGATTGGCGATCCGGCCGCGCCTCTGGAAGGTCGTGGCCGCCAACGAAAGGGTGGCAGGCTGCATGAGAACGGTTGCAGGAGGGAAGGCTGCCCTTCCGAACCGCGTTGCGGCCCGGAAGGACAGGAATCAAACAACCAGGGCGAAAGCTTACTGGGCCTGCTGGCTGCCGGCTTCATTGTTGGCCGGTGCGGCAGCCGGTGCGGGGGCTTGGGTTTGCTCCGCAGGCGCACTTTCGACGGGGGTGCTCGGCGCGGCTGCCGGCGCGGCCTGCGATTGCATGTTCGCGTTCGGCGTGGCGGCGGCGATCTGTTGCGTCGTGCTCTTGGCCTGTTGCGCCTGTTCCAAATTCAATTGCTTGGTGACTTCGCGTTCTTGCGGCGTCGATTTTCCGGCCAATGCGGGACCGGCCAGAACAAGCAATGCCGCGCTCGTCAAAACAGGAAGTATCGTCTTCATCAGCATCTCCTTAAAAAAAGAACGGCAAGATGGAAATGAGGCCGCGGCTTTCGCGTTCCGCCCGGCGGCAGCGGGGAACCGTGGAACCGCGAACCCGCCATGGAGTTCCTGTCTATGTTGGAAAGGGAATCCCGTGCTCGGAACCATTCTGATTGTCGTGCTTCTACTACTTTTGCTGGGTGCATGGCCGTCATGGCCCTACAGCCGCGGCTGGGGCTACTACCCTTCCGGCACGCTGGGACTGGTGCTGGTGATCGTGGTGGTGCTGGCGCTGCTCGGGCGGGTTTGAGTTTGACGGAGACGATGCATGGCCAAGAAAAGATTGCTTGAAGGCGTCATGCAAAATCCGGCCCGCATCTATCGCTCGCCGAACGATGTGTTGCGGGACCGGCGCTTCGGCGATGGCGAGCGACTCGAAATCCTGCGTTCCTGGCGCGAGAGCGACGCCGATGCCCGCGGCGCCATCGATGCGGTGATCGCGGAATTGGAAGAACGCCTCTGCAGCAACCACGCTGCGGAATGATTGACGGAGACGGATATGGCAACGACGCGGGATGGCAGGACGATTCTCAGCGCCGAAGAAGCGCGCCAGGGCAAGGAACTGGGCGTCATGCGCTATGTGCTTCACATCTCGCTGGCGCTCGCGGTCATTGCGGGCGTCGTGCTCTACGCGATCTTTATCCACTGAGGAGTGAGGGTCACGCCGCGATGGGCATGTCCATCAGGGCGCGGCGCAATTCGATCGGACCGAAGGGCTTTTGCAGGATGTGGTGGTGGCGAAATTCCTTCGGCACGCCGCGCGGTCCATAGGCGGTGACAAACAGGAAGGGAATGTCGCGCTCTTCCAACTCCGCCGCAAAGGGGAAGACCATCTTCCCATTGAGATGCACGTCCAGAATGGCCAGGTCGAAATTGTCGGCCTCGCGATATTGCATGGCGTCTTCCAGGCGGGGGACGATCCCTGCGACCTCGAAGTCCAGTTCCGTCACCATGTCTTCGATCAGCAGGGCGACCGCCATTTCGTCCTCAACCACCAGGACCCGGGGGGCGACCAGCCGCAAGGGAACCAAGGTGGAGGGCAAGCTGGGGCGCGGTTTGTAAATAGAGGAAATTGGATCGGTCATGGCGGTTCAACGCAAATAAGCCATCAAAGGTTTCATCGGCCGCCCCCGCAAAACCCTGACTTGGTTACATATTTATAAGAGGCCTTGGCTAAACCCTTGACGGCAAAGTCCTACCCCGGCACCAAGGGCAATAATCTGTCGAATCGCCGCCTGTCACCATCATCAAGTTCCGCCATCCGCACCTGCGAAAGGCAGCCGGGTCATGAGCCCCAGTCCGAGCCGGAACCGCCAGAAATGAGCCTCAGCCTGACCGACTCCGCCGTCGCCAAAGCGCTGCCCGGCGCAGCCGAATTGTCGGTGGTGGTGCCGACCTTCAAGGAGCGCGGCAATGTCGCCGAACTGGTGCGGCGGCTGGATGCCAGCCTGGCGGGCACCGCTTGGGAGGCGATTTTCGTCGACGATAATTCTCCCGACGGCACCGCCGCCGCGGTCAAGGAGATTGCCGCGCGCGACCCGCGGGTGCGCTGCCTTCGTCGGGTGGGACGGCGCGGACTGGCAGGCGCTTGCATCGAAGGCATGTTGTCCAGTGCCGCCCCTTTCGTGGCGGTGATCGACGCCGACCTGCAGCATGATGAAAAGGTGCTGCCGCTGATGCTGGCCAAGCTGAAAAGCGGCGAGGCCGACCTGGTGGCGGCTACCCGCTATGTCTCGGGCGGCTCGGCGGCGAGTTTCTCGCAAAAGCGCGGCACCATCTCCCGGCTGGCCACGCGCATGACCCACAGGCTGGTGGGCACGCCCTTGTCGGATCCCATGTCGGGATTCTTCGCGATGCGGCGCGACCGGCTTGACGAGATTGCGCCGCGCCTGTCGCCCGCCGGCTTCAAGATACTGCTGGACATCGCGGCCACCTCGGGCTCGAAGCTCAAGATCGCCGAGCAGCCCTACAGTTTCGGCGAGCGCTTCGAGGGCGAGAGCAAGTTCAATATCCAGATCGGCGTGGAATTCCTCGGCCTGTTGCTGGCCAAGATGACGGGAGATTTTGTCGACCCGCGCTTCATCTTCTTCGCCATTGTCGGCAGCCTGGGCCTGATCGTGCATCTGGTCTTCCTCTATTCCAGCCTGGCGCTGCAGCAGCCTTTCGATCACGCCCAGGTGATAGCCACCTTCGCCGCCATGACCAGCAACTTCCTGCTCAACAATGAACTGACCTATCGCGACCGCCGCCTGAAAGGCTTTGCCATGGCGCGGGGCTTTGTCCTGTTCTGCATTGCCTGTTCGGTCGGCGTGCTGGCCAATGTCGACTTGGCGAGTTGGCTGTATGGCGCGCGCCAGACCTGGTGGCTGGCCGGGGCCGTCGGCGCGGTGATGAGCGTGTTGTGGAATTACGCCATGTCGACCTTGTTTGTCTGGCGGGCAAGGTAGTTCTTTGATTACCCGTTCCGGGTTTCGCAGCGGTTCTTGGTGAAGCAGTGATTTCGGCGCGCGTATCTGCTTTTTGCATTCTGGGCCTTTTGGTGCTGCGCGCGATCATGGCGGTGCAACTGCCTTTGTCCGCCGACGAAGCCTATTACTGGCTATGGTCCCGCTATCCCGACTGGGGCTATTTCGATCATCCGCCCATGATCGCCTGGCTTATCCATGCCGGCACCTTGCTGTTGGGCAATACGGTTTTTGGCGTGCGCCTGGCGGGCCTGCTGCTGTCCGTGCCGGCAACCTGGTTCGTCTGGCGCGGGGCGCAGCTCATCCTCAAGGACGAAGACCGTGCCGGATTGGCGGCGCTGTTTTTCAATGCCAGCCTGATGGTCTCGGTGGAGCTGCTGGCGGCGACGCCCGACATGCCGTCCCTGGTTGCCAGCGCCGGCTTTGTCTATTTCCTGGCGCGCGTCCAGGCGGACAATGACCGCCGCGCATGGTTGGGCGCCGGCGCCGCCGCCGGCCTTGGCCTGCTGTCCAAAATGTCGGTTCTGTTTCTGGGACTGGGCGCTTTGCTTTGGCTGTTTGCGGATCGAAAGGCTCGCAAATGGCTGGTGTCGCCCTGGCCCTATCTCGGCGCGGGCCTGGCGCTGCTGATCTTTGTGCCCAACTTGGTTTGGCAATCGCAGCATCATTGGGAGACGTTCGCCTTTCAGTTCGCCCGCACTGCCGCCGGGCATTTCACGTTGCGATTCATCGCCGAATTCCTGGCAGCCCAGGCCGGCCTCGCCACGCCATTGATTTTTCTTTTGATGGCGGCGGGGCTGTGGCGCGCCACCAAAACCGTCACGGGCGAGAGCGATGGGCGGCTGATGCCCGCCATGCTGGTATGGACCGGGCTGGGCTATTTCCTCGTCCATGCCTTGCACGATCGCGTGCAAGGCAATTGGCCCTGCTTTTTGTATCCGGCGGCCTCCATCCTGGCAGCGGATGCTTTCACTTTGTCGGGTGTCTGGCGGCGCGTGTCGGTGCTGGCGGCGCCTGTGGCGGTGGTGCTGCTGCTGGCGGTCTATCTGCAGGCGCAATTCGCTGTTGTGCCGTTGAAACGCGATCCCCTGGCCAGGATTCTGGGACGCGAATTCGCGCCCATCGGCGAAGTGGTCGCGGCCCTGGTCAAAACGCATCTGGCCGAGGCGGTCTTGACAAGCGATTACGAAACCACCGCCTGGCTGCGCTTCAACCAGCCCGACGTCACGGTCATTCAGGTGAACGAACCGCAGCGTTATCCGCATGCGCCCGCCGCCGATGCCCGCCTCCTGCAACGACAGCTGATCTACCTGGCCGAACTTCGTCGCGATCAGCACCCGCTGGTCCAGAAACTGTTCGGCTATACCGGCTTTCCCACCCAGCTGCAGACGCCCTCCAGCCTTTACATGGTGTATCCGGTGGGGCGGCCAAAAAGTTCCCCGATCGGCAAAATGCCTTAGGTCTCCCGGCACCAACAAGCGCGGGGCCAAAGAAAAAGCCCCTTGCGGGGCTTTCGGGAGGAGAGAGAGCGGACACCCGAGGCGGGCTGTCGAAGGGGCTGGGGGCGTTCCGGATCGGACGTCCGCTCGGATCAGATAATCGTTGCGTGAGAAAAGCGTTCCCGCGGCTTCAAAAAAAATTACAGCCTGGCTGCCGCGGCAATCTGTTCGCCCGAGGCGGTCTGGGGAGCACTTTTGGCGACTTCGGCGGCATGGCGGTCGGCCGACCCGAACAGCATCGTCAGCAGCAAAAGGCCGGCGATCAGGGTTTCCAGCGGATGTTCATGAATGAAGGTCGGAATACGCATGGTCGCTTCCTCTTCAAATCTATTCAAATTGGCGGCCTGCCCCGCAACGCGCCGGAAAATGCGCTGACGACCAGAAGAATGAGAAACACCACAAGAAGCAGCTTGGCGATGGACGCTGCCAATCCTGCCATGGCGAAAAAACCCATATAGGCGGCAATCAGCGCGAGAATAAAAAATGCTAAGGCCCAACCGAGCATGTGGCCACTCCAATAACCTAGGCCACAAAACGTCCCCCGTCAGACTCGGGTTCCGATTTGTCCACAGGTTGGAAATGGGATGCGGAGGCTATTTGCCGGACTTGTTGCGGTTAAGAAACAGGTTGGCGGCGCTCGCCAGTCCGGCGCCGACGATGGCAATCCATGGTGTTTCCTTGGCCACGGCGGCCAACAAGACCCGCGTCAGTTCATTGTTTGCCATCGGCGGTGGCTTTTTCGGCTGTGACAGTCGGGTGATCAGGGCCCAGAGCAAAGGCGGCACCAGCAGGATCGCACCCGCGACCGCATGGGCTCCCACCACCCCCAAGGCGGCGGTCAAGACGCCCGCCAACGCCATGCCCAACAGGCCGACGCCGAAAAATGCCATGGCAATGGCTATGGCAAGCATAACTGCCTTGGCGGCCAGCCGCGCTAGCATGGGATCCCCCGATTTCGCAGATCGCTTATACGCCGTCAGGGCTTAACGCAAAACCACCCGTTCCGGCTCTCGCAACGGGTGCGCTAGCGCCGCAAAAAAACCGCGCCCAGGAAGGCGCCGATGCCACCGGCGATCAGCAGTGACTGGATCGGTTTGGCGCGCACCTGGCCGCGCAATTCCTCGGCATTCTCGTCGGCCCATTCCTGGGCTTCCTGCTTGTATTCCAGCGCCGTGGCTTTGGCCTGGCCGGCGGCTTCCTCGGCCAGCGCGACGGCACGGTCGGCGATTTCTTCGGCGGAGCGCATGGCCAGCGCCGCCCGCTCGGAAGCGACGACGCTGACATCGCCGTAAAGGCCTTTCATGTCCGTCTGCAGGGCTTCGAAATCGGCCCTGAGGGCTGCAAGGCGAGCTTCAATGTTGCCGGAAGCGGCTTTTTTCTTGGCCATCTAATCAAATCTCCAATGCGTCAAATATCAAAACGCGCCCTGGCCTAGGCGGCTGCCTCCCTGGCGGCGGGATGAAAGAACAGCGCCTGGCCCACTGTTGCCTGCACAGTCTCGGGCAGGAACGGCTTGGCGATCAAATAGGTGGGTTCCGGGCGCTCTCCTGTCAAAAGCTTCTCGGGATAGGCTGTGATGAATATCACCGGGATATCGAACGAAGACAGGATCTCGCTCACCGCGTCGATGCCGCTTCCGCCTTCGCCCAGATTGATGTCGGCCAGAACCAGTCCCGGACGCTCGGAACGCGCCTTGGCCACGGCATCGTCCTTGGTGGCGGCCACGGCGACCACCTTGTGGCCCAACTCGCTGACCAGGTTCTCCAGGTCCAGGGCGATGATCGGCTCGTCCTCGATAATCAAGACTTTGCTGGCCAGCTGGCTGTCGATCGTCTTTTGGGCTTCCAGGATGGCCCGCTCCACATCTTCGGGGCTCTCGTCCACGATAAAGGCGGCCTCTTCCAGGCTGAAAGCCTCCACCGCGGTCAGCAACAGGGCGGCCCGCTTGGTGGCCGACAGGGCTCGAAGCCGGCCTTCGGGGTTCTTGCCTGAGGTGGGGCCGCCCGTCTCGTCAAAATGTTCGGCCGCGGACTGCCAAATGGCATGGAAAATCCGGTACAGGCCTACCCGGGGGGGTACTCCCTCCATAAGGCTTTGATCTCCCGCAAGAATTGCTGTCAGGGCGGCCCGGACATGGGCGTCTCCGCTGGTTTGGGACCCTGTCAGGGCCCGGGCATAGCGGCGCAGATAAGGCAGGTGCGGCGCCAGGGTTTGGGACATGCTCATGAAATGGCTCCTTCGGCCCAAAAGAAAAGCTCACGTCAGGAACTTACGCCAGCCCAAAAAGTTCCATCGGTCTCAGGAACCATCGGTAAATCTGGACGTTTGGAACCTTGGGAAGGGGAACGGAAATGGGGTTGCTAGGTCGAAACCAGGCGCTTTGCCCGCCCTTTTGGGAAAGCACCGAACCGAAAAATGGCATGGGCGATGATGACGCAGCAATGGGATACCACAGTGTCTGACGACGAAAAGCCCAGCGAAAAGGCCAGGGCGATCCGGGCCCGGCAACGGGCGATCGGCCGTGAGCTGCGCCGCATGTATGATGATGTGGCCCAGGAGCCCGTACCTGAGGATTTCCTGGATCTGCTGCGCCAGATTGACGAATCCGACGAACGGGGCTCGGCGGAAGACAAAGGGGGGAAAAAGGTCTCGTGATGCCCAGCTCCGCCCCGTCTGCACATGCCCAAAAGCCGGAAAACCCCGACTTCAAGACCGAGTTGCTTGGCCTTGTGCCATTCCTGCGCGCCTTTGCCCGGTCTTTGACCGGCAGCCAGGAGGCTGCCGACGACCTGGCCCAGGAAACCCTGGTGAAGGCCTGGCAAAGCCGTTCCAGCTTTATTGCCGGGACCAACCTGAAGGCCTGGCTTTTCACCATCCTGCGCAATCAATTTTATTCCGACCGCCGCCGTGCCTGGCGGCAGGCGCCCTGGGACCAGGACGCTGCCGAGCGCATCCCCGGGGGTGGCGAGGACCAGATCCATTCGGCGGAACTCTCCGACACGGTGCGCGCCCTGAAGCACCTGTCCGACGAGCAGCGTGAAGCGCTGATTCTGGTGGGCGCCGGGGGGTTCTCCTATGAGGACGCCGCTGCCATCTGCAAATGCGCCGTCGGGACGGTTAAAAGCCGGGTTGCCCGCGCGCGCAAGACCTTGATAGAGATTCTGGATGGTGGCGATGCGCTGAATGACGTTTCACGACCTGCTGGGGGAGATGCCGCTCGTGAGATCATGGCGCAGCTTGATCAGCTCAGCCCGGGCCGTTCGGACCTCGTCGGCGGAAAAAAGCGCGCCAAATAATGCGATGACGAATGGAGGGCGCGAGCCCGGTTGGACCCTGCGGCGGAGGCTGCAGGCGATTATCACACTTGCATTGCTTCCAGTGGTGCTGGTCTCCATCTTCCAGGGGGTCGCCCGCGCGCAGCTGGACATGGCCAACGTCCATGAGCGGCTGCTGCAGTCGGCGCGCACGGTCGCAGCCGGCGACCAGAACCTGCTGGCCGCAGCGGAGCAGGTGCTGCGCGCCGTGGGAAGCCTGTCGGAAGTGCGCGGCATGAACGGCAATTGCGACGGCGTGCTGGCCGACACGCTGATTGGCGTGCGCTATTTTTCCAATCTTTCGCGTATCGATGCCGACGGCCGCGTCGCCTGCTCGGCGATGGCGCTGGCGCATGGCCTCAGCGTCAAGGAATATGCCGTCTTCAAGGAAGCGCAAAAAAGCGACGGGATGGTGGTCTCAAACGAGCTCATCAATCGCGTCACCGGCCAGCCGGTGATCGGCGGAATGCTGGCGCTGCGCAAGCCCGACGGGAGCTTCGACGGCACTGCGCCATCTCGCTGGATGTGCATTGGATCGACTATATGATGCGCGCCGCCAACCTTCCAAAGGGCGCTGTGGTGGCGGTGTATGACCGTTCCGGCAGCGTGATCGCCACCAACAACAAAGCCGTCGGAACTGCCATCGCCCGGGCGGCGATTTCCTCGCGCGCCAACAACGACGTGTCGAGCGCGGTGGACGGCGGTGGCGCCCCCTGGCGGTTTGGCACCGCTTCGCTGATGGGCAACTCCATCTTTGTGGCATTCGCCATGGGCGAAAACCGGCTTTTCGGCGCCACCTATTTGCACGTCGGCCTGGATTTCGCGCTGCCGATCCTGATGATCGGCTTTGCCTGGTTCGCCATCTGGCTGGCGACCGACCGCCAGGTAACGCAATGGATCAACTATCTCAGGCGCATCGCCGCCGCCTATCGCAGCGGGCACTATGCCATCCGTCCCGACCTGGCCGAGGCGCCTGTCGAATTCAAGCTGTTGGGCGACGCCATGAGCGAGATGGCGGAAGGTATCCAGGACCGCGACCGGCGCCTGCGCGAAGCGGTGGAAGTGAAGACCACCCTGATCAAGGAGATTCACCACCGGGTAAAGAACAATCTCCAGATCGTGATGAGCCTGCTTTCCATCCAGGCCAACCAGGTGCGCGACCTGGTCGCCAAGGATGCGCTGCTGCAGGCCCAGACCCGCATCAACGCCCTGGCCTTGGTTCACCGCATCCTCAATGAGCTGGAAGACCAGAGCACCCTGGACATCAAGCAGCTGTTGGAGGAGCTCAGCCACCAGATTGCCGGCGGCATGAGCAACGACAATGTGCGGGTTGAGGTGGACGTCACCAGCCGGGTGGTGTCCGGCAGCGTGGCGGTGGCGCTGGCGCTGTTCACGGTCGAGGCCCTGACCAATATCTTCAAGCATGCCTTCCCCGCCGAGCGGGAAGGCGTGATCCGGGTCGCCATGGCGCCGGTGGGCGGCGGCAAGTTGAAGCTCACCATTTCCGACGATGGGCTGGGTTTTGCCATGGGCGGCACTGGGCGCAGCGTGGGCAGCCGGCTGATCAAGACTTTTGGGCTGCAGCTTGGGGGCGTTTCCAGCGTCCATTCCGAACCCGGCAGGGGGACGGTGGTGGACCTGATTTTCCCCGATCCGGATTTGAGGCAGGACGAAGCGGCTCAATAGGTGATCTGTCGCACAATTGGCTGCGCAGTTATGCGTTTTAGGCTGTTTTCGTGCCGCCCCGGATGGTTATGTTCCGGCTCGCAAATCGGCAGGACCTGGAACTCATGGCGGACAGTTTCGACGCGATCGTGATCGGCGGCGGCCCCGGCGGCTATAACGCGGCGATCCGCCTGGGCCAGCTGGGCCTTACCAGCGCCTGCATCGACAAGCGTGGCACATTCGGCGGCACCTGCCTGAATACCGGCTGCATTCCCTCCAAGGCGCTGCTGCATGCCAGTGAGCGTTTCCACGAAGCCCAAACCGATTTCGCCAAGCTGGGCATCAAGGCCAAGATCGACTTGGACCTGCCCGCCATGATGGCGCAGAAGACCAAGGTGGTGGGCGAACTGACCCGCGGCGTGGAATTCCTGCTCAAGAAGGCCAAGAGCGAGGCCATTGTCGGCGACGCGCGCATCACCGCGCCCGGCAAGGTCGAAGTCAAGCTGCCTGATGGCAAGACCCGTTCCCTGACCTGCAAACACATCATCATCGCCACCGGCTCCGATGTTGCGCCGCTGCCGGGTGTAACCCTGGATGAAAAGCAGGTCGTCTCGTCCACCGGCGCGCTGTCGCTCGCATCGGTTCCAAAGAAGCTTCTGGTGGTGGGCGCCGGCGTCATCGGCCTGGAGCTGGGCTCGGTGTGGGGCCGGTTGGGAGCGGAAGTGACGGTGGTGGAATTCCTCGACCGCGTCACGCCCGGCATCGATTTGGAAATCTCCAAGACCTTTCAGCGCATCCTTACCAAGCAGGGCTTCACCTTCCATCTCTCCACCAAGGTGACGGGCGTGGAGAAAAAAGGCGGCGCCTTGAAGGTGACGGTCGAGCCGGCAGCGGGCGGCGACAAGCAGGTTTTGGATGCCGACGTGATGCTGGTCGCCATCGGCCGCATTCCCTACACCCAGGGCCTTGGCCTGGCTGAGGCCGGCGTGCAGATGGACAAGCGCGGCCGGATTCTCACCGATCCTCATTTCCGCACCAATGTTTCCGGCATCTATGCCATCGGCGACTGCCGCGAAGGCGCGATGTTGGCGCACAAGGCCGAAGACGAAGCAGTGGCTTGCGCCGAACTCATCGCCGGCAAGGCGGGGCATGTGAATTACGACGCCATCCCGTCGGTGATCTACACCTTCCCGGAAGTCGCAACGGTCGGAAAATCCGAAGAAGAGCTCAAGGCGGCGGGCATTGCCTACAAGGTCGGCAAATTCCCTTTCACCGCCAACGCCCGCGCCAAGACCATCGCCGCCACCGACGGCATGGTGAAAATTCTTGCGGATGCCAAGACCGACAAGGTTCTGGGCTGCGCCATTGTCGGGCCCGAAGCGGGCAACCTGATGGCCGAAGTGGTCCTGGCGATGGAATTCGGCGCGTCTTCGGAAGACATCGCCCGCACCTGCCATTCGCATCCGACTTTGAGCGAGGCGGTCCGTCAAGCCGCTATGGGTGTTGAAGGTTGGACGATGCAAATGTGACCAGCGCGGTTCTTTTGCGTCCTGAGTGCGTCGCAAAGCCGCTCATGGGCTATTTCGCCCACATCGCGTCTTTGCTTCTGCTCAGTCCGCAAAACTCCTCGCGCTGGTACGCGCCAAGTCGAGATGACGCGCCATTGTGAGGCGCGTTGCCCTCCTAAAGCATGCTCACCAGATAGGTGAACAGGCCGATCGCCACGAAGAATCCAACCCATGTCAGGCAGAATTTGACGGCGCAGACATTGGTCTCGTGGGACGTGCGGTCGTTATCAACAATGGCCATGCAAGGGCTCCCGCTGATACGCGGTGAATCCTAGCTCCATTCGCATGAAGCGCGAATGAAAAACTCATCCTGCGGCGCAGCAATCCAATTAGTCCGGAATTGGACGAATATGCTCTGGCCGCACGCCCATGCCGATCAGCCGCGCAGGGAATTGCCGCAGCCAGGCCCAGCGATCCAGCGCTTTTATGATGAAGGGCGCCTCGGGCGTTTGCGCCGCTGCCAGGGTGGGCGCCAACAGCCGCTGCTGCGCCGCAACTTGAAAGGCCTGGATCACGCGGGTGGGAAACTGCCGCCTGGCCTGGACCTTTGCCAGAACGGCCAGCGGCGGAGGTCCGCGTCTCAGGGCTCGCGCCAGGATGTTTGCCGCCGCCACCGCATCCTGGATCGCCAGGTTGATGCCCACGCCGCCTACCGGCGACATGGCGTGGGCGGCATCGCCAATGCACAACAGGCCTGGCCGCGCCCATTGCTCCAAACGGTTCACCGCCACCGTCAAAAGCTTGACTTGGCTGAAATCGGTGACGGTCTCATCCACACGGTCGGCGGCAAAGCCGGCAATGGCCTTCAGGCGCGTGCGAAACCGCTCCAGTCCCGCGGCCTGGATGGTGGCAAAGCCGCCCTTGGGGATCAGATAGGCGCATTGCCAATAATCGGTGCGATAGATCATCACAAAGATCTGGCCGCCCTTGACCTTGCCGACCAGGTCGGCGGGATCGCCGGGCTTGACTGGCAGGCGCAGCCACAACACGTCGAAAGGCGCGCCTAATTCGGTCACGGGAAGGCCGGATTTGCGGCGCAGCAGGGAATGGCGTCCGTCGGCGGCGATGGTCAAATCCGCCTTGATGTGAAGGGGGCCGTTATCCCCGTGCGCCTCAAGCCCCGCTATGCATCCGTCCGCCTCAATCAGGTCGGTTGCTTCGGTCCGCATCAGCAGATGAAAATTGGGCAAGTTCTTCGCATGGCCCGCCAGGAAGTCCAGAAAGTCCCATTGCGGCATCAAGGCGATGAATTTGCACGCGGTGGGCAGGCGCGAGAAATCGCCGATGGTGAAATGGCGGTCGCCAATGTCCAGATTTCCGGTGCGGATTTTGGTGTGCGGCAGCTTGAGAAAGTCCTCGAGCAGACCCAGCTCCCGCATGATCTCAAGGGTTGAGGGGTGGACTGTGTCGCCGCGGAAATCGCGCAGGAAGTCGCCATGCTTTTCCAGCACGGTGACGTCCAGGCCTGCGCGCGCCAGCAAATAGCCGCACATGATGCCGGCAGGTCCGCCGCCCGCGATGACACAGCTTGTGGAAATGCTTTGCAAGCCGCCTTCCCCTTGCTCTAACCTTGCTGCATGCGTCCCAATCGTATTCGCCAATTATGGGCTGCCGGCAAGCCGGCACTGAAC
>Ga0207677_10001347_pt1 | contig 13161 bp, 3 predicted proteins | sample KBSMisM42_FD_184311 | JGI IMG/M metagenome (GOLD analysis project Ga0207677, IMG submission 184311) | Miscanthus rhizosphere microbial communities from Kellogg Biological Station, Michigan, USA - KBS Miscanthus M4-2 (SPAdes) (version 2) | ecosystem: Host-associated > Plants > Roots > Rhizosphere...
TAAATGATGTGCACCCGGCAGTAGATCCGTTCGCGCGAACCGGAGGCCGACGTCGAAACGTTCGGCAGCCGCGGATCGTGCGAGCCAGATCAGGACGACGGCGAAGGCGAACGCCGCCGCATCCGTCGTCGTCGCCAAGCCTTGGCTCAACCCCGGCAAGGCGGCAAAGTCACCGGCGATCGCGTCGCTTGTGTCGGCCGCCGCGAACGGCGTGCCGATAGGCTTCAGGTGCCGCCAGTCATCGAGCCAGCGTGCCTCTTCGCTCGAATCGCACGCGCCGGCGATCGCCGCGTCCAGCGAGGTCGCGGGAAAGTGAGGCAACACCAATCCCTCGCGAAGTCGCGCCGTTCGCGCCAACTGCCGCACTGTCAATGGCCGTCCGTCCAAGGTCGTGAATTGCGTCAAGGTGACGTCATGACTGAGCGTCGCGATTGCCAGCGATTGCGGGGTCATCGAAACGATCGTGCCGGGCGCCGCTGTGGAGCGCGCCGCCTCGACTTGCAGATGCCGTACCGCGGCCATGGATTCGCCCAACCAAACCTTCGGCGTGATCGACTCGTTCGGGGCGGCGGGCGCCGAGCGTACCTCGGCCACAAGGTCGCTGGCGCGCCGGTTCCAGTCGAGCAACGCGTGGAAGCGGGCGGCGCTCACGAAACCACCTCTTCGGCTTGCACCAGCAGAGTCGTGATCCCTTCGGCGAGGGCATGCACGTCGGCATCGCCAAGGATGGACCAATGTGTTCCTCCAATGGGTTGCTCGTTCAAACGCTCGCCGAGTGCGTCGCGCCATCCTTCGATCGACTGGGCATCGCGGCCGGTGCCCTGGTCCGCGAGGAAGAGGGTGAACTCGCCTTCGCAGGCGTTGGGTCGGTACTGGCTGGCTGCCATCACGTTCGCGCGGAACGCGCTTGCAAGCCGACCGAAGAACGCGGCCGGACTCCTGTCCGACAGCAGCGCGTCCACTTCATCCGGCCCATGGCCCAGCTCGCGCAGATACCGGCCGATCACCTGCTCGAATCCGGTGTCGGTGTCGATGCTCGCCAGCAGCTCGGTCCTGCCCGTGTGCAGCGCCGAATCGATCGCGAACGCCACCGCCACCTCGTGGCCCTTGGACTGCAGATAGCGTTTCATCTCCAGGGCCACCAGCCCGCCGAACGACCAGCCGCCCAGGCGAATGCGCGGCAGGCCGGGGAAGTCCGAGACGATGCGATCCGCATAGATGCGCGCAAGCTGCTCGACGCCGAGCCCGTCGTTGTTCTCGCCGCTGCGCCACGTGTGCACACTGTCGATCCCGTAGACCTTGGCGTGGGGCTCCAGCAGTGCCCCGAGCTTGCGGAAGTTCACGGCATTGCCGTCCGCGCCGTGCACGATGAAGAGCGGCTCGGCCGTGGAGTGCTCGCCGAGGCAGACGAATGGCGATTGCGCAGCCGTGTTGTCATGCGCACGGATGTATGCGGCCAGGCCTGAGACCGTGGGCGCCTCGAACAAGGCCTTCAGGCGCACCTCCACGCCGAATGTTTCGCGCAGCCGCGCCGCCAGGCGCACGGCCGAGAGCGAGTGCCCGCCCATGGCAAAGAAGCTTTGTGCCGGATCGGTGACGGCATCGACGCCCAGCACCTGGGCCATCAACTGCGCCACCTGCTGCTCCACCGCGTCGAGTTCGACGGCAACATCGTTCGTTGCCGCCGCCGACCACTGCGGCGCCGGGAGCGCGCGCTGGTCGAGTTTGCCGTTACGGGTCACAGGCAGCGCGTCCAGCGCCACGAATGCCGCAGGCACCATGTAGGGCGGCAATCCGAGCGCGACGTGGTCCTGCAATGCCCGCGCTTGGAGCGAGCGGCCCTCGCGCATGACGACATAGGCCACGAGTTGCTTGTCGCCGGGGCGGTCCTCGCGTGCGATCACGGCCACCGCTTCCACCGATTCATGGCTTGCGAGCGCGCTCTCGATCTCACTCAGCTCGATGCGATAGCCGCGGATCTTGACCTGGTGATCGGCGCGGCCGAAGTGTTCCAGTTGTCCGTCGGGGCGCCACCGTACGACGTCGCCGGTGCGGTACATGCGTTCGCCGCACGCGAACGGGTTGGGCATGAAGCGCTCCGCGGTCAGGTCGGGGCGATTGGCGTAGCCGCGCGCCAGTTGCTCGCCGCCGATGTACAGCTCGCCCAGCACACCGATCGGCACGGGATTGAGCCTGGCGTCGAGGACGTACATGCTGGTGCCCGGGAACGGGCTGCCGATGGACGGCCTGGGTTCGGCGGGCGCAGTAAGTTGGGCAGTGCACTGGATCACCGCCGCCTCGGTGGGGCCGTACACGTTCCACGAGGGCAGCAGATTGCAAAGTCTTTCGGCGAGGTCCTGGGGCATTGCTTCACCTCCCGCCATCAGCCGCATCGATGAGCCTGGCTTCCAGCCCGTGTCCAGCAAGTTGCGGACGACCGAAGGCGTACTGAGCATGGCGGTCGCATTGTTGGAACGAGTGAGCTCGTTGAAGTAGTCCGGGTCGAACAAGCGCGCCCGGTCACCCATCACGAGCGTTGCCCCAGCGCTCAGGAACGGAAAGGTTTCACCCACGAAGATGTCGAACGAGATACTCCCTACGGAGATCATGACATCCGAGCGACGAACCTGCTGGGCATTGCGGAAAGCATGGGTGAACATCGCGAACGCGGCGTGGGAGATTTCCACGCCCTTGGGCTTGCCCGTGGAGCCCGAGGTGTAGATGACGTACGCGAGCGATTGTGGATCGCGGGTAATACGCAAGGGACCCCGTCCGACGTCCGGTGTTTCGGGCAAGGCTTGAGCGATGTCGACGGGCTGCGCACGGCAACCGCATGCGGAGAGCCCCGCTATCAGCTCCTCGGTGGTTAGCACAAGCGCGGCGCCGCTGTTATCCAGCATGTAGGCCAGCCTGTCGTGCGGGATCGACGTGTCCAAGGGCAAATAGGCCGCCCCCGTTTTCAGCACCGCCAGGATGGCGACCATGAGATCGATGTCCCTGGACATATGAATGCCGACCACGCATTCCGGCCGGGCGCCGAGTTCGCGCAGGCGCCATGCCAGGCGATCTGCGCGTGCGTCGAGTTCGGCATAGCTCAATGACTCATCGCCATAGACGACGGCAGGCGCACGCGGCTGAAGTCGTGCTTGCTCCTCGAACAGGTCGATCACGTCTCGCGGGCAAGCAATCGCGTTTCGGTTTTCGTTCCAGCCGCCGACGATCGCTTGGGTCTCGGCCGAATCGAGCAGCGGCATCTCCGCCAGGAGTGCCTCAGGCGATTCGACCAATGCCTGGAGCAGGCAGCGATAGTGTCCGGTCCAGCGCGCGATGGTATCCGCGTCGAAGAGATCAATGTCGAATTCGAACCCCGCGGCGTAGCCTCCCGCTTCGTCGGCGCTCAGTTGCAGCATCAGGTCGAAGCGGCTCGTTCCGGCATCTGTGGCCATGGCATGCGCAGTCACGCCCGGCAGGTCCAGCGACATCTCGTGTTGCAAGTAGGAGAACCCGGCCTGGAACAGCGGCATGTGATCGAGCGAGCGCTCGACGCCCAGGTGCTGGACCAGCCTGTCGAACGGCACGCCCGCATGCGAAAGCGCGCCTTGGACCACCTCCGACGTCTTGCGCAGCAGTTCGGTGCCTGTTGTCGCAGAACCGGGTTGCAGGGCCAAGGGCAACGTATTGACGAAATAGCCGATCAGGCCTTCGAGCTGCGGCAGCGGTCTGCCGCCGGCGGCCATGCCGACGACGACTTCGGCTTGGCCGCTGAGGCGGGACAGCAGCGCACCATACGCAGCGACGAGGATCGAGAACGGCGTAACCCCCAGGGATTGCGCAAGCGCCTCGACCGCGCTGCGCTGCGCGGCGTCGAGGCGGAAGCTGAATTGGCGGCCCTGGTTGCGAGAAACGGCGGGCCGGGGCCGGTCCAGCGGCAGGCTCAGCAGGCTTGGCGCGTCCTCCAGGGCGCAGCGCCACCAATCGAGTTGGTGCGACAACTCGTCCGACTCGAGCCAGTTGCGTTGCCAATAGGCGAAGTCCCCGTACTGGGCAGCCAGCGGTTGCACCGTGGCGGGCCGGTCCTCACATGCGGCCGCATAGAGTTCGCCAATTTCGCGGCGCATCACGTCCATCGACAGGCCGTCGGCGGCAATGTGATGGACGACGATCACCAGCACATGCGCGCCGCCTTCCATGCGCGCCAAATGCGCGCGCAGCATGAGATCGCGCGACAGGTCGAACGGCTGGCGGGCCGCCTCGTGAACGCTCGCCTCGACGGACGATTCCACGTGGAGCGTCTGCACTTCGAAGGGCCGGGCCGGCTGCACGACGCCGACGGGCGCGCCCGCTTCCTCCGCGTACACCGTGCGCAACACCACGTGACGCTCCACCAAAGCTGTGAACGCGCGCGCCAGCGCGCCGGTATCGAGTTCGCCCTCGAGCCGGAAGGCATAAGGCATGTTGTAGACCGCCGACGCGCCTTGCAGGCGATCGAGGAACCACAACGACTCCTGCGCCGCCGAAAGCGCCACGCGCGAACCCGCGGGATAGTTGTGCGCCACCAGAGGGCGCGCCACGCTTTCGCCGGCTTCCCGCAGGCAAGTGGCCAAGCCGGAGACGGTGGGCGATTCGAAAACCGCCTTCACGCCCAGGTCCGATCGGAAGGCTTCATTCAACTGTGCAACGAGCCGCACGGCGGCCAGCGAGTGGCCGCCCAGCGCGAAGAAGCTCGCGTCGCGCCCGGGTGCATGCGGCAGGCCCAGCACTTGCGCGATCAGCGCGGCGACGCGCGCTTCGATTTCGTCGCAGGCGGCGCTTGCTTCGGCCAGCGTCATGATCTCGGGCTTGGGCAGCGCGCGCCGGTCGAGTTTGCCGCTGGTGTTCAGCGGCAGGTGCGACAGGGGAACGAAGAAGGCAGGAACCATGTAATCGGGCAATTGGCCTTGCACGTGCTGCTGCAACTGTTCGCATGTCTGCCGGCGCACTTGTGCGGCCAGCGGACGGTTGGCAAGTTGCTGCGGCGGCAGGCCCGGCGCGGCTTCCGCAAACAACGGGTCCGTCGTCACCGACGCATGCGGCGCCAACAGTGCGTCGAATGTGCCGTCGGCGCGCGTTGCGCGCACCGACGCGCGCCACCGCAGGCGCGCGGCCGTCGCGATCACTGCTTCCGGGTGGATCCAGTGCGCGTCGGCACAGCCCTCGCCGGCCGCGTGCAGCGTCATGACGCCCGATTGCACGCGTGCATCGGGAATGCCGCGCAGCATGAACGTTTCGTTCGGTGCACCGGCCACGATCGCCTCCAGGTGAGGCACCGACCATTCGGTGGGCCGCCAGGAAATTTCGCGCGGTGCGGCCGGCGCCGCGGCGATGCTGTTGGACGCCTTGCGAAGCACTGCGTCGAAGCGGAACGCGTTCATCTCGGTCATGCCCTCTCCGCGGCGCGAGAGCACTTGCACCGACTGCAGTTCGAAGCGTTCGGCCAACGCCGAGAAGAACTCCGGCTGCAGGCACAGCTCGCCCTCGTCGCGACATTGCCTTTCGACCTCGCGAGCCAGTTCATCGGCGCTGAGTGCCTCGTCCTGCCGCTGCGCGATGAGCGAAGCGCGGAATGCGGGCAGCAGCGCAAGATTGCGCACGTCGCCCACGAACAGATGGCCTCCCGGCGCCAATAGCGAGAAGGCCTGGTCGAGCACGTCTAGCAGGTAGTTCGCACTGGGGAAGTACTGCACCACCGAATTGATGACGATCATGTCGAATGTCTCGGGTGCCAGCGCAGCGATGCCGTGCGCCGGCAAATGGCGCAACTCGATCTGCGGCAGCGCAGCCGCACGGGGGGCGAGCAGCGTCAACGCTTGTCCCGAAATGTCGGTACCCACGTAGCGTTCGGCCTTTGGCGCCAGCGGGAACATCAACAGGCCCGAACCACAGCCGACCTCCAGCACGCGCCGCGCGCCGAACGAGGCAATGCGGTCGACGGTGGCTTCGGCCCACTCGCGCAAGTCTTGCGCGCTGTAGGGCTCGCCCGTATAGCTGTTGGTCCACACGGCGGCGTCGGCGGAACTTTCCTGCTGGGCGTCTTGCGCATAGCGGCTGTCGTACACCTCGCGCCAGGCAGCGGTCTGCTTGCCGGCCAACTCGCTTTCCAGCTGTTCCTCATGTGCAGCGTGCGGGATGTAGTAGGCGACCAGTTGCATTCCGCCGGGCAGATCGTCGCGCGGCACGACCGCGACGGCGGCGGCAGCCGGATGCGCGGCCAGCACGCTTTCGATCTCGCCCGGCTCGATGCGATGGCCGCGGATCTTCACTTGCTGGTCGGCGCGGCCCAGGTATTCGAGTTCGCCGTCGGCGCGCCAGCGCGCCAGGTCGCCGGTGCGGTAGATGCGCTCGCCGTTGCCGAACGGGCTGGGCACAAAGCGCTCGGCCGTCAGGTCCGGTCGCGCTGCATAGCCGCGCGCCAGTTGCACGCCGCCGATGTACAGCTCGCCGGCCACACCTTCGGGCACCGGTTCCAGCGCGCCATCCAACACGTGCAATTGCGTGTTCCAGATCGGCCGGCCGATCGGCGGCGCACGATCGCTGTCGGTTTGCACGCGATAGATGGACGCCCAGATCGTGGCCTCCGTCGGGCCATAGACGTTGAACACACCGGCCGCGTTGCCCAGGCGTTTGGCGACGTCGAGCGTCAGCGCTTCGCCGCCGATCAACATGCGCAAACCGGTGTCGGGCTGCCAGCCCGTGTCCAGCAGATTGCGGATCAGCGACGGCGTGGCCTGGAACAAGGTGGCGCCATGCTCGCGCGCCAATGCGGGAAGGTAGTCGGCTTCGAGCAGGCGCTCGCGATCGGCCAGCACCAGCGTGGCGCCGGTGGTCAGTGGCAGGAACAGCTCGAGCTCGAAGATGTCGAATGAAATGCCGGTGGTGGACAGGAAGACCTCGCTCGCGCCAGCTTGCAGGTCGTGCTCGAAGCTGGCCATGGCATTGGCCAGCGCGCCACGGCTGATCTGCACGCCCTTGGGCTTGCCCGTGGAGCCCGACGTGTAGAGAACGTAGGCGAGGTGATCGGCATTCGCCGCGCCGAACTCCGCCTCCGTGATGGCTTCATCGAGCACGAGTTCGTCGAGGAACACTGTCTCCACGGAATCCGCAGGCGCACCCAGCGATGAGCTGGTCAAGAGCAGCCGGGCGTCGCTGTTGTCCAGCATGTAGCCGAGGCGATCGGCGGGGATCGAGGTGTCCAGCGGCAGGTACGCGGCTTGCGCGCGCAAGATCGCCAGCAGCGCCACGACGAGTTGTTCGCCGCGCTCCAGGCGCACGCCGACGACGCTGTCGGGGCCGACACCCAGACTGCGAAGGTGGGCAGCCAGGCGCACCGAGTGTTCGCGCAGTTCGCCATAGCGCGTGGCAACGCCGTCGTGGATCAGAGCGATTCCGTTCGCGCGGGTTCGGGCCTGCAGGTCGAAACGGCACAGCACGTCATGGGATGCCGGGACATCGTGGCGCGGTCCGGCACCCGTGGCGATCGCGAGAACGCGCTCGGGTGCGTCGAGCAACGGCACGTCACCGGCGGACAGGCCAAGAATCCCGTCCCACAGCGACACCAGGCGAAGGAACTGCGCGAAGAACGCCTCGACTTCGATCTCGTCGACCAGGTGCGGCGGATAGGCGAACGTGACTTCTGCAACGCGCTCCGCGCCGCGTTCGTGGACCAGGATGAATGCCTTGTCCGAATCGCAGCCGCCACCGCCGTCGCACTGCATGGCAAGGCCGCCCAGGGTCGCCGATACGTCGTGGCTCACGTAAGAGAGAACCAGATCGAACACGGGCGCACTTGCCCCGGCGCCTGCCGTGGTTGCCAGTTGATCGGCAGTGAACATGCGGCTGCGCAAGTCGCGCCGCAGTTGCGAGTCGATGCGGCGGGCGAGTGCCACGACGGTCTCGCCCGGCTGCGTGCCGATGCGAAACGGCAGGTACCCGCTGAACATGCCGAGCGTTGTGCGATGGGCGCCGCTGCGGTTGTGCGAGGCGACGGCCAGCGGGAAATCGGTACGCCCGTGCTGGCGCAGCGCGACCACCGCGGCGATACAGGCCAGCGCACTGGCTGCCGGCAGGTTCTCCTGCTTGCACGCGTCGAGAAAGCGCGTGTAGTGATCCAGCGGAATTTGCTGCTTGCGGATCGACAAGCCCGCGTCCGTGCCGCGGCCGGGACGGAATACCGGTTCGGCCGGTGTCGGATGACGCTCGAGCCAATAGGCGCGATCCTTCTGCCACCGGGGCGAGGCGCGGTAGGCGGCGTCGGCCTCCAGATGCTCGCCGTAGCTGCCGACGACGCTCAGATCGAGTTCATGCCCGCCCTCCAGCTGGTCGTAAGCCCGCGTGACCGCTTCGACATAGGCGCAGGCGCCGATCCCATCCACGACCAAATGGCTGAAGCGCGTGTGCCAGGCCCAGCAATCGGGCGATTCCTCGACCAGAAGCGTTTCGAAAAGAACATCGGTGGTGATGTCGAACGGCCTGTACAGCCAGCCCGAAACGAATTCCTCGCTGCATGCCTGGTGGTGGACTTCAATGGGTGCCGCCACACCGTCGCGCACATGTTGCACCGGCTCTCCGTTGCGGGTGCCGAAGAAGGTCCGCAAGGCATCCGACGCATCCGCGACTGCCTGGATGGCCTGGCGCAGACGCGCGGGGGCGAGTGTGCCTTGCAGCCGACAGCCAATGTCGATGATGAAAGCCGCGCTGGTCGGCACCATCTGGTACTTGAACCACAGGCCCAATTGAGCGGCGGAGAGCGGACTCGTGCGAACGATCTTCATTGGAATTCCCCAGGGTGGAAATGCGAAAAGCCGTCCTTCGAAGCAGGACGGCAAAGCTTTGAAAAAAAGGCGCTAGGGCGCCGAGCGTTTTTGGAGCGAGAGAGGCCGCATGTCGGTCCACACCGTGGCGATGTGTTCCAGGCAATCTTTCTTCAGGCCCGTGAAGCCGGTCGTGCGCCAGCCCTCGGGCACGGGCTTGAAGTCGGGCCAGACCGAATGCTGGCCTTCCGCGTTGACTACGACCAGAAAGACCTGGCTCTCATCGTCGATCGTGCTCATACCGATTTCCCCAGCATCGCCGGGAGAAAAACCGGCGGAATTCTTCTTCGAATGCGCGGTGGCGCGGTGCCGGCGGCGATCGCCGTTATAGCGCCGGATTTTAGTCGGTAAGTTGTAATTTGCTCAACAGTCAACGGCCGTTTTCGCGCTGCCTCGCCGCAGGGGCTTCCACCCAGACGCCTCGCATTTCACGCAGCAGCGCCTCGCCATCGGCGGGCGGCAACAAGGCGAGCTTGCCCAGTGCCAGGTGCGGCCGGGCCAGGCAATCTTCAGCCAACGCGCTCAATTGCGCCGAGAGCCGATCGAGCTGCCTCGGCGGCAATCCCCCGTGGATCAATGTCACGCTCCCGGCCGCGGTGCCGATCGCGAACGTCATGCCCGATCGAATTTCCCAAGCTTGCGAATACGCGCCCAGGCCCGAAGCAGCGCCGCCCAGATCGATCGTCACCGGCCACGAGCAGAAGTCGTCCCAGCCGCGCGGCCGGGCCACGCCCGGGTAGCGAAGCACCGCGTCGCGCAGGTAGGGCTTGCGGGAGCGCCATGCTGCGAGACCGGCTAGGCAGCGCCGTCCGAACGCCTCGAATGGCTGATCGAAGTCGAGGCTGATCCGCAGCGGTCGCGTGCCGGCCAGCAGCGCGTCGTCCCTTCCGCCCGCAGCACTGCCGCGATGACCGCATCGCAGGCCGACATCGAATTCCTGCACCGCCTGCGCGCGCGCCAGGTAGGCCAATACGACTGCGAAAGCGAAGTCGTCCGCCGTCCCGAAGGCCGATCCGAGCCGATGCCGCGGCGGCGCGTGCAGTACGACGCGAAGGCCGGCGGCCGTTCCGCAGATGCCGGGGGCGGGCAACGGCGCGGCGACGGGTTTCAGTGCCTTCAGATGTTCGATCCAGGCCGCTTCCTCTTTCCAGTCGCACGCCTCGTCGGTCGCGGCTCGCGCATGTTTCGGCTCATGGGCCGGCAGGACATCTTCTTCGCGCAATGCAAACAGGCCGGCGAGCTCCGATGCCGACAAGGCCCGCCCGTCCAGGGTGACGAAGCCACGCAGCCGCACGTCGTGGCTTGCCGTGGCCACGGTCAACGAATCGGGGGCGATGCCGACCAGGGTTCCCGGCACGCTGACGGATCGCGACGCGCAGACATCGAGGCCGTGCACGCCGGCGTATCCGCTTCCCAGCCACAGCTTCGGCAAGCCGAGCCGGTTCACGTAGGGCCCGAAGCTGAGCGCGCGAACCATCGCCCGGAGGTCGTCTGCGTCGCGCTTCCAGTCCAGGATCGCGGCGTTGTCGGCCCTGCGATCGCGCCGGTAGAAGGTGCGCCGCGCCATGTTCTGCGGCGTGCCGGAAAAGTCGTGGCGCGCCAGCCGCTGCGCCAGCGCCGCGAAACTTTGGAGCGCCACCTCGTGGCACTTCGCGTTGAGCGTCAGCGCGGTGTCGTCCGGCCCGAGCGGCACCTGTGCCTGCAGCAGGATGTCGCCGGCGTCGGCACGTGACGTCATGCGATGCCAGGTGATGGCATAAGTTCGCTCGCGCGCCATCAGCGCCCAGGACGTGACGTGGCTGCCCGCATAGTGCGGCAGCGGCCCGTCGTGGAAGTTGAACGCACGCGGGAAACGCTCGAGCACGCGCGGCGCAATGAGCCGTTCGTTGCCGATGCTCAGCAGCACCGGCGCAGGGCCGGCCCAGGCCAGCGTGGCCAGCTCAGCGGGCGCAACCAGGTGCGGCACACCGGCGCGCCGTGCCCACTGGCCCAGCGCTTCGTCTTCGGAGACCACCGCGCGCAGCCGCAGGCCGCGTTCGGCCAGAAGGCAGCAGCAGCCCAAGGCGAGCGTGCCGTTCCCCACGACGACGAACTCCGGTGCCATGGCGGCGCTCAAAGGGTCACCTCTTCGGCGTGCGTCAGCAAGCGGGCGATTTCAGCGGCCAGCGCGTCGACGTGGGGTTCGCGCAGGATCGACCAGTGCGTTCCTTCGATCGTCCGCTCGCTCAGGCGCGCACCCAGTGCCGAGCGCCAACCGGCCAGTGATTGCGTGTCGAGCGCCGTGCCTTGTTCGGCCAGGAGCAAGGTGAACTCGCCGTCGTAGGGCAGCGGGCGATACCGGCTGATCGCGACCACGTGCGCGTGAAGCGCGGTGGACAACCGCTGCACAAACCCATCCGGCGCCGGGTTGGCAAGCAGCGCGGCGATGTCGGCCTGGCCATGACCGGCGTCGCGCAACTGCTGCATCGCGATCCGCTCCAGCCCTCCCGCCGCATTCATCGCGGCCAGCAGGTCGGCCGCGGCGCCGTCGAGCGCCGAATCGATCGCAAAGGCGTTCACGACGCGGCGGCCTCGTTGCCCGAGGTAGCGCGCCATCTCGAGCGCGACGAGTCCGCCGAACGACCAGCCGCCCAAGCGGAGCTCGCGCAAAGGGAAAGTCCGCGACGATCCGGTCCGCGTAGATCCGGGCCAGCTGCTCGACGCTCGAATCCTCGTCGGCGTCAAGCTGACGCCAGAGCCGGACCGCGTCGATGCCATAGACCTTCGCGTGCGGCGCCAGGCGTTGCCCGAGCTCGCGGAAATTGATCGCATGGCCGTCCGCGCCGTGCACGAGGAACAGCGGCGCCGCGCCGGATTGCGGCGCGAAGCAGACGAAGGGCGATTGCTCGGCGGCGGCGCCACCGCGGCTGCGCACGTGTTGCGCGAGGCCCGCCACGGTGGGCATGTCGAAGAACGCTTTCAGCCGGATGTCGATGCCGAATACTTCGCGCAGGCGAGCGGTCAACCGCACCGCGGAAAGCGAATGCCCGCCCATCGCGAAGAAACTCCTGTGAGGCTGCGTGACACCGTCGAGCCCGAGCACCTCCGCCATCAGTTGGGCCACCTGCCGCTCCAGCGGATCGAGCGAGGCGGCCGCTTCGGAAGTTTCCTCGGTCCACTCGGGAGGCGGCAACGCATTCGCGTCGAGCTTGCCGTTGCGGGTGACCGGCAGCCGTTCCATCGCGACGAAGGCCGACGGGATCATGTAGGCGGGCAATGCGTCATGGATGTGCGCTTCCAGGTCGGCGGCGGGAATGACGCGGCCTTCCTGCGCGACCACATAGGCGACCAGGCGCTTGTCGCGCGCACCGGCCTCACGCGCGACCACGGCCACAGCGGCCACATCCGGGTGGCTCGCGAGCGCGCTCTCGATCTCGGGCAGTTCGATGCGATAGCCGCGAATCTTGACCTGCAGGTCCGCGCGGCCGAGGTGCTCGAGCTGGCCGTCGCTGCGCCAGCGCACCAGGTCGCCGGTGCGGTACATCCGCTCCCCGGCCGCGAACGGGTCGGGCAAAAAGCGTTCGCCCGTCAGGTCGGGACGCGCGGCGTAACCGCGCGCCAGTTGCTCACCCGCGATGTAGAGCTCGCCGGCCACGCCGACGGGGACGGGGTTCAGGCGCTTGTCGAGCACGTACATCGCCGTGCCGGGGAACGGGCTGCCGATCGGCGGGCGCGGACCGACGGGCGACTGCAGGCGCGAAGCGCATTGGCCGACCGTGCACTCGGTGGGGCCGTAGCCGTTCCACAAGGTCGTCATGGCGCATAGCCGCTCCGCGAGCTCCTGCGGCAGGGCCTCGCCGCCCAGCATCATTCGCAGCGAACCCGGCGGCATCCAGCCGGAATCCAGAAGGTTGGAAACGAGGGAGGGCGTGGCGAGCATGCAGGTCACGCCTTCCCGTGCGACCAGGGTTTCGAAGTAGCGGTGATCGAGCAGGTGCTGCCGGTCGGCCATGACGATCGAACCCCCGGCCCGCAGCAAAACCAGGGTTTCGGAGATCAGCATGTCGAAAGAAATGCTGGCCACGCAGACACCGACGTCGTCCTGCCGGACCTCGAACTCACTCGAATACGTTTCGAGGAACACCGAAAGCGCACGGTGGCTGATCTGCACGCCTTTCGGCCGTCCGGTGGAGCCTGAGGTGTAGATCAGGTAGGCCAATGATTCGGGATCGCGTGCCGGCAGCGCGATCGCCTGCGCGTCGGGCAGCGGGCCGTGGATGTCGACGAGTTCGACGCCGGCATTCGGCACGACGTTGCGCATCAGGGCGCCGGCACT
>Ga0207677_10001351_pt1 | contig 13129 bp, 13 predicted proteins | sample KBSMisM42_FD_184311 | JGI IMG/M metagenome (GOLD analysis project Ga0207677, IMG submission 184311) | Miscanthus rhizosphere microbial communities from Kellogg Biological Station, Michigan, USA - KBS Miscanthus M4-2 (SPAdes) (version 2) | ecosystem: Host-associated > Plants > Roots >...
ATGCGAGCGATCACGACCCCGAGGCCACGCCCGAGGAGGTCACAGCCCCTCCCCCCACCCTGAGTTACCGGCTCACTCGCTTCTTTTAGAACAAGAAGCCCCGATTGCTAATAGGCTCGCCCGGGAACGGAGCGATGAGTGGCAACCCACAGACCTCAAGCGAGGGGTCCAACCCAGGTCCGATGGCAGAAGCCCACGGCGCGATCGACCGCATGCGGGACCTGGCCAATGGCTGGTCATCGTCCTTGGAGCTATCGGTGGGGTGTTGGTCACCGGTGCTCAGCTGTCGGATCTCGGCTCTACTGACCATTCGAAGGTGCCAGTGGCGATCGCCGGGGTCGCCAGCTGCATATTCGGGGTGGGAATCGCAATCGCCTTCACCGCCATCGTGTTGATGCCGGTCCGTCTCACCGTGGCAGGGCTCGCCGGCAAGAAAAGGGGGGCCGTCAAGAAGCTCGTGCAACGCGAACCCGACATTCTCGGGGGATACGGCAACACCATCGCCGAGCTGCAGGCTTCGCGGACCAACAGCGTCGCCGCTGAGAGCGCTGCGCTCGATGCCCTTCTCCTACACCCGAATGACGACGCTCTCCAAAAAGAAGCGCAGGAAAAGACTCGCCTGCGCCAGCTGATCGAAAAAGCGACTCAGAGGTTCCTAGCGGTGTCCTTGGTGGCAGTGGTCAAACGACGGATGGTCAGATCTTTGATCGCTCTGGGAATCGGTGGAATCCTCGTAGTCACGGGCCTAAGCCTGTTTGCCTGGGCCACGCACTCCGACGAGACCAGCATCGGAGCCGAAGAGGCGGTGCCCAAACGGCCCAGTCCCGTAATCGTGCGACTGTCCGAGAAGGGTCGAGAGTCGCTGTCACCCAGCCTCGGCTCTACCTGCGGGACGGACCGCCTCCGTGCGATTGCGCTCGGGGGAACGACGGGGGCGGTCGAAATGGTCACGCTTCCCACGCCAGGCTGTGAACCGGTGCGGTTCACCCTTACCAACAGTTTCGGGACCGCTGAGAGCGAAGAGATTGCGCAGGCACCCGGGGGCTAATACGGCGGCAGGTCGTCGTACCACTCGCCGAGCGTCTTGAACGCTCGCCAGAAACGCTGCTTGGAGTCCTCTTCGTCGAGGGAGTCGTCGATGTCGGGGACGTAGAGGGCGTCGATCGTCGGGGTGAAGGCCTGGATGTCGCCCTCGCGCTGCTCGATCGGCCGGGAAAGAGGGACGCTGAGGCCGTTGAGGATCTGCAGCGCGGGCTCGCCCATGACGACGACGATCTTCGGCTGCACGATCGCCAGCTCCTCGACCAGGCGGGCGACGCACTCGCCGGCAGCGAGGTCCGGCTCGGGGATCGGGCACTTGACGCAGAGGGTGCCGTAGACGACGAGGGGGTCGATCCCGAGCCGTTTGAAGCTTTTCATCAGCGCGTTGCCGGAGCGGCCGTAGAAGGCCACCCCCTCCTCGATCTCCGAGGCCATCGGCGCCTGCTTCAGCATGAAGACGTCGGCCTGCGGGTGGCCGGAGCCGAGCACCGGCATCAACTTGCCGCGCGGGCAATGCGGGCACTCCTGGATCTCGCGGCTCATCTGGTTGAGCTCGCGGATCGCCCGCTCCAGGTACTTCTCACGTATCTCGTCGTCGATGCTGCGCATCGGGGCAATCTTTGACGGGGCGGGCGCGGCTCCTCTGCGAGGGTCCGACTGCATCAGGACTTGCTCGCGAGCCGGCAATAAATACTTTGGTTTTTTTGTGCCATAAGCGATAGCCTTGCCGCCCGTGGGGCGCGGAGGTGGAAGAGGATTCAGGGTAGCGGCGGTGGCGATTGCGGCCTTGGCGATTGCCGTGGCGCTGGCTGCGTGCGGGGGATCCGGCAACGGCGACGTGACCCTGACGATCGGCAGTCGCGCGACGCCTGAAGAAGAAGTCCTCGGGCACGTCTACGCCGAGGCCCTACGGCAGGCGGGCTACAAAGTCGAAGGGGACTTCGGAATCGAACTCGAAAACGAGACCGCCCCGATCGGAGAAATCGAACTCGAAAACATCTCGGGCTACCCCGACCACGTCGACACCGTCGTCCGCCTGCTGCGGCCGGAAACGGAAGAGCTGCCGACGGACCTCCGGCAGGGATACGAGATCGCCCGCGACAAACTCGGCGAGTCCGGCCTGACCGCGTTCCCACCGGCCCCCTACAGCCGCAACGTCCAGACGGCGCTGCTGAGGCGAACCGCCGACCGATACGAACTGGAGACCGTCTCGGACCTGAAGGGGAAGACCGACCACATGAGCGTGGCCGGGCCGACCGCGTGCCATCCCTCCCCGTACTGCCTGGGAGGAGTCGAAAAGCAGTACGGCATCCTCTTCGGCGGGGGATATCTCTACATCGGAAAACTGCCCGGCGGCGATCCGTACCGCGCCCTGGAAAAGGGCGAACTCGACGTGGCCTTCGTGACCAACACCGACGGGAAACTCGCCAGGGCCGAGAAGTTCGCCCTGCTCGAAGACGACAAGCAGATCCTCCCCGCCGGCAACCCGATCTTCGTGACCAGTAAGAAAGTCGCCGAGGAAGCGGGCGAGGACTACGAAAAGACCATCGTCGCCGTCCAGAAGGACCTCGACCTACCGGCGGTGCAGCGGCTGGTCGCCGAAGTCGAACTGGAAGGGAAGAAGCCGGCCCAGGTCGCCGCTCGCTACGTCGACGGAATCGAGCTGCCGGACTAGCGCCGAGGCCGGCCGCCGCGGACCGGTTTCGCGTTCGGGACCCGCCGTTTCGGAGCCTTCGGCCGCCCCGTCGTCTGCAGGAACTTCAGCGTCTGCACGTAGACGAGGTTCTTGTGCTTGCGGGTGATGTCGGCACCCCGCATCGCCTCGAGGAACTCGGCCGGGCCGTCGAAGTCGTGGATCCGCTGCCGCACGCTGCCGAGCCCCTGGGCGACGTGGCTGTCGGAGCCGGCGGCCGGGACGATCCGGTACTTGGTCGCAAACCGCACCGCCTCTTCGTTGAACGAGGTCAGCGCCACCCGCGGGTTGAAGACCTCCAGCAGGTCGATCTCCTCGACCATGTCCAGCAGGTGCTCGTAGTCGGGCACCGAGTGGAAGCGGTCAAACGGGTGCGGGACATAGACGAGCCCGCCCTGGGCGCGGATCTCCCGGATCGTCTCCGCCATCGTCAGCCCCTTCGGGATCTTCTCTTCCAAGAAGAGGCCGATCACCTCGCCCTGCTCGGCGGTCTTCACCTCCTCGGCGACGATCACCTTGATGTCGCCCAGCTCTTCGGCCAGCTTTCGCGCCTCCAGCGCCCCGGAGACCTCGTTGTGGTCGGTGATCGCGATCGCCCCGAGGCCGCGGTCACGGGCCGTATTGATGAGGACGTCGACCGGCGTCGCGCAGTCGCCGGAGTGGTCGGTGTGCATGTGCAGGTCGACCTCGATCAGCGGCCGCTCGGCGATCCGCTCGCGGACCTCGGGATCGCCCTCCGGATCGTGCCGCCGCGCCAGCAGCCGCCGGTAGATCACTTCCAGCCGGTCGGCGACCCGGGTCCAGTCGGCCTCGCCGGCGCCGTCCAAGAGCTCGTATCCGGCCGGGAAGAAGCGCTCCAGCAGCTCGGCGGTCTGCGGCCGCGTCACCGTCCGCGCGTCGATCCGGCCGAAGAAGATCTCGACCAGCGGCCGTGCCACCTGCGTCGCCAGCACCCGCTCCCGCGGGTCGTGGAAGGTGGCGACGTTGAGGTTGAAGGAATGACGTAACGCCGCCGAGGGCGCGCTCGGCGCGAACGGGTCGTGGACGTGGACGATGTCCAGCGGCCGTGATTTCAGTAGCCGTTTGACCGGGTCCCCGGTGGAGATCCGCAGCACCTCGTGCCCGCGGCCCTCGAGCTCAGCCGAGACGGCCCGGGCGAAATCGGCCGCCGGGTTCGCCCCGTTGCGGCGGACCGGAAAGACCTGGGCGATCGAAAGTGGCGCGGAGGTCACGGGGGCAGGATAAGAGTCCAGAAAACGCGAGACCGCAAACGAAGCCGATATTCGACTCCGTTTGCGGTCTCAGCGAAAAACGCTGGTCGCTTGGGGGGCTACGCCGAGGTGGCGCCGGAGGTCTCGGCCGGCTGACCCGGCAGCGAGCTGCCGCGGCCGTTCGCGGCGATGAACTCCTCGGTGTGTTCCCGGGCCTCGTCGTCGGGGCGCTGGGTGTGCGGGCTCTTCATCAGGTAGCTGGAGGGGCCGTCGAGCTGGCCGGCGACGCCGTTGTTGAGCGCCAGCTTGATCAGCCGCACCGCGTCGATGACGACGCCGGCGGAGTTCGGCGAGTCCCAGACCTCGAGCTTCAGCTCGGCGGTCAGCGGCACGTCGCCGAAGGCTTTGCCCTCAAGCCGGATGTGCGCCCACTTGCGATCGGTCAGCCACGGCACGTAGTCGGAGGGGCCGACATGGACCTGGTCGGGCGGCAGGTCGTGCCCCATGATCGAGGTGACGGCGTTGGTCTTCGAGATCTTCTTCGAGTCCAGCCGCTCGCGCTCGAGCATGTTGTAGAAGTCCATGTTGCCGCCGACGTTGAGCTGGCTGGTCCGCTCCAGCCGCACCCCGCGGTCGTGGAACAGCCGGGCCAGCGAGCGGTGGACGATCGTCGCCCCGACCTGGCTCTTGATGTCGTCGCCGATGATCGGCAGCCCGGCCTCCTGGAACCGCTTGTCCCAGTAGTCCTCGCGGGCGATGAAGACCGGCAGGCAGTTGACAAAGCCGACGCCGGCCTTGAGCGCCTGCTCGACGTACCACTTGGTCGCCTCCTCGGAGCCGACCGGGAGGTAACAGACGAGGACGTCGGCCTTGGTCTCCTTGAGGATGCCGACGACGTCAGCGGTTTCGCCCGGAGCTTTGGTGATCTTCTCTTTCAGGTACTTGCCGAGGCCGTCGTGGGTCATGCCGCGATGGACCTCGACGCCGAGATTCGGCACGTCGGCGAACTTGATCGTGTCGTTCTGCCCCGACCAGATCGCCTCGGAGAGGTCTTTGCCGACCTTCTCCTGATCGATGTCGAAGGCGGCGACGAACTCGACGTCGCGGACGTGGTAGCCGCCCAGTTCGACGTGCATCAGGCCCGGCACTTCGTCGGCCGGATCGGCGTCCTTGTAGTACTGGATGCCCTGGATGAAGCTGTTGGCGCAGTTGCCGACGCCGACGATCGCGACCCGGACCTTCTCGTCCGCGCGGCCGACGCCGTTCGTGTGGCCGTTGGCTCCGTTGCTCTCACTCATGAATTCGGAAGTCCTCCTGGATTGCGCTGGGTGGCTGAAGACACCGGGTGGCTTCGCTGGTTACACGTCCCCAGCGGCGGCGTCGGCATCGTCCTTGACGCCGGAGACCTCGCCGGAAAGCTCGTTTCTCACATGCCATACCCGCTGGAACGTCGTGAATATCGTCAAGGCGGCGATCGCGTAGACCGCCGGCGCCAGCAGTTCGAAATCACCGATGCCGGCGCCCTTGGCGAAGATCAGGCCGATCGAAAGTATCACCACGCGGACCGGCCTCGTGGCCAAACCGACCTTGCATTCGACCCCCAGCGCCTCGGCCCGGGCGCGGGTGTAGGAGACCATCAGCGAGAAGAGCACCGCGACCACGCACATCGCGGCGGCGACGTCGTCGCCTTCGACGGCGAAGTAGCCGGCGACCGCGGCGAGCACGATCCCCTCCTCGATCCGGTCCAGGGTCGAGTCGAGGAAAGCCCCGAACATCGTCCCCTTGCCCGACATCCGCGAGTAGCGGCCGTCGAGCGTGTCCATCACCGAGCCGAGGACGAAGGCGACGCCGGCGAGGAAGAAGAGGCGCTGGGTGACGAGCGCGGCGGCGACGAGGTTGCCGACCAGGCCCATCAGCGAGATCGCGTTCGGGGTCAACCGCGACTCGATCAGCCGGTCGCGGGCGTACGTACGCAGCTCCTGCCCGTTGCGGGCGCTGCTGCGACTGCTGCGCCGGGGCGGCGCCGAGGGTCCCATCGGCTGTGAGGCTATTACGCCTCGGCCTCTTGCGGGGCCGGGGTGCGGGTGGCAGCGCGGAAGGCCCAGGCTTCCGGCCGGGCCTGGGCGAGGCGCTGGGCGACGAGGGCGGCGCAGAGCGCCACCATCCAGCCGAGTGCGGCGTCAACCCAGTAGTGGTTGGCGGTGACGATCGTGACCCAGGAGACCAGCAGCGGCCAGGACGCCCACCAGGCTTTCGACCACCAGTGGCGGCAGACCTTCACCCCGCTGACGCCGATCATCATCGCGAAGGCGCAGTGCATGCTCGGCACCGCGGCGTAGGGGTTGATGAAGCTCTTGGCGAGCGCCGAGTCGTGGTTGACCCCGGCGAAGGCGTTGAGCGTGTCGACGAAGCCGTACTCGGGGTACATCCGCGGCGGCGCCGTCGGGAACAGCGAGTAGCCGACCAGCGCCAGCCCCATCGAGACGACGAACATGTTGCGGACGAAGTAGTAGGACTGGTTGTGGAAGAGGTAGAGCCAGACCAGGAACCCGAGGGCGATCGAGAACTGGGCGTTGAGATAGACCTGGTTGGCGAAGTCGATCACGCCCTGGGCGGGCAGGAAGAAGGCCTGCAGGCTGGGCTCGAAGAAGGTGTGGGTGGAGCGCTCGAGGTCGATCACCTGCTGGCCGTGGACCATCGCGATCGATCTCTCGCCGTCGGCGATTCCGCGCACGAACGTGTAGGCGAGGTCGACGGAGACGAGGATTGCGATCTGGCGACCGAGGTCTCCCCAGCCCTTGGGGAGGCGGGCGGATATGGCGGCAAAGGCACGGGACACGAACAAACAATTGTAGCCCGCGCGTTAACGGCCACGCGGGGGTGATATCCGGGCTCAGCCGAGGAAGCCGAGGACGCGGTCGACGAGGTCCGGCTGCTCGATCCAGGGCCAGTGCCCGGCGCCGGAGACGATCTCCAGCTCGGCCCCGGGCAGGGCGTCCGCGTAGGCGCGGGCGAAGCGGGTCGGCAGGTAGGGGTCGCGATCTCCCCAGAGGACGAGAGCCGGACACCCGATCTTCCCCAGCTCGGAGCCGGCCTGGGCGAGACGGTCGGGGTCGGCGTGGCGGTAGAGCTTCAGGGTCGCAGCCCGGGTGCCGGCATCCCAGTGGTCCCAGATCATGTCGACGAACTGCGGTGGCATCGGCCCGCGGTCCCCCCGCGCCTGGCGCAGGAGCAGGGCCAGCGAGGAGCGGGTGGTCGTCGCGTTGAGCAACTCGCCGACCCCGCGACGCCGCCACAGCTGCGCAATCCAGTGCCAGCGGTAGCCGGGCAGCAGCGGCACGGCGTCGATCACCACCAGCTTCTCGACCAGCTGCGGCCGCCGCTGCGCCCCGATCAGTGCCAGCCCGCCCCAGTCGTGGACGACGAGCTTGCGACGCTCGACGCCGAGCTCCTCCAGGCAGCGCTCGAGGAAGGCGGCGAGCCCGTACATCGAGTAGTCGAAGCGCTCGGGGCGGGCAGAGCGTCCCCAGCCGGGCAGGTCGATCGCCAGCGCCGGGCCGCCGCGCTGCAGGAACGGGAGCCAGTCCTCGCCGTGGGTCGGGTTGCCGTGGCAGTAGACCGTCGGCGTCCCCTCTCCCACGACCCGGCGGTAGAAGACCTCGACGCCCTCGACCCGCAGCCGCCCCTCTTCGATCGCCGTACTCATCGGCCAAGCCTATGGACCATCTAGGGTCCGCGCGGTGAGCTGGAAGCGGCCGGACAAGCGACGCGTGCGGGCGATCCGGGACCGGCTGCGGGAGATGTACGGGGTGCCCGAGGCCAAGCCGCACGGGGACCCGGTGGGGGAGCTGGTCAAGACCGTTCTCTCCCAGCACACCAACGACCGCAACCGCGACGTCTCCTTCGCCCGCCTGCGCGAGCGCTACCCGAGCTGGGAGGAGGTGCGGGACGCGCCGGTCGACGAGCTGGAGGAGGCGATCCGGCCCGGCGGCCTGGCAAAGCAGAAGGCGCCGCGGATCCAGGCGATCCTCGAGCAGCTCGGCGACCCGCCCGATCTCGACTGGACCGAGAGCGCGCCGCGCGAGGAGTCGCTCGAGTTCCTCCTCGACCTCCCCGGCGTCGGTCGCAAAACCGCCGCCTGCGTGCTGATCTTCACCTGGGGGATCCCGGAGATCCCGGTCGACGTCCACGTCCACCGGGTCGGCGGGCGGCTCGGCCTCTTCCCCGCCAAGGCCTCCTTCGAGAAGGCCCACGACGAGATGCTGGCGATCGTGCCGCCGGAGGACGCGCACGAGCTCCACGTCAACCTGATCAGGCACGGGCGCGCCGTCTGCCGCCCGAAACCACGCTGCGGCGAGTGCGCGCTGCGGCGGATGTGCCCCTGGTACCGCGAGAACCGGGAGTAAGAGGGGTTGCCTGGCGCAGCCGCCCAGCGGCGGGCGCCAGTAGTATGCGCGCCGCCGTATGAGCAAGCGCACCTTCATCTGGTTCGGGGTCCTGGTCCTCGTCCTCGCAGTGGTCATCCCCTTCGCGGCCTTCCGCGCCAAGGGCGACGGCGACAGCGGCGAGACCGAGGTGCCGGAGAGCCTGAAGGGGGCTCAGTCGCTCTTCGTCGTCAACTGCGGCACCTGCCACGCCCTCGCCAGCGCCGGCACCGACGGCAACTACGCACCGGACCTCGACGAACTGCTGGCGCCGTCGGGTGAAGTCTCCGAGGACTCGGTCGAATCGACCGAAGGCCGCGTCCTCAACGCGATCGAAAACGGCGTCGACAGCTCGACCACGCCGGGACGGATGCCGGCCGGCATCCTCAACGAAGAACAGGCGCAGCAGGTCTCCGAATACGTCGCCCGCACCGCCGGCGGCTGAGAAACGAGGGACGGGCCCGCGCCCGCCCCTCGCGCTGGCCGGCCCCTACCGCAGCATCCAGAGGGAACTGAACAGGCCCGCGTGGTCTGAGTCCCAGAAGCCGTTGACGGGCTGGCGCCCGGTGACCGCCGAGGTGATCAGCTTCACCTGCTTCGGGTCACGGGTCATCACGTGGTCGACCTGGTGGTCGAAGTCGGCGACGCTGCCGCCGGCACCGACCGCCAGCAGGCTCGATTTCAGGCAGCAGCCGAGCGGTTTGTCGGTGCTGCGCTCGCGCATCCCGGCTTTGACCAGCGTCTGGTAGGCCTGACGGTCCCCGCCTTCGACGGTGTCGTCGTCGGAGTTGAGGTCGCCGAGCAGGACCACCGGCAGGCCGGTCGTCGCCGGGCCGCCGGGGGCGACCAGCTCAGCCGCCTGCTGGGCGCGGATGCTCGGCACCTGGGTGGAGTCGTCGAACGCCTCCAGGTGGGTGTTGACGAAGCGGAACTTCTTGCTGCCCCGGACCTTGGCGTCGAGCGCGGTCCAGCCGCGGAGCACTTTCACTTCGACCCCGGAGAGCTGGACGGTCAGCATGCTGGCGAAGTTGCCTTTCAGCGGGTGACTGGTGACGACGCCGGCACCGAGCCGGACGAGGATCACGTCGCGCATCGTCAGCCGGCCGTTGATCTCGGCGTCTTTGATGAACCCGTTCGGCCCGTCGCCGGCGACGCCGTTCTCGTCGGCGGGCGCCTCGAAGTCGAACTCCTGCTGGACGACGGCGACGCGGTAGCGTTTTTTGCCGCTGTTGAGACGGTCGAGCAGTTCGGTCAGGTAGTCGTAGCGGACCGTGCTCGCAGTCGCCCCGGCGCTGCCGAGAAGCGGTTCCAGGCTCGGCGGACCGGTCCGCCACAGCGCCACCTCCTGCAACCCGACGAGGTCGGGCTTCTTCTTCAGGATCTCCTTCGCCAGGCCCTTGGCCCGGGTCGGGAAGTCGTTGGCGGTGACTTCGCGCAGAATCTGGCCGTTGGCTTTGACGAATTCGTTGGTGTTTTTGGCGGCGATCGCCGGTGCCAGGTCAGCGCCCAGGTAAAGATTTCGGGTCATCACGTTGACCTGGGTCCCGGGGCCGTACTTGGCGGCGGCGGTGCCGGCAAACAGGCTCATGGCCAAAGCCACGACCAGCGCCGGCAGCACCAGCCGGCGCGCGCTTCTGGAAATGCGGTTCAAGATCTTTCCTCCTCGTCGGGTTCCGGCCTCCCACCTGCCTGCTCTATTCCTAACCCGTCCGGAGGCCAAACGAATCGATCGACCGAAGAATTCCCTTGAACCATTTTCAGCGATCTGCCATACTGCCACTTAGATTTTTAAAGCTTGAATAACCCAACCCAGGTGGAGGTAGGCGGAATAGTGGCAAAGACGATCGGTATCGATCTAGGCACGACCAACTCGTGCGTGGCGGTGATGGAGGGCGGCGAGCCCACCGTTCTGGAGAACGCCGAGGGCGGGCGCACGACGCCGTCCGTGGTCGCGTTCACCGAGAGCGGCGAGCGCCTCGTCGGCACCGTCGCCAAACGCCAGGCGGTGATGAACCCGGAGAACACGATCTTCTCGATCAAGCGCTTCATGGGGCGCAAGGAGTCCGAAGTCAAAGAGGAGGAGACGATCGTCCCGTACAAGGTCGAGGCCGGCCCCAACGGCGACGTCCGGGTCGACGCGCGCGGCAAGCAGTACAGCCCGCCGGAGATCAGCGCGATGATCCTGCAGAAGCTGAAAGCGGACGCCGAAGCGAAGCTCGGCGAAAGCGTCGACAGCGCCGTCATCACCGTCCCCGCCTACTTCAACGACGACCAGCGGCAGGCGACCAAGGACGCCGGCAGGATCGCCGGCCTCGACGTCAAGCGGATCATCAACGAGCCGACCGCGGCCTCGCTCGCCTACGGCCTCGACAAAGAGGAGTCCGACCACGCGATCCTCGTCTTCGACCTCGGCGGTGGCACCTTCGACGTCTCGGTCCTGGAAATCGGTGACGGCGTCTTCGAGGTGAAGGCGACCGCCGGCGACAACCACCTCGGCGGCGACAACTGGGACAAAGCGATCGTCGAGTGGCTGGTGGCGGAGTTCAAACGCGACCAGGGCGTCGATCTCTCCCAGGACAAGAACTCGCTGCAGCGCCTCTACGAGGCGGCGGAGAAGGCGAAGATCGAGCTCTCCTCGACCCAGGAGACGCAGATCAACCTGCCGTTCATCACCGCCGTCGAGGGGCAGCCGAAGCACCTCGACCTCAAGCTGTCGAGATCCAAGCTGAACGAGCTGACGGGCGACCTGCTCGACCGCGTCGTCGGACCGGTCAAACAGGCGCTGAAAGATGCCGACACCGAGGTCGACCACGTCGTCCTCGTCGGCGGCATGACCCGGATGCCGGCGGTCCGCGACAGGGTCAAAGAGCTGACCGGCAAGGAGCCGCACCAGGGCGTCAACCCCGACGAGGTCGTCGCCGTCGGCGCCGGGATCCAGGCGGGCGTGCTGGCCGGCGACGTCAAGGACGTGCTGCTGCTGGACGTGACCCCGCTGACCCTGGGGATCGAGACCAAAGGCGGCGTGATGACGCGGCTGATCGAGCGCAACACGACGATCCCGACGAAGAAGTCGGAGGTCTTCTCGACCGCCGAGGACAACCAGCCCTCGGTCGAGATCCACGTCCTCCAGGGCGAGCGCGAGATGGCCGGCGGCAACAAGAGCCTGGGCAAATTCCAGCTCACCGGGATTCCCCCGGCGCCGCGCGGGATGCCGCAGATCGAGGTCACCTTCGACATCGACGCCAACGGCATCATCAACGTCACCGCCCAGGACAAAGGCACCGGCAAGGAGCAGAAGATCGAGATCAAATCCGGCTCCGGCCTCTCCGACGAGGAAATCCAGAGCATGGTCTCCGACGCCGAGGCCCATGCCGAGGAGGACCACAAACAGCGCGAGCTGGCGGAGGCGAGGAACGTCGCCGAGAACGCGGCCTACCAGGCGGAGAAAGCGATCGACGAGGCGGGCGACAAAGTCGACGACGCCTCCAAGGAGGAGGTGCGGGCCGCGGTCAAAGAGGTGCGCGACTCGCTCGAGACCGGCTCCAAAGAGGAGCTCGACTCCAAGCTCGAGGGGCTGAACACGGCGATGACCAAGGTCTCCGAGCAGATCTACGCGGCGGCGTCGGCTGAGTCCGAAGCGGCTGGTGGGTCGCCCGAGAACGGGGCGGCTGCCGACGAGGAGGAGGTCGTTGACGCTGAGGTGGTTGACGAGGACGGCAAATGAGCGCTGCGCGGGACGATTCAGGGACCGAGGAGCACCGGCCCGCGGGTCCTGTCGCGGCAGGGGACCCACCCCCACCTGCAACTGCGCAGGAGGGGGTCCCCCCTACCACGCCACCCACGGGAGAGGCCGTCGAGCAGGACTTCGATGAGCTCCTGGCCGCTGCCACCAAAGAGAGGGATGAGTACCTCGAACTGGCGAAGCGGACCAAGGCTGACTTCGAGAATTTTCGGAAGCGGGTGACGACCGACCTTCAAGCCGCGGAGATGCGGGGCAAGGTCTCGGTTGCTCGGGAAGTGGTTGATGCCGTCGACAATTTGGAGCGGGCGTTGGAGGCTGCCGACGGGAGTGGCGATGGGCTTGCTTCTGGTGTCGAGATGGTGCTTGGCGGGTTGCGCGAGACGCTGAAGAAGCATGGGATCGAGGTTGTGGACCCCAAGGGTGAGAAGTTCGACCCGACCCGGCACGAGGCGCTCTCGACGATGGCGGCCGAGGGAACCGAGAGCGGGACCGTGGTCGAGGTGCTGCAGAAGGGCTACACGCTGAACGAACACCTGATCCGGCCCGCCCGGGTCGTGGTCAGCGCATAGGAGGGCTGTGGCTGACGAGCTCTACAAGACGCTCGGCGTCTCGAAGCAGGCGACCGACGAGGAGATCAAGAAGGCCTACCGGAAACTCGCCCGGCAATACCACCCTGACCGCAACCCGGGCAACGCGGAGGCCGAGGAGAAGTTCAAGGAGATCTCCGCCGCCCACGACGTCCTCTCCGACCCCGCGAAGCGCAAGGAGTACGACGAGGGCGGCGTCTTCCCCGGCTTCGGCGACGGCGGCCAGGCGCCCTTCGGCACCGGCCCCGGCGGTTTCGGCGGCTTCGATTTCGGCGACATCCTCGGCTCGGTCTTCAACCGCGGCGGCGGCCGCGCCCAGCCGCAGCAGGTGCGCGGTCGCGACCTCGAGACCGAGGTCTCGCTCAGCTTCGACCAGGCGATCGGCGGCACCCAGATCAGCGTCACCGTCCCGAAGTCGAGCCGCTGTGCCA
>Ga0207677_10001362_pt1 | contig 13054 bp, 11 predicted proteins | sample KBSMisM42_FD_184311 | JGI IMG/M metagenome (GOLD analysis project Ga0207677, IMG submission 184311) | Miscanthus rhizosphere microbial communities from Kellogg Biological Station, Michigan, USA - KBS Miscanthus M4-2 (SPAdes) (version 2) | ecosystem: Host-associated > Plants > Roots >...
CCCAGGTAGACGTTGCCGACCATCGAGGTCGCGCCGGCGCGCGTCACGTAGTGCTGGACGAGGATGTCTTCCTCGAGGACGGCGATCTGGTCGCGCTCGCCGTGCTCGGTGATCGCCATGAGCTTGTCGGTGATCCGCGGCGGCGGTGCCGTCTGTTCGCGGCGGCGGCGGCCGTCACGGCCGGTGCGGCTCCGCGTGGTGCGGATGCCTCTCGTGGGGCCGCCCGCGGCGATCTGTTCCTCGATCGTCTTGGGCTTCTTGATCTTCGGTGCGTCCTTCGGTGCGGGCTGATCGGGCCGGTTGCCGCTTCGGCGCCGGCGCGGCTTCGCCGCGCCGGCCTCGTCGGTGTCGGGCGTCGCGTCGTCGCGCTGGGTTTCGGCCGTCTCCGGCGAGTCGTCGGCAGGCTTCTTGCCCCCGCGTCCGCGGCCGCCTCGGCGCCGGCGCTTCTTCGGCGCCGTCGTTGCGTCGCCGTCCTCGGACGCCGACTCGGCCTCGGGAGCCTCGGCGTCGCCAGCAGGTTGTGCCTTCGGCTGGCGGGGCTTCTGCTGACGCGGCTGGGACTTCGGTTCGGCCTTCTCCTCGGTGGGCGTGTCCGAGTCGCTCGCTTCGGCCGTCGCGGCAGCGTTCCCGCCACCTCCGGTGCCGCGTCCACGGCCGCCTCGGCGCCTTCGACGGCGTGCGGCGGTCGACGGACCGGAGCCATCGCCGGAACCCTGGCCAGAACCCTGGCCAGAACCCTGTGTGGAACTCGATCCGCCCTCAGGGGCTTCCTCGGACGACGCTCCCCCGTTCTCGGTGGGGCGAGGCTGGCGAGGCTGCCGTTGCGGCTTCGGTCGCTCGGGCGCCTCGGTTGTCGCGACGTCCGCGGCCGGCTGCTCCCGTCGGACCGGGGGCTTCCTGGTGGCCTCGGCGGCCTTCCTCGGCTCGGTCTTGGCGGGCTCGGTCTTGGCGGGCTCGGTCTTCACCGGCTCGTCGGTCTTCACCTGCACCTTGCCCCAACTGGAGTTGCGGCGGCGCGGTGTGCCGTGCTCATCGTCGGTTCGCGTGGATGCGCCCGACGGGTCCGCGGTCGTTGCCGCGGGGTTGTCCTGATCCATGGAACGGATCACTCCTCTCGCGTCGTGCGAGGGGCGTGTGTCGGATCGGGAACGTTCGCCTGTTCACACCGCGTGCAGCGGGTGGTTGTGGCGGGTGCTGCCTGTGAGCCCGCGCTGCGAGTTGTCCCGCGCGCCGGGCGACGTGCGTATCGCACCAAGTACGTTCCTCGTTCCGGCGTTCGCGACCTGCTGAGGCGCCCGGGTGGCTGCCGTCGGCGATCGCGCGCCGCCTCACGTTGGTTCGTTGCACCGCACAGATCCTCGGGCGGACCCGGCGGTCACATCTGCACCGAGCATACCAGCGGGCACGCGAGGATCTGGGAAGGTGGCCCATGTGGGCTATCCGGCCCACACCCGTGTCCCCTGCCCGAACCCGGCATCGGCTGGATAGCCGCGGGTGACCCTGCGGCCGATGCTCCCGAGGTGAGCGCGACCGCCCCCCTCGGCGCCTCGGAACGCATCCGCGTGCTCGTCGTCGACGACAACGATGGGTTCCGAGAGTCATTGGTGTTCCTGCTGTCCGGTGAGGACCTGGAGGTGATCGGCCAGGCACGCACCGGCCCCGAAGCGGTCGAGATGACCGTCCGCCTGATGCCGGACGTCGTCTTGATGGACGTCCGTATGCCCGAGATGGACGGTATCGAGGCGACCCGCCGGCTCAAGGCCGCGCGGCCGGGTGTCGGCGTGGTGGCGCTGAGCAGCATGGAGGAGCAGCGCGCGGTCCGCGAGATGCTCGTGGCGGGCGCCGCCGGCTACGTCCTCAAGGATTCCGACGGCGATGCGATCGTGCACGCGGTGCGCGAGGCCGTGAGCGGCGGCGCGCCGTTGTCCCCCGAGGTCACCCCCGTGGTGATCGAGGAGTTGACCGACGCGCTCGACCGCGAGCGCCGCCGTGCCCGTCAGCTCGAGTTGGCGCAGGAAGCTCTGCTCGAGCGTGCCGCCCACCGTCAGCAGTTGGTCGGCCGGGTGGGGCACGAGCTCCGAACACCCGTCACGGTGATCCTCGGGATCGCGCAGACGATGCGGCGCGGTCAGCTGCCGGCCGAGGATCTCGAGGAAGCGCTGGAGACGCTGGTGGATCGCGCCGAGGGTCTCGCCCGGCTGGTCGAGCGGTTCGAGGGCGTGATAGAGACCGGCCTCACCGAGTGGCTGAACGTGACGGACCTGGTGCGCGAGATCGCGGCCAGCGACCCACGGATCCGCGTGGAGTCGGACGTGGTGCCGGCGATGACCACCTCGAACCGCGCAGCCGGCATGCGGATCCTCGACGAGTTGGTCGCGAACGCCCTGGCGTTCAGCCCGCCGGACGGCATCGTCACCCTTCGCGTGACCCAGGGCACCAACGTCGAGGTTCGCGTGATCGATCAAGGCCCCGGGATCGACGAGGCGGCCCTCACGCGGATCTTCGAACCACTCGAGCAGGCCGAGCATCTGTCGACGCGTACGCATCAAGGGATCGGGATCGGGCTGTCGCTCGCCCGCCTGTCGGCGCATGCGCTGGGCGGCGACGTCACGCTCGAAGAGACCGGCCCCGACGGCTCGACGTTCCTCTGGTCGCTGGCGGTGAGCTGACGATCAGGTGAACCGGCGCATATGGATGCTCTCGAGCATCCCGATCGCCGCGAAGCTCACCAGGATCGACGTCCCGCCGTACGACAGGAACGGCAGCGGGATCCCGGTGATCGGCATGATCCCGATCACCATCCCGACGTTCACGAACATCTGGATCGCGAACATCGACGCGATACCGGCGGCGACGTAGGTCCCGAACGGATCCTTCGCGAGCCACGCGATCCGGATCGATCTCCACAGCAGCAACGCGTACAGCGCCAGGACCGCGAGCGCCCCCACGAAGCCGAACTCCTCCCCCGCGACCGTGAAGATGAAGTCGGTGTGCTGCTCGGGGACGTAGTCGAGGTTCGTCTGCAGGCCCTGCAGGTAGCCCTTCCCGAGGAGACCCCCCGACCCGACCGCGATCAGCGACTGGTCCAGGTTGTACCGGACGTCCGAAGAGACACTCTGCCGGTCGAGGAACGCGGTGATGCGTTCCTTCTGGAAGTCCTCGATCGCGCTCGTCTGGAACACCAGGACGATCGCGACGACGCCGACGACGCTCAAAACGAGCAGATGACGCAGCTTCGTGCCGGCGACGATCAGCATGCCGACCACGATCGCGGCGATCCCGATCGACGTGCCGATGTCAGGGCCGAGGAACACGAGTGCGAGCGGGACGGCGGCGAGCACCAGCACCTTGACGAGATCGCGGAGCGTCGGCTCCGGGGTACGGATGTTCGCGAGCACCGCGCCGAGCGTGATGATGATGGCGAGCTTCGTGAATTCCGACGGCGTGATCTGCAGCGGACCGAGCTGGAACCACCGCTGCGCCGTGCCGGTCGAGTCGGTGGAGCCCAGGCCCGGCACCCGCACGAGGATCAACGACGCGATCGAGCCGATGTAGATGAACCCGGCGTAGATCTTCCAGAACCGGTAGTCGACGCTCGCCACCGCGATCGCGACGCCGACGCCGAGCACCATCGTGATCGCTTGCTTGTTCACCCGGTCGAACGGGTCGAAGCCTCCCTGCCGGAGCGTCTGGCTGGTCGCCGAATACAAGAGGAACAGGCCAACGACGGACAACACGATCGAGATCGCGATCAGCACCCAGTCGATATGTCGGACCGGCCGCCGTTCCTGCGCAAAGGTGCGACTTGCGACGAGATCCATATCAGCGGTCCGGGGTCACGCAGCTCGGGCTGCTCGCATCGCCGATGTGTGGATAGAGGCCATCGATGACTTGACGGGTGATCGGAGCAGCGGTCTGTCCACCGAATCCGCCTTGCTCGACCATCGTGACGATCACGTAGTCGGGCTTGTCGGGGTTCGGCCCGACCATCGAGGCGAACCACGACGTGTCCTGCTTGTTGGCACGCTCAGCCGTGCCCGTCTTGCCCGCGACCATGACCCGGGATAGAGGGAACCCGGCGAACGCACAGCGGGCAGTCCCACCGGTGACCACGCTTCGCAGCGCTCCGCGGATGTAGCTCAGTTGGTCGGTCGAGTAGGGAACCGTCTGATCGCAGTCCCCCCGGATCGTCTTCGCAACGGACCCGTCCGGCGAGAGGATCTGATCGACGAGGTGCGGCGTACAGAGATGCCCCCCGTTCGCGATCGCGGCGTAGGCGCGAGCCAACTGGAGAGGTGTCACCTGCACGTACCCAGACCCGATCATCGTCAGGATGTCGCCGCCCGGAACCCAGCCATAAGGGAAAAGCGGCTTCCCGAAGCCATCCTTGGCGGTGGAAGCCCAGGCGGGGTCGGGGACCAGCCCGATCGATTCGGACGGGAGATCGATCCCGGTCGGTTGCTCGAATCCCCACTGCCGGAGATCACCCTGCAGTGGATCGGCGTTCGTCCCCAGCGGGTTGTTCGCCCATGTGTAGTAGAAGCGAGACCCGAAGGCATCGAAGACGGTATCGCAGGACACCTCCAGGGCCGTCCCGATGGACATCCACCCGGTGTCGGCGGTCGTCCAGTTCACGAATTGCGCGCCCGACGTGTCGCCCGGGTGCGTGTACGTCCCGACGCAGTGATACGAGCCGTCGAGCGACGCGTAGCCTTCCTTCACCGCAGCAAGACCCGTGATCGGCTTGAACGTCGATCCCGGCGTGTAGGTCAGCTGCGTGGCGCGATTGTTGATAGCACCGATGTTGCTGTTGGTCAGATAGGCGTTCTGCGCCTTGGTCAATCCATGCTCGTACCACAGCGGGTTGTAGGTGGGGGTCGACACCATCGCGACGACACCGCCCGTATGCGCATCCATCACGACGACTGCTCCCGCGTTGGCGCGGAGCGCATACCCGTTCTGATCGGTGTACGCGCTCCGTGCGTGCTGCATACCCGCGAGCAACGCCTCCTGAGCGAGGCGTTGGATATGCTCGTTCAGCGTCAGCTTGAGGTCGTCTCCGGCCGTCGGATCGGTCTGGGAGACCGTCCCAAGGTCCTCGCCGTCGGAGTTCACCAGCAGCCTCTTGGTGCCCTCTTGACCGCGGAGGTATTGCTCGTACGACAGCTCCAAGCCGGCTTTGCCGACGATGTCGTTCGGCCCGTAGCCCTGCTTCTTCCATTCGTCGAGCTGCGTCGCGTCGATCAGCCCGGTGTAACCGAGGACGTGTGCGGCAGTCGTGCCGAAGGGATAGGACCGAACGAACGTGCTTTCGACCGAGACGCCTGGGAACTCCTTGGGGTGCTCAGAGATCGCGAGCTTGACGTCTTCCGGGACGAACTCGGCTACGGGGATCGCCTGGGTCGGCAGGTACTTCGGGTCCTGGAGCGTGCGAGCGATCTCCTTGACCGGCACACCCGTGATGCGGGACACACGAAGCACGACCGCTTCGCCTTGGTCCCCGAGCTCGCTCGGCGTGATCCGCACCTCGCGGCTCTCCTGGTTGCCGACCAAGACGACGTCATGCCCCGGTGTGCTGGTCGCATCCAGGATCCTGCCGCGGATCGGCGCGGTGTACTCGGTCCTGACGGACTGGGCCTTCGCTTCCTTGTTGAAGCCCTGCGCCGCCAGCACCTGGAGGAACCAGAGCCGGGTGGAGAGAGCCAGGAACATCACCACCACGAGGAGCGCGAGCACCCGGAGGCGTGATGTGGCTTTCTCCATCTACAAGCGCACCACCCTGCGTGGTCGGGATCCCTCGACGATCCTGCGCAGCAACGGGGACAGGATCGGGGTGAGGACGGCGTTGTACGCGGCGGTCAGCAACGCGACCTTCACAGCGTACGTGAAGCCCGCATCGAACTGCCCCAGCAGGTATGTGACGATCTCGTAGAAACCGACCCCGAGCGCGGTCGCGACCGCCACTACGATCGTGGGCACAAGCGGAGACGGCGACACGATGTACTGCCGCGCCATCCCCACCGCGTAGCCAAGGAGCGTCAGGGTCAACGCGGTGATGCCCATCGGTTGGTCGAGGAACATGTCTTGCGCCAGACCGCAGGTGAAGCCCACGATCGCGCCCTCGCTCGGTCCCTCGTTCAGGGCGATCAGGATGGTCACGAGGTAGAGAAGCTCCGGCCGGACGCCGAGCAGCTGCAGCTGTGAAAACACCGTCGACTGCAGGAGGACCGCGGTCACGATGATCGCGATGATCGCGATGACGCGACGCATCAGCTCCCGCTCCCGTCCACCGTCGGGAGCACCAGCACCGTCTCGAGCGAGGAGAAATCCACGGCGGGACTGATCGATACCTGTGCGTCCGGCTGCACCCCTTCATACACCTTCGACACGGTGCCGATGAGGATGTTCGGTGGGAAGCGCCCGTGCTGGTCCCCCACGTGGTAACTCACGGTGAAGACGGACTCCGGCGTACCGGATGGGGGGAACTTCGTCGTCGCAGGGATGTCCTGCATCGTGAGGTCCTGATCTCCGTTGCCCTGGACGAGACCTATCGCCCCGGAGGACGCGAGCTTGCCCGCGACGTTGAAGCTCTGATCGATCAGGAGCCGGACGTCCGCGGAGTTGGTCGTCACGGACGCCACGATGCCCACGAGCCGGGCTCCGTCCTGACTTCCCGTGACGACCGGCTGGTTCTCCTTTATCCCGGCGTCGGAGCCCACGTCGATCGTCATCGAGGAGGAGAAGTTCGAGGGACTCTTGGCGATCACGACCGCAGGGATCCCTGTCGGATAGATCCGCTTGAGGTTCAGCAGATCCAACAACTCCTGGTTCTGCAGCTCGATCTGGGACGTTGCGTCGATCCGCGCTTGGAGATCGGCGACCTGCGCCTTCAGATCGGTGTTCTCCTGGGCGAGGCTGGGGAGGTGCGCCACCCCGGAGAAGAAGTTCCCGACCGGGCGGGTGGCGTTGGTGACGGCCTCCTGGAGCGGCGCCATGAAGGTACGGGCGCTCCGGCCCATCGCGGCCAGGGGGCCCGAGTCGCCCTCCCGGTAGTCGACGGTGATGATCGTGAGGGACAGCACCACCAGGCCGACGACCAACAGGCGGGTGTTCCTGGGTCCCGAGCGCGCCGCCACGCGCCTACCGCCGCTGGCTCGAGCTCACCAAGACGCGCTGGAGGACCTCGAACTCCTCGAGGCACTTCCCGGAGCCGAGCACGACCGCCTGCAGCGGCGTGTCGGAGATGCGCACGGCCATGCCCGTCTCATGGCGCAGGCGCTTGTCCAGCCCGCGAAGCAGCGCTCCACCACCGGTCAGGACGATCCCGCGGTCCATGATGTCGGCCGCGAGCTCAGGGGGCGTCCGGTCCAGGGTCGTCTTGATGGCGTCGATGATCGCGTTCACGGGCTCTTCGATCGCGCGCCGAACTTCCTCCGCGCTGATCGTGATCGTCTTCGGCAGGCCGGTGACGAGGTCGCGGCCCTTGATCTCGGCGACGAGCTCCTCGGGCATCGGGAACACCGACGCGATCGCGAGCTTGATCGCCTCCGCCGTCCGCTCACCGAGCAGTAGCGAGTACTCCTTCTTGACGTGTTGGATGATCGACTCGTCCAGCTCGTCGCCGCCGATGCGGATCGACGTCGACGTGACGATCCCCCCGAGCGAGATCACGGCGACCTCGGTCGTGCCGCCGCCGATGTCGACGACCATGTTGCCCGTCGGCTCGTGGATCGGCAGGCCGGCGCCGATCGCGGCGGCCATCGGCTCCTCGATGATGTAGGCGCGGCGGCTGCCGGCCGCGATCGTCGCTTCCTCGACCGCGCGTTGCTCGACGCCCGTGATGCCGCTGGGCACACACACCACCACGCGTGGCTTCGCGAGCAGGCGCCGCTTGTGCACACGCTGGATGAAGTAGCGGAGCATCTTCTCGGTGACGTCGAAGTCGGCGATCACGCCGTCCTTCAACGGGCGCACTGCCTGGATGTGGCTCGGCGTGCGTCCGATCATCCGCTTGGCCTCGGCGCCGACCGCAAGGACGGTGCCGGTGAGCGTGTTGATCGCGACCACGGAGGGCTCGTTCAGCACCACGCCACGGCCCCGAACGTAGACGAGCGTGTTCGCGGTTCCTAGATCGACCGCCATATCGCGGCCAAGGAACCCGAGAACCCCTTCCGTCCCTTGGGAAGATCGGGACGTAGGGGAAGGAGCGCGCTGCACCCGTTCGGCCATGGGAACCCGGTCATTCAACAGGACGTGTGCGACGGCTGGCAACCTGCGGTCACGTTCGTGACGCGAGCGTCACAGCCGGCGATAGGCTGCCGGGCCGTGGCGACCGCGGTGTTGTTTCCGGGGCAGGGGTCTCAGTCGATCGGGATGGCCGACGGCTGGGCGTCGCATCCGGTCGGGCGGGCGGTGCTCGATGCGGCATCCCAAGCCCTGGGCCGCTCGATCGTCGAGGGTTGCCATGACGAGGAAGCCCTGAAGACGACGGACTTCGTCCAGCCGGCGCTGCTCGCGTGCGATGTCGCCGCGTTCCGCGTGCTCCAGGCCTCGGGGCTGACGGACGTGGCCGGCGTGGCGGGGCATTCGCTGGGCGAGTTCGCGGCGCTGGTGGCCGCCGACGCCGTCGTGCTCGCCGACGCGCTCGAGTTGGTGGTGGTGCGCGGCGAGGCGATGCAGCGCGCGGGCGAGGAACGGCCGGGCACGATGGTCGCGTTACTCGGCGTCGATGCCGACGCGGCGGAGGCGCTCTGCGCGGCGGCGCGCGACGGTGACGAGCTCGTCGTCGCGAACCGCAACTCCCCCGTCCAGTCGGTGGTGAGCGGCAGCGTCGCGGCGATCGAGCGGCTCGAGTCCTCCGCCAAGGAGGCGAAGATCCGCGCCGTGCGCTTGCCGGTTGCCGGCGCGTTCCATTCGGAGTTGATGCGTCCCGCGGTCCAGCCGGTGCTCGATGCGCTCGCGCGGATCGACGTGTCCGACCCGGTGTTCCCGATCGCGGAGAACGTGACGGGTGAGCTCGTCACCGACGCGGCGACGCTGCGCGACCTCGTGGGCCGGCAGGTCGTCTCGCCGGTCCGATGGGATGACGGCGTGCGAGCCCTCGCCGCAGCCGGCGCGACACGGTTCGTCGAGGCGGGGCCGGGCGACGTGCTCACCAAGCTGCTGAAACGGATCGACCCGGCCCTCACCGGCGTCGCGGTCGGATCGCCCGACGACGCTGCCGCGGTCGTCGCCTGACCGGGGTCGTTCCGATATCCTCGCCCCGTGACCAGGCACGCCACCATCACCGGCGTCGGGTCCGTCCTCCCTCCCAACCGCGTTCCGAACACGTGGTTCGAGGACAAGGTGGACACGACCGACGAGTGGATCCGCGAGCGCACGGGCATCGAGGCGCGGCATTTCGCGGACGCCGGCGTGCTGACGTCGGATCTCGCCGTCGACGCGGCCACCCGGGCCCTCGAGACCGCCGGCGTCTCACCGGCGCAGGTGGACCTGATCGTCTGCGCGACCGTGACCGGTGACACCACGTTCCCGTCGACGGCGGTCTGGGTGCAGCAGAAGCTCGGCCTGTCGTGCCCGGCATTCGACGTGAACGCGGTGTGCGCGGGCTTCTCGTACGCCCTGGCCACGGCGACCGGGTTCGTCGAGGCGGGCATGGCCGACACCGTGCTGCTCATCGGGGCCGAGGAGTTCAGCAGGATCTTGAACTTCAGCGACCGGCAGACCTGCGTGCTGTTCGGCGACGGGGCCGGCGCCGCGATCGTGCAAGCGGCCGACCGCCCGGGGATCGAGGGCACCGTGCTCGGCGCCGACGGATCTGCGGCGGAGATCTTGATCATGCCGGGCGGCGGCTCGCGCGAGCCGACGACGCCCGAGACCGTCGCTGCCGATCGGCACAAGGTGTTCATGCCGAACGGCCGCGAGGTGTTCAAGCGCGCGGTCACCGAGATGGCGGCGGCGTGCCGCGAGGTCCTGGACAAGAACGGACACCGCACCGAGGACGTCGACCTCTTGATCCCCCACCAGGCGAACGCGCGGATCATGGCCGCGGTCGCCGAGCGGCTGCACATCCCGCCGGAACGGGCGGTGATCGACGTCGCTGAGGTCGGCAACACGTCGGCGGCCTCGATCCCGATCGCGCTCGACCGCGCATACCGAGCCGGACGGATGCATGAAGGCGACCTGGTCGTCTTCACGTCGTTCGGCGCCGGCCTCACCTGGGGCGCGACGGCGATGCGCTGGACGATGCAGGAGCCTGCGGCATGACCTCCAAGGTCGCGGTCGTCACCGGCGGGTCGCGCGGCATCGGCCGCGCCTGCGCCGTCGCCCTCGCCGAGGCCGGGTGGACCGTGGCGATCGGCTACCGGAGGAACGAGCAGGACGCGAAGGAGACCCTCGAGGCGCTCGCCGCCACCGGCACGGAGGGTCTCGCGGTCAGCCTCGACGTGACCGACGAGGCGAGCATCACCGAGGCATTCCGACGGGTCGCCGACGAGGCCGGGCACGTCACCGGGCTCGTAAACAACGCGGGCTACTCCAAGGACGGCCTGCTGCTTCGCTACCCGATGGATGTGTACCAACAGACGATGGACGTGAACCTCCGCGGCGCGTTCCTGTGCGCGAGCGCGGCGTTGCGAGGCATGCTCCGCGAGAAGTGGGGCCGGATCGTGAACGTGTCGAGCGCGGTCGCGCTCCATGGGAACCCAGGGCAGACGGTGTACGCCGCCACGAAGGCGGGCCTGGTCGGCATGACGAAGTCGCTCGCTCGCGAGGTGGCGCCGAAGGGTGTCACGGTCAACGCGATCTGCCCGGGCCTCCTCGACACCGACATGACCTCGCACCTGGACGACCAGGCACGGGCCGTCTACATCGACCAGACCCCGCTGCAGCGCGCCGCCCGGCCCGAAGAGGTGTCGAGCGTCGTGCGGTTCCTGATGTCCGAGGAGGCGTCCTACGTGAACGGAGCCGTGATCCCGATCGACGGAGGGCTCACCGCGTAACGGGCGCGGCGGCGGCCGGGCCGCTACCCTGGACCGACCCCCGACCTGCACGAACAGGCAACGCACGGATAAGAGCCAAGGAAAGAGCCAAGGAAAGAGGGAGGAGCACAGACATGACCGACCGCGCCGAGATCGAGACCCGCGTCCGCAAGGTGCTCGCGGAGCAGCTCGCCGTCGACGAGGCCCAGGTGGTGCCCGACGCGCGCTTCGCCGAGGACCTGAACGCCGACTCGCTCGACCTGGTGGAGGCCGTCCTCGCCCTCGAGGAGGAGTGGGACATCGAGATCCCCGAGGACGAGATGGAGCAGATCAAGACCGTTGGCGCGGCCGTCGACATGGTCGCGACCAAGCTCGGGGTGAGCTGACCTGAGCGACCGCCGTCGCGTCGTCATCACCGGCATCGGGCCGGTCACCCCGGTCGGCACCGGGGTCGACGACTTCTGGGCGGGCCTGACCTCGGGTCGCAACGGCGTCCGCCCGATCAGCCGGTTCGACACCAGCGACCTCCCCGTGACGGTCGCCGGCGAGGTCCCCGACTTCGACCCCGCCACCTACCTCGATGCGAAGGAGGCGCGGCGGACCGACCCGTTCACGCACTACGCGATCGCGTCCGCCGTGCTCGCCTGGGCCGACGCCGCTGAACCAGAGATCGTCTCGGAACGCGGCGGCGTGATCTTCGCGAGCGGGATCGGCGGCATCCAGACGTTGATCCAGCAGCACAAGGTCCTGATCGAGAAGGGTCCGAACCGCGTCTCGCCGTTCATGGTGCCGATGCTGATGGCCAACGCCGCCGCCGGGCATCTCGCGATGCGCTTCGGCCTGATGGGCCACAACATGGCGACCCTGTCGGCGTGCGCCTCGTCCAACAACGCCTTGGGCGAGGGTATGCGGCTGATCCGCGACGGCTACCTCGACCTGTGCATCGTCGGGGGTTCCGAGGCCGCCACGGTCCCGCTCACCGTCGCGGCCTTCGCACAGATGACGGCGCTGACGAAGAACCCCGACCCCGAGACCGCGTCGCGACCGTTCGATGCGAACCGCGACGGGTTCGTGCTCTCGGAGGGCGGCGCATCACTGATCCTCGAGTCGGAGGAGCACGCGGACGCGCGCGGCGCCCGGATGTACTGCGAGGTCGCAGGCTACGGCGCCTCCGATGACGCGTACCACATCACCGCGCCCGACCCGAAGGGTTCGGGCGCGACCCTCGCGATGCGCTGGGCGTTGCAGGACGCCGGCGCGCAGCCGACGGAGGTCAGCTACATCAACGCGCACGGCACGTCGACCCCGCTCAACGATGCGTCGGAGACCGTGGCGATCAAGGCGGTCATGGGCGATCACGCCCACGACGTCGCGGTGTCCTCGACGAAGTCGATGACCGGTCACATGCTCGGCGCCGCCGGAGCCGTCGAAGGCGCGGCCTGCGCGCTCGCGATCACGCACGGGCGGATCCCGCCGACGATCCACCATGCGACCCCGGACCCGGACTGCGACCTCGACATCACGCCGAACGAGGCGCGCGACCTCGACGTCACGCTCGCGCTGTCGAACTCGTTCGGGTTCGGCGGGCAGAACGCGAGCATCGCGTTCCGCAAGCTGGACGCCTGAACGCCGGCGCGCTCAGTCCTCGAATGACCGGAACCAGGAGCCGCCGTTGAACTCGGCGACGATGGCCTTGTTCCCCGCGCCGTTGCCGAGGAACCGGATCCGCCGCGGGTCGCGCTCCTCGCCCGCCGCGAACCAGCCGTCACCGAGCGGGAGCAGCTCTTCGTCTTCCGCGTCGTCGCTCGCCGCGTTCGGCCACGAGATCGCGAGTGCACCCTTGCGCGCGACGACGCGAAGCGTCGGCGCCCACGGGTCGTTGCTCCGATAGAAGCCGATGCAGCGCAGCCATTCTTCTGGCACCCGCCCCGGTTCCGGGCCCGTGTAGCTCGCCCCCCGGAACCACGTGCCGCCGTGGAACGCCTCGACCACGGCGCCGCGCTCGTCGCGGCCGAACACCAATGCGTATCGCTCGAGGGCTTCGTGCGGCACGAGGAACCCGTCGCCCGGCTCCG
>Ga0207677_10001369_pt1 | contig 13018 bp, 4 predicted proteins | sample KBSMisM42_FD_184311 | JGI IMG/M metagenome (GOLD analysis project Ga0207677, IMG submission 184311) | Miscanthus rhizosphere microbial communities from Kellogg Biological Station, Michigan, USA - KBS Miscanthus M4-2 (SPAdes) (version 2) | ecosystem: Host-associated > Plants > Roots > Rhizosphere...
GTGTGCAGCAGGGATGGGCGTGTGCGCCGCCGACGAACGCTTCTCGTTACATGCGCGACTCGATCGCGATCGGCGCCTTCGCGACGGACGCGCAAGTCTCCCTCTTCGATTTGCCGAGCACGTCGCCGAGCACGTCGCGCTTGTTCGTGCCCGTTCGCGGTGACGCCTCGCTCACGTGGGCAGACGTCGTGAACGACGATCCGAACGTGCCGCCCGACCCGAACGCGACCCCGGATACGTACGCGCCGTTCAACCTCGAGTGCGGGACGCGCGACGCGCACCGTCGATGCGCGCGCAATCACCGCACCGGCAACGACGCGACGCAGCCGGGCGACACGCGCCTTCTCACGATGCCGGGCGAGCCGTTCGGCATGGCGCAGTCGGACGACGGGCAAGCGATCGTCATCACACACCAGAGCGATCAATTCTCGTCGCTCTTCTCGACCTTCACGCCGAACCTCTCCTCGCCAGACGGCGGTCCTCCGCCGATCGATCCGGCGCTCCAGTTCGTGCTCGGCGGCGTTCCCACCGGCGGCATCGGCATCGCGGCGATCCCGCACGATCTCGACGCCTTCCCGGCGTGCGTGGCGGATCCGACGAGCGACGCGTGCAAGAGCTTGATCCCGCGGCCCGCGTTTCTCCAGACGTCGCGCGCTTCGGGGCTCGTCGCGATGCTCCGCTACTACAACGACATCGGCTATCAGGGCTCGTCGTCGCTCTACAGGCCGTTCTTGCAGAACGAGGCGGACTACCCGCTCAACGTGAACGCCGGCACGACGGACTTCGCGCGCGGCATCGCGATCGATCCGTCGCCGCGCATCCGATGCAAGGCGAAGCTCGGGCCGAACCCGCTCCCGGCTGATCTCGTCGCGTGCGCGCAGATCCCGGCGCGCGTCTTCATCGCGAGCCGCGGTCCGAACTCGTTGATCATCGGCGAGGTCGGCGAGCCCATCTCGCAGGGCGGAAGCTACGCGCCCGACTTCGCCGTCTTCAACAAGACGTTCGTGCTCCCGCCCGGGCCCTCCGCCGTGAAGATGGCGCCGGTCGTCGACGAGCACGGCAACCTCGCGCTGCGCGTCTTCATCATCTGTTTCGATTCGGGCCAGGTCATCGTCTACAACCCCGACACCGGGATGCGCGAAGCCACGATCCGCGTCGGCCTCGGGCCGTTCGCGATCACGTTCGACCCGTTCGATTACACAGCCGCGGCGCTCGGCAAGCCCGTCGCGACGGATCCGAACGACAACATCAAGAAGTATCGCTTCGCGTACGTGGCGAGCTTCACGCAGTCGTACATGCAAGTGATCGATCTCGACAACAGCACGCCGGACAAGAGCACGTGGGCCACGGTCGTCTACACCGTCGGCGTTCCGACCCCGCCGAAGGGCAGCTGATCTGATGAAGCGTCTTCGTTGGATCTCTGCCGGTGTGCTCACGATGTCTGCGCTCGTCGCGGGCGTGATGATGACCCAAGCGAGCTGTGGCCAGACGCCGACGAACGTGCCGGTGAGGACGTTCGAAGGCGCGGGGCGCATGGACGTCGTCTGCATGCAGGTCCTGTCGACGGATCCGAGCACGAGCGGCGCGCCGATCCCGGCGGTTCCCGTTCCGCTCGACAAGTGCGGTCCGGTCGCGGCGGGAACGACGGACACATCGACGCTCTTCTTCCATCTCATCGCGGTCGTGACGCAGACGTTCCGCGGCGAGCTCGCGGTCGTCGATCTCACCGCAGGGCATGTGGTGGACACGAGCCGGTCGCTTCCGGGCATCAACTTCCTGCCCGTCGGACAGAACCCGACGGACGTGGTCGTCACGCCCGACGCGAACCGCGTCTTCGTCGCCGCGGCGGAGACGAACAAGCCCGCGATTTACGAGATCCCGTCGACGCGCCTCCTCGGTGACTCGGAGGTCCTCGCGGAGCCGACGCAAGCCGCCGAGCAGACGTCGCTTCCGTCATGGCCTTCGTGCGGGTTGCCGCAAGCGCCGGGTCGCATGGTCGTCGTCCCGACGGGCGGCACGCCGAGCGCCGATGGCGGAACGACGCCCACGTTCGAGATCGTCGTCGTGATGCCCGGCAACGGGACCGACGAGCCTGCCCTCGCCGGCACGATCGACGTCGCCGCGTTCGATTCGATTCCGGCGGGCTCGCTCTCGCCGTGTCCGATCAAGTCGCTCGTGCACCTCGACGAGAATCCGTCTGCGCTCCCGACGACGTGGACGCCAGGTCCGACGTGGCCCGTGGGTCTGCCGTACGCCGACGGTGGGCTCGACGCGCAGGTCGATCTGTTCACGACGAAGAACCCGACGGGCACCGTGCAGCCTTCGACGGCGTACAAGCTCCCGCTCTGGCAGTGTCCGACGCTCGCGCACGCCGATGGCGCGGACGCGGGCGCACCCGACGCCTCTCCGATTCACGTCGAGCCTGGCTCGCAGGCGCACGCGACAGGCGTCGCGACGGACGGACGCTACGTGTGGGTCGCCGATCAGACGATGCCGTTCATCCACGTGCTCGACACGGTGACGAAGCCCGGTGAGCTCGTCGAGCTCGCGCCGCTCGTCGCGACGAGCATGGTCGATCCGAAGCGCACCGTGACGACGACGGAGCTCGCGATCAGCCCGACGACGCGCGACTACAAGCGCTACCTCTACGCGATCGACGCGAAGCAGGGCAGCGTGATGGTCTACGACGTGACGGATCCGGCGAACGGCCCGCGGCTTCCGATGACGCGTCCGAACCCGGAGCTCGCGCCGAATCAGGCGCCCGATCGCATCCTCTTCCCTGCGCCCGTCGCGACGTTCACGTTCGCGCGCCACGACTTCGCGGCACCAGGCGCCACCGGTCCCGTGCAGACGGGCCTCTTGTGCAATCCGAATTCGAACGCGGACGGAATCGCGGGTAGCGGCGTCGAGTATCGCGCCAACGCTCCGATCCAGACGTCGGCGCCGCTCGGACCGAAGCGCCTGCGCGGCGTGTTCGGCTTCGCGACGCTGACCAACGGACAGATCATCACCGTCGACATCGACGACTGGGACGCGCCCTGCCGCAGGCCCTTCACGCTCGGCACGAATCAGACGGGCTCGCTCGCGGTCCCGGAGCCGAATCCGTTCGGCGCCACGGACATCGACCCGTACCACGCGCCGGTCGCTGCATCGGCGGCAGGTTCGGCGGACGCCGGTCTCTTCACGGTGTCGAACGAGTCGATGTGGCCGATCATCCAGCCGAACCGCATTCGTTCGCTCAACCTCGTCGAGGACGACACCGTCGGCACGAACGGCCTCCACGATCCCTCGCTCGTGTCTGCGCCGCAGCTCTTCGTGAACGGCGCGCCCGTCTCGATCACGGGCAGGCCCGTCGCGGTGCTCACGGCGGCGCTCCCCGAAGATCCGGTGCACGCAGCATCGCCGAGCCCCACGTCTTCTCCCAACGTCTACATGGCGCACGAAGTCCCGGACGTGCACATCGACCAGACGTGGAACGTCACGTACGAGGGCGCGCTCCCAGGCCTCGACGGAGTCCTCGCGTCGATCACGAGCCCCAATTTCACGTCGCTCGTCTTCACGAACACGGGCGCGTTCTTCTGCGGGCACGGCGTCGAGGATCAGCAGCTCGGCTTGCAGCGCTTCTCCGCGATGCAGGTCGACGACGGCGTGCTCGCTCCCGCGAATTCCGCGCCGACGCTCATCCCGCCGCGCTTCGATCAGCGCGTGGGCGACTACGTGCAAATCGCGGATGACATCGTCGGCGCAGCCGAGACACTCGACGCCGGGACGAAAATCCCGCAAGGCGACGACGACGTCTGGCATCAGAACGCCGCCTGCTGGGCCGGCCTCACGGACACCCAAGGGCACCCGCTCGATGCACACACCGACGGCATCGGCGTCACGCCTTACGAGGGCACGCCGAAGTTCCGCCAGCAGGTGTGCATCGACAAGTTCGGCGCGTACGCCGCGGATCAGAACACGCAGCGCGATTTCCCCATCGTGCAGGCGTTCGAAGACCACCTCGTGCTCGGCCGCTACCTGTACCTCGACGCGACGAACCGCCCGTCGAACGGTCGCATCATCGCCCCGCCGGACACGCAAGCGCAGGTCGACTACCAGCTCGCGCAGTGCTGCTTCCACAACCAGGCCCACTTCAAGGTGCGCACGGGAAGCGAGTGGGTCGCTTTGGGCAACCTGACGCCGTACCTCCACCACGTCGTCGCCGATCCGACGACGAAGGCGTGCGTCCAATCGTGCGATCCGAGCCAGGTGCTCTTGTCGTCGCGCGTCGCGGAGACCACGTTCCCGGCCGGCTCGACGGTCAACGTTCAGCCGAACCGCAACAGCCCGTTCTCGATGCGCAACGCGGCGCTCTCGTACTGGCTGCCGACGCCTGCGGTCTCGGGCAACGACGCGAATTCGTTCTTCACGGTATCGCTGCGCGACTACGTGTGGCAGTTCCAGACGCGCGGGCAATACCAGCCGTACGCGATCAGCCTCACGGGAACGACACCAGCCGTCGTGCCGCAGTCGTCGATGTTCCTGCCGCCGCTCGGCGCCATCGCCGTGGTCGATGGAGCGGCCGAGGGTTTGTTCCTCATCGACTTGAACACGCTCCTCATCGCCGACGGCAGCCCCTTCTTCTGATGGCGGCGCCGAAGTCCGCGCCGAAATCTTCGCCGAAGTCAGAACCGACTCCGGTGATGAAGCAGTTCCTCGACGCGAAGGCAGAGCACCCGGACGCGCTGCTCTTCTTTCGCATGGGCGATTTCTACGAGCTCTTCTACGACGACGCTCCGATCGCCGCGAAGGCGCTCGACCTCACGCTGACGGCCCGCAACAAGGACAAGGACGATCCGATCCCGATGGCGGGCGTGCCGCATCACGCGGCGAGCTCGTACATCCAGCGCCTGCTCGAGCAAGGGTTCAAGGTGGCGATCTGCGAGCAGATGGCCGACCCCTCGAAGGTGAAGGGCATCGTCCCGCGCAAGGTCGTGCGCGTCGTGACGCCGGGGATCGTGTTCGACGATGCGGGGCTCGACGCGAAGAAGAATCATTGGCTCGTCGCCATCGCGACCGATGGAGAGAAATTCGGCATCGCGGGGCTGGACATGTCGACGGGCGAGCTCGTCGCGTGCGAGGCGGCAGACGCGCCGACGGCGGGCGCGGAGCTCTTGCGGCTCGATCCGGCGGAGGTGCTCGCGCCAGCCGAATCATCCGCGGCGACGGACGTGCTTCTCTCGGCGCGCCCGCGCACGGTCGTGCGTCTCGACTCGTACGAGGTCGCTGGCGCGGACGCGTGGCTGTCGAAGATCCTCGGTGACGAGCCGAAGCACGCTTCTCCTCTGATTCGAAAGGCGGCCGCGCGCGTGATCGCCGAGGCGCGCAATTGCGAGGCAGGGAAAGATCCGCCGGTTCGGCGCCTCCAGGTCTACGAGCTCGGCGACACGATGCTCCTCGACGACGCGACGCAGTCGCACCTCGAGCTCGTACGGACGATGGCCGGCGAGACGCGCGGTTCGCTCCTCGCCGAGATCGACGAGACGTGCACGTCGCAAGGCGCGCGCATGCTCCGGCGCCGTCTCCTCGCGCCGAAGACGGACCTCGCGGAGATCCGGCGCCGGCTCGACGCCGTCGAGTTCTTCGTCACGCAGCCGGGCCTTCGACGCGAGGCGCGCGAGGCGCTGGCGGGCGTGCGCGATCTCGAGCGCCTCGTCATCAAGGTCGTCCTGGGACGCGCGGCGCCGCGCGATTTGTCCGCGATGCGCGAGACGCTGGCGCTCCTTCCGAAGCTCCGCGACGCGCTCGAAGAATGTCACGACGCGACGGGACGCGACGCGCTCGGTGTTCGCAAAGGCGAGGCGTGGATCGACGCGTGCGAGGACGTCTGCAAGCTCCTCCAGACACGCATCGCGGACGATCCGCCGATGCGCGTCTCGGACGGCGGGGCGATGCGCGCGGGCTTCGACAAAGAGCTCGACGAGTGGCGGGAGGTCTCCCAGAACGGCCAGCGTCTCATCGTGGAGCTCGAGGCGCGCCTCAAGGAGACGACGCAGATCCCGAGCTTGAAGCTGCGCTACACGCGCGTCTTCGGCTGGTACGTCGAAGTGACGCGCTCGCACACGAGCAAGGTGCCCGCGGAGTGGCGCCGCAAGCAGACGATCGCGACGGGCGAGCGGTACACGAACGACGAGCTCGAATCACTCGCGGACAAAATCGCGCACGCCGAGGAGCGGTGCGCCGAGCGCGAAGGCGAGCTGTGGAACGAGACGATCGACGTCCTCGCGAAGGACGCGCCCCGATTGCAGCGCACGGCCTCGCGCCTCGCCGAGCTGGATGTCGCCGCGGGGCTCGCCGAGCACGCGCACCGCTGCGACTACGCGCGCCCCGAGGTCGACACGTCGCTGGCGCTCGACGTCGAGGACGGTCGCCACCCCGTCGTGGAGCGTCTCGCCGCCGACGGTCACTTCGTGCCGAACGACGTGAAGCTCGACGCCGGAGATGGCTCCAAGAAGGAGACCGCGTCGCGGTTCTGGCTCGTGACGGGTCCGAACATGGCCGGCAAGTCGACGCTCATGCGCCAAGTCGCGCTCACGTGCATCCTCGCGCAGATGGGCTCGTTCGTGCCGGCGCGGCGCGCGCGCGTCGGGCTCGTCGATCGCGTGCTGACGCGCGTCGGCGCGAGCGACAACGTCTCGCGCGGCGAGTCGACGTTCATGGTCGAGATGAAAGAGACCGCGAACGTGCTCCGCCGCGCGACGAAGCGCTCGCTCGTTCTGCTCGACGAAATCGGCCGCGGCACGAGCACGTACGACGGCCTCGCGATCGCCTGGGCGGTCGCCGAGCACCTCCACGACGTCGCCGCGTGTCGCGCGATGTTCGCGACGCACTACCACGAGCTCACCGAGGTCGCGTCGACGCTCTCCGGCTGCGAGAACTGGAGCGTCTCCGCGCGCGAACACCAAGGCGACGTCATCTTCTTGCACAAGCTCCAGCGCGGCCCAGCCTCACGAAGCTACGGCGTCGCGTGCGCTCGCCTCGCCGGCGTCCCCGAGCCGGTCCTCGCCCGCGCCCGCGCCATCTTGGAAAACCTCGAGCGCCACCACCACGAGCCCCGCCGCCCCCAGCTCGATCTCTTCGCGCCCACTTCTTCACAGCCGCCGGAGCATCCCGCCCTCGCGACGCTCCGCACCGTCGACGTCGACCGCCTCACTCCACTCGATGCTCTTCAGCTCATCGCGTCGCTGAAGAAGCAACTTCCTCAGTGACTCACTAAACAAAAATAGCCGCCAAGGCGCCAAGTACGCCAAGCGAAGAATCTGGGTTCGTGAGCTGCGAACACGATTTCGAACGCGCGTCGTCGATCCACCGATTAATTTGTCACGCAACCGATTGGAATTCTTGATGCGCCCATTCGGTGAAGTGCGAGCTCGAGAAGGATCAAAAACCCAAATCTCTCGCTTGGCGTACTTGGCGCCTTGGCGGCTAATTCCCTCTCAGGCCTTGGCGCCCTTGGCGTCTTGGCGGTTCGTACCCCAAAGGGTCAGCGCTGGTTGGGGTTGTAGGTCTCGCCCATGTTGGCGAGGGCCTTCATCGCGTCGCGGCGGTCGGGGTCGTTCATCGAGGAGACCTCGAGGAAGCGTTTGTACATGGTGATCGACTCGGCGCGCTTGCCGGTGCGGTTGAGCGCTTCGCCAGCGGCGAACTCGGCGCCGCCGAGCCACGGGGGCTTCGTGTCGAGCTTGAGCGCCGCGTCGACGGCCGGTGAGAGCTGCGCCGCGGCCTCGGCAGCGTTGCCGTGGTCGAGCAGGAGCTTGCCGTAGCGATAGTGCCAGTACGGGATGTGTCCGTTGCCTGCGATGGCCTTCTGCCAGTGCGCGAGCGCCGAGCCCATGTCGTTCTTCTTCTCGAAGCACTCGGCCATCGTGGCGTACGCCTCGACGCGCGTAGGCTTCAGCTCGAGGGCGTGGCGCAAATCCTTGAGCGCGTCGTCGACGGCGAGCCGCTTCAGCTCGAGCAAGCCGCGCTGCCAGTATCCATCGGCGAGGAGCTTGTCGAGCGAGAGCGCCTTGTCGATCTCGTCCTGCGCGACGCCGAGCTGCGCGGGGTTCGACTCGTTCGCAGCCCACGCCACGTAGAGGTGATACTCGGGCCGGTTCGGATCGAGATCGACGGCGCGCTTCAAGTAGCGCATCGCTTCGTTCGTCGGCCCGTCCTTCGCGAAGATGGCGCGCCCGATGTAGTGGTTTGCCTCGGCGCTCGAGCCGCGCTTGTCGAGCACCTTCTTCAACATCGGCAGCGCGTCCTCGGGCCGGTTGATGGCGACGTACGCGGCGCCTACCCGCAGCTGCAAATCGGCGTCCTCCGGCGCGCGAGCGAGCGCGTTCTTGAACTGCTCCAGCGCGCGCTCCACCTCACCGGACTCTTCGAACAAGAGACCGCGCTCGAGCGCGAGGCCCGGGTAGTCCTTGTCCATCGACAGCACCGAGTCGAACTCCTGCGCGGCGAGCTCGGTCTTGCGCATGTGCCTGTACGTGACGCCGAGCTTGAAGTGCGTCGACAAGCTCGACGGGCTCAGCTCGAGCGCGTGACGGAAGTGCGCGACAGCGTCCTCGTACTTGCCTTGCGCGGCGTCGTACTCGCCGAACGCGACGGCGACGGGCGCCTCGTCCGGAAGCTTCTGCTTCGCGTCCTCGATGACCGACTGCGCGTCTTTGTCGCGGTTGTGCGCCGCGAGCGACGTCGCGAGGGCGATGTACGGCGCGACCGACTCGGGATCTTTCGGGTTCGCGAAGTCGATCGCCTGTCGCAGATCTTTTTCGCCGTCCGCCCCGTTGCCGAGCGCGAGCTCCGCCATCGCGAGCGCATACGTGATGCGCGTCGACTTCGGGAACTTCGTGCGCGCGGCGACGAGCTGGTCCTTCGCGTCCTTGAGGCGCTCGAGCTTCACCTTCGTCATCGCGTCGTACGCGATCGCGGCCTCGTCGTCGGGGCGAGCGCCGAGGGCGGTGTCGAAGCGCGTGAGCGCCTCGGTGAAGCGGCTCTCTTGATAGAGCACCGTCCCCTGCCCCACGAGCGCGTCGACGTTGCGGTTGTCGAGCTTCAGCGCGGCCTCGAACGCCGTGCGCGCGTCGCCTGCGCGCCCGCTCGAGAGGAAGATCTGCCCGCGGTTCGCGTGCGCTTGCGCGACCTCTTGCGGCGCCGCGAACGGCTTCGCCGGACCGTCCGTGATCTCCGTGAGATCGGCGAGCGCGTTCGTGTCGTCGCCCTTCGCCGTGTAGCGCTGCATCGCGCGAAGGAGCAGCGCGCCCGGGTGATGCGGCGTGGCCGCGAGCGTCGCGTCACACTCGGTCGCGACCGTCGTCCAGTCGCGCGAGGCGTTCGCGACGCGCGCGAGGCCGTAGTGCGCTGGCGCCGTCGCGCCGAGCTTCAGCGCCGCGTCGAACGCCGTCTTCGCCGCCTTCACGTCGTGTGCTTGCAGCTCGACCTCGCCGCGCAAGAGCGCGATGTCACGCTGGATGGGATCGCCCGCGTCGCGCTTGCTCGCCGCGTCGAGCGATTTGCGGGCCTTTTCGACTTGATTCGAAGCCGCGTCCTCCGCGGCGAGCGCGGCCTGGACGTACTTCGTGTCCGGCTGCGCGACGATGTCGGCGAGGATCAACTTCGCCTTCGCGTTGCGATCCGCGTCGGCGCCGAAGCGCGTCTCGTACGCGAACTCCGCGAACGCCGCGTACGCCGTCAGACCGTGCGCGCGCGGCATGCGCCAGTGCGCCGCGAGGAGATCGTCGACCGAGCCGCGCACCTCGGGGAACGTGTCCTTGTTCGCGCGCGTGCGCGCCGCCGCCGATTGCGTCGTCGTGAACGCCACGTAGTCCTTGGCGTGGAGCGTGTCGCCGATCGTGAGGTAACCGAACGCTCCGTGCTTCGTGAACTGGAGCGCGCCTCCACCGAGCACCACCAACAAGATCAAGAGAAGCGCGACGCGCGGGGCGCGAGACGGACGCTCTTCTTCGTCGCGCGTCGGCCGCTTTCGGCCCGTTTGAATCGGCAGCGAGAGCTCCGCGGCAGCAGGCGACGCGGACCCGCTCGGCGGCTCCGGCGCTTGCGGCAACGAAAGCTCGTCGCCTCCTCCATGGGTCGGCGGCGGCGGCGGAGGCGCGTCTTCGGTCTGGATCGGCGCGCTCGATCCGATGTCCGCCTCGGCTGGTCCCCCGAGATCGACCTCGCCGAACTTGAGCGCGTTCGTCTGCTTCTGAATGGGCGGCGGCGGCGGCTCGGGCGCGGCCGACATCGTGATCGCGGCCTCTTCGGCCACTGCTGCTGCGACCGGCGGCTTCGACGGAGGGAGGCTCTGAAAATCGGCGCCGTCGAGATCGAGCTCGGCGAACGGCGAGCCGGACATCGGCGCGTTCGAGATGACCGGCGCGGGCTTCGGCGGTGGCGGCGGAGGCAGGGCGATCTCCGCGCTCCCGAGCGGGCCGAGATCGACCTCGCCGAAATCGAGCGCCTCCTTCTGCTGCGGCATCAAACGCGCGTCGTCGACCGCGGCCGGCAGCACCTGACCCACAGACGGAAGGACATCGGCGACCTGCGGGAGCGCCGACGCGACTTGGGGAAGAACGGCGGCGACTTGCGGGAGCGCGACCGGTTGCGCCGTCGGAAGCTGAGCGTCGAGCGACGGGAGATCGATCTCGCCGAACGCGGGCTCTTCTTTCTTCGCGGGGAGCTGCCCCGCGACCGCCGGGAGGTTCGCGAGCGGCGCCGGAAGATCCGCGGCAGGCGGTCCGAGATCGAGCTCGAGGTCGTCACGCTTCGCGGCGGGCACGCTCTGCGCTTGCGGAAGATCGAGATCGAACGTCATCTCCTTCGGCGCGCTCGGAGGACTGACGGGCGCGCGCGCAGGCGGCGCAGGCGGATGTGGTGGAGGCGCGGCAGGCTTCGCGACGGGCAGCGCGGGCTTCGCCTTCACCGGGAGATCTGCGGCGACCGCGGGGAGATCGATCTCGCCGAACGCACCACCGACGGGCTTTGGAGCCGGCGGTTGAGGCTTCGCGGCCGCAGGTGCGGGCTTCGGGTTCGCGATCGCAGGGAGATCGAAGTCACCAAGCGCTGCGGGGAGCGACGGATGTTTCTCTCGCGGCGCGGGCAGATCGATTTCCATCGGCACTGCGGACGCGGCAGGTGCGGCGGCGGCGACAGGCGCCGGAGGAGCCGGCTTCGGCACGGGCGGCGCGGGCTTCGGCGCAGCAGGCGCCGGACGCGGCGGAACGGCAGGACGCGGAGGGCCGCCGAAATTCGGACGTGGCGGGACCGCTCGCGTCGCGGGGAGATCCGCGCGCGCGGCCGGGAGATCGGCGTGCTCGATGGCGGCGGAGCCACCCGGTGGCGTCGGCACGGCAGATAGTGGCGGTGCGGGAACAGCAGGAGTGGGAGGCGGCTTCGCTGCGACGGGAGGGGCGGCCGCCTTTGCGGGGAGAGGCGGCGATTTCGGTAGCGCCGGCTTCGCAGCAGGCAGCCCTGGGTCGTCTCCGCCTCCGGAGCCGAGGCCGACCATCGTCATCTTCAAGTTGGCTTTCGCGACTTGAGGCGGGAGCGCGCCCGGAGCGCCGCTTGGTTGCGCGGGTGCGGTGGCTCCGCTCGCTTGGACGTTGAAGGTGTGCCCGCATTTCGGGCAGCGCATTTTCAGGCCCTGCGGCGGCACGCGGCGCTCGTCGACTTGATACGGCGCGTGGCACGACTCGCACTCGATCCGCAGCATTCTGTTCGGGCAGGGTACCACACGGGGTGGGTACGACTTGAGAAACCGGCTACGGTTCTGCCGTGGATTTGGCTCAATACGAAGCGCGTCTCGAAGCGCGAGAGAGCGCGCTCGCGTCGCTGTGCATCCACGCCGGCGAGGAGCCGAACGAGTGGCGCGCGCTCGCCACGCCCATCGTCCTCGCGAGCGCGTTTTCGTTCGACGACGCCGATCACGCGGCGGGCGCGTTCCGAGGCGACAACGACGCGTTCATCTACGGCCGCTGGGGCAACCCTACAGTCGAGGCGCTCGAAGCGAAGCTCGCCGCGCTCGAAAAGGCCGAGGCGGCTTGTGCGACCGCGAGCGGCATGGCCGCGATCTCCGGCACGCTGCTCTCGCTGTGTGAATCGGGCGCGCACATCGTCGCGCCGCGATCCATGTACGGCGAGAGCGCGCGCCTTCTCCGAGAACGTCTCCCGCGCCTCGGCATCGAGACGACGTTCGTCGACGATCCAACGCCCGAAGCGTACGCCAGCGCCGCGCGCGAAACTACGCGTGTATTCTACATAGAGTCACCCAGCAACCCGACGCTCTCGGTCGCGGACATTCCCGCCATCGTTCGCGAGGCGCGCTCGCGAAGCATCGTCACGATCGCGGACAACACGTTCGCGACGCCGTTCTGCCAGACGCCGCTCGATCTCGGCGTCGATCTCGTCGTGCACTCCATGACGAAGGCCATCGGCGGCCACGGCGACGCGATCGGCGGCGTCGTGTGTGGGAGCGACGAGCTCGTCGCGCGCGCACGCGACACGATCGTCAAAGGACTCGGCGGCGTGATGTCGCCGCTCGTCGCGTACCTCGTCGCGCGCGGCGTGGTCACGTTCGCGCTCCGCCAGCGCCGCGCGTGCTCCACGGCAGCACGCCTCGCGCGCGTCATGTCCGAGCACCCGAAGATCGAGCGCGTCCATCACCCATCGCTCGCGCGCGAACCTGCAGCGCACATGCACGCCTTCGGCTCGCTCCTTTCGTTCGAGCTGAAGGGTCCGGACGCGCTGCAGAAGGGGCGCGCCGTCCTCGAAGGCGTCGAGCTCATCACGCACGCGGTGAGCCTCGGCGACGCGCGCTCGCTCCTGTCGCACCCCGCGACGACGACGCACGCGAGCATGCCCGAGGACGAACGGCGCCGCGCGAACATCGGCGACGGGCTGCTTCGCCTCAGCGTGGGCCTGGAGTCGGCGAGCGACCTCGAGCGCGATCTGCTGGCAGCGCTGTAGTTTACGACTTAAGATGCCCGTTCCG
>Ga0207677_10001380_pt1 | contig 12957 bp, 14 predicted proteins | sample KBSMisM42_FD_184311 | JGI IMG/M metagenome (GOLD analysis project Ga0207677, IMG submission 184311) | Miscanthus rhizosphere microbial communities from Kellogg Biological Station, Michigan, USA - KBS Miscanthus M4-2 (SPAdes) (version 2) | ecosystem: Host-associated > Plants > Roots >...
CCGATCGGCGACTCGGCCGAGAGGCGCCCCTCGGCGAGGCTGGCCTCGGTCGAGCCGACCAGGGTCCAGGTGTTGGTCTCGCCTTTGGATTCGTCCAGCACCTCGGCGGTGCGGCCGAAGGAGAAGAAGTCGCTGTCGAGCTCGGAGACCTCGACCACGACCGCGTTTCGCAGCCGTTCCTGGAGCCGCTTGATCTTCGTCTCCATGTGGGCCTGGTCCTCTTTGGCGACGTGATACTCGGCGTTCTCCTTCAGGTCGCCCTCCTCGCGGGCGACCTTGATCCGGGCCGCCATCGCTTTCCGCGCCGGGCCTTCAAGCTCGGCTAGTTCGGCTTTCAGCTCTTCGATTCCGGCCTGGGTGATCGGCTCACCGGTCTGCTCCTGGGGGCTCATGCACGGCAGCGTGGCAGATCTCAGTCACCGTTGTTGCCCGCGGTGAAGGCGGTGGCGAAGGAGCGGACTTTGGCGCCCCCGGCCCCGGCCAGGGGTTCGAGGGCGAAGAGATCCTCGATCGAGCGCAGCAGCGAGTAGGGGTTGTAGGCGGTGCCGTCGGTCGAGCCCGGCGAGAGCAGCGGCGAGGAGAGGAGGGCGCCGACCTTCTTCGGGTCGGCGACGGGCGCCGCGGGGTCCGCCGGCGGCGCCGGATCGGCGGCGCCGAAGCTGACGATCAGGAGGCCGTCCTGCTTGTAGGCCGGGGAGGCGAGGATTTCCGGCACGACCTTTGCGAGGAAGGCGTCGGCCGCCGCCGCTCCCTCGGCCGTCCCTTCCGGGCAGGTGCCGCGGAAGCCGGCGTTGCAGAGGCTGGGGGAGATGTAGGAGAGGTTCGCGGTCGAGTCGACTTTCTTCAGGTCACCGGCGAGCTCGCCCAGGGGGACGTCGTTTTCGTCGCAGTCGCCGAGGTCGAGCAGCGAGTGGAAGAAGAGGAACGGGTTGAGCCGCGAGGAGTAGCCATCCGCGGTCGTCAGCTCGCCCGCTTCGGGTTCGGGGTGGACGCAGCTGTCGGGCTTGCCTTCGACGTCGGTCATCCCCTCGAAGTAGCCGTGCCAGCGGAGGCGGGCGCCGACGAGCTGGTCGGCCAGGCTCAGGGTTTCGACCTCATAGAGGCAGTCTTCGTAGCTCGGACAGCCCGCCTTCGTCGCTGCGGTCGGGGGTTGGCCGCTGACGGCGGCGATCCCGTTCGGGAGCGGCGCGGTGTCGAGCAGCGAGTAGTTCGTCAGCAGCAGGCTCTGCGGGCGCAGCTCGCCGGCGAGGTAGGGCATCTGCGGGCCGGCGCCGAAGGCGGCTTCGTAGCCGGGGCTGGCGAGGGAGATCCAGAAGACGTGCTGGATCGGGCCCGGTTCGGGCGCTTCGGGTTCGGCCGAGGGCACCGGCGCTTTCGGTTCCGGGGCAGGCGCTTCGGGGGCGGGCGCCGGCGCGGGAAGCGGCCCGGAGGAAGCCGCTTCCGCGCTCGGCGCCGGCGCCGGGGAGGAAGGGGTGGGGGCTGCGGCTTCCGGTACCGCCGGGGCCGGGGCGGTGGCGACCGCGGCGCTTTCTTCTTCCATCAGGGCGCGGACGGCTGCCGCGGCGACCGGCTCCATGCCGCCGGAGCCGCTGGCGCCGACCGCGACGACGCCGGTGGTGGCGACGAGCGAGGAGGCGACGAGCAGCGAGAAGCGTTTGCCGGTGAGGCTGGCGGCGGCCGCGGTCGCCTTCTGCAGCGGTCCGGAGAGCAGGCTCACGCCGCCACCTCCGTCGCCGGGGTCAGCGAGTGACCGCACTGGGGGCAGAAGCGGACGGCCGGGCCGTAGGGGGAGCCGCAGCTCGGGCAGAGGCCGGCGGCGTCGGAGCGCTCGAGCTCGAGCAGGCGCTCGACCGCGAGCAGCTCGGCGTCGACCCGCTGCAGCTCTGCCGCCTTGCGGGTGAGGACGTCGAGGCGGACGTGGTCGCGGATCGCCATCTCGTAGAAGGCGCCGCCGAGGTCGGCCTGCATCACCGTGAACTTCTCCAGCAGCCGGTCACGCTGAGCCTGCAGCTCCTTGTTCTCGGGAGCCGGCTCCGGCGCCGCTTTCGGCTTCTCCTGCGGCTTCGGCTTCGCCCGCTCGGCGAGGCGCCGCAACCGCTCGGGGGCTTGCGGCCGGATCACGGTTCCACCCCCGAGGGGGCCGGGGCGCTGCCGCCGCCTTCGCCGCCGACGACGATCACGTCGGGCAGGTTCTGCTGCGCCTTGATGTAGTTCTCGCCCGTCTGTTCAGGGTTTTCTTCGACCGCTTTCGTGTCTTCTTCTTCCTTCTGCTTGGAGGCCTTGAAGTTGGTGACTTCGTGGACGTCGCCGTTGGTGGTGTGGGCGACGACTTTGCCCTCGCCCTTCGCCTGGGCTTTGCCGCCTTTGGCTGCTTTTTTGGCTTTGGCGGCGCCGGCCGCGGTCGGAGCCGCCGCGGTGGCCGTGGCCGTCGGCCGTTCCCGCAGCGCCTGCAACAGCGCCTCGTTGCTTTCGTCGCCGCCGGAGCCGCTGCGGCCGACGACGACGCCGAGGCCGACCGCCAGGGGCAGCAGCGCGAAGAAGGCGACCGCCGCGGCGCGGCTGGTCGGGCTCGGTTTCGCCGGCGGGCGGGACAGCGGGCGGCGCGCCCGTTTGCTCATCGCCGCGAAGTAGCGGGAGGCGGGGTTGGCGCCGTTGCCGCGTCGGGCCGCGCAGTTGACGCAGTAGCGCTGCTGGGGGTCCATCGGCGCCCCGCACTCTTCGCAGGGCTCATACGCATGCGGCCGGCGGGTCGGCTCGATCTCGCTCATCCCTTCTCCTTCTCCTTCTTGTGCTCGCGCTGCTGCCGTTTCTTCTCCTGGCGCTTGTCGCGCGCCTTCAGGATCCGCGCCGATTCGGCCCGCTGGGCCTCGGCCTTCTCCTGCGTCGTCGAGCAGCCGCCGAGGGCGCCGGCGGCGAGGGCGCCGCCGAGGACCAGGACCGCCAGCCGGCTGTTGCGCCTAGCCGAAGGCACCGCTCACGTACTCCTGGGTCCGTTGCTCGCGGGGCGAGCCGAAGAGGGCGGTGGCGCTGTTGTACTCGACCAGGTCGCCGAGGTACATGAAGGCGACGTGGTCGGCGATCCGGTAGGCCTGCTGCAGGTTGTGGGTGACGATGACGACGGCGACGTCGTCGCGCAGCTTGACGATCAGGTCCTCGATCACCTGGGTCGATTTCGGGTCGAGCGCCGAGCAGGGCTCGTCGAGCAGCAGCACCTCCGGCTCGGCCGCCAGGGCGCGGGCGATGCAGAGCCGCTGCTGCTGGCCGCCGGAGAGCTTGAGAGCGGGATGGTCGAGGTTGTCCTTGACCTCCTCGAACAGGCCGGCGCGGTCCAGGGCGCTGTGGACCTTCGGCTCCAGGCTCTTCTTCCGCGCCCGCCGCGAGCCCTGCTCCCGGAGGACGTAGGCGATGTTGTCGAAGACGCTCATCGGGAACGGGTTCGGCTGCTGGAAGACCATCGTCACCCGCCGCCGCAGCAGGGTCGGCTCGATCTCGGTGATGTCGACGTCGTCGAGGAGGATGCGGCCGCTGAGCCGGGCGCTCGAGGTCAGCTCGGTGAGGCGGTTGAGCGAGCGCAGGAGCGTCGTCTTGCCGCAGCCGGAGGGTCCGATCAGGCCGAGGACCTCGCCCTGGCGGACCGGCAGCGAGACGCGTTTGACCGCTTCTTTGGCGCCGTAGTGGACCGAGACCTCGTCGATCTCCATCCGCCGGATCGAGAACTGGGGGGCGCCGATCGAACGCTTGGCGGAGGTGAAGCCGCTCTGCCGCGGCGCATTCGCGTTGCCCGCGGCAAGCGGCTCGCCGGCCTCCTTCGCCGCCTCCGGGTCCTCCAGCTTCAGCCGCCGGATCGGCGGCGGCGCCAGGGAGGCGTCTGATCTGAAGGGGTCCATAGGGCCCGCCTCCTCAGAGGCATTCGGCGTCAGTGGCTCCACGTTCCTACCTTTCGGGCGCGGCGGTGGACGATGTCGACGGCCGCGTTCAGGGCCAGGACCATCAGCAGCAGGACGAAAGCCGCCGCGTAGGCTTTCTGCGGCTGGTTGAGGTTCCCGGTCGGGGAGGCCTCGTAGACGAAGTTGGTGAGGGTGGTGCCGGCCCCGCGCAGGTAGTTGAGCGGGAAGCCGACGCCTTCGACCGGGGCGAAGTTCTGGGTCGCGCCGAGGAGGACGACGATGATCGCGGTGTCGCCGATGATCCGGCCTAGACCGAGCATGGCGCCGGTGGCGACCTGCGGTCGGCAGGTGGGGAGGAGGATACGGCGGGTCGTCGCCGCCTTCGTCTTGCCGACCGCGTAGGAGGCCTCGCGGACGTGGCGGGGGATCGAGTTCAGCCCCTCGCGGACGCTGGCGACGATCAGCGGTAGCGCCACCAGCGAGAGCATCGCCCCGGCGGCGAAGAAGGAGCGCCCGAAGACGACCCCCTGGGAGGTGCGGCTGAGGAAGCCGAGCGCGGTGCTGGAGAAGATGACGGTGCCGAAGAGGGCGAGGACGATCGAGGGGATGCCGGCGATCGCCTCGATGGTCATCTCGGTGACCCGGGCGAGCGGGGCGGGGCGGCCGTACTCGACCAGCCAGACCGCGACCGCGATCCCGGCCGGCAGCGCCAGCGAGATCCCCATCACGGCGACGATCAGGGTCCCGAACAGCGCGTCGGAGAAGCCGCCGGTTTCGGCCTCGCTGAAGCCGGCGGCGGCGGGGGTCCAGAGCATCTCAGGGCGCAGGAACTTGATCCCCTGGACCAGCAGGTAGACGACGATCGCGACCGCGATCGCGCAGAAGAGCAGTCCCAGGGCCCAGCAGATCGCGAGGCCGATGCGGTCGACCAGGGCCCAGGTGGCGGTTCCCTCGACCGCGCCCTTGTCTTTGTCCTTGCCTTTGTCCCTCAGCAGCAGCATCAGGCGGTCCCGTATTTGCGCATCGCCCGGCGGGCGAAATAGCCGGTGAGGGAGAAGGTGGCGGCCGAGAAGAGGAGGACGGCGGCGATCGCGAACAGGGTCGCGTTGGCCGGCGGCGAGCTCAGCTGGTCGATGTTCTTGACGATCGTCGGCGCCAGCGGCCGCGAGGGCTCATAGACGAAGATCAGCCCGTCGGCAGGATTGGGGGCGAAGCCGACCGAGCCGGAGATCATCGCCAGCATCACCGCCTCGCCGATCGCCCGGGCGACGGCGAGCACGGTGCCGGCGACGATCGCCGGGCGGGCGCTGCGGACGCCGATCTTCCAGGTCGTGCGCCAGCGGTTGACGCCGAGGGCGAGCGAGCCCTCGAGCCAACCCGGTTTCACCGCCCGCAGGCCGTCGCTGAAGATCGAGACCATCAGCGGCGCGATCATCACCGTCAGCACCAGCACCGCGGCCATCAGGCTGTAGCCGGTGAGCGAGATGACGCCGGCCACAGAGGCCTTCTGCGGCTCGGTGACCAGGTGGTTGCCGATAAAGGGGACGAGGACGACGACCCCGATCAGGCCGTAGATCACCGAGGGGACGCTGGCGAGGAAGCGGATCACCGGCTGCAGGACGTTGCTCATCCACTCCGGCGCGAACTCGACGATGAAGACGGCGACGAAGAGGGCGGAGAAGAGACTGATGAGGACGGCGCCGCCGGTGATCAGCAGGGTGCTCCAGATCAGCGGCCAGGCGTGGAAGGTGTAGACGTATTCGAGCCCGTTCTGGCCGGAGAGGAAGATCGCGTTGAGCTGGTCGTCGACGTTGCCGCCGGGCCCGAACCAGGCGAGGCCGTTATGCGAGAAGGACGGCCAGGCGCGGACGAAGACCGTGACGATCAGCGCCAGCAGCAGGCCGACGACCCCGCAGACCAGCGCGCCGAGCATCCGCTCGACGCGCTGGTCCGACCACTTCGGGCCGTACTCCTGGGGGAACTGCTCCTCCAAGGCCTACTTCTTGTTGAAGGCGGGGACGCCGCCGGCTTTGGAGATGACGGTGCCGGCGAGTTTGCTGCGCCGAGCCCAGTCGATGAACTTGAGCAGCGCTTTCGGGCTCGTGCTTCCGTCGCCGGGGAGGACGAGGAAGATGTAGCGCGAGAGCGGGTACTTGAGCGGCTCGACGCTGATCTTCTTGGCCGCGCAGGGAACCCCGTTGACCTTGAGGGTCTTGAGGCCCTTTTTCTGCCAGGCAAGACCGGCGTAGCCGATTGCGTTCGGGTCCTGCTTGACCGCGTTGACGACGAGACCGTCGGCGGTCAGGGCGTTGACGTTGGACGCGGGCGGCTCGTTGTTCAGCACCGCCTGGAGGAAGAAGTTGTAGGTCCCTCCGTTGGTGTCGCGGCCGACCGGGTCGATCGTCGTGCCCAGACTGGACCCGACCTGGCTCCAGTTGGTGATCAGACCGCGGTAGATGTCGTGGGTCTGCTGGATCGTGATGTTGCTGAGCGGGTTCTTCGGGTTGACGTCCAGGCAGAGGCCGTCGAGGAAGAACTTGATGTAGGTCGTCCCGGCATCTGAGGGGAGCGGGGTACGGGCCTGGCCCGCGAACTGGCTGGTTCCGTTCTGGACGTCTTTGACGCCGGCGTTGCCGCCGTTCGGCGTGTAGACGAAGTGGACCTTCTTGTTGACCTGCTTCGAGTAGGTCGCGAAGAGGGCCTGCAGCACAGGCTGCGCGGCCACGGAGCCCGACCCGATCAGGGTCACGGCACCGGCCGACGCCGGCGCGGCGAGCCCCAGAAGGGAGATCGCCGCTATGGCGAGGGTCTTGGTTCTCATACGGGGTGAGTCCTTTCTGCCGGGATAAAACGAGTTTGTTGACCAACTTCGTCGCAAAACCCTAGCAGCTTCTGTACCTTTCTGAGTTACTTAGTAAAGAAAGGCCGTCCGAGGGCACGAAACAGCCGTGCGGAGGCCGCAGACATGGAGGACCAATTGCTGAAGAGAAGACTGTCCACCCCCCGAGCCGCGACGGTCGTCGTGCTTGCGGCGGCCGTTGCCGTCTCGGTCACGGTGGTGCCCTCGGTCGCCCAGTCGTTCCTGACGAGTCAGAAGGCGTCGAAGGTCTACGTGAGCAACAAGAAGGCCTCGCAGCTCTACCTGAAGAAAAAGGCGGCGTCGAACCTGTACGTGGCCAAGGCGACGGCATCGAGGCCGCCGGTCGTCGGGCTCGCCGCCGGCACCGCCCAGTACGGGCCCGTCTCGGCGACCACCGCCGGCTTCATCCCGACCGCGTTCACCTCGTTCGCGACCAAGGCCGAAGTCAGCTCCGCGGTGATCACCTTCTCGGGTCAGGCGATCTGCACGGCGCCGAAACCAGGGCCCGACCAGGCCTGCCCGATCCAGATTCTCGTCGACGGCCAGGCGACCGGGAAAGTCAACTTCGCGCCGGCGACGGCCGATTCTCCGACGCCGGTGCCGGTGGTTCAGACGGTCGTCCAGACGGGCGTCCTGCTGAAAGGCGGCCACACGATCGCCGTCCAGTACGCGGGGGCGAAAAACGTCACCTTCACGCTGAAAGGCTGGAACCTCGCGGTCGAGGCGACGCCGCAGCCTGATGAACCGCTCCAGGTCGAGGAGACCAGCGGCGGCAGCTCCAAAGGCGGTAGCGCCAAATAGGCGCAGCTGACGGAAAGAGCCCGGATCGCCTTCAGTGCGATCCGGGCTCAGGTTTCACAGCCGGGACAGTCAGCGCTTTCGTCGCTCATGACTCAGCGTTGGGGGCGGGGGAGGGAGTCCCCGAGCACCAGCCGCGCCCGGTAGAAGAGCGCCTCGTCGGCCCCGTTCAAAGCCGACTCCCGATTGTCGGTCTGCGTGGTCCGGTTCTGCCCCGTCCCGGCCGGGTACTCGTCCCGGACCAGACCGGCCAACCGCCCCCGCGAGCGGAACGTCGTGGTGGCAACCCGTTTGGTCACTTTGTCTCCTTTCTTGCTTTGTAGACCAACTAAGTCAAGAATAGCAAAAGACACCGAGCCGGGGGGAGAAATACGCAAGCCGGCGACTTAGGGTCGGGTGAGCAAGGATCTGCTCTACAAAGTCGCCTACGACGAGGCGGTGCGCGCCCGCTCAGAGCAGTAGGCTCTCATCGAGAGCTTCCGGACCCGAGCAGGTCTGCTTTTCTCGGCCGCCGCCATCGCGACCTCTTTCCTAGGCGCTCAAGCGTTGCGAGGCGGCCGACTAAATCTCTCATCGTGGTTGGCCCTTCTCTGCTTCGTCGCTGTTGCCTCGGTTTCGCTTGCCGTCCTCTGGCCACGAAAGTGGGAGGGAGGAGCCGACCCGCGTGAGGTCATCCAGACCTACATAGAGGCACCGGAGGTCGCTCCGATAGAAGAGCTGCAGAGAGATCTGTCTATCTACATCTACGACAGCTGCAAAGAAAACCGAGAAGGTCTGAGACAACTCACAGTCCTCCTTCAGGCGGGTAGTGCCTTGCTGACCCTCGAGGTTGCCTTTTGGATGATCTCCATCGCGGCGGCCTACTAGGATTCCTCACATGGCAGAGCCGAGAAAGCGAACCTCCGGGGTGCAGCCGAAAAGAGGTCCGAGCCCGATCGTCGTGGAACCTGGAATGACTCTCGGCGAGGCCTTCAGGCTTTTGCTTCCGCGCCGCTGGAGAGAGCGCTTGGCTTCTCGCGATCGCTCTGCGTAGCCTGGGAACCGCGGCAAAACGTGGCGAGTTGGGGCGGGGCGTCACCCGGCAAGAAGACGCCCCACCCCGTCGCCCCTTCAGACGGCTGCAGATACCTCTGCGTCGCCGCCGTCCTCGGACCCGAGGGGAGTCGAGGCCCCGCGGGAGTCGGACGGCGAACCACCGTTGAAGCTTTTGGCCTGGATCGGACGCAGGTAGGCGATCTGGCCCTCCCGCAGCTCGAGCCGCTGCAGCTCGGCACGGGTCAGCTGCGCCCAGACCTCGGTCCCGTCGGAGAGGACGAGCTCGACCCGGACCTCGAAACCGAGGGTGACGATCCGCTGTACCAGGCCCTCCTGGGTGCGGTCGTCGGGGTCGAGGACGACCTCCATGTCGTGCGGGCGCACGAAGTGGTCGCCGAGCCGGTTGACCTCGCCGACGAAGCTCATCACGAACTCGTTGGCCGGGTGCTCGTAGAGGTCGTCGGCGGTGCCCGACTGCTCGACGCGGCCTTCGTTCATCACCACCAGCTGGCCGGCGACGTCCATCGCCTCTTCCTGGTCGTGGGTGACGAAGATCGTGGTCACGTGCATCTCGTCGTGGAGATGGCGGAGCCAGGTCCGCAGGTCTTTGCGCACCTTGGCGTCGAGGGCGCCGAACGGCTCGTCCAGGAGGAGCACTTTCGGCTCGACCGCGAGCGCCCGGGCCAGCGCCATCCGCTGCCGCTGCCCGCCCGAGAGCTGGGAGGGGAAGCGGCCGGCGAGACCGTCGAGCTGGACCAGCTGCAGGAGCTCGTGGACGCGCTTGGAGGTCTCGGGCTTCTTCCACTTGCGGATCTTCAGCCCGAAAGCGACGTTGTCGTACACCGTCATGTGCTTGAAGGCGGCGTAGTGCTGGAAGACGAAGCCGACGCCGCGCTTCTGCGCCGGTTTGCCGGTCGCGTTCTCGCCGTTGATCGTCACCTGGCCGGAGTCCAGGTCCTCGAGCCCGGCGATCGCCCGCAGCAGCGTCGACTTGCCGGAACCGCTGGGGCCCAGCAGGGCGGTAAGGGACCCGTCAGGGACCTCGATGGATACGTCGTCGAGCGCCTGAAAGTCACCGAAGCGCTTGTTTGCTCCCTCGACTGAGATTCCCATCAGGCGTCCTCCTTTCGTTTGAGCAGGTTCATTGCGAACAGGGTGATCAGCGCCAGCAGCGCCAGCACCAGGGAGGCGCCGTAAGCGCCGGTGGAGTTGAAGTTGGCGTATTGCTTCTCGACGAAGAGCGGCAGGGTCTGGGTCTCGCCGTTGATCGAGCCGGAGACGATCGTCACGGCGCCGAACTCGCCGAGCACGCGGGCGGTGGTGAGGACGACGCCGTAGGCGACTCCCCACCTGATCGAAGGCAGGGTGATCTTCCGGAAGGTCTGCCAGGCGTTGGCGCCGAGGGTCTGGCCGGCCTGCTCCTGGTCGGTGCCGATCTCCTGCAGCACCGGCACCGTCTCACGGACCACGAAGGGAAGCGAGACGAAGATGCTGGCGAGAACCATCCCCGGCACCGAGAAGAGGATTTTGATCCCTTCTTCGCCGAGGAAGGCGAACCAGCCCCCGGTCCCGTAGAGGAGGTAGAGCGAGAGGCCGATGACCACCGGAGAGACCGCGAAGGGGAGGTTGATGACCGCGTCGATCACCGGGTTGAGCTTCGACTTGTGGCGGACCAGCAGGAGCGCGCAGCCGATTCCGAAGACCGTGTTCAGCGGTACCGCGATCACCACCATCAGCAGGCTCAGCTTCAGCGCGTGGAGGCCGTCGGGCGAGGTGACCGCGTCCAGCGGCGGCCCGATCCCTTCTTCGAAGGTCTTGTAGAAGATCATCACCAGCGGGATCAGCAGCAGCATCGTCAGGTAGCCGAGCCCGAGGAACCGCAGGCCCCAGCGGCTGGCGGGATTGGCGCTCACTTGGGACCTCCTGCGGCATCGGGGGCGACGGTGGGTAGGAAGTCGGTGCCACCGCGGTCGTGTCGGATCGCCCAGCGCTGGATCAGCGAGACGGACGCGAGCAGCAACAGCGAGGCGGCGAGCAGAACCACCGAGACGGCAGCGGCGCCGACCTCGTTGCCCGACTCGACCTGGTTGCGGATGAAGACCGAGGAGACGGTCGTGTCCGGGTTGCCGCCGGCGAAGAGGAGGACCGAGCCGAACTCGCCGAGGGCGCGGGCGAAGGCCAGCGCAACTCCCGCGGCGAGGCCGGGGAGGAGGTTGGGGAAGATGATGCGGCGGAAGATCGTGAAGTTGCCGGCCCCGAGCGAGGCCGCCGCGGCCTCCATCTCGCGGTCCATCTCCAGCAGCAGCGGCTGCACGGCGCGGACGACGAAGGGCAGGGTGACGAAGCAGAGGGCGACGACGATGGCGGTCCGGGTGAACGCCAGGTCGATCCCAAGCGGGCTGTCAGCGCCGTAGAGCGTCAGCAAGATGAGGCTGGCGACGATCGTCGGCAGCGCGAACGGCAGGTCGATTACAGCGTTGATGATGCTCTTGCCCGGGAACTTGTCGCGGACGAGGAGCCAGGCGAGGATCGTGCCGAAGAAGCCGTTGACGACGACGACGATCAGCGAGCAGATCACCGTCAGCTCGAGCGACTTCTTCGCCAGCGGCGAGGTGACCTGTTCCCAGAAGTGGCCGAGGCCGAGGGAGAAGGCTTCGCTGGCGACGGCGGCCAGCGGCAGCAGCACCATCAGGCTCAGATAGAGCATGACCATGCCGCCGCCGAAGCCGACGCCCAGACCGGGCAGGCGGATGCCTGCCCGGTGCTGGCTAGGAGCGGGGAGGTTTGCCGGGTGTGCCTCCATCAGCCGCTCGTCGAGACTCCGAGTTCCTTCTCGATCTCGGCGACCGAGCCGGTTTCGTCGTCGAAGAACTCGTCGTTGACTTTGCCCCAGCCGCCGAAGTCGGCGATGTGGAACAGGTCTTTCGGAGTCGGGAACTGCTTCTCGTCGACGAGTGCTGGGTTGACCGGCCGGTAGCCGTTTTCAGCCCAGATTTCCTGACCCTCATCCGACCAGATGAAGTCGAGAAAGTCCTGCGCGGCAGGCTCCGGGGCGTCTTTGGTGACGGCGATCGGGGTCTCGATCAGGAGCGTTGCCGGGGGCACGACGTATTCGACGTCTTCGCCCTCTTCTTCGGCCTTGATCGCCTCGTTCTCGTAGCTCAGGAGGACGTCTCCCTGGCCCTGGGTGAAGGCCGAGAGCGCGTCACGACCGCTGCCCGGCTGGGCGACGGTCTTCTCGAGCACGGTGCGGACCTCGTCCAGCGCCTGGTCGGGCGATTTGCCGGCCTCGATCGCGTTGCCGTAGACGGCCATGATGTTCCAGCGGGCCGAACCGGAGCTGAACGGGTTCGGGGTGATGATCTCGACGTCCTTGCTCTGCAGGTCGTCGAAGGTCTCGAGGCCCTCGGGGTTGCCCTTGCGGACGACGAAGACCACGACCGAGTTCTGGGCGATGCCCTTGTACTTGTTCTGGTCCCAGTCTTTGGCGACGATTTCGCCTTCTTCGACGAGCCGTTCCATGTCGCCGGCCTGGGAGAAGTGGACTACCGCTGCGGGCTGGCCCGCAGCGACGGCGCGGCTCTGGTCGCCGGAGGCGCCGAAGGAGTTGCTGAAGCTGACGCCCGCGCCTTTCGAGCTCTCCTCGAAGGCAGGCTCGAGGTCTTCGGTGTAGACGGCTTCCGGGGTGGAGTAACCGACCACGTCGAGCTTGCCGCCTCCTGAGGAGCCGGAGTCCGAACCGGTGGTGTCGTCACCACCGCCACATCCAGCGGCGAAGACTGCGAGGAGCAGGACGAGAAGCGCGGCCGGGAGGCCGATCTTCACGCCGCGCCGCCGGGTAGTGCGAGCGTTCCGCATCTAAAAGTTTCCTTCCTATGTCGACTAACTTACGTTCTTGAGCAACTTACTGCTCAATAGGGCGGGCACCCTAGCACAAAGTCGACCGAGAAAGTCCGGAATCCTGATCCGGATTCCTGGATTTGGAGTCAAGAAACTCCGCGCATAGGATGCGCGTCATGAGCATTGAGGCTGTTCGCACGCCGGAAGAACGACTGGAGGGGCTGCCGGACTATCCCTTCGAGTCCCATTACCGCGAGGTCGACGGGCTGCGCTTGGCGCACCTCGACGAGGGCGAAGGGGAGCCGGTCGTCTTCTTCCACGGCGAGCCGACCTGGTCGTTCCTCTGGCGCAAGGTGATCCCACCGGTCCGGGACGCGGGCTACCGCTGCATCGCCCCCGACTACGCCGGCTTCGGTCGCTCCGACAAGCCCACGGACGTCGGCTGGTACACGTACGACCGCCATGTCGAACTGATGGCGGCGCTGCTCGAGGAACTGGACCTGCGCAACGCGACCGCGGTCGTCCACGACTGGGGCG
>Ga0207677_10001389_pt1 | contig 12916 bp, 10 predicted proteins | sample KBSMisM42_FD_184311 | JGI IMG/M metagenome (GOLD analysis project Ga0207677, IMG submission 184311) | Miscanthus rhizosphere microbial communities from Kellogg Biological Station, Michigan, USA - KBS Miscanthus M4-2 (SPAdes) (version 2) | ecosystem: Host-associated > Plants > Roots >...
CCACCCTGAAGGCAGTCCGGCCCAGGGGGTTCTGACACCCACTTGTGGGGATCTAGCGACGCCCGCAGAATTAGCCATACTCGCCCGAGCAGGCCGCGGCAAAGGCTTGTAGTTGTGCTGGATGAGCTGGTGCAGACGACGGACGGCAAGTGGATCACCCGCCCGCCGACGCGCTGCCCAAATGGGCACCCCCTCGGCCCGAATCAAGTTCTGGTCGGGAGCCACACCATCGACCCCAACCGCAACTACTGGCACAACCAACAAAAACACCCCGGCCGATGGCCGGGGCGATCTGTAACCGATGACGCCGACTCAGGTGTAACCCATGACGCGACTCATCACATGGAGCCACCTGGGGGAATCGAACCCCCGACCTATTCATTACGAGTGAATCGCTCTACCGACTGAGCTAAGGTGGCGCACCCGGGCCGACGAGCGCTTGCGCGAGGAGGCAAGTGCTCTGCCGGGCGGGACGAGTCTACGACAGGCCCCACCGCCAGCCCAAGTCAGTTCCGGAGCGCCCGCCCGACCGTGGCGACCATCGCATCCACCGCGAACTTCGGCTTCACGTTCACCGCCAGCGCCTCGCGGCACTCCAGCACCGCCTCGATGCAGCGCAGCAGCTTTTCCGGCGACGCGTGCGCGGCCATCGCCGCCACCCGATCCGTCATATCCGGGTGGTTGGCCTGGATCTCCCCTGCCCCGGATGACACCAGCAGCGCGTCGCGGAAATATGTCGCCAGATCGATCAATGCCCGATCCAGCGCGTCACGCGACGCCCGCGTCTGGCGCGACTTCTGCCGTCGCTCAAGGTCTTTGATCGCACCCGTCGCGCCGCGCAGCGCTCCTGCCGTGCCCTTGCCGGTGCCACCCGCACCCAACGCCGTACGCAACTCCTCGGTCTCCGCCTCGTTGCGGTCTTCTGTCAACGCCCGCGCCTCGGCCTCGGCCATCGCCACCAATTCCTCGGCCGCGGCGTACGCCCGCGATGGCGTCGCCGCGTCGCGCGCCAGGCCGAGTGCGCGCTGCCGTCGCTCCCGCGCCCGCTCGTCGGTCGCCAGCCGCCGCGCCCGGCCGACGTGACCGCCGCTGACCGAGGCGGCCCACCGAGCGTCCTCCTCCGGCAACGCATCTGTCTCGATCAGCACCTGGGCGATCGCATCCACCTGCGGCGTGACCAGCGCCACATGCCGACACCGCGAGCGCAGTGTGATCGCGATGTCCTCCGGGTCCACTGACGGCGCGCAGAGCAGGAACACCGTCGATGGCGGCGGCTCCTCGACCACCTTGAGCAGCGCATTCGCCGCTCCTTCGGTCAGCCGGTCGGCGTCCTCGATCACCACGATCTGCCACCGCCCGGTCCCCGGCCGTCGCGATGCGATCTGCACGATGTTGCGCATCTCGTCCACGCCGATCGACAACCCCTCCGGGACGATCCGGCGCACATCGGCGTGAGTGCCCGCCATCGTCGTCGTGCAGGCCCGGCATTCACCGCAGCCGGGGACGCCGTCGGAGGTGCACTGCAGCGCCGCAGCGAAGCACAGCGCCGCGATCGAGCGGCCCGATCCCGGCGGCCCGGTGATGAGCCACGCGTGTGTCATAGTCCCTGTCGCAGCGCGGGTGTGAGCCGAATCACCGCGTGCGGCCTGCGCCGCTGCAACCAATTCCGCTTCCACGGCGTCTTGACCCACTAGACGCGAGAACACAGTTGCCATCGAGATAACAGTAATGCTGCGAACCGACACGTCCGTCCCACAGCGCCCTTTTCCGTCCGCCCGGCCCGATACGGTTGACCCGTGACCACCGAGGCCATTCCTATCGGGCGAATCAGCGCATTCGTCCGCTGGGTGGCGCGCACGCCGTGGCCGGTGTTCACGCTGGGCATGCTGCAGGCCGACATCATCGGCGCGCTGCTCGTGCTCGGTTTTCTCCGGTTCGGGCTACCACCCGAGGACCGCATCCAGCTCCAGGACCTGCCCACCTTCAACTTGGCGATCTTCCTCGGCTATCTGTTCCTGTCGTTCACCATCGGCTCTTACCTGACCCTGCGCATGCTCATCCCGGTGATGCGCTGGCAAAGACGCGACACGCTGCTGGGCGAGACCGACCCGACCGCCACCGAAATGGCCCGCACCCGCGCTCTGAAGATGCCGTTCTACCGCTCGGTGATCAACGTCACGAACTGGCTGCTGGGCTCCATCGTCTTCATCGTCGCCAGCTGGCCTGTCGCCAGCAAGTCCGCGCCGGTCGTTGCGGTCGCCACCGCGCTCGGTGCGACCGCAACGGCGATCATCGGCTATCTGCAGTCCGAACGGGTGCTGCGGCCGGTGGCGGTCGCCGCCTTGCGCGGCGGGGTGCCGGAGAACTTCAAGGCGCCGGGCGTGATTCAGCGGCAGGTGCTGACCTGGGTACTGTCCACCGCCGTGCCGATCCTGGCGATCGTGCTGGCGGTGGTGGCCAGCAAGGTCGAGATTCTCACCGCGCCCGCCGACCGTCTCACCACACCGATCCTGCTGCTGGCCGTCACCGCACTGGTGATCGGCCTGTTCGGCACCGTGCTGGTCGCGATGTCGATCGCTGACCCTCTGCGCCAATTGCGTTGGGCCCTTGGCGAAGTGCAGCGGGGTAACTACAACGCGCACATGCAAATCTACGACGCCAGCGAATTGGGTTTGCTGCAGGCCGGATTCAACGACATGGTGCGCGAACTCGCCGAGCGGCAACGGCTGCGTGACTTGTTCGGCCGCTACGTCGGTGAGGACGTGGCCCGCCGCGCCTTGGAGCGCGGCACCGAACTCGGCGGCCAGGAGCGCGACGTCGCAGTGCTTTTCGTCGATCTGGTGGGGTCGACACAACTCGCGGAGACCATCCCCGCCGCCGACGTCGTCAGCCTGCTCAACGAGTTCTTCCGCGTTGTCGTCGACACCGTCAACCGTCACGGCGGGTTCGTCAACAAGTTCCAGGGTGACGCGGCGTTGTGCATCTTCGGCGCGCCGATCGAGCACCCCGACGCCTGCGGTGCCGCGCTGGCCGCGTCTCGTGAGCTGCACGACGACCTGATCAGCGTCCTCGGCGAGACGGAATTCGGGATCGGCGTCTCCGCCGGCCGGGCCATCGCAGGGCACATCGGCGCGCAAGCCCGATTCGAGTACACCGTCATCGGTGACCCGGTCAACGAAGCCGCCCGCCTTACCGAGCTGGCGAAACTGGAACCCGGTCACGTGCTGGCATCGGCCATCGCGGTCAGCGGCGCGCTCGACGCGGAGGCGCTGTGCTGGGACGTCGGCGAGATCGTGGAACTGCGCGGCCGCACCGCGCCCACCCAGCTGGCCCGACCGTTGAACCTGGTGTCGCCCTCCGACGTCAGTGAGGCCGACGAGATCGACGACGTCCCGAGCGACGTGCGCTAGCTCTTCTTCGCGGCCTTCTTGGCAGGCGCCTTCTTCTTGGCGGCCGCCTTCGTCGTCCGCTTCGCGGGACCGCGGGCCCGACGATCGGCCAGCAACTCGGCGGCGCGCTCGTCGGTGATCGACAACACGTCGTCGCCCTTGCGCAGGCTGGCGTTGGTCTCACCGTCCGTGACGTACGGCCCGAACCGGCCGTCCTTGATCACCATCGGCTTGCCGGACGCCGGATCGTTGCCGAGCTCACGAAGCGGCGGCGTCGACGCGCGTTGCCCGGCACGGCGTTTCGGCTCCGAGTAGATCTTCAGCGCCTCGTCCAGCGTGATGTCGAACATCTGCTCCTCGGTCGCCAACGAGCGAGAGTCGCTGCCACGCTTGAGATATGGGCCGTAGCGGCCGTTCTGGGCGGTGATCTCTTCGCCCGTGTTGAGATCGACGCCGACAACCCGCGGCAGCGATAGCAGTCGCAGCGAATCGTCCAGGGTGACGGTGTCCAGGGTCATCGACCGCAGCAGCGAGCCGGTGCGCGGCTTGGGACCCGTCGGCTTCTTACCCTTCTTGGCACCACTGCCCGCCCCGTCGTCGTCATCGGACTCCGGCTCGGGCAACACTTCTGTGACGTACGGGCCGTAGCGGCCGTCCTTGGCGACGATCTCGTGGCCGGTCTCCGGGTCGACACCCAGCGACCGCCCCTCTTGCGGTGTGGAGAACAGCTTTTCGGCCAGATCCAGCGTTAACTCGTCAGGGGTGAGCGAGTCGTTGAGGTTGGCCCGCTGCGGCTTGGGCTCGCCGTCATCGCCGACGATCATGCGCTCCAGGTATGGACCGTTCTTACCCACCCGTACGTAGATTGGGCGGCCCTCTTCGTCGTCAAAGAGCTTGATGGAGTTGACTTCTCGAGCATCGATGCCCTCGAGGTTCACACCGACAAGCTTCTTCAACCCACCCGATCGGGCGATCGAGTCCGGCACGCCGTGCTCGCCGCCGAAGTAGAAGTTGTTGAGCCAGTTGGTGCGTCGCTCGTTGCCAGCCGCGATCTCGTCGAGCTCGTCCTCCATGGCCGCAGTGAAGCCATAGTCGACGAGCCGACCGAAGTGCTGCTCCAGCAAGCCCGTAACCGCGAAGGCCACCCAGGACGGCACGAGCGCGCTGCCCTTCTTGTGGACATAGCCGCGGTCCTGAATCGTCTTGATGATCGACGAGTAGGTCGACGGCCTGCCGATGCCGAGATCTTCCAGCGCCTTGATCAGCGACGCCTCGGTGTAGCGAGCAGGAGGCGTGGTGGTGTGCCCGTCGGCGGTCAGCTCCTTGGCGTCGACGCGCTGGCCCTGTTGGAGTTGCGGTAGCCGGCTCTCGGCGTCGTCGGCCTCACCGCCAGCCAGGTCGTCGATGCTCTCGACGTACGCCTTCAGGAAGCCCGGGAACGTGATGGTGCGCCCGCTAGCGCTGAACACCACCTGCTGGCCTGTGCGTGCGGCGCCGGAGATGCGAAGCGACAGCGTGGTGCCGCGCGCGTCGGCCATCTGCGAGGCCACCGTGCGCTGCCAGATCAGTTCGTAGAGCCGGAACTCGTCGGTGTCCAGGGCACTGTGCAGCTGACCCGGCGTCTGGAACACATCTCCGGCTGGGCGGATGGCCTCGTGCGCCTCTTGGGCGTTCTTGACCTTGCGGGTGTACTGCCGTGGCGATGGGTGCAGGTATTCCTCGCCGTAAAGCTGGCGGGCCTGGTTGCGGGCCGCGTTGATGGCCGACTCCGACAGCGTGGTCGAGTCGGTGCGCATATAAGTGATGTAGCCGTTCTCGTAGAGCCGCTGCGCGATGCTCATTGTGCGCTCCGAGGAGAACCGCAGCTTGCGTCCCGCCTCCTGCTGCAGGGTCGAGGTCATGAACGGCGCGTATGGCCTGCGGGTGTACGGCTTCTGCTCGACCGACGACACCGCGAGCTGCGCGCCGCGCAATCCGGTGGCCAGCGCGCCCGCGCTGACCTCGTCGAGCACCAGCACTTCGTCGGGCTTCTTCAGCGCGCCAAGGGAGTCGAAATCACGCCCGGTGGCCACCCGGCGCCCGTCGACCGAGTTGAGCTTCGCCGAGAACGTGGGCGGGGAGGCCTGCGGGTCGGAGACGCTGGCGTCGAGTTCGGCGGTGACGTCCCAGTAGCCGGCGCTGCGGAACGCCATCCGTTCGCGCTCGCGCGACACGATGATGCGGGTCGCCACCGACTGCACACGGCCGGCGGACAGCTTCGGCGCGACCTTCTTCCAAAGCACGGGGCTGACCTCGTAGCCGTACAGCCGGTCCAGGATGCGCCGGGTCTCCTGCGCGTCGACCAGGTCGTTGTCCAGGTCGCGCGGGTCCTCGGCCGCCGCCCGGATGGCGGGCTCGGTGATCTCGTGGAACACCATCCGCTTGACCGGGATGCGCGGCTTGAGGGTCTCGAGCAGATGCCAGGCGATCGCCTCGCCCTCGCGGTCACCGTCCGTGGCCAGGTAGAGCTCGTCAACGTCCTTGAGCAGGTCCTTCAGTTCGGCGACGGTGCTCTTCTTATCCGGACTGATGATGTAGAGCGGCTCGAAGTCGGCGTCGACGTTCACACCGAGACGCGCCCACGGCTCGGACTTGTACTTGGCGGGCACGTCAGCGGCAGCGCGGGGCAGGTCGCGGATGTGCCCTCGGGAGGATTCGACGATGTAGTTGGCGCCCAGGTAGCTAGCTATCTTGCGTGCCTTAGTAGGCGACTCGACTATGACGAGCCGCCGCACACTCCCATTGCGGCCGCTGCTGCGGTCCCCTTCTGCCACCTCTGTCTACGCTCCACTTCTCCTGTTGCCACCGGATGCCGGACGTACGCCGCGGCGATCCGGCCCCCCTGGCAACTGACAATTTCGCACTCCGCGGCAGCCGACGCAAACTGACCCCCCTGTCACGGCCTGTCAGGTGCGTGGCCATAGTTCAAACGCCTCCACGCTGCCAGGTGGTTCCCCTACATTCTCTACCAGGCGCGATAGCCGTCGTCGCCCACTGATCCGGAGTGCCGGATGCGACCCCCTGGTGCCGATCAACGTCGGGGCAATCCCCACCCGCATCATCGCCGACGCAAGCGCCGCGTGCGTGTCGGGAGCGTGCGGATCCAGGCCGAGCAAGTAGCGGTCGGCTTCGGGGGTGCCTGACGCCAGCGTCCAGGCCCTCAATTCGCGGGGACCGGGCAGCCACTGCGGGGGGATGGTCTTGACCGCCCCAAGGGTCCACTCGCGGGCAATTGCCAGCAGCCGCGGGTCCGCGGTGGTGCGCACCAGCGGGGTGTTCTCGTCGGTGCGGGCGATCTCCGCCTGCAGACCGGCCTCGGTCATCATTTCCGCGAGGCCCTCGGCGCGCCACAGCCGATCGACGACGACGGACAGCCTCGCACCATCCCCGACGAGCACCACCTGGCCCGGTGCGGCGAGGATCCCGGTCAGGTCGGCGATTGCGGGCGGCACCGACTCTGCCGAGAAGAACGACAGCTGGCTCACGTAACCGACAGTAGGCCAGCGGTGCCTCGCGGATGCGTCGCCGGGCCGCGGGCCGCCCTAAAACGAAAACACCCCGCGCCGTCCAGTGGTGGATGACGCGGGGAGTTATTCAGATTCGATTGCTCAGACGGCCCGAACACCCGTGGCCTGCGGCCCCTTGGGGCTTTGGCCGACCTCGAACTCGACCTTCTGGTTCTCCTCCAGGGTGCGGAAGCCGCTGCCCTGAATCTCCGTGTAGTGGACAAACACGTCCGCGGAGCCGTCCTCGGGGGCGATGAACCCAAAGCCCTTCTCCGCGTTGAACCACTTCACAGTTCCCTGTGGCATTTCCTGTTGTTTCCTTCTCTTGTTACCGGGTGCGGTCCACCTGTTTCGGTACACCGGGCCCGTTCCGACCGCCATACCTTCGCGGAGTAATCGGAACTCGACCCGACCTACAACCCTCGCAGGAACCGCGATCGCAACGTCGATCCTGCGAGTGCTAATACACGAACACAGAAGCTGCGACCGCGCTAAGTCAATCATGTTCGCGCCTACTGCGACAGTCTCGGCAGGATCAAGTGGGGAACAATTCACTTACGGCGGGGTTTCAGGAGGCAGGAAGTGTCAAATCCGGGGTCGGATTTCGGCCGCGCACTGCTCGCCTGTGCGATCGACGGCACCGATCCCGACGAGCAGCCGCTGCGCCACGTCGCAGACCTGCCACCGCGGCACGGCAGGCCACAGGCCTGGCCGCAGTGGGCCGACCCAGATGTAGTGCGGGCGTTTGTTGATCACGGTATCGCGGCCCCCTGGTCGCATCAACTCGCGGCCGCCAATCTCGCGCGCGACGGCCGTCACGTCGTGCTCAGCACTGGTACCGCGTCGGGCAAGTCGTTGGCCTACCAATTGCCGATATTGACGACCCTGAAAGCGAATCCGCGGGCGCGCGCCCTGTATCTGTCGCCGACCAAGGCGCTCGGCCACGACCAACTGCGGTCTGCGATCGCGCTTACCGAGGCCATACCGGCGCTGGCTGCCGTCGCACCGAGTTCGTACGACGGCGACAGTCCCGGCGAGGTGCGGCGCTTCGCGCGTGAGCGTTCGCGATGGATCTTCTCCAATCCCGACATGATTCACCTGTCGCTGCTGCGCAATCACGCCCGCTGGGCGGTGTTCCTGCGCAATCTGCAATTCATCGTCGTCGACGAATGCCATTACTACCGAGGGATTTTCGGCTCGAACGTGGCAATGGTGCTGCGACGCTTGCTCCGGCTGTGCACCCGCTACTCTTCTTCGCCGACGGTGATCTTCGCCAGCGCAACCACCGCGCAGCCGGCGGCCACCGCGTCAGAGCTCATCGGACAGACCGTCGCAGAGGTCACCGACGACGGCTCCCCGCACGGTGCACGCACGGTCGCGTTGTGGGAGCCCGCACTGCGCGACGACATCGTCGGCGAAAACGGTGCTCCGGTACGACGTTCGGCGGGCGCCGAGGCCGCGCGTGTGATGGCCGACCTCATCGCCGTGGGCGCACGGACGCTGACGTTCGTGCGGTCACGACGCGGCGCGGAGTTGACAGCGCTGGGTGCACGGGCACGACTGGAGGACATCTCTCCCGAACTCGGCGAGCGGGTGGCGTCTTACCGGGCGGGCTATCTGGCGGAGGACCGCCGGGCATTGGAACGCGCATTGGCGGATGGCGAGTTGCGCGGCATGGCAACCACCAACGCCCTGGAGTTGGGCGTCGACATCGCGGGCCTGGATGCCGTGGTGCTGGCAGGCTTTCCGGGCACCGTCACGTCGTTCTGGCAGCAGGCGGGCCGCTCGGGCCGTCGTGGGCAAAGCGCGCTGATCGTGCTCATCGCCCGTGACGACCCGCTGGACACCTACCTCGTGCACCACCCGGCCGCGTTGCTGGACAAGCCGATCGAACGTGTGGTGATCGATCCGGACAACCCGTATGTGCTTGGTCCCCAACTACTTTGCGCGGCGACCGAACTTCCGTTGACCGACGCCGAAGTGAGGATGTGGAACGCCGAGGCAGTGGCGGAAACACTCGTCGACGACGGGCTGCTGCGACGCCGGCCCAGCGGCTACTTCCCTACCCCTGGCGTCGATCCGCATCCGGCGGTGGACATCCGCGGCTCGTCCGGGGGCCAGATCGCGATCCTGGAGGCCGATACCGGGCGAATGCTCGGCAGCGCAGGCGTGGGCCAGGCGCCGGCGTCGGTTCATCCCGGCGCGGTGTATTTGCATCAGGGCGAGAGTTACGTCGTCGACTCGCTGGATTTCGAGGACGGCGTCGCGTTCGTGCACGCGGAGGATCCCGGCTACACGACGTTCGCGCGCGAACTCACCGACATCGTGGTCACCGGCCACGGTGAGCGAACGACTCACGGCCCGGTGACGGTCGGCCTCGTTCCAGTCTCCGTGACCAATACCGTGACCGGCTATCTGCGGCGCCGCCTGGACGGCGAGGTGATCGACTTCGTGGAACTCGACATGCCGACCCGGACACTGGACACCACCGCGGTGATGTGCACGATCACGCCTGAGGCATTGCAACAGTATGGAATAGATTTCCTACGCGTGCCGGGATCGCTACATGCCGCGGAACATGCGGCGATCGGCCTGTTGCCACTGGTCGCTAGCTGCGATCGTGGCGACATTGGTGGCGTGTCCACAGCCGTTGGTCCGGTACAGGGCTTGCCGACGATTTTCGTGTATGACGGGTACCCAGGCGGGGCCGGCTTCGCCGACCGCGGCTTCCGGAGGCTTGACATGTGGTGGGGCGCGACGGCGGCGGCGATCGAGGCCTGCGAATGCCCGCTCGGCTGCCCGTCGTGCGTTCAGTCGCCGAAGTGCGGCAACGGCAATGATCCGCTCGACAAGGAGGGCGCGGTGCGTGTGCTACGCCTGGTGCTGGCGGCACTGGAGGGGCGCGCGTCGTAATCCGCCCACGGGGGCGACCGACCCCTCGACGGTCGCCCCCGTGGATCCGCGGTCCAGACGGTGCAGTGATCAAGCACGCCGAGCACGCAGACAGGTGCGGCAAACGGTCGGACAACGCGATCCGTTCTCAATCCCGGAAGTCCGGCGCAAGGGCAAAATACCTCGTGGGAGGGGGCGCCGCAACTCAGGGGTGCCTTAGTGACCGCTGGCTGAGGCCCGCTGGCAGCGCAGATCTACGACGGATTCCGTAGACCACCGCGTTTGGAAGGCGGCTACCGGCTCGACGGTAAACTGCCGCCATGACCCACGACTGGCTGCTCGTGGAAACACTGGGCAGCGAGCCCGCCGTGGTCGCACAAGGTCTTCGCACCAAGAACCTGGTCCCAATCAGCGCGTTCTTGCGCCGAAATCCCAACCTGATGGCAATCCAGACGGCCATCGGCGAGACCGTGCGCGCCGGTGTCGGCCTCAGCAGCATCACGCCGAAGAACGACCGCGTAATCCGTACCGAAGTCGTCAAGATGTCCGATGGGCGCATCCACGGCGTGCATGTCTGGATCGGCCCGCCCGACCTCGAACCGCCCGAGCGGCCGATACCCGGACCGCTGATCTGGGACCTGACGAACGGCGTCGCAACCGACACCCCTGAGTCGCTGCGGAACAGCGGATGGGACCCCGACAAGCAGCCCACCCACGGCAGGGCGTTCGCAGACGATCTGCCGCGCCGCGACCTCAATCCGAGCGAAGCCAAAGTGCTGTCCATGGCGATCAAACCCGAGCCGGGCACGAAGTTCTGCAGCACTTGGGACGTAACGGATTTCAAGGGTGAGCCGATCACCATCAGCTTCGTCTCCCGTGTGCTGGAAGAAGACGAGGACGACGGCACTGAGCGACTGATCTGCCGAGCGATGAACTGGCGCAGCGAACGGGAAGACGTGACCGAATCCCACGATAATCTCGCACAGCGAATCCTCAACGGTTTGGCCCAATCTGGTGTGCACCGGGTCTTGGTTGACCTACAGCACTGGAAGTTGTTGAAGTGGCTTGACGAACCCGCACCCTTCTTCGACTGGCGAGCCCGTGAGTCCGGCGATCCGATCGTCCACCCAGAAGACGCGCCGCACATGGCAAGAATGACAATCGAGTTCGGCTCAGGCGCTACTTCCGGCGTACTGCGGTTGCCCGCCATCGGAGGCGGATGGGTGCCGGTCCACATGACCATCAATCGCGTCGAGCTGGGAAAGGACACGTACGCAGGTTTGCTCGCCCTGCGTCTGCCGACGGACGACGAGATCGTCGCCGCCGGCATCGAAGGAGTCGCCAAGGCGCCCAAGCCTGACAAGCGAAAAGGCCGGTCGCGCAAGACGAAAGCCGCCAAGTCCTAGCTAGGCGGATCAACCGGTCCGGCGCGGGCACTGGCGCGCGCCGGACCGACAGCCAGTCGCCCGAATGCCACCGGTGCGTCCACTCTGACGACCACATCGAGATCCTCGACTACGCACTGGGTTACGACCGCGCGCATCGCACGCGCCAAGGCGAACGCCTGCGTGCACGCGGCGTCGACGCCCTCGGCGAGGTGCACCGCAGCCGCGAGCGCGGCCAGGTCGGCCGCCGCCTGTGCTCGGTGACGGGCGATCACCGCGGACCCGACGTACCCGCCGCAGGCGGTGAGGGCCAACAACACCGCCATCATCGCGACCGCCACCAGGCTGGCGGAGCCGCCGTCAGCCCGGTTCGGCTGCGGCGATTGCCTCCGCTGCGATGGTGATACCCGGCAACAGCGCCGACCTTGCACTGACCGTGGCGACAACCAACTCCCCGTCCCGCCGCAGTCGCACGGCTGCGCCGTCGGGCGCAATACCTTGTGCTGCGGTCGAAGCCGAACCGCCGTCACCACGCGCCGCAAGCCGGGCGGCCTCACGCGCCGCATCGACGCACCGCACCTGCATCGACACCGCGGTGAGCCCCGACACGCACAGGACGAGCACGACGACCAGCGCGGCGATCGCAAACGCCGCCTCGACAGTGACACCGCCGGCTGAGCCGGCAATCCAACCACCGCCGGCTGAGCCGGCAATCCAACCGCAGCCGGTGTCATCGGCTAGACGCTTGTGTTCAACGCCCGGTTGATGATGTTCGTCAGTGCGCTGACGATGGAATCGCCGGTGATCACCGTGTACAAGATGGCGCCGAACGCCGCTGCGGCGATGGTGCCGATCGCGTACTCGACGGTCGACATGCCGTCGTCGTCGACGGCCAACAACGTCAGCCGAGCCCACAACACCCGAATTTTGTTCCCTACCATCATGGTTCCCCCTCATCTGTCGTCATCCGTCATAGAATTCCCGACCCCAGTACGTCACCGGCCAAACCGGCGACCACGGGGACGATGCCCAAACACACGAAGGCCGGCAGATAGCAGAGGCCGAGCGGCCCTGCGATCAACACCGAGGCCCGCTCAGCGGCTGCGCTCGCCGCAGTGGCGGCCTCGTGGCGTGACTGGTCGGCCAACTCCGCAACTCCCTGCGCCAGCGCCGCTCCCGACGACGCCGACCGCCGCGCCATCCGCAACAACGCGTCGACGTGGTCGTCCGCCGATCCCGTGAGATTCGTCCACGCCGTCGCAGGTTCGGCACCCAACGCCAACAGATCGGCGGCACGGTTGAGCGCCCGCGCCAGGGCGGCCGGCGCAGACGGCGCGGTCGCCGACGCCGCCGTCGCCACCGCCATCCCAGAACGCAGGCACGCCGCAAGCACGTCGAGGCTGGACGCCGCGGCCAACGGATCATTCGCGCCCGGTGGCGACGCCCGCCGCGGCTCGACGGTCGTCAACCCAGCCCGTACCCGCGGCCGTGCATCCGCCCCGATCAACATGGCCGCAGCCAAAAGCAAAGCCGCCCAGCTCATGTCAACACCCGGCCGGTGATGCGATCCGACCACAGCAGGCCGACACAGGCGAGCGTGACGCCGATTACAAGCAACCAGCCGCCGGCCCCGGTCGACAACAGGAAGCTCACGGGTTCGGCGCCGATCAACTCACCTAGACCGATACCGAGCAGCGGCAACCCT
>Ga0207677_10001390_pt1 | contig 12915 bp, 10 predicted proteins | sample KBSMisM42_FD_184311 | JGI IMG/M metagenome (GOLD analysis project Ga0207677, IMG submission 184311) | Miscanthus rhizosphere microbial communities from Kellogg Biological Station, Michigan, USA - KBS Miscanthus M4-2 (SPAdes) (version 2) | ecosystem: Host-associated > Plants > Roots >...
CAGAAGGCGACGATAAACCGCCGATAACGATGAGCGATCCGCCCGCGACTATGGGCAGCGTGGGAACCGACCGGAAGACGAGAAAGCTGATGATCTGCCAGACGATGAACAAGGTCGCGATGTAGACGCCGACGACCTTGTGGAATTCGATCGGCGCCAGATTGAGGGTCAGGCCGTAGCCGAAGACGAGCACTGCCCCGGCCAGGAAATAGGCGCCTCTGGCGGCCGCCGCGCGTTCCCCGAGGCCGAGGCGGATGATCGCGTCGCCGGTGACCTCCAGCGTGGTGGCGAGGACGAGAAGGCCGAGGATGACGAGCTTGGTCTGAAGGGTCATTCCCGCTTTCCCCTGCTGCTGCTGCTGCCCTTGCCGCCCTAACATCCCGCCCGGGCGGCGTCCAAGGCTTCCGGGACGACGCGCGCGGCGGTGCCGCCGCTTCGCCGTCCAGCGCCGATCGTCCCATTCCGGCCCTCTGCCGCTGCGCCGTTGGCGATCCGCTAGGGCGTTGGCGGCGAATGGGAAATCGGCGCAAGCCTGATTTGGCGCAAGAAAAGTTAACCATGGTCCGAAAGATTTGCCCCGGTCGCGAGACTAGGGGCAATGGGAGGAGCGAGACCGTGCGACGTTACCGGTACCGTACGCCGGCACTCACCGGCCCGTGGCGCGATTCCCATGACGAGGCCGTGCGCGACGCGGTCAAGGCCAAGCAGGCGCAGATCGAGAGCGATCGGCCCGCGGCCGTCAAATGGATCGTCCCGGGGCGGATCGAGGAACGGAACAGCGAGGAGATGCCCAGCCGGGCGAAGGGCTAGCGGCTCAGCGCTCGATCCAGCTGCGGTGCGCCTCGGCGCGCGCCCGCTCGCGTGCGCTCATCCCGGCGACGAAGGCATTGGCCGCGTGCGCGCCGCGCGCGAGCCGCTCCAGTCCCGCATCGAGATCCGGTTCGGCCGCGGCAAGCTCGCGCAGCGCCGCGAACCGGATCCGGTCGCACGGATGGCGCTCGGCGAAGCTCTCGACCAGGTCGCGCGCATTGCCGCCGCCAAGATTGGCGGCGAGCGCGAGCAGCGCCTCGGTCGAGCTCCTGTTGACGATGCCGACGATCTCGCACCTTTTGGGGTCGAATCGAAGTTGGTTGCGGAAGGGAAGCGCCGGCGAGCTTTCCATGATGTTGATCGTGATAGACATTTCGTCGGCCGGGAGCTGGTCGTGAACATCGCGCTGGGCCCGGTAGAGCATGACCTTTCCGGGCTCGAGGCGCGACCGCTCGATGAAGCGCAGATCGACCTTCTCGCCCGGAAGGCCGACGACCTGCGTGTGATCATATTCATAATAGTCGCTCCAATAGCCGGGCCCGAGATAGCCGACGGTGAGGAACGAGAAATTGTGGTCGTGGGGGACGTGATAGAAAAAGGGCGAGTGGCCGCTCAGCTTGAACAGGCTGTCCTTCGGCGACGGCCAGAAATTGGCGCGGATGAAGAAATTTTCCGACGCCCGGTGCAGCATGATCACCTGGCTGGAATAGGGGCTTTCCTCGCTCAGCCGCTGGCAACGGTCCTTGAGCTCGGCGACGGCGATATCGGTGAGGAAGGTCCGATTGAGCGCGAGGCGGGCGAGCAGCGGGCCGAAAGCGGCGAAGCTCTCCTCGTCGGCCGGATCGAAGCGCCCGTCGTTCAACGCGTGGACGAGGTCGCCAAGCTCGATCGGGACGCTTTCGTCGTACGGGATGACGCGCGGCATGTCAGGCGGCCTTGCTGCGGGAAGGAACGGCCAGGCCGTCGAGCACCGAACGGGCGGCGCGGCGCACGTCGGGATGGGGATCGCGCGCCGCCATCCGCTTGAGGTGCGGCAGCGCGGCCGCGGCATCGATGCCGAGCAACTCCTTCATGGCGTGCCAGCGGACGAAGAATTCGCTGTGATCGAGCTGGCCCGCGATCGGCTCGAACGCGCGCTGCGGATCGAGCTTGCGGGCGAGCGTGGCGATGAACTGGATGCGCGAGGCGCGGTCGTCGCCGGCGCTGCAGCCGAGGAATTCGCCGCTGACGCTGTCATATTCGAGCGTCAGCGGAGCTTGGTCCGTTTTGATTTCGGCGTGGAGGAGGACAAGGTTTCCTCGCGCCTGCTCGATCACATAGCTCTGGCCGCGGCCGTCTATCGTGATCACCTCGCCGTCGGCGATGGCCCGTTCGCCGACGCGCCGGCAGCGGCCGGCGTCGCGCCTGGCGAATTCTCCGCCTATCCGCGGCGCTTCCCAGAAAGAGAGCCTGGCCCCGCCGGACCTGACGAACTTGAGTACCGAGATCTTCCCGGCGAAGTTGATCGACGTTTGGCCGCGCGGCCTCGACTTCTTGGCGGCGAGATCGGTCAGGCTGATGACGCTGGCGGCGACGGAAAGCTCGGCGCCGTCATAGACGAGCAGGCCCTTCAATATTTCGGTCGTGAGCACAGGCAGCGGCGGCGTGAACAGCGGATCGGCGCGCAGCTGGTCGCACAGCGAATCGATCAGCATCTCGACCCAGGCGGAGTCGGCGAAGAGCCCGCGCGCCAGCTCTGCGATCTGCTCGCCGGTCCTCCCCGGCGGACCGGCGAACGTATCGCGGCATCGCTGCCGGATCGGCCCGGCCCGCCATCCGCGCGCAAAGGCTTCGATCGCGCGACTGATCTCGGACAGCCGGGCGCGATCGGTCAGCAAGTCCTGCAATTGCTTGTCCACCGCCATCCTGTCCGTCCGCATCGTGGGCGCCCGCGGCGTGGCCGCCGGCCCCGCCGCTTCTACCGCGCAAGCTGTTACGGACTTCCTAAGCCGCGGCGCCGATGAAAAGGCCGGCGCTGCAGGGGAGCATGCGCCGGCGCTTTCGCCAGGCACTCGGGCTGTGGCGCGATCGATTATAGGGAGGCGATGAGTACAAGGATGACTGCGCCGCCGCAGATCACGCCGCCGACCTCTTCGCACTTGGCCGATCCGGCAATGGCGACTTCGGTCTCGAGCTCGGGCAGTTCCTCGACGACCAACGGAATGTTCTTCATTGCTTTACCTTCCCCTAGTTTTCTTTGATGGGAAGGACATATGCCCGATAGACGTTGAAATTCCGCTAAACGAGCCGATAGCTTCTGTTTACCTTGAATCCGGCCGGCTCATCCGGTCGATTCCCCGTTCCTCGCGATAGGCGTTGCGCATGGCGCAGAGCTTGCCCAGCTCCCGGCGAGCGCGGCGCAGCGATGCGGCCAGAAGGAAGGTCAGCCCCGCCATCGCGCCTAGCCCGGCCCCGACGCCCAGAACGCGCACGGCCGGGGCGCTGCCGAGGACGGAATCAAGCAGGCCGCCTCCGGAATGATCGGCCAGCAAGGAGACCGCCGAATAGCCCGCTATCAGAACCGGCATGAGCGCGAACAGGCACAGGCGTTGATAGCTGATGGTTTTCTCGACGCGTTCGATCGACTGCTCGATCATGTCTTCGGCGCCGCCGGTAAGGCCGCGCAGCTCGACCTGGCGCAGCTTGCGAAGCCGGATATTGCTGACCAGCAGGGCGAACATGGTCGCGCCGCCGAGCGCCAGGAACTCGGGACGGGGATTGAGGATCACGAACGCGGCCACCACGATGATGGCGACCACCGCGCCCACCGCATCGACGATCTGGGAGATTTGCGCGCGCCTGCGGGCCTTGCCGGCGCTGCGCAACAGCTCTTCGATCTCGGCCAGATCGGGCTGCCGGCGCCAGACATCGCCGAGCCGGTCGAGGTCGAAATCGGTCATTGCCTCTGCTCCAGCATGGATTTGAGCGCGGCCTTGGCGCGGGACAGGCGCAGCGCCAACGCATTGGGGGCGATATCGAGCATTTCGGCGATCTCCGAATAATCGAAGCCTTCGAGGACGAGGATGATGACCTGGCGCTGCGGCAGCGGCAGCTTGCGGGTCGCCTCGAGCAGCATCTCGCGCTCGTTGACCTCGATCGCGCTTTCCTCCGGATTGAGCGTGTCCGCCTCGAGCTTCTCGGGCAGCTCGGCGAGCCGCGGCTGGCGCACCTGCTTGGTGACGAAGGAGATCGAGCGGTTCTGCGCGACCCGGGCGATGAACGTCTTCAGCGAGGAATCCTGGCGGAAGCTCGGCAGCGCCTGCCAGACGGCGAGGAAGATCTGCTGGGTCAGGTCCTCGCGCAGGCTGGGATCGGCCTCGTAGGACATGGCGATGCGCGAGATGAGCGGGCCGTAATCGGCGACGATCCGCTCGAATGGCGGGATCGAACCGTTGCCGTTGCCGTGATGGGCCGCGGCCGGTGCTGCCGATTCCTGAACGTCCACGGCCCCCCGCGCTCATGTTCTGCCAGCGACCATAGTCGCAATCCGGCGATAAGTCGCGGGTAAGTGTGTCGGTTCGGTAAACCTGTCCCGGCAGCGGACGGTGTTGACGCGGAGGCGCGGGCAATGGCAGGGGAAGCGGCCGGCGCGGGTGTAGCTCAATGGCAGAGCAGAAGCCTTCCAAGCTTACGACGAGGGTTCGATTCCCTTCACCCGCTCCAGCCCGCCCGCTGGAAATCGCCGCTCGCCTTCGTTAGGCATGCGCCGCGAAGGGAAAGCGGCCTGACCGACATCTTCATCTCTTATTCGAGCAAGGACCGCCGCGTCGCCGAGCGGGTGCGCGATGCCCTCGCCGAGGCCGGCTACGAGGTGTTCTGGGACCAGTCGACGCCGGCCGGGCAGGACTGGGACAGCTGGATCCGCGAGCGGCTGACCGGCGCGAAGCTGGTCGTTACGCTGTGGACCAAGGCGAGCGTCGCCTCGCCCAACGTCCGCCACGAGGCGATCATCGCCCGCGAGGCCGGCAAGCTGCTGCCGGTGATGGTCGACGAGCTTGAGCCGACCGACTTCCCGATGGGCCTGTTCATGGTCCAGGCGCCGATCATCGGCCGCTCGCCGCGCCAGTTCGCCGCGGCCAGGGACAAGTTCCTCGCCGACGTCCGGGCGCGGATCGGGGCCCGGGCGGCGCCGGCGCCGGCGCGCCCGCCGAAGCGGCGCCGGCGGCTGTTCGCCGGCCTCGGCCTCGGCGCGATCGCCGCCGCGATCGCCCTGTTCTTCGCCTGGCCGATGCTCGTCTTCACGATCTTCCCGGACCGGCCGCCGGTCTCGCGCGAGCAGGTCGCGCAAGCGGTCGCCGCCGAATCCCTCGCCCGCCAGCGGGTCGTGCGCGCGGCCGACAACGATCTCTCCGGCGACCCGGCGATGATGGGATCGACCTGGGCCTGGGGCGCCGGCCAGCTGATCGCGGCGGCGCCCAATGAGAGCCGCGAGCTCACCGCCCGCTTTTACGACTATCTGCGTTCGGTCGAGAATCGGGACTGCGGCTGCTATTATTCGGACAATGTCCCGCACAGCATCGCCAATGCCTGGGTCGTCCTCGCCTCGGCCCGCCTGCGCCACCCGATCCCGCCGCGGCTGCTCGCGACCATCCTCGCCGGCCAGCATCCGGAAGGCTGGTGGACGATCAGCCTCAACGCCGTGCGCGCCAACGAAAATGCCGCCATCCATCCCACGGCGCTGCTCACCATCGCGCTCGCCGAAGCGCGGCGGTCCGGGGTCGTGCCGGCGGCGCTGCGCGGCGAGGTCGATACCGCGCTGCGCCGGTCGGTGGTCTGGCTCAACCGCGGGCCGCAGGACGGCGCCGCCTGGTCGGATTATCCCAACAACGACCGGCGCACCGAGAATCTGGTGTTCGCCGCCTATGCCGCGGTGGCGACGCGGGTCGCGGGCGAGAACGGCGCCGGCCACGCCGCCGACGCCTTCCTTCGCGCGGTCCGCGCGCTGCCGCCGGCGACCGAGCAATTCTCCTCGGGCGCCTATATCCCGCTGACGACCGGGGGGCGCTTCTTCGACGACTATCGCCATCCGGTGTCGCCGTGGATCGGCGCGGCGGCGCTGATCAGCTACCGCCAGGCGACCGGCAACCAGCGCCGGCTGCTGCGCGACCTGATCCGCCAGTGGCTGGACATGGACCTCGGCGACGAGAATCTGCTCAGGCAGGACTGGCTGACCGGCGAGACCTTGTTCCTGCGCGCGATCGCGCTGCGCCAGCTCGAAAGCGATTTCCCGCAATAAGTCCGGCTCTCCCGGTCATTGCCGGCGGGTCAGCCGTCGATCCGCAGCCAGTCGATCAGCTCGCCGAACGGGATCAGCTGGTTGAAGGCGATGCCGCAGCCGGCGTCGCGGCTCCAGCGAACGACGCCGGCGAGGGGGCGGAAGCCTTCGAGCGCGACCACCACCTCGGTGCCGGGCTCGGGCGGCTGATCGGTCTCGACCTTGACGCCGCTTTGCGAGATGTCGCGGGCGTTGACCCAATAGGTCCGCGCGCCGGCGCGCAGGGTCGCCATCCGGTCGACCTCGACCCGTGGCGTGCGCGGCCGCCAGCCATTGTCGAGCACGGTCGGATTGGCGAGCAATTCGGCGACGTCCATCTTGCCGTCGAACTGGATGCCGGCATTGGCCTCGCGCACCCAGACGACCCGGCCGGCGACCGGCTGGCGGGTCTTCAGCTCGATCTCGACCCGGGCGCCCGGCAGCAGCCGCGAATAGACATGGGCCATCAGCCCGCCGGCGGAAATGTTGCGGATGAGGCAGAGCTCGCGGCGGCCGCCGACGATCAGGGTGCCGACGCGCAGGATCTTGAGGTGGCGCTCGCTCAGCCGCCGCTCCGGCGGCGCCGGCACCTCGTGCGACAATGAGAAGCCGGTTTCCACGACGCGTTCCCCAGTAAACATTCTTCCCTTCCCCCGGCGGAGCTCGGGCTCCGTGCCTTTGCCGCAATCTTGCACCCGGAGGGCTTTAAGAAGTCCTTACCCGCGACACCGTTTCATCCACATTCGCGGCGCGGGTTTGTTCATTACTTGCTTACCACCGCGCATCACGACACGGGCGCCAGCCGTTAAGTCGGTTCGCTCGGTGCCGTTAATATCCGTAGAATAGTTGGTTTAATTAGCGAAAGATTCCTAGTTCAGGAAGAACGGTTGCCATGCTTTAGCTGCGCAAAATCGAAAGAGAATCGCGCTTGCATTTGCCGGCAGTTTATGACGTTCTTGCCGGACAATTCGTTTGACTCGCCGGAGGTGGGGTGCCGATGTCGACCGTGTCTTGCGAGAAGGTGCTGGTCGCGCTGGCTGGGGCGGCGCTCGCGGCGGCGGCGATGGCCGGCGAGACGATAAGCTACAGCTACGACGCCCGCGGCCGGCTGGTGAAAGTCGTTCGCGGCGGCAGCGTCAACAACGCCGTCACCGCCAGTTACAGCTACGACAGGGCCGACAACCGCACCACCGTCAACGTCACCTCGGCCAATGCGACGCCGCCATGATCGGCGGCGCGGGGATCCGGCGCCTCGCGCTCGCGCTGGCCGCCCTGGCGGCGGCGGGCGGCGGCGCCCGCGCCGAGGAGGACGTCCCGCAGGTCATCTCGCCGCTCAGGATCGAAAGCGACCATGAAGGCGTCAACCTGGTCAACGGCCGGACCGTGATCGAGCCGCCGGCGCTGTCGGTGCCGGCAGCGCCGAACCTGCGCTTCGACCGGATCCAGAACGCCGCGCCCTACGTCAGGGGGAATGTGCAGACGCCGCCGGGCGCCGAAATCGATCAACGGCGCTATACCATCCACACCGGCACGGGCGCGTCCGATTCCTTCCACTGCGACAATTACGTCTGCGCCAGCGTCACCGGGACGGGATCGACCTTCCTGGTGGCGGGGAGGCGCTACCGGCAGGCGGGCTCGGGCGCGCTGTGGACGTTCGGCGTGCTCCACTCGCAGACGCCCCCGCCCAACCAGACGATGATGTATTACGCCGCGAGCGTCGCCTACCCGAACGGCGAGGTCATCACCTACAGCTATGACAGCGTCCAGCCGCCCGGCGACTCCCTCGGCCGGACCTGGCATCGGCCGAACCGGATCGAGAGCAATCTCGGCTATTTCATCGCGATCGCCTATCAGAGCGATATTTTCGGCACCGACGGCTGGGGCAGCCCGCGCGCGGTCACCCTCGCCAGCATCACGGCGCCGACGATTGCGCTCGGCCGGCTGACCTACGCCGGCAGCACGATCACCGACCTCGGCGGCCGGGTCTACACCTGCACCGGCTGCAGCAACGCGCTCGGCTTCGACATCGAGGCGGCGGAAGGGTCGATGCAGCTGCCCGGCGATGCGGCGCCGATGCGGCAGGTCGCGCCGGCGGCCAATCTGCCGCAGAGCGCGGCCCGGCCGGTCGGATCGGTGACCCAGGACGGCATCCCGTGGAGCTACGGCTACGACAATCCCCGCGGCCAGAACGGCGCGCTGCAGTCGCTCGCCTACGGCTATCTCTACGATCGCGTCACCGTCACCGGCCCGAACGGCATCCACGCGGTCTACGAGGTGGCGCAGCGCACCATCGCGATGTCGTCGACCGAGCAGAATGTGATCACCCGCGCGACCGATGCGATCGGGCGTTCGACCTCCTACGCGTTCGATTCGGGCTACCGGGTCACCCGCATCGTGTTTCCGGAGCTGAACCGGGTCGACGTCAGCTACGACGAATATGGCAACATCACCCAGCGCATCGCCACCCCGAGGCCGAACATGGGGCAGCCGATCATTGAGACCGCTTATTATCCGGGCGCCGGCTGCGTCGACGCCTTGTGCTGGCGGCCGCTCTGGTCGCTCGACGCGCGCCAGCAGCGGACCGATTATGCCTATGATGCGAACGGCCAGCTCACCGAGCGGATCGATCCCGCCGACGCAGGCGGGGTGCGGCGCCGGACCTCGATCCGCTACGCGCCCTCGCCCCACGGCATCAGCCGGCGCATCGCGGTCCGGGTCTGCGCCGACACCGGCGCGAGCTGCGGCGCCAACGCCCCGATCCAGACCGAATATGATTATCCGCAGGACAGCGACCTCCTCCTGCCCGGCGCCGAGCGGCGGATCGACGCGACCGGCGCGATCGCGGTCACGCTGACGACCTTGTTCGGCTACGACGCCGCCGGCCGCCTCCTCTCCACCGACGGGCCGATGCCGGGCGACGCGGACATGTCGCACAACCGCTACGACGTTCACGGCCGGCTCGCCGGAACGATCGGCGCCGATCCCGATGGCGCCGGCGCGCTGCCCCGGCTGGCGGTGCGCAACAGCTACGACGGCGCCGACCGGCTGGTCAGGGTCGAGACCGGCACCCTGGCGGCGCTGCCGCCGGCGGAGGTGGCGCCCGCCGACTGGCCCGGCTTCACAATCGTCCGCACGCTCGAGACACTCTACGAGCCGGGATCGGGCCGCAAGACCCGCGACACCGTGCGCGAAGGCGCCGCGGGCGCGATCCGCGCGCTGACCCAGTACAGCTACGACAGCGAGGGCCGGCTCGATTGCACCGCGGTCAGGATGAACCCGGCGCAGTTCGCCGCGCCGCCCGCCGCGGCCTGCACCTTGGGGGCGGCGGGCAGCGACGGGCCGGACCGGATCAGCCGCAACGTCTATGACGCCGCCGGCCAGCGCGTCCAGCTGCGCGCGGGCGTCGGCACGCCCGACGAGGCGGCCGCGGCGACCTGGGCCTATAATGCGAGCGGCCAGGTGACGGTCGTGATCGACGGCAACGGCAACCGCGCGGAGCTCTCCTACGACGGCCACGGCCGGCAGGAGCGCTGGACCTTCCCGTCGGCCGCGCGGCCCGCCGCCTATGACGATTCGACGCCGGCGGCCGCGCTGGCGAGCGCCGGCGCCGTCAACCCGAACGATTATGAAGCCTATGGCTACGACGCCGCCGGCAACCGCACCTCGTTGCGCAAGCGCGACGGCGCGGTGCTGAGCTACCAGTACGACGCTCTCAACCGGATGATCGTGAAGATCGTCCCCGAGCGCGCCGGCCTCACCGCGGCGCAGACCCGCGACGTCCATTACGGCTACGATCTGCGCGGCCTCCCGCTCTACGCCCGCTTCGACAGCCCGAGCGGCCCCGGCATCGCCAACGCCTATGATGCGTTCGGCCGGCTCGCCACCACCGCCGCCGACACCGACGGCACGGCGCGCACCCTCGCCTACAAATATGACGCCGCCTCGCTCCGCGCCCGCATCGTCCACCCGGACCTCGCCTGGTTCGAAACCAGCCGCGACGCGCTCGGCCGGCCCTACTGGCTCGCCTCGTCCGACAACCACAGCTGCTTTTACGGCTCGTGGCGGGCCGAGGGCCTGCCCGGCTCGCAGGGCCGCTGCAACGGCGCCTCGACCTGGGTCTCGCGCGACGGCATCGGCCGGCTCGACGGCCTCGGACACTATTACGGCACCGGCGGCAGCGGCGACGCGACCTGGCTCTACCAGCACAATGCCGCGAGCCAGATCCGCTCGCTCACCCGCGACAATGACGGCTACGCCTGGACCGGCCATTATGCGGTGAGCCGCGCTTACACGACCAACGGGCTCAACCAGTACGTCGCCGCGGGCGCCGCCGCGCTGGGTTACGACGCCAACGGCAATCTCGCCGCCGAGCCCACCCCGGGCGGCGGCGTCCGCAGCTACACCTACGACGTCGAGAACCGGCTGGTGGCGAGCTCGGCCGGCGTGACGCTCGCCTACGATCCGCTCGGGCGGCTCTACCAGGTCACCGCAAGCAACGGCACGGTGACGCGGTTCCTCTACGACGGCGACGCTTTGGTCGGGGAATACAATGCCGCCGGCGAGATGACCCGGCGCTACGTCCACTGGGAGGGGGCGGATGTCCCTGTGATCAGCTACGCGACCGACTCGCTCGCCAGCCCCTCCTACCTCCACGCCGACCACCAGGGCTCGATCGTCGCCATCTCGGACGCGACGGGGGTGACCCAGATCAACCGCTACGACGAATACGGCATCCCCGCCGCGACCAACGCCGGGCGGTTCCAGTATACGGGGCAAATCTGGCTCAGCGAGCTGGGGCTATATTACTACAAGGCCCGCTTCTACTCGCCGACGCTGGCGCGGTTCCTGCAGGTTGACCCGGTGGGATATCAGGACCAGTTCAATCTCTACGCCTATGTCGGGAACGATCCGGTGAACAATGTCGACCCGAGGGGTGAGCAAACCGTCGTGGCGGTGATGGGTTATCCAATCGGCCGAAATCCAATTACGGGAACTGTTTATGGTCACGCTTTCTTAATGTACCGTGACCTCCGTACTGGCGAAATACGCATTTCGCGCGCTGGGCCACTCGATCTCAATAATCCCACGAGACGATATGAAGGAGGAAGTTCTGGCCCTTTGTTGGGATCGATGTTGAATAGGTCTGACAACATGATCGTTTCTGCGCAAGATACCGGCCTTAGAGTTAGCGTTGACCGTCCGACACAACGTACTGGAGCACCTGTGCGCTTGGATGCAGCAATACTTCCTGAGTCGATAGATCATTATCGGGAGTCGTTACAGACTTTCAATGCACGAATTAATGCAATGGAGAGCCCATACTATCCACAATCTAATAACTCTAACACATATGCTGGAGATGCATTCCAAATGTTGACTGGAAGAGACCCACGAAACTCAACCGATTTATATTTCTCTGACTTAACTGGAAGCGACGTCCTTACACAACAACAGGCCCAGTGCGTTAGTGTGAAAGACATGCCTCCTTGTCCCCGTTGAGGCGAGCATGAACCTCAAATTGGCATTCTTCGCCAGCCTCGCACTGACAGGCTGTAACCGGCCTGCCCAACGGCCGGACACTTGGCGATCGGGAACGATCGAGCTGGCCCCCGCCTCCGCCGCACAAGACATTCGTAATACGTTCCGAATTGACGGCCGAAATGTCGTATCGATCGATCAAATACGGCATGTCGGTCAACAGCGGGGTCTGAGCGTGGAGGACCGTCGCAGCGAGCGAGCACTGCTCTGCGATTTGAATGCCCGGCGAGACAGTCTCCGGTTCCTGTTGCTTCTGAGCGAACTTGATTCAAGGACGCGAATCGCTCGGAGATATATTGTCGTCTATCGCCAGGATGGCCGCGTTCTGTGCATCGAGGCCAGACATGAGCATGCAGACTCATCATGATGAAATGCCCGGCTCGCCACCGTCACCGCCGCCGCCTCTGCCTCCGCCTCCGCCGCCGGCGATTCGGCCGCCTTGCAGAGAGAGTGGGCCTTGCTATCGGAGAGCCGATATAATTTCCTCCGAGTTGGTGATAGAAACTCAACGTGCCCCGCCCAGCGCAATGGCAGCATCTCAGAAGGAGTTTCCATGACGAGAATTGCGAGTTTGCTGTTGATGGCTTGCGGTATCGTCGCCGTTTCGGTTTCCGCGCAAGTCGTTTCCGTGACGAAGGCGCCACCGGTCACCTCTCTCGACGGTGCAGACCTATATCGAGCCCGGAATGTTCTTCGACGATTCTTTTCAACTGAAAGACGACCGGACTGCTACTTGATTCTGTTTTCCCAGTTCCAGGGAAATTTGCGGGTTGATTTTGTGCCCAAGCGTTCAGACTCGATACCCTATGAAGGTCAGCCACAGTCTGAAACGGCACGCACTCGTTGTGGGCGCAACGTGGGGTATGTGATCGACCAACGCGGCGCCGTCCTGCGGCGCATTATTCGAGGTAAGAATTACGGTGACAGTGCACTTCATTGGCCATCGCCGGGTCGGGGGAAGAGGAGGCCGATTGGTGCACTGGCTGCGTAATTCAAGCTTTCCTTCCCGCGCCGCTTCGCCTATTGTTGCGGGCACCAGGCCAATGGTGGACCCTCATCGATGAGCTTCGGCAAGCGCCTTGCCGAAGAGCGCAGGCGGCTCGGTCGCAAGCAGGCCGAGTTCGTCGCGCTGGTCGGCACCGATGTTCCCAAGCAGAGCCTCTACGAGAATGACAAGCGCGAGTTGCGCGCGGACTATCTCGGCCGGCTCGCCGAAGCGGGGGTCGATGTCGTCTATGTCCTGACGGGCCGGCGCAGCGAGGGCGGAGGGCTCG
>Ga0207677_10001394_pt1 | contig 12909 bp, 15 predicted proteins | sample KBSMisM42_FD_184311 | JGI IMG/M metagenome (GOLD analysis project Ga0207677, IMG submission 184311) | Miscanthus rhizosphere microbial communities from Kellogg Biological Station, Michigan, USA - KBS Miscanthus M4-2 (SPAdes) (version 2) | ecosystem: Host-associated > Plants > Roots >...
CCGCGGACCAACGCTCGTCTGCGGTTGAGCCAACGAAAATGGTCATTACTAGCTATTGGCTCAGTTATGAGAGTGCCACATAGTCTCCGGTGTCGTCTGTTGATTACTGAAAACGGCGGCGGAGATTGACCGACAACCATATCGTTCTCTCTTTAATCCGAAAGGACCGATGGGTTTTGTAGCACGTCGCGGGAAGCGCAACGCCGCTTGAAACAAAACGAAGTCCAAACAATAAACCCGCCGCGGCGGGTACAACACGAGGGTTCCATGCGCACAAAGCAATGCTTTATGAAAATGACGCAGAAAATGAAGTCGCTTGTTACCGTGGCGCTTGCCGCGACGATTAGCCTCGCGGCAACGTCTGCCATGGCGGGGCCGATCTACACGTTCAGCGTCAGCGAAGGGACGCAGCCGACCGGTGTCGGCACTATCACGCTGACGCAAGTCGACTCCGACTCGGTGCAAATAGGCGTGGACTTGCTGCCCGGCTACGGCTTCATCAACACAGGCGGTCCGCACACGCCCTTTGCATTCAACCTTACTGGCTCCGGGGCGCTGAGCATCTCGCCATTTACCACGCCCGCGGGCGGCATCTATGATGCGACTAGCGTATTCAGTTTGAACACTGGCGGTGGCGACAATACGCCTTATGGCACCTTCGGCATTGCCCTCAACAGCAACGCAGGCAACGGCTCGGGGAACGGCTACTTCGGTGACCTGCTGTTCACGTTGAACCGGGTGGGTGGGCTGGATACCAATGATTTCGTGCGGAATGCTGATAATGACCCGATTGCCGGCGGCAGTTACTTTTCGGCAGATCTCTCTAACGGCCAAAACACGGGCGCCCAGGCGTGGGCGCTACGAACTCAAGACCGCCCCATTCCGCCCACTTCGATTCCTTTACCCTCGACGCTGTCGCTTCTCGGAATTGCGTTGGCTGGACTCGGATTCACCAGGCGCAAGCCGGCGTAAGCACCTGATCGCAGCAGGTCCCGAAAGACCCGCTTCGGCGGGTTTTTTATTGGCGGACGACTGATGATTTTAAAGTGGCAACGCTGTATGACTGGTGGTATCAATTTACGCAAGTACTGCGTGGCGTTGCAGCCTAAACCGATTCGCTTATGTAACGCAGGCCTAAGCGCGAAACGCGTTCGGAAGGACACTCCGCGGCTAAGCGTCGGCGAGCTTGTTAACGCGTGCGGCACTACTGCGGCAATACGTTGCAGCGCCGGCATTTAGAGTGCCGTGCGCTTGATGATGTTAACGACGTCGAGAATCACGCCAGCGCCAGAGGATGACAGCCACAAGGGCGACGATGTTGATTACAAGCCACACGATCACCGGTCCACCCATAGCATTAAGCCAGCCGACTAGGCTATCGATTGAAAGGCGCGACATGGCGGACGAGCGTCACATAACGACATTGCCACCTTTTCTAGGCCTAGCGTTTGTCTCCGCTACAGTGCAGGACTAATACTAATCCTGCGGCCAGATGCGAGCAGTCGCAGGAGTCCTATCCGATCGTAAGACTATAACTGCGCCGCCATTGGACGAGACTGTGTAGCAGTCACGAGGCTAGGCCCCCGGGACCACAAGAAAAGCCGCCAGTTGAAGCGGTCTTTGGTTACCTGCGCTTCATGGGACGACGCAGGTTCTAGGTTGCAAATCACGGGACGAGCGCCGGAGCAACAAGAGCTGCTTGGGATTGATGGCGGCGGTGCTGCATATGCCGCTCTAGCAGGTCAACGCGCGTCGCACGTTCAACGGCGTTCGAGCGCTCGCTTTCAATCACATCAGTGCCCCGAGCGCATAGCGCCATTAGATGGCCTATGTTGTAAGAGGGACAGGCGCCTCGCAGTTTGTCTGTGCTTGTGCAATGGTAGAGACGCTCGAATGCCGCGCGAGTGCTGTGCGTAGCATGGGAGCGCTCAATGATGAACAGACTGACGAACGGCAACAGTGCGCGATTTCCTTGCGCGGCTATAAACGCCCCGTTAAGTTGCGTCTCATTGCAGACAGTCCGGCTCCCGAATATGCTAGCTAGGACGTAAGGCAGAAACATAGATACGACAGAATTAGCATGAAAAATAAGAAGACACGTGTCCTATTCGTCTGCATGGGCAATATCTGCAGGTCGCCAACGGCCGAAGCCGTGTTCAGGCGGGCACTGGAGCAGAGAGGCCTCGACAAGAATGTTGAGTGCGACTCTGCAGGCACGCATGGTTTTCATATCGGCGAGCCGCCGGACGAACGCGCACAGCGTGCAGCGCTACGCCGCGGCTACGATATGAGCAAACGCCGCGGCCGCAAAGTCGGCGGCGATGACTTCGCGCACTTCGACTACATCATCGCAATGGACCGGCATAACCTTGAATCGCTCAGGCGGATGTGTCCGGGCGACTTCGGGGACAAGCTCTTTCTGTTTGGCGATTTTCATCCTGAGCATGCCGGACGCGAAGTGCCAGACCCGTACTACGGCAGCGGACAGGGATTCGAGCAGGTGCTCGACATGATCGAGGCCATCAACGAACGCCTCGTCGATCGACTGCAGAATCTATCCGGCGCATAAAAAATGCCGGGCAAGGACCCGGCACTTTCCTATTTCCTCGTTTCTATCTGCACCAGCGGCTCGTCACTGATCGCTGCGAGCGGCGGCCGCACTCGAGGCGGGCGTGGTGGTGGCTCCGGCTCTACGCGGCTGGCGGCCTCGCGCACTTTTTCCGAATCGGTTTCGATTTGCACAAGTCCCGGCGGCAGTTGAATCGATTCGACGAGACCCTTGTCATCCGCACTCAGCGCGGCGATCGATGGATGCTCAACAACTCTCTCCATGTCTGGCGCGCGCTGCGGAATCGACTCGACATATTCCCGCGCCGGTTCTTCGCCGAGTGCCGGCTGGGGCGCTGGCGCCATCGTCTCGGTTGTCTCCGTTGCGAATACGCCAACAGTCTCAACGACAATCGCCGGTGAGGCATGTTGTTCAGCCGCTGCGACCGCGGTCTGCTGCGCTTCCAGGGGCTGCGCTGGTTGTTCGTGCCCGGTTACTCCGGCGTGAGATTCCCGCGACTCGGACCGGTCACGACCGCCACGGCCGCGACGGCGTCGTCCCCGGCCCTCGCCGCGTCCCTCACCTTCGCCCCGCGGCGGATGGTCGCGCGGTGGAGGTGCGGTTGTTACGCCGGCGTCCGCTGTCATCTGCTCCGCCCGCTCGGGTCTCGGCGTTCTTTGCTGCTGTCCTTCGCGCCGCGGCTCCTGACCATCTCTCGGTGGCCGCGGTTCGCGCGGCGGACGCGGCGGTCGGTGCTCGGGCGGGCGGCCTCTTTGATCGTTCCGTGGTCCGCGGTTTTCGCTTGCGCCTTCGGACCGCGCTGCCTGGCCGTCTCCGCGATGCTCGTCGCGCCGGTGATCGCGGCGCGGTCCATTCGGACGCCCGCGTCGTTGACCGCGCTCAGGCCGCTCACTGCGCTCGGTGCGTTCCCCCGCCATCTGCGGCTTAGCTTCTACCGTAGGTTGTGCCGGGACCCGTTTGAACCAGCCGAAGATCTTGCTGATGATTGAAAGCTCTGTTTGCTCTTTTTGGTCAACGGCGTCCTTCGGCTTACGCTCGACGATAGGCGCCGGCTCACCTTGCGGGACGCCCTTGACGGCTGCTTCCTGGCGCGGCGGCGGCTCGACCTGAGCAGACGGCAGTTCGGTGGCGGCTTTCTCCGGCACCGCGACCATTTCGTAGCTTGGCGGCGGCACGTCAGCCTGATTGAGCTCTTCGTGCTTCAGGCGCGTCACGGTATAGTTCGGCGTCTCCAGATGTATGTTCGGGATCAGCACGACATTCACTTTCAGCCGCGATTCGATGGAATGAAACTCGGCTCGCTTCTCGTTTAATAGATAGGTCGCAACATCGATTGGTACCTGCGCGTGAACGGCGCCGGTGTTTTCCTTCATCGCTTCCTCTTGCAGGATCCGAAGAATATGCAGCGCGGTCGATTCAATTCCGCGGATATGACCGGTACCATGGCAACGAGGGCAGGGGATATGACTGCCTTCTGCAAGTGCCGGGCGCAGACGCTGTCGCGATAGCTCTAGCAGCCCGAAACGCGAGATCTTTCCCGTCTGCACACGGGCACGGTCAACATGCAGCGCGTCGCGCAGCCGGTTCTCGACTTCACGCTGATTGCGCCCGCTTTCCATGTCAATGAAATCGATGACGATCAAGCCGCCAAGGTCGCGCAGACGAAGCTGCCGCGCTGTTTCGTCGGCCGCTTCCAGGTTGGTTCGAAACGCGGTTTCTTCGATGTCCGCGCCGCGGGTGGAACGCGCCGAGTTCACATCGATTGAGACGAGGGCTTCGGTGTGATCGATGACGATAGCACCGCCGGAGGGCAATGACACCTGACGCGAGAACGCGGTTTCGATCTGATGCTCAATCTGGAAGCGCGAGAACAACGGGACATCATCACGATAAAGTTTCACGCGATTCACATTGGCGGGCATCACGTGGCCCATGAATGCGCGGGCCTGCTCGTAGATGTCTTCGGTATCGATCAGAATCTCACCGATATCCTGATGAAAGTGATCGCGTATTGCCCGTATGACGAGGCTTGATTCCTGATAGATCAGAAACGCGCCGCTCTGTCCGGTCGAAGCGTTCTCGATCTCGCGCCACAACTGCAGCAGGTAATTGAGGTCCCAGGTCAGCTCCTCGACGCTGCGGCCGATGCCGGCAGTGCGTGCGATGACACTCATGCCTGCCGGGACTTCGAGCTGATCGATGGCTTCGCGCAGCTCGGCGCGCTCTTCACCTTCGACCCGCCGCGAGACGCCACCGCCGCGCGGATTATTGGGCATCAGCACCAGGCAACGGCCCGCGAGACTGATGAAGGTCGTAAGCGCTGCGCCCTTGGTGCCGCGCTCGTCTTTGTCCACCTGGACGATCAGTTCCTGCCCCTCGGTCAATGCGTCCTGAATGCGCGCGCGGCCGACGTCGACACCCGGCTTGAAATATGACCGGGCGACTTCCTTGAAGGGGAGAAAACCGTGCCGCTCGCCGCCGTAATCTATAAAAGCGGCTTCCAGACTCGGTTCGATGCGGGTGATAACACCCTTGTAGATGTTGCTCTTGCGCTGTTCTTTGCCGGCTGATTCGATGTCGAGGTCCAGCAGCTTCTGACCATCGACAATTGCTACGCGCAGCTCTTCAGACTGCGTCGCGTTGAACAACATGCGTTTCATTTTTTTCTTCTCCCGCGCTCAGTGTCACGGGATGGGCAAACTAACGCGCGACAGCTAAGCCGCGCGCTACTGCTGAATCATTCAGTCAAGAAATCAAACCCATTCTATGGTGACTGCTGGAAAGAAGTCCGCTGTTTGCCGGTAGTATTCGTTAGTGAGCAGCGTAGTGATTGTGGGGGTGCATATGCACCGTTGCCGCATCGCTGCTGCAACAAAGCGTTCCGTGTGCTGTGAGCGCGTATTTCGACTACCATCGCTACTTTTTGTGGTGAGCGATATTAACCATTGGGTTTCGGTGACCGGTCATTCGCAGTATCGGGATCGATTCCGCACCGCGACCTTCCGCACCTGGACAGCGACTACGTGGCGCCGGGCCAACCTGCCTCGCGTTACCTGCGGTATTCCGCGGTTCAGCGCGTGGCTTGGGACATCTGTCCTGAAGTCTGCTAACCAGCGGTAAGTATAAGCAAAATGACGGGTTTGAGCAAAAATTCCGTTTCCCGCCACACGGTGACGCAAGACGCCGGCGGCCAGCGCGTCGACAATTACCTGGTCAAGATACTCAAGGGCGTGCCGAAGAGCCATGTCTACCGGATCCTGCGCAGCGGCGAGGTGCGGGTCAACGGCGGCCGCACGAAACCTGATTACCGCATCCAGGCCGGCGACGAATTGCGCCTGCCGCCCGTGCGTGTCGCAACACGGCCCGCGCAAACGTCGCCGCCGCGCAGCGAAGCGCTCGAAGAGGCGGTGCTGCTCGAAGACGAATTTCTGCTTGCGCTCGACAAACCAGCCGGCCTTGCCGTCCATGGAGGCAGCGGCGTGAATTTCGGCGTTATCGAACAGTTACGCGCGCAGCGCCCTAACGCCCGGTTCCTCGAACTCGTGCACCGGCTGGACCGCGACACGTCCGGCGTCTTGCTGTTGGCGAAAAAACGAAGCGCGCTGACCGCTCTGCATGCGGCGTTACGTGAAGGCCAGGTAAAAAAACTGTATCTGGTACTGGTCAAAGGCAAGTGGCGCAATCGGAGTCAGAGCGTCGAGCTCAACCTGCACAAGTATGTACTACCGTCTGGCGAGCGCCGGGTCGCCGTCCGCGCCGATGGCCAGGAATCAAAAACGATATTCCGGCTCGAAAAAACGTGGTCCGATTTCAGCCTCCTGAGCGCGGAACTCAAAACCGGCCGCACCCATCAGATTCGCGTCCACCTTGCGCATCTGGGTTTTCCGGTCGCAGGTGACGACAAGTACGGAGACTTCGAGCTGAACCGGCAACTGGCCGGAGGACGCTTGAAACGCATGTTCCTGCATGCCGCCAGCCTCGGTTTCCGTCACCCTTCAAGCGGCGCAAAACTGACTGTTGAAGCACCGCTGCCAGCGGAGCTTGCAAACTTCCTCAAGACTTTGTACTGAGTACATGTCGAAGCGCTTCGATTTGCTGGTGTTTGATTGGGACGGGACCCTCATGGACTCTACAGCGGTCATCACCGCGTCCTTGCAGGCGGCTTGTGCCGATCTTGGTCTGCCGGTACCGACAGATGAGCGCGCCCGCCACATTATCGGGCTGGGACTGCATGACGCGTTGGCGCATGTACTGCCGGACGTTGACTCTGCGCTGTATCCGAGCGTCGCCGAACGCTACGGGCACCATTTCCGCATTGGCGATCCGGCGACTCCTCTGTTCGACGGCGCCGAAGATTTGCTGCGCGACTTGAACGTCCGCGGTCACCATCTGGCGGTCGCCACGGGCAAAAGCCGTCGCGGTCTGAATCGAGCGCTGACAAAAACCGGTCTCGCGGCGATATTTCATGCGACGCGCTGCGGCGAGGAATCGTCGAGCAAGCCGCATCCCGGCATGCTCCATCACCTGATCGAGATTTTCGGCACACAGCCGGAGCGCACGCTCATGATCGGCGACACCACGCACGACTTGCAAATGGCCAAAAACGCGAACGTGCCCAGCGTCGCTGCGGCGTACGGCGCGCATCCGCGCGAACAGCTGATGGCGTTGAATCCGCTTGCATGCGCCGACAATCCGCAGGAGCTATGGCATTGGCTGAGAAACAACGCCTGATCTGCGATGCTTCTGCACTCGCGGAAGGCGGCCGCGGTATCCGTTTCACCGTCGATGATCATGGCCACCCCGCAGCCGCGTTTGCGATTCGATACGACAACAAGGTATACGCATATCTGAACAGTTGCGCGCACGTACCGATCGAGCTCGACTGGATGGAAGGCGAGTTCTTCGATCGATCGGGGTTATACTTGATCTGCGCAACGCATGGTGCAACGTATGATCCCGCGACGGGTCAATGCATCATGGGACCGTGCAAGGGACAGCGGCTGACGCCTGTCACAGTGGAAGAGCACGGCGGCAACGTCTACATCGTGGAAAGCGAAAACAAGTATGGCTGAACTGACTCCCGGCGACGGTCGTGATGGCTGGGAACGCAATGTGCTGCAAAAGGTTGCGCTTGCGGCGGTGGCCGAACAACGCGCCGCGCGCCGCTGGGGAATGCTGTTCAAGGGCTTGATACTGCTTTATCTGTTTCTTGTTCTCGCAGCGGGCATGGGCTGGATTAAGCGCGGCGGAGATAAGTCTTCCGGCAAGCATACCGCTCTCGTGGAATTGCGCGGTGTCATATCAGCGGAGAGCCAGGCGAGCGCCGATAACGTGACGTCAGGACTGCAGGCCGCGTTCAAGGATACTAATACTCAAGGCGTGATCCTGCGCGTTAACAGCCCCGGCGGAAGTCCGGTGCAGGCGGGCTATATCAATGACGAGATGAAACGTCTGCGCGGGCTGTATCCGAACATTCCGCTTTACGTGGTCGTGGAAGATATCTGCGCGTCGGGCGGATATTACGTCGCAGTTGCGGCCGACAAGATTTACGTTGATAAGGCCAGCATCGTGGGATCGATCGGCGTCGTCATGGACAGTTTCGGTTTTACCGGGACGATGGAGAAGCTTGGCGTTGAACGGCGCGCCATCACCGCCGGCGAAAACAAAAAATTCCTTGATCCATTCTCGCCAATCAATCCCGCGCATAAGGAATACGCTGAAAAAATGCTCGGCGAAATTCACCAACAGTTCATATCGGTCGTGAAGGAAGGGCGCGGCAAGCGTCTCAAGGAAAGTCCCGACATGTTCAGTGGGCTGGTGTGGGTCGGCTCCAAGAGCGTCGAGCTTGGCCTTGCCGACGCGATAGGCAACGTGGATTCAGTGGCGCGCGATGTGATCAAGGCTGAGGACGTTGTCGATTTCACGCCTCGCGAAAACATAGCGGAACGCGTAGCACGCAGGTTTGGCGCCACAATGGCGGAAGCCCTGGTCAAGCTCACTACGACAGGGGTTGGCCAGTTGCGCTGATCAGCGCGCGTAAAGCAGGAAAACGCAGGGCCGCCGGCCGATCGATTTCCGGTGCGTTCGCCATTCCGCGATTGTCCGGCTGCAAATCCATTCCGTTTCGAGCGTAAGGTCGGCTGCAATGCAAAGACGTGTGCTCGCGTCGCACGTCTCCGCGAACGCCTGCATCAGCGCATCGTTGCGATAGGGGGTCTCGATGAATATCTGCGTGCTGTCCTGCGCGCGAGACTGCCGTTCGTGGTCAGAAATAGCGCGTCGGCAGTCCTGTTTCGCCACCGGCAGGTAACCGTTAAACGCAAAGCGCTGGCCGTTGAAGCCCGCCGCCATGAGCGCGAGCATCATCGACGTCGGCCCGCTGTGCGGCACAACGCGGATGCCCATGCCATGCGCGGCACTTACCAGCAAGGCGCCGGGATCTGCGATTGCCGGCGCGCCCGCCTCGGATAGAACGCCCGCGCTGCGTCCGTCGAGAACCGGCTGCAGCAGAGCGGACGCGCAGTCCCTATCGCTTTCTTTATCGAATTTCTCGATGCGCACTTCCCGCAAAGGGCGCGGATAGTCGATCACTTTCAGAAAGTGACGTGCACTTTTTTCATTTTCGACAATGAAATACTCGAGCGCTAACGCAGCTTGAACCGCGCTTGGCGAAAGCGTCGCACGTAGGGCGCTCTCACCGAGCGGCACCGGAATCAGGTGCAGACTGCCACGCACCGTCTTCACGGCAGTTCGATGCCCTCATTCTGCAGCATGTCGCAAAGTGCAATCAGAGGCAGGCCGATAAGCGCGTTAGGGTCATCTGTCTCCAGCCGCTCAATAAGCGTAATGCCGAGTTTCTCAATGCGTGCGCTGCCCGCGCAATCGTACGGCTGGTCCGCGCGGAGGTAGCGCTCGATCTGTGCGTCACTATAGTTACGCATGTGAACGGTTACCGGCACCATCGCGCTCTGTTCGCGACCCGTGTGTGCATTGAGCACGCACAACCCGGTAAAAAAAGAAACCGCCCGGCCGCGCATTACCGTGAGTTGATGCACTGCCTGCTCGTGAGTGCCGGGTTTGCCAAGCAAGGTGCCCGCAGTAGTCGCGACCTGATCGCTGCCTATTATCAGCGCGTCGGGCCATACATGTTTGACCGCATGCGCCTTGGTAACCGCGAGGCGCACGGCCTGAATGTCAGGCGCTTCTCCTTCACGAGGTGTCTCATCAACGTTCGGCGCCGCGCAGTCGAAACCGATCTGTAAGCGGCTGAGCAGTTCGCGGCGATAGCGGGATGTCGAAGCGAGAACGACTTTACGGGCGGGCGGTTTCAACATTACGGATTGCGGCTATCAGCGACTAAGTACCTGCTGACACTGGATTTTCTGTTATTTTATTTTGACAGGCACCGGCGAAAATACTATTATGCGCGGTTTATGTCTTCACGGGCCGTAATCGATAGTACCGAATTTGCGTATGCCGGCGAGACGCTGCACGGAGAAGTTCCGGTGGCGATGCTCACAAGACTCGCCGACTATTTGTTCGACAACGGCGGGGAACTCAAATACGAAGTCGCGGGTGGACGGGATGGTAGGCAACGGCCGCGCCTCGGACTTACCGTCAAGGGATCTCTCAATCTGCAGTGTCAGCGGTGTCTCGGCAGCCTCACTTATCCGGTGGACGTGCAAACAAAGTTGCTCGTGCTGACGGAGCCGGCAGCGGGCGAAACAGCCGAACTCGACGACCTGGACGGCATACCGGCTGATGCTCACACTGACGTGTGGTCACTCGTCGAAGACGAGACGTTGCTCGCGATACCGCTGTCCCCCCGCCACCAAGAGGGGCAGTGTACGCAACCGGTGGACACGGCTGTCGAACGTGCCGCATCTCCGTTTGCCGCGCTCGCGCAGCTGGGACATGAACGCAACAAGAATTAAACGATAAGGAGCTTTAACATGGCAGTCCAGCAAAACAAGAAGTCCCCGTCAAAGCGCGGCATGCACCGCTCGCATGACTTCCTGCGGTCGCCGTCGCTCGCAGTCGAGCCGACTACGGGTGAAGTGCATCTGCGCCATCACATCAGTCCCACCGGTTACTATCGCGGCAAGAAAGTCGTCAAAACAAAAGACGAGTAAGGACCGGCCTCGTGCCGGCGAAGGCGCGCACCCGCGGCGATAACGATGCGGCGGACGCGAGTGGGGAGTTTTAAATGCATGTTACCGTCGCGATCGACTGCATGGGCGGCGATCATGGTCCGCACGTCACGGTTCCCGCGGCGCTTGATTATCTGCGGCGGGAAGACGAGGCAACTGTTGTTCTCGTCGGACTCGAGGATGCAATAGCCGGCGAGCTGCGCAAACATAACGCCGCCGCGCATCCACGCGTGAGTGTGCGCCATGCCACTGAAGTGGTCGCAATGGACGAGCAGATTGCGAGCGCACTGCGAGGTAAAAAAGACTCGTCAATGCGCGTCGCCGTAAACCTCGTGAAGGAAGCAACCGCTGACGCTTGCGTAAGCGCAGGCAATACCGGAGCGCTGATGGCGATCTCCCGCTTCGTGCTCAAGACGTTGACAGACATCGAGCGCCCGGCAATCTGCTCCGTGTTGCCGACACTCAAAGGACATACGTTTATGCTGGACCTCGGTGCAAACGTCGATTGCACCGCCGAGCACCTGTTGCAGTTCGCAGTTATGGGTTCCACGCTGGTAAGTGCGGTCGAGAACAAGGAACGGCCCAGCGTCGGGCTGTTGAATATTGGCGAGGAGGACATCAAGGGCAGCGAGATCGTACGCCATGCAGGTGAGCTCTTGCGCTCGAGCGGCCTGAATTTTTACGGCAACGTCGAGGGCGACGATATCTATAAAGGTACTACTGACGTGGTGGTGTGCGACGGTTTCGTAGGAAACGTGACTCTCAAGGCTTCCGAAGGGCTTGCGCGCATGCTCGGAACGTATCTGCGCGAGGAATTCGAGCGCGGTTTGCTTACGCGCGCCGCGGCACTGGTTGCACGGCCGGTGCTCACCGCATTCAAGCGCCGGGTTGATCCACGCAGCTACAACGGCGCAACCTTACTCGGTCTGCGCGGCATCGTCGTGAAAAGTCACGGCTCCGCCGATCGAGTGTCGTTTCGTGTTGCAATCGCGCGCGCTGTCGAAGAGGCGCGTGGCGGCATTCTGAATCGAATAACCGAGCGCATGTCCTTCATGCAGGAGCATGTGGCGTGACTTACTCGCGCGTCGTCGGTACCGGTAGCTACCTGCCCGAGAAAGTTGTTTTGAATATTGAGCTCGCCAGCGAAGTTGATACTTCCGACGAGTGGATACGCACGCGTACCGGCATCATGCAGCGCCATCTGGCAGCGCCGGAACAGACAACGAGCGATCTGGCATTTGGCGCCGCACAGCGCGCGATGGCCGCGGCCGGAATAACTGCGCAAGATCTCGATCTCATCATCGTAGCAACTTCCACCCCGGACTACATCTTCCCGAGTACTGCGTGCTTTTTACAGGCGAGGCTCGGCGCACAACGCTGTCCGGCCTTCGATGTGCAGGCGGTGTGCTCTGGATTTATATACGCGCTCGACATCGCAGATAAATTCATTCGCGCACAAAGCGCCCGTCACGCGCTGGTGATCGGTGCCGAGGTGTTTTCGCGTATATTGGACTGGAACGATCGCGCGACCTGCGTCTTGTTTGGCGATGGCGCCGGGGCGGTGGTGCTCACGGCCGACAGCAAGCCCGGCGTGCATGCGAGCGTCTTGCATGCGGACGGCTCGCAGGCAAGCATATTGTCGACGCCCGGCTCGATCAATCGGGGCAAAGTGACCGGCGATCCGTTTCTGCGCATGGACGGGCAGGCGGTGTTCAAATACGCGGTGCGTGTGCTCGACGAAGTCGCGCGTGAGACGCTCGCCTTGTGCAATATGCATACGGACGATGTCGACTGGCTGATACCTCACCAGGCAAACGTTCGCATACTCGACGCGACCGCAAAGAAGCTCGGCATCGATTCTTCGAAAGTCGTAGTGACCGTCGACAAGCACGCGAACACGTCGGCTGCTTCTGTTCCTCTTGCGCTGGACGTTGCCGTACGCGACGGCCGTATCAAGAGCGGCCACAAGGTGCTGCTAGAAGGCGTGGGCGGTGGCTTCACGTGGGGCGCCGCGATGGTTGAAATGTAGGCTGCGGAAGACCATGAAATTCGCGCTGGTGTTCCCGGGACAAGGCTCGCAATCCGTCGGCATGCTGGACAGCTTCGCCGGCTCGCGAGTCGTTCGCGATACCTTCGCCGAAGCGAGCGACATCCTGCATCAAGACCTGTGGCAGCTTGCAGCAGCGGGGA
>Ga0207677_10001399_pt1 | contig 12889 bp, 8 predicted proteins | sample KBSMisM42_FD_184311 | JGI IMG/M metagenome (GOLD analysis project Ga0207677, IMG submission 184311) | Miscanthus rhizosphere microbial communities from Kellogg Biological Station, Michigan, USA - KBS Miscanthus M4-2 (SPAdes) (version 2) | ecosystem: Host-associated > Plants > Roots > Rhizosphere...
GGTTCGCTTCGACGAGCGCTTCGCTTGGCGCTTCATGGCCGGGGCCGAGATCGATCTCGCGTTCGACGCTGGCCTCGGTGCTCTATCGGTCATGGCATCGGCAGGGCCGGTGTTTCACTTTTGATCAATCTTCGGCGCTACACTTTGCGAAGTCTTGCAATGAGAGCCGCCTATTTTTCTTTGTCGCTTCTTCTCGCCGGTTGCGCTTCACGCGGGCAGTTGGATGCTCCCGTCCCCTGCGGCGACACTACCTGTCGGGGCGATCAATGGTGCGTGCACCCGTGCATCGACGACAGCTGTCACCTCCGCATCGAAGCAGGCGCCGAGTGTCCTGCGGGCTACCACCAGGGCAACCCGCTGACACCGACATGCTGCGATCCGCCCACGCCGCCGCCGTCGTGCGTCGACGACCCGAAGCAGCTCTCTCCCGTCAATCCGAAGGAATGCGCCGACGGCAACCTGCACTACGCCGACTTCGACGCTGGTGATCACCAGCTCCGTTGCGGCTGCACGATCTAGACACGCTCAACGGACGGGGGGCTGGGCGTAGCGGATGTCGTTCGGGAACGGGCTGGCGCTGTCGCGCTTCTGGAGCTCGTCGAACGTCCACGGGGTGAACGAGTCGTTGCGCTCGCTGAAGAAGGCGACGCCGATGATGCCGACGTTGCGATCGCCGCTCGTCTGCGCCGCGTACGACTCGCTCGTGCGCGAGAAGCGGAAGGCCGCGACGGCCGACTGCGACTGGCGGAAACCGTCGATCTCGAGGCGCGCGAACGGGCCGAGGATGTAGCCGCGGTAGTCCATCGAGGCGGGACGGCCGTTGACGACGTCGAGGCCGTCGACCGTGGCGATCGACTCGAAGCGGTGATTCGTGTGATTCGTCAGGACGATCGAATAGCGATCGCCTTCCTGGCCGATGACGTACGTACGCTCGCCGACCTTGAGCGCGTCGAGCGGCGAGCCGTTCGAGCCTACGACCGCGACCGTGATCGCGCCGCCCGCTTCGGGGACGTCGTGCATGAAGCCGCCGGCGACGGCCGAGTGGTACATCGCGAGCGCTTCGACGCCCCGGCGATCGTTGTAGTGGAGAGCGCCGACTGCGAACGGCGTCGTGCCCGAGCGATCGAACGAGACCTCGTGGACGTGCGACTCGCGCGTCTCGCCCCAACCGGTGCCGAGGCCCGGGCGCTCGGGCGTGGTGTTTTGGGCTTGCTCCTGGCGATAGTCGCCGGTGCTTCCGCCACCACCGCCGGTGTACGCCGAAGACCTGGACTCGGGCGCCGCTTGCGCCGTCGGAGCATTGCCGTAATCGCCGGGCGAGCCACCGCCGCCGTAGCTCGGGGCGTAGCTCGATTTCGCGTATTCCGCGCCGCCACCGCCGCACGCGGTGAGAAGGACACCCAGAAATCCGAGGACGTTGCGAATGCTCATTGGCCGCGATCTCCTTATTGCAGGGAAAACGCGCCAGAACGGCTGACCTTACACTCTTCGTGAAACGACCCAGACCGCCTTCAAATGGCCTTCGCCGCGCGCGGGAAAATCGAGCGGAGGAGGCAGATCGCGGACGGCCGCGTCGAGCGGAGCCTCGCGGGCGGCCCATTGCACCGCGTGCCGGAACTGGTTCTGCGACGTCTTTCGATGGTTGATGCTCGCGAGCATTTGCCCGCGAGGCGCGAGAAGGCGCATCGCGAGCGAGCACAGCGGGACGAAGTCCGAGGCGATCGAAAATCGTTTTCCACCCGCGGTGCCGTAGCTCGGCGGGTCGAGGATGATCAGATCGAACTGTTCTTTCTTGCGCGCTGCGCGCTCGAGCCACGCGCGCGCGTCGTCCGCGACGAAGTCGTGCTTCGTGAGATCGAAGTCCGCGCGAATGACGTTCTCGCGGCCGCGCTCGAGGAACGACGCCGACGCATCGACGGACACGACACGCGTCGCGCCACCTGCATCGGCGGCGACGCTGAACGCGCACGTGTACGAAAACAAATTGAGCACGCGCGCGCCGCCGCTCACGGATCGCACGCGACGCCGATTCTTTCGCTGATCGGAGTAGAAGCCCGTCGCGAGCCCGTCGTCGAGGCGCACGTCGTAAGGAATACCTTCTTCGTGCACGACGAGCGGGGATGGAGCCGCAGCTCCTCGCGAAGGCGTCTTCGGCGCGAGCGCTTCACGTTGCGCCGGTGTCAGCGCGCTCGCGTTCTTCGGTCGCGATTTTTCGTAGACGCCGTCGAAGCCGAACGAGGCGATCGCGGCGAGGATGCGCGCGCGCCGCTCGTTCGTGAATTCTCGCGAGAAGCTCACGACGACAAAACCCGCGTAGAAATCGATCGTGAGACCGGGCAGCGCGTCGCCTTCGTCGTTCGCGAGCCGAAACACATCGGTCGCGCGCCCTTCGGGCATCGCGCGAAGCAAACCCCAACGACGCTCGAACGCGAGCGACAGCGCGGAACGAAGCGCGCCCTCGTCGTCGTACACACGCTCGCCGCGATCGCCCTGCTCGAGCCACTCGCGCATCTCCTCCGGCACCGGCGCACGGAGCGCGAGCGTCTTTCCGTTCGGCGCCACGACGTCGAGGCCCATCGCGTGGAGCATCAATCGCGGCGCAGGGGCACCTCCATAGAGCGTGTCGCCCGCGATCGGCGAGCCCGCTCGCTGGAGCTGGATCCGCGCCTGGTGCGTGCGCCCCGTCTCGAGATCGATCTCGAGCATCGCGCGCTGCCCTGCCCGCTCCGTCACGCGCGCGTGCATCACGGCCTTCTTGCCGTCGATCACGTCCTCGAGCGTCTTCTTCTGCCCCCGAAAATTCTCCACGCACGCCACGTACGTCTTCGTGATGCGCCGCTTCTCGAACTGCTCGGCGATCGCCGCGTTCGCGGATTTCTCGGTCGTGAAGAGCACGAGCCCGCTCGTCTCCGCGTCGAGCCGCTGGTGCGTGCCGAGATACTCCGCGAGACCTTTCAAACGCGCAGGCAAGTCATCCGGCACTTCCGGGTCCGATGCTTGCGATGGAACGCCCGCGGGCTTGTCGACGACGAGCAGGCCATCGCCGCGATGAATCACACGCCGCTCGACGAAGCTCGGAAACGCCTTCGCGAGATCCACTACTCGAGCACTTTGAGACGCTTCTTCGCGGCCTCGACGGTGACGCTCTTCGGCTTGGCGTTGCCCCAGCGATCGACGACGACCTGGTAGGCCTTCTTTGCGCCGTCGAGATCGCCTTTGTTCTCGAGCGCCATGCCGAGGAAATAGAACGATCGCGTCTGCAAGATGGGTTGGCCGAGCGCGATGCACGCCTGCGTGACGTGGCGCAGCGGCGGGAGCGCGTCGTCGTTCTTGCCTGCGAGCGCGTAGGTCTTTCCGAGCTCGGCGTCGAAGGCCGACGTGCGGCGCGACTCGGGCGGGAGCGGGAGAAAATCGTTTTGCTTGTCGATCGCGTCCTTCGCCTCGTCGAGCGTCTCCGCGAAGCCCGCGTAGAGCTGGGCCCAGCGGAACGGCCCGAGGCGCATGTTCTCTTGCTGCGTGCGGTTCGCCTCGCGCTCTTTGAGCCAGGTCTTGCGGCGGTCGTCGAGATCCTGCTTGCCGATGCGGCCCGCGCGAAAGAGATACTCCGCCGTCCAGATCGTCGGATCGTTTCCGACGGGGCTCGGCGTCAGCGCGGGGAGGATCTTCAAGAAGCCATCGGCGATGCGCCCGGCCTTCTGCACGTCGCCCTCTTCGTAGGCGATGAACGCAAGCTGTTGCTGCGGGCCCGAGTGCAAGACGACCTCTTGCCCGGGGCGCGCGTTGTCCCAATCCGTCGTCGCGCGCTCGGCGCCCGCGAAGTCTCCTTGCGCGAGGCGGACGTTCGCCGTGTCCTCCGCTTCGTTGTCGGCGCGGTCTTCTTTGCGCGCACGCCACGACTGGCGGAGCGCGACCTCGACGCTCTGGATCGGAGCGCCACGCGCCATCAGCGCCGCCGCCAGCTGGTAGCTCGGATCGGGCGCCTCGGGCTCGATGTTCTGCCACGCGCGCGCGTCCTGCTCCATCGCGTCGCATTCGCCTTGATCGCGCAACAGCAAGATGCGCTGCTCGAGACACATCGCGGCCGCCGCAGAAGACTGGATGCATTTCCCGTACGCCTCGAGCGCGTCCTTCGGGGTCCCGATGAGCATCAGCACATGACCCTTCGCGACGAGCGCGGGCATGAACTGCGCGTCGCGCGCGAAGGCCTGCTCGTAGCTCTTCTTCGCGTCGTCGAAGTCCTGTCGCGACTCGCGCACGTAGCCGAGGAGGTACTCGAAGACGGCTTCTTTCTTGAACTTCGCGGAAGCGTCCACGAGCTTCTTCTCCGCGGCGCCGAGATCCGCAGACGCGCGCACGATCGGCTCGATCGCGCCGAGGACGTCCAGATCGCGCGGGCTCAATTTGCCGCGATGCAGGTAGGCCTTTTGATAGTGCTGCTGCGCGCGCGCCGGTCCGTCGCCCGTCACGAGCGCTTGCACCGCGAGCTCGAGGTACGCCGACGCGAACGCCGGATCCTTCTTGATCGCGTTCTCGAGGCTCGCATGGCTCCTTCGTGCCGAGCCGTCACGCCACTGCTGCACGCCTTCCTGGTACGCCGCGAGCGCTTCGGCGTTCTCCGTCAGCGGGACCGCCGCGCTGTTCGGTGGAGGCGCCGTGATCGAATCCGTCGGCGCGGGCACGACCACGACCGTGGGCTTCCGATATTTGTAGACGACGAGCGACGCCGCGCCCATCACAGCGATTCCGAGCGCGAACGCCCAGCGCCGGCGAACGGAGAACCAATTCGGCTTCTCCTGTGCGGGCGGCGCGAGCGGATGCTCCGGTGATTTCGCCGTCACCATCGCCTGCTTGGTCGACCGGTGCTCTTCTTCTTTCTCGTTGCGTTTCTCTTCCTTCTTCTCTTCTTTCGGGAGATCGCGCACCGAGGCGCGGCCCGCGCGCGCCGTCGTCGGCGTCGCTCTCGAGACGGTCGGCCCGCTTCGCACGGCGAGCGGCTCGAGGAGCTCGGCGATCTCGTCCATCGACTCGAAGCGATCGTCCGGATTGCGCGCGAGCGTCCGCGCGACTGCGGCTTCGACCGCCGGCGGAAGATCCGGCGCGTGCTTTCGAATCGACGTGGGCTCCTCCGTGAGGATCGTCGCCACCGCCGCGAGCAGATCGCTCTTCTCCGGCCACGGCCGCTCACCCGCGAGCACCTCGTAGCTCATCACACCCCACGAGAACTGATCGGTGCGGATGTCCGGCTCGCCGCCTTTGAGCTGCTCGGGCGCCATGTACATCGGCGTGCCGATGACGAGACCTTTGCCCGTGAGCGTGTGGATGTGCGCCTGCTCGGTCTTGCCGGTAGGGTCGACGATGCCCGCGGCCGTGCGTCGCGCGATGCCGAAGTCGAGCACCTTCACGAGCCCGTCGTCGCGCACCATCACGTTCTCGGGCTTGATGTCGCGGTGGACGAGACCTTCGCGGTGCGCTGCTCCGAGCGCGCGCGCCACTTCGACGAGCCACCGAAGTCGACGCTGCCACGTGATGGAGTCGTCGCGCATCAATTCGCGCATCGTCTTGCCGACGACGTATTCCATCGCGAGGTAGACGCGCCCGTCGATCTCCCCGACGTCGAAGACGCCGACGATGTTGGGGTGCGTCAAAGACGCGGCCGAGCGTGCTTCTCGAAGGAGGCGCGCGGCGGATTCCTTCACCTCTTCGGGCTTGTCCGAGTCGAGGATGACCTTCAACGCCACGCGTCGATGGAGCCGCGAGTCGACGGCGAGGTAGACCGCGCCCATGCCGCCCGAGCCGAGCATCGACTCGATCGTGTAGTGAGCGAGCTTGTCTCCTCGATTCAACGACATCGGCGGCTCTCGATAGTATCCGAACCCGTGATAGCCTTGGGCGCTTCTCGAATGGCCGAGCAGGACGATCGCACGCGCGCGCTTCGGACGATGAAGACGTACAGCGGGTCGAGCAATCCGCCCGCGATGCTCAAGGCCACGCGCGCCGTCCTCACGATCCAGTCCGGCCCCGAGGCCGGTCGAGTCGTCGCGTTGTCGCAATCCAAGCCAACGACGCTCGGCCGCGCCGACGAATGCACGGTCGCGCTGGCAGACACACGCCTGTCGCGCGTCCACGCCAAGATCACGTACGTGGGCGGTACGTGGATGCTCACGGACGAGGGCTCGACCAACGGCACGTTGGTGAACGGCGTCCGCGTGGAAAAGTATTCCAGGTTGGACGACGGATCCCGCCTTCTCTTGGGTGGCTCCGTGAGCCTTCGTTTCACGTTCGTCACCGAAGAAGAACAAGAAGCGCTTGCGCGGGTTTACGACGCCGCGATGCGCGATGGGCTGACCGGGATGTTCAACCGCAAGGCGCTCGACGAGCGGCTCTTGGCGGAGTGGGCGTTCGCGACGCGGCATGTGGCGCCGCTCTCGTTCGTTCTCCTCGACATCGACGGGTTCAAGGCGATCAACGACAAATACGGCCACCTCGCCGGCGACGAGGTGATCCGCGAGATCTCCGCGCGCCTCGCGCGTGCGCTCCGCACGGAGGACGTGCTCGGTCGCTACGGCGGCGAAGAGTTCGTCGTCGTCGCGCGCGACATCGGCCTCGAGCAGGCCGCGCAGCTCGCCGAGCGTTTGCGCAAGACGATCGCGTCCGACTCGATCGCGTTCGAGGACTTCCGCATCGCGGTGACGGCGAGCTTCGGCGTCTCGTCGATGTCGTGCTGCGGCCAGGACAAAGAGGTGCGCAGGCTCGTCGAGATCGCGGACTCGCGCCTCTACGCGGCCAAGCGCGCGGGGCGAAACCAGGTCGTCGCGTCGGGCGGCATCTTCAAGGAGCACCGCACGCCGAATCCCGACGAGACCGCGCCGCTCACGCGGAAAATCTGATGCGCCTCGCCGCTGCCTCCGTCGCCTTCGCATTTCTCGGCGCTGGCGGGATCGCCCTCGGGATCGCGTGCTCGTCCGCGGCGAAGTACCCCAAGTGCGATCGTGACGATCAGTGCGCGGTCTCGGGCAAGCACGACTATTGCGTCGCCGGCGCGTGCGTCTATTGCCGCACGAGCACCGACTGCGCCGATCGCGAGCGCTGTCGCGCGGGCAAATGCGAGAACGATCCGGACCTGCCGCCGCCGCGCGCGCTCGACGCAGGCGACGACGCGGCAGATGCCGGCGACGAAGAAGACGCGGCCACCGAAGAGCCCGAAGAGGACACCGACAGGGCGCCTGTGAATCCGCGACAAATGCCGCGCGGGATCCGACGTTATCTGCGTCCGTGACCGGCGTTTCGCGTTATATGCGCACGTAAGCAACGTGAAGGGCGTGAAGGTCGGCATCGTCGGAGCGTCGGGCTACTCGGGCGCCGTGTGCGCTGCGATCCTCGCGCGCCATCCGAAGGTCGAGCTCGTCTTCGCGACGTCGGACAAAGCCGCCGGCGAGCCGCTCGCGCCGCGTCTCGGCCTCACGGACGATGCGTGTAAACTGCAACTACTGCAGCACGAAGAAGCGCCGCGCGCGGCGAAGGACGCGGACGTGGTCGTGCTCGCGACGAACGCCGAGCTCTCGATGGGCCTCGCGATGAAGTTGGCGGAGAAAACGCGCGTGCTCGATCTGTCGGGCGCGTTTCGCCTCGACGCGGCGTCGTATCCGAAGTGGTACGGCTTCGAGCACCGCGCCGCGCCCGCGCTCGACGACGCGTTCTACGGCTTGCCCGATCTCTTCGGCGCGCCACCGAAGGCCGCGAACATCGTGGCGAACCCTGGCTGCTACGCGACGGCCGCGCTCCTGGCGATCGCCCCGCTCTTCCGCGACGAGCTCGCGTTCTCCGATCGCGTCATCATCGACGGAAAATCGGGCGCCTCGGGCGCGGGCCGAAAATCCACCGAGGCGTACTCGTTCGTTGAGCTCGCCGAGGACGTGCGCGCGTACCGCGTCGGCGCCCACCAGCACACGCCGGAGATCGCGCGCCACCTCCACCGTTACGTGCACGGCGTCCGCCCGCGCGTCACCTTCGCGCCTCACCTCTTGCCGCTTCGCCGCGGTCTGATCGTGACGGCGTACATGACCGCGCGCGACAGCGCGACGACCGAGTCCGTGCAAGCCTCGCTCGCCGCGTCGTACGAAGGCGCCCCGTTCGTCCGTGTTTTGCCCGTCGACGAAGTGAGCGCACACGGCGTTGCCGGCACCCCGTTTGCTCACGTTGGAGCCACCGTCGTCGACGGCACCATCATTTCGATCTGCGCGATCGACAACCTGATGAAAGGGGCCGCCTCTCAGGCCGTGCAAAACCTGAATCTGTGGTTTGGGTTCAAGGAGCGGGCTGGGCTTGATTCGCTTCCGCGGTTTGCACCATGACAGCGGAGAATGGCGAACGGGGGATGGGAATGGGAATGGGAATGTCAGAGACGCTGGCGTGCCGTTCGCGCGGATGCGACCAAGATCGCGAGGAGTTGGTTGGCTTCATCGGCGAGCGACGGGTCCATTCGCACCCTCAGACGAAGGCTGAGTCGAAGCCAGTAGACGGTCTCGCCCATCTCCTTTGCGGCCACGGCCACTTTGTGAACGAAGTCTGCGCGACTCTGGGCACGGCGCGCTTCTTCATAGTTGGCGCCTGCGGACGTGACGGCGCGCACGAGCTGTTGCCCGATGTGGCGGCCGGTCACGTCGCGCGAAATCGCGCGGGACAGTCCAACGCAACCCACGGCAAGGCGCACCAGTCGTTCCGCAATATCGTCACCAATCACACCTGCCCATCGGCCAGAACAGCGGCAGAGTTGCGCATTCCCATTCCCATCCCCTGTTCGACATTCTCTTCCTGAGTCACGCAATGGCGACCGTCCCCAAGGGTTTCCGATATTCGGGCATAAACGCCGGCATCAAAGCCGCTAGGCGCGATCTCGCGCTCATCGTGTCCGACGTCCCGTGTGCAGCAGCGGGCTGTTTTACGGTGAACAAAGCCAGCGCGGCGCCCGTCAAGATCGCGGCGGCGAGGCTGCCGTGTGACGGGGTGCGCGCGATCGTGGCGAACAGCGGAAACGCGAACGCGCTCACCGGTCCGGATGGCGAGCGAGACGTGCTCGCCGTGCATCGCGCGATCGCGAACGTGCTCGGCGTGCCGGAGAACGCGGTGCTCTCGGCGTCGACGGGCGTGATCGGCGTGCCGCTTTCCGTGCCGAAGATCGTGGACGCGGCGCCGAAGCTCGCGGCCGAGCTCGCGCCGCTCCTCGAGAGCGCAGCCGAAGCGGTGATGACGACCGACACGCGCCCGAAGATCGCGCGCCGCACGCTTCGGCTCGGCGACCGCGAGGTGCGCATCGCGGCGTTCGCGAAGGGCTCGGGCATGATCGCGCCGCAGATGGCGACGATGCTCGCCTTCATCACGACGGACGCGGCGGCCACGCCGAAGGCGCTGCAGAGCGCGCTCTCGCACGCGGTGAGCGAGTCGTTCAACCGTCTCGTCGTCGACGGCGACATGAGCACCAACGACTCCGTGTTCCTGCTCGCGAACGGGCTGGCTGGAAACGAGGCGATCGAAGAAGGATCCGTGCATTATGCAACCTTCCGCGCGGCGCTGGTGGATCTGTGCGTCGAGCTCGCGCGCGCGATCGCCGAGGACGGCGAAGGCGCGACGAAGCTCGTCGAGGTGCAGGTTCGTGGCGCGCCGTCGGACGAGATCGCGCGCGATCTCGCGACGTCGATCGTGGGCTCGAGCCTCGTGAAGGCAGCGATCTTCGGCGCGGATCCGAACTGGGGTCGTGTCCTCGCGACGGTGGGCGCGCGAGCAGGCGCGAAGAAGTACCCGATCGATCCGACGAGCGCGCGCGTGTCGATCCAAAACGTGCTCGTCTACGAGGACGGCGCGCCCGTGAAGCACGACGTGGCGTCGCTGAAGAAGCGCATGCGCGAGCCGCGCGTGAACGTCGAGGTTCGCCTCGCGGAGGGCGCGAGCGACGCCGTCGCGTGGGGCTGCGATCTCTCCTACGACTACGTGAAGATCAACGCCGACTACACGTCGCTCATCACGTCGACGCCGGACGGCACCGTCAAGAAAGACGACCGGCTGACGAACTACACGCCGGGCTTCAAGCGCGCGCTCCTCGTCGAAGCGCTCTCGTACATCTCGCGCTTCTCGGGCCGGCGCGCCGTCCTCGCCTACGGAGATGGGGCGATGGCGAAGGACTCGCTCCTCGCGAGCTTCGCGCGGGACATCAACCTGCTCCGCTCCGCGGGCCTGTCGCCGATCGTGGTGCACGGTGGCGATGACGAGCTGGCGGCGCGCGAGGCGAAGACAGACACCGGCATCCCCGCCGATCGTCCGAGCTCGCGCACGATCGAGATGCACCTCACGGGGCGCGTCAACACGGAGCTCGTGTCGCTCCTCAATCACGAGGTCGGCAGCGCGGGCGCGATCGGTCTCTCGGGCAAGGACGCGGGACTCTTCCGCGCGAAGAAAGGGAGCGCGTCGCCGAGCGCGATCAACATCGACGTGCTCGAGATGATGCTCCCGAAATACGTGCCGGTGCTCTCGCCCGTGGCGCTCGGGGACGACGGCGAGAGCGTGCCCCTGGACGACGACTGGGTCGCCGCGGAGGTCGCGATCGCGCTCCACGCCGACAAGCTGATTTACCTCGGGGACACCACGGGGCTCCTCGAACAGGGCGAGCTCGTGCCGGAAATCACGGCCTCGGACCTGCGGGCGCGGCTCGAAGCGGGCACCGTCCCCGAAGGCGTTCGCGGCAAGCTCGCCGCGGGATTGCGCGCCCTCGAGGGCGGCGTGCGCTCCGTGCATCTCATCGACGGACGGGTCCCGCACTCGGTCATTGCCGAGCTGTTCACCGACACGGGCGTCGGCACGCTACTGAAGCGCGATTGAAGGGAAATCCTGCTAAACTTCGCGCGTGGCTTTGCCCACCACGAAGAAACCGCTCGCGTGGGTGGGTGGCACGGACAAACGGCCGCGCCTCCTCGGGCGGTACCACGTGCTCGACGAGCTCGGACGCAACGCCGTAGGCCCGTTGTATCTGGCTCGGTTGGAAGGTCCGAAAGGGTTCCAGCGCTGGGCGGCCATCCGTCGCGTCGACAAACGGCACATCGGCGAAGACGGGTACATCCAGGCGTTCTACGACCGCGTCCGCTCCGGCGCGAAGCTGCTCCACCCGAACGTGTGTGCGCTCTTCGACGTGGGCGACGAGGACGGCGTGCCGTGGGTGGCGATGGAATATCTCCATGGCGAGCGCGTCGAGAGCGCCATCGAGCGGCTCGAGTTCGCGGACACGCCGGCGTCGTGGGAGATCGCCGCGCGCGTCATCGCCGACGCGGCGGAGGGCGTGCAGGCCGTCAACGATTTGCCGCTCGGCATGCGCCACGGTGATCTCGCGGCGCACAGCCTCGTCGTCACGTATGACGGCAAGACGAAGATCAAGGGCGCGTTCGAGCCGCGCGCGCACGGCGTCCTCGACCCGCGCAAGATCGCGTACGCCGCGCCGGAGCAGCTCTTCGAAGGCGCGGCCGACTCGCGCGCGGACGTCTTCGCGCTGGGCGTTCTGTTGTGGGAGCTCCTCGCAGGCAAACGGCTCTTCGCGCGCGGCACCGAGGACGAGACGCGCGCGATGATCGAAGCGGGCGTCGTTCCGCCGCTCGTCGACATCGCCGACGACGTTCCGCGCGAGCTCGACGCGCTCGTTCGTCGCGCCCTCGCCCGATCGCCGTCGCAGCGCTTCGCGAGCACGCGAGAGCTTTCGCGAGAGCTCGAGAGCTTGCTCGTGTCGAAGGGCGTCGTGGCGCGTGACGACGACGTGGGGCGCTACATGCGGACGCTCTTCGCCGATCGCTACACGAGCTCGGAGGCGCGCCTGCAAGCCGCTTCGGACATCACCGAGGTCTGGCGGCGCTCGGCGCACTCTCTGCCGTCGCCTCAAGGCCCTGCCTCGCGCGCGCTCGCGGCGATCCCGGACGTCTCGGTGCGAGACGAAGAAGACGACGACGATGGCGCGACGGAGCTCATGACGTCGCCGCTCTCGTCCGAAGAAGATCGCACGACGGCAGAGCGACCCGCCGCGAAGCATGCCGCGAACCAGATCTCCGGTTACACCGACGAGATCTTGGCGGACAGCGGTCCGACCAATCCGCGCGCTCCCGCGGTGCCGATGCCGATGTTCAGCGACACCGACGAGGTGCCGACGATGACGGCGCCGCAGGTGCCGATCTCGATGCCGACGGTCTCGAACGCGCCGAAGACGAAGCCATCGGCGTCGAAGGCGACGAAGCCGATGCCGCAGAAGCCGCTCGGCACGACGCTGCCTTTGCCGACGCAGCCGATGCCGACGCCGGTGCCGATGGCTCGACGCGCCTTCTCGGACGACGACACGCAGACGGCGCCGAAGCGGGACCCGAACGCGAGCGCCGCGTCGCGTCTCATCATGCCGTCGTCGCTCATCAGCGACGCGGAGGTCACCGAGAGCGCGATCTTCGTCGCGCCGCGCATCGCGGTGCCGACGCCGCCGGACACGGACACGAACTTCGAACCGCCGTTGCCGCCGCCACGACCGATGTTGCCGAGCTTCCCGGATCGACCGCTCCTGCCTTCGACGCCGCAAGCGGGCGTGAACGCGCAGCATCCGATCATGAACCCGTGGCCGCCGCCGCCGCCCTCGCCGCCGCCCTATCAGTCGTCGCGGCCGCCGCCGCCGTTGTACCAACCGTTCACGCCGCCGCCGGCGTTTCCGCAGCAGCTGCACGCGGCGTCGCGAGGTCAGCACCAAGCGCTCTCGACGACGTCGCTTCGAGCCGTCCTCTTTCCGAACGATCGCGCCAAGCGCATCGTGATGGTCTCGATCGTCGGGCTCGTTGGCGGAGCGCTCCTCTTCTTCCTCTTCTTCGCCAACGAGCCCGAC
>Ga0207677_10001404_pt1 | contig 12832 bp, 11 predicted proteins | sample KBSMisM42_FD_184311 | JGI IMG/M metagenome (GOLD analysis project Ga0207677, IMG submission 184311) | Miscanthus rhizosphere microbial communities from Kellogg Biological Station, Michigan, USA - KBS Miscanthus M4-2 (SPAdes) (version 2) | ecosystem: Host-associated > Plants > Roots >...
GCTCGATGCCCGGCTCGCTGATCTGGAACGACGCCGAGAGGTTGAAGATCGCCTTGCCGTGCTGCACCGCGACGACCCGCCGGGTCGTGAACGAGCGCCCGTCGCGGATCCGGTCGACCTCGTAGACGATCGGCACCGTCGGGTCGCCCGGCCGCAGGAAGTACGCGTGCAACGAGTGCACCTGCCGCTCCTCCGGGACCGTCCGTCCGGCGGCGACCAGCGCCTGCCCGGCGACCTGGCCGCCGAAGACCCGCTGCCGGTTCTCGTCGGGGCTGCTGCCGCGGAAGATGTTGACCTCGATCTGCTCGAGGTCGAGCAGATCGACGAGTTCGTCCAGCGGGCTCCCCACCCGAGCGACGTTACCGGCGGACGATCCGCAGCACGTCGTCGGCGTACTGCTCGAGCTTCTTCGGCCCGACCCCGGGCACGCTCGCGAGCTCGGCGCGATCCGCCGGCCGGCGTTCGGCGATCGCCTCCAACGTCTTGTTGTCGAACACGACGTACGCCGGTACGCCGTCGTCGCGGGAACGTTCCAGCCGCCAGCTCGCCAATGCCTGGACGAGGGGGTCGTCGGACAGGCCCTTCGGGCGCGCCGGCTTCGCGCCGCCGGGCGCGACCTTCGGCAGGTCGAGGAACCGGCTCGGCTTGCGGGACCGGCGGCCGCCGGCCGCCCGCGCCGCCGCCCACGACAGCGCGAGATGCCGGCGCGCGCGGGTGATGCCGACGTAGAGCAGCCGCCGCTCCTCGTCGACCTGCGCCGGGGTCGTGGCGTGGGTGATCGGCAGCGTCCCGTCGACCAGGCCGACGAGGAACACCGCGTCCCACTCCAAGCCCTTCGCGGCGTGCAGCGACGCCAGCGTGACGCCCTCGACCGGCGGTGCGTGCTGCGCCTCCGCGCGCGCGGCCAGCTCGGCTACGAAGTCCGGCAGCGACGCGTCCGGCGTCTCCTCCGCCAGACCGACGAGCGCGCGCAACGACTCCCACCGCTCCCGCGCGGCGCCGGCTCCGGCGGGTGCCGACGGCGTCAGGCCCACGCTGGCCAGGATCTCAGTGACGACCTCGACCAGCGCGCCCTCCGGCGGGTTGGCGGCGCGCGCCGCACCGCGCAACCGTACGACGCCCTCGCGCACCTCCGGCCGGTCGAAGAAGCGGGCACCGCCGCGGACGAGGTAGGGAATGCCGGCCTCGGCCAGCGCGGCTTCGTAGACCTCCGACTGCGCGTTGACGCGGTAGAGCACGGCCATCTCGCGCAGCGTCACCCCCTCGCGCTGCAACGCCTTGATCCGCGCGACGACACCGGCCGCCTCGGCCGGCTCGTCGTCGTACGAGCTCGTCGTCGGGACCGGTCCGTCGCCCGCCTGCGCGACCAGCGTCGTCCCCGGGGTCAGCCGGTTGGCGAACTCGACGATCTGGTTCGTCGACCGGTAGTCGCGGACCAGCCGGACGACGGTCGCGCCCGGCCAGCGGCGGGCGAAGTCGGTGAGGTAGAGCGCGGACGCGCCGGTGAACGAGTAGATCGTCTGGTTGGGGTCGCCGACGACGCACAGCGAGTCGCGATCGCCGAGCCACGCGTCGAGCAGTCGCTGCTGCAACGGGTTGACGTCCTGGTACTCGTCGACCACGAAGTGCCGGTACTGCTCGCGCACCTCGGCCGCGATGTCCCGGTGCTGCTCGATCGCGTAGGCCGTCATCACGAGCAGGTCCTCGAAGTCGAACTGGCCGCGCTCGCCGTTGACCTCTTCGTAGGCCGCGAACAGCTTCTGCATCGTGGCGAAATCGAGCGGCGGTTCGCGGCCCGCGGCGGCCGCCTCCGCGGCGTAGGTGTCGGTCGGCACCTGCGCCGCCTTCGCCCACTCGATCTCGCTGGCGACGTCGCGCTGGCCGGCCGGATCGAGGTGCACCCGCAGCCGCGCGGCGGCGGCCCGGATCGACGGCAGCTTGCTCTCGATGATCGTCGGCTGCGCGCCGGCGGACAGCCGGGGCCAGAAGTAGCGGAGCTGGCGCAGCGCGGCCGAGTGGAACGTCCGGGCCTGCACCCGCTCGACGCCGAGCGCACGCAACCGGCCGCGCATCTCCCCCGCGGCCCGGGTGGTGAACGTGACCGCGAGGATCTGGTCGGGGGCGGCCACCCCGGCGTGCACCATCGCGGCGATGCGATGCGTGATCGCGCGGGTTTTGCCGGTCCCGGCACCGGCGAGGATGCACACCGGGCCGGTGACCGCCTCGACCGCCTGCCGCTGCTCGGGATCGAGCGCGGCGAGCAGGTCCATCGGCCCATCCTGACATCGGAACAATCGGGTCGAGAGCGAGGTTGGGGAGTCTGTGTCCCGGCTCACGATGTACACCACCGTGTGGTGTGGATATTGCGTACGCCTCAAGCGCGCCCTCGAGCGCGAGGGCATCGACTTCGACGAGGTCGACATCGAAGCGGACCCGACCGCCGCCGACTACGTGATGAGCGTCAACGGGGGTAACGCCACGGTGCCCACCGTCGTACTACCAGACGGTCGAGCGTTGACGAACCCTCCGTTGCCGGAGTTGCTCTCGGCCATCCGCGCCGCGTAGGCGGTCCCGGGGGGTTTTCGGCGTCCCGGCACTGCCCGCGCCGAAAAGGGGGAACGATAACGCCATGCTGGCCGCTGACCTGCATCATCCGGCGGTCGGCGCCGCCTTGGCCACCGCGGCCGACCTGCTCGGCATGGAGGTCGTGTTCGTCGGCGGCCTGAGCGGCGACGAGTTCTCGTTCGTCCGCGTCGTCGGCGACCTCCCCGGCCTCGACGAGGGCCGCACCATCCCGCGCGCCGACACCTTCTGCCACCGGCTGCTCGCCGGCGCGCCCTCCTGCACCGTCGACGCCGCGCAGGACCCCGCGTACGCCGACGTACCCGCCCGGACCGAGTTCGGGATCACGTCGTACGTCGGTGTCCCGGTGCGGGACCCGAGGGGCAACGTCGTCGGCACGCTCTGCGGCGTCGACCGCGGCGCCGTTCCGGTGCCCGCGTCGACGTTGGGGGTGCTCGAAGAGCTGGCCGGCGTCATCGAGGCGCACATCGACGCCGACACCTCGGTCGTCCTGCGCCGGCTGCCCGACGGCTGGCGCGTGGGCAGCGCCGCCGAACCCGACCTGACCAGCGCGATGGTGCTCGCCGACCTGCTCGCCGACGCCACCAACCCGCCCGACCGTCCGTCCCGCCCCGACGGGAGCGACGAGATCGGCCAGCTGCGCACCGCGGTCACACAGCTCGAACACGCGCTCACCGCGCGGATCTCCGTCGAGCAGGCGATCGGGGTGCTCGCCGAGCGCCAGCACCTCACGCCGCGGGCCGCGTTCGAGCGGCTGCGCAAGGCGTCGCGGTCGCGCGGCCGCAAGGTGCACGACCTCGCCCGGATGGTCGTCGCGTCGGTGACCGACCCGTCGGTCCCGCTGCCGCCCGAGCTAGCCGGCCGCCGCTAGGAACTCCTCCACCAGCCGCACCGACTCGTCCGGCCGGTCGGTCCAGAACACGTGGCTGGCGCCGTCGAGCCAGGCCAGCCGGGCCCCCGGGATCGCTTCCGCCAGCAGCCGCGCGTTGTCCGGCTGCACCAACCGGTCCGCCGTCCCGTGCACGACGAGGGTCGGTACGTCGAGGCCGCGGAGCCGCTCCAGCAGCCCGCCGTGCCGGCGCATCGCGTCCAGCTGGCCCCAGTAGGCCTTCGCCCGCAACGGCCAGCGCAGCCGCACGGCCACGTCCTCGTCGATCCGGTCGCGCGGGGTGTCCTCGGCGTAGATGAACGGCACCGACGCCTCGATCGCGTCCCGCGGCGACCGCGGGGTGCGGTCGAACAGCATCGCGACCGCGTCCGCGGACGCCCGCACGGCGTCGCGTCCGCTCGGGTGGGTGCAGCCGAGGACGAGCTTCTGCACCCGGTCGCGGTGCCGCAGCGCCACCTCCTGCGCGATCACGCCGCCCATCGAGACCCCGAGGACGTGCGCCGACTCGACCCGCCCGCGTCGAGCACGCGCACCGCGTCGTCGGCCATGTCCTCCATCGACCACTCCCCGTCGGGGAGGTCGCTGCGGCCGACGCCGCGGTTGTCGAACCGGACGACCCGGCGCGACGCACTCAGCCCCGGCAGGATGCGCTGCCACATGTCGGCCGTGTAGCCGAGGCCCTGGATCAACAACAACGGGGGCTCGCCGGCGCCGGACCGGTCCCACCACAGTCGCGGCTCGCCGTCTGTCAGCGCTGGGTCGGTCAGCACCGGGCGATGTTACGGTCCGGCCGTGGGAGCCGACATGACCGCGCTGCTCGCCGACCTGGCCGCCGAGCACGCCGACCTCGACAGTCTCGTCACCGGGCGCGACCTCTCGGCCGCGTCCGCGGCAGCCGGGTGGACCGTCGGCGACTGCCTCGGCCACCTGTGGTTCTTCGACCGCGAGGCGACGACGGCACTCGTGGATCCGGACACGTTCGGCGACCACCTGCACACGGTCGCCGCCGACCCGGACGGCTACATGCGCGCGCATCTCGACGAGGCCCGCGCGCTCGGTACGACGCTGCCGGCGACCGCGCGCGCGACGCGGGCGGCACTCCTCGCCGCGCTGGCCGGCGCCGACCCGGCCACGAAGGTCCCGTGGTACGGGCCGCCGATGTCGCCGGCGTCGTTCGCGACCGCGCGGCTGATGGAGTACTGGGCACACGGGCAGGACGTCGCCGACGGGCTCGGCGTGACCCGGACGCCGACGAGCCGGCTGCGGCACGTGTGCCACCTCGGGGTGCGCACCCGCGGCTTCTCGTTCGCGGTCCGCGGGCTGCCGGTCCCGGACGCCGACGTACGGGTCGAGCTGACCGGGCCGGACGGCGACGCCTGGACGTGGGGCGACCCGGCGGCCGGCGACCGGGTCAGCGGGACGGCGCTGGACTTCGCCCTCGTCGTCACCCAGCGGCGGTTCGCGGACGACACCGCGCTCGCCGTCGCGGGCGACACCGCGAGAACGTGGATGGAGGTCGCGCAGGCGTTCGCCGGCACCCCGACCACCACCGACCCGGGCCGTCGAGATCTGGCCCGCGCGGGGCGACGAATGTAGTTATTCCGGGCCACCGGCGGCAACAGAAGTTGCGCCAACCGCAGGATGCTCACGCCGAGGTTAGGCGCCGATCACTTAGACGTGTTGTCTCTGTCCGCCTGGCTGGTGGCTGCCCTGTTCGCGACGTGGACCGTCGCCGGACAACTGCGGCTGCGCCGCCTGACCCGCCGGGTCGTGGTGGAGCAGGGCCGCGCCGACGTGCTGGACGAGCGGCTGCGCGTCGTCAGCCGGCTGCACGACGCCGGCCGGGCGGTCAACTCGGTGCACGAGCTGGATCACGTGCTCGGCACGATCCTCAACGGCGTCGTCGACATGCTCGGTGCCGAGACCGGCTCGGTGATGCTCGTCGAGGACGAGGAGCTTCGCGGGGTCGCCGCGGTCGGCAACGAGCGCGCGCTCGGCGCCCGGCTGTCCTTCGGCGAAGGCATCGCCGGCCGCGTCGCGGTCGTCCGCAACGCGCTGCTCATCAACGGCGAGGCGACCGACGGCGAGTTCCGCGGGCTGCGCCCCCGCCGTACGCCGGTCGACAGCGCGATCAGCGTGCCGATGATCGAGCGCGAGCAACTGATCGGCGTGCTCAACGTCACCGCACCCGCCACCCACGTCTTCAACCACCGCGACCTCGAGGCGGCGCGCGCGTTCGCCGAGTACGCCGCCGCGGCGATCGCGAAAGCGCGCCTCTACGACAACAGCCGGCGCAAGAGCGAGGAGCTCGCGTACCGGGCGACCCACGACTCGCTGACCGGATTGCCGAACCGCTCGATGCTGCGCGACCGGCTGCTCCGCGACGGCGCCGGGACGTCGTGCGGCGCGCTGCTGTTCGTCGACCTCGACGGTTTCAAGGCCGTGAACGACATGCTCGGTCACGCCGGCGGCGACGTCCTGCTCGAAGCGGTGGCCGGCCGGCTGATGTCGTCGGTGTCGACGAGCGACACCGCCGCCCGGGTCGGCGGCGACGAGTTCGCGGTGTTCGTCACCGGCGGCTCGGACCTGCGGCCCGCCATCGCGGTGGCCGAACGCCTCATCCAGCGGCTGTCGGATCCGTTCGTCGTTTTCGACAACACGGTGACGGTCTCCGCGAGCGTCGGCATCGCGCAGTGGGGCATGCACGGCGACTCGTTCGAGGACCTGTTCCAGGCCGCCGACCACGCGCTCTACGAAGCGAAGAAGGCCGGCAAGAACCGCTGGCGGGTGTGCTCGCTTCCCGCCGTACCCGAACAACGGCCGGAGGCCGGGAGCGTCGAGGGAGGTGCGCTGTGCCGAGTACAGATGTGAAGCCGTCCGTCGGTTGGGTCTCGGCCTGGCTGCACGCGCACTCCAGCGGCCACCGGATCACGCGCATCACCACGTTCGTCGTCGCCGGCGCGGCACTGGCCGCTCCGCTGTGGTCGCCGTACGCCGCGATCGGCGTCACCTGCGCCGTCGTCGCCGGCATGTTGCTCGTCACCCGCGCGGCGACGTCCGCCATCGTCAGCCGCGACCTGCGGGTCGCGCACATGCTGTCGGAGCGGGACTCGCAGGAGATGGACGTCGCCCGCGAGCGGGCGTCGTTCGTACGCGCGCTGGAGCATTCGGCGTCGCACGACCGGCTCACGATGCTGCTCAACCGGGACGCGTTCGCCGCGCTGCTCGACACCTCGCTGCGCGCGCGGCCGGAAGACCCCGGCGACGCGCCGCCCGTGACGGTCGTGTTCCTCGACATCTCGCGGTTCGCCGACCTGAACGTCTCGCTCGGGCCGGCGCTGTCCGACGAGTTGCTGATCCAGGTCGCGCACCGGATCGGCGGCGCGCTGCGGCCCGGCGACATCCTCGCCCGCGTCGACGGCGACGTGTTCGCGATCCTGCTCGAGACCGTCGCGGCCAACTCGGCGATGGATGTCGCGCAACGGCTGCTGCGCACCATCCAGAGCTCGTACGAGATCGACGGCCGGCTGGTCGTGACGACGTTCGCGTGTGGCTTCGTCACCGCCGCTGCGGACGAGCGGATCGACGCGACCGAGATGCTGCGCCGCGCCGGGCTCGCCCTGCGTACGGCGAAGACCTCGCGCAATGCGTGCGTCTCCTTCGAGACCCGGATCGAGGAAGAGACCGAGCAACGCCGGGTGTTCGACGAGGACCTGCGGATGGCGCTGCCCTCCGGGCAACTGCACCTCGTCTACCAACCGCTGGTCGACACGCTCACCGGTGAGGTGACCGCGGTCGAAGCGCTGATGCGCTGGAACCACCCGGAACGCGGCGCGGTGCCGCCGAGCGAGTTCATCCCGGTCGCCGAGAGCTCCGGCCACATCGTCGACATCGGCTTGTGGGCGCTCAAGGAAGCGTGCCGGCAGCAGCGCGTGTGGCGCGACGAGTACGGCATCGACGTGATGGTCGCGGTGAACCTGTCCGCGCGCCAGCTGTCCGACCCGGACGTCGTCGAGCGGGTGCGGGTCGCCGTACTCCGGCAGGGCGTCGACCCGCGCCGGATCAAGCTGGAGATCACCGAGAGCCTGCTGGTCGACGACATGCGGATGGCGGTCGACGTGCTCACCCGGCTGCGCGCGCTCGGGTTGCGGCTGTCGATCGACGACTTCGGCACCGGCTACTCGTCGCTGAGCCGGCTCGGCGAGCTGCCGATCGACGAGATCAAGATCGACAAGTTCTTCGTGGACGGCATCGGCAAGGAAGGCACCCGCGAGACGATCCTCAACGCCGCGATCGCGATGGGCCACGGCCTCGGCCTCACCGTCGTCGCCGAAGGCGTCGAGACACACGAGCAGCTCGCGTACCTGCGGGCACACCAGTGCGACTACACGCAGGGCTTCCTGCTCAGCCGACCGGTGTCGCCGGACGACGCGCTCGAACTGCTCCGCCGCCGGCTCGAGCCCCCGCCCGGCGTGCCGGCGCAGCGGGAGCCGGAGGACGAGGCGGCCGACGTCGCCGTACCGCAGGTCTTGCCGTCGTTGGCGCCGCGCCCGACCAAGCGCCTCTTCGCCCGCTGACCGACCGGCAATCGCGCGCCTGTTCGCCTAGAAGCGAACCAGCGCGCGATTGCCCTCGCCGTCAGGTACGGCGGTCGAGCCAGGTGGCGATCAGCCAGTGCGCGATCGACGCCGGCGGGGGTAGCAACGGCCGGCCGCCGCGCAGGTCGTCGCGGCTGAACCACGCGACGTCTTCCAGCTCGTCGTCGCCGGCGCCCAGCGTCCCGCCGACGGCGCGCGCCTCGAACCCGAGCATCAACGACGCCGGGAACGGCCACGGCTGGCTGCCCCGGTAGACGACGTCGTCGACGACGACACCCGACTCCTCGGCGATCTCCCGTACGACGGCGTGCTCCAACGACTCCCCCGGCTCGACGAACCCGGCGAGCGTCGAGTAGCGGCCGCGTGGCCACGACGGCTGGCGACCGAGCAGGCAGCGGTCGCCGCCGTCGTGCACCAGCACGATCACCGCGGGATCGGTGCGCGGGAAGTGGTCGGTCCCGTCGGCGGGGCAGCGCCGTACCCATCCCCCGTCGACCACGTCGGTCGGCTCGCCGCAGCGCGGGCAGCGGGTGTGCGTCGCATGCCAGTTGGCGAGCGCGACCGCGGCGACGAACAATCCCGCGTCGCGGGCCGGCAGCAGCGCGCCGACGTCGCGCAACGTCGACGGCCGGGCGCCGAGCACCCGCGGCAGCTCACCGACGGCGGCGAACACCGCGACGCCGTCGTCGTCGACGCCGAGGAAGTACCCCGCCGCCGGACGGTCGGCGGTCGGGACGAGCACGAGACCGTCGTCGCCGATGACGGCCCGGCGTTCGTCGTCGACCACCAGCAGCCGTCCGCTGGCCCATGCCGCGGCGAGCCACGCCGGGTCGCGGCGATGCTCCGCCGCGCGGTCGAACGCGGCCCGCGACAGCGCTGGACCGGCGGTCACCGCAACGTGTTCGCGAGCTCGTCCCACAGATACGCCGCCGCCTCCGCGCCGACCAGCAGCAGCGGGAAGACCACGCGCTCGTTGGGCGCGTGGATGCGGTCGTCGGGCAGCCCGACGCCGAGGAAGACGACCGGCGCGTCGAGCACGTCGGCGAGGTCGGCCTCCGGGCCGCTGCCGCCTTCGCGCGTGTAGAGCACCTCGCGACCGAACGCCTTCTCCATCGCCCGCGTCGTCGCGAGCAGCGCCGGCTCGTCGAGCGGCGTGAGGCAGGGCCGGACGCCGTCGGTGTGCCAGTCGACCGTCGCGGTGACCCCGGCCGGCACCGACGCCGCGACATGGTCGTCGAACAGCTTCTTCACGGTCAGCGGATCCTGGTCGGCGACGATCCGGAACGACACCTTCGCGTGCGCGTCGCTCGGCACGATCGTCTTGCCGCCCGGGCCCATGTAGCCGCCCCACATGCCGTTGACCTCGGCGGTCGGCCGGGCCCACACGCGTTCCAGCGTCGAGTAGCCCGCTTCGCCGTACGGCGACCGGCTCGCCGCGGTCGCGAGCCACTCGCTCTCGTCGTACGGCAACCGCGCGATCAACTCGCGTTCGCGGTCGGACAGCGGCCGGACGTCGTCGTAGAAGCCGGGCAGCGTGATCCGGCGCTGGTCGTCGTGCAGCCCGGCGAGCAGGCCGGCGAGCACGTCGAGCGGGTTCGGTACGGCGCCGCCGAACGAGCCGCTGTGCAGGTCGATGTCCGGGCCGTGCAACGAGATGTCGCACTCGATCATCCCGCGCATCCCGGTGCAGATCGTCGGCGTCTCCCGGCCCCACATCCCGGTGTCGGAAACGACGACGACGTCGCATTCGAGGCGCTCGCGTTCGCGTTGGAGCAACGCGCGGAAGTTCAGCGAGCCGCTCTCCTCCTCGCCTTCGACGAGGAACCGCAACGTGACCGGCGGTGCCGGCCGGCCGGTCGTTTCGAGCAGCGCGCGCAGGCCGAGCAGGTGGAACGCGACCTGTCCCTTGTCGTCGACGGCGCCGCGGCCGAACAGCTCCTCGCCGCGCAGCTCGGGCTCGAACGGGCCGGTCTGCCACAGGTCCAGCGGGTCGACCGGCTGCACGTCGTGATGGCCGTAGACCACGACGGCCGGCGCGTCGGCCGACTCGGCCGGCCACTCCGCGAACACGGCCGGCAGGCCGCCGGTCTCCCAGATCTCGACGGTCGGGAAGCCGGTACGGCGGAACGCGTCGGCGAGCCACTCGGCGGAGCGGCGGACCTCGCCCGCGTAGGCCGGGTCGCCGGACATCGACGGGATGCGCAACCAGTCGATCAGGTCGGCGAGGAACTCCTCGGCGTGGTCTTGGCAGTAGCGCTTGACGCCGTTGTCGGACATGCCCCGACCCTAGTGCTCACTCGACGAGGAGGGCGGCGAGTTCGTCGCGGTCGAGCAGCCGGTCGGGGGCTTTCAACGTGCCGGTGCGGACGTAGAGGAATCCGGCGCTGACCGTCTCGGGGGCGCAGCCGGAGAGGTCGGCCCACGCCAGCCGGTAGACCGACAACTGCAGCGACGCGGCGGCGAAGTCGGCCGGCACGACACCGGTCTTGTAGTCGACGACCTGGTAGCCGACCACCTCGCCGGTGCCGCCGAGCACCGGGTAGACCGCGTCGATCCGCCCGCGCACCAGCCGGCCGCCGACGAGCAGCTCGAAGGCCTGCTCGACCGCGACCGGGCGTCGCTCCGCCCAACCGCTGTCGAGGAAGCGGCGTTGCAGCGCGGCGAGCTCGGCGTCGGAGATGTCGTCGTCGCCGGACCCGGGCAGGTCGTCGGGTTCGAGCAGCGGCGCGGCGGCGTACAGCTGCTCCACCCAGGCGTGGAACCGGGAACCCCGTCGCGCCTGCGGCTGCGGCGGGCGCGGCATCGGCCGGGCGAGCGACTGCGCGAACGCCGCCGGGTCCTCGGCCAGCGCGACGACCTGCGACGCGGTCAGCCGGCGGGGCAGCTCGACGTCGCGAACCGTCGAGCGCAGCCGGCGCGCCTCGTCGAGCAACAGCGCCGACTCCTCGGCCCACGTCGCGGCGAGCGCGGCCTCGACGACCGGCAGTGCGTCGAGGTCGACAACGTCGTCGCCGGCCGCGGCCACCAACGCGACGGCGCGGCGCCGGCGTTCGGTCTGCGCCGGGTCGAGCGGCACCGGCCAGGCGACGTCGCCGGCCTCGCGCCGGTCGAGCGGATTGGTCGCCTCCGGAGCCGGGTCGTCGCACCAGCAGTCGACCGTCGCGGCCGGCTCGCCGAGCGTGCGCAGCTCGTCGAGGAACGGCGACGGCTCGCAGCGACTGGCGCGGGTCGCGGCCCAGCAGTAGCCGGTGGCCAGCAACAGCTTGCGCGCGCGAGTGAAGGCGACGTAGGCGAGCCGGCGTTCCTCGTCGGCGTCGTCGCGGCGGCACTCGTCGTCGAACGCGTCGACGTCGGCCTTCGCGTAGCCGCGCAACACCGGCAGGTCCGCCGCGTCGCCGCGACAGTCGAACGGCAGCACGTGCGCGCCCCGGGTCCACGGCGTACGGCGTTGCTTCGACGGGAACACGTCGGCGACCAGCCCGGGGACCGCGACGACGTCCCACTCCAGACCCTTGGCCTTGTGCACCGTCATCAGCTTGACCGTGTCGGCGTCGGACACCGAGCCCGCGTCGAGGCCGTTGTCGGCGTCGGCAGCCGCGGCGAGATAGCCGAGGAACGCGCGCAGGTCGGTCTCGCCTTCGAGCCCGGAGTAGCGCGCGGCGTGGTCGGCGAACGCGGCGAGGTTGGCCATCCGCGCGACCGCGACCCGCTCGACCTCGGCCTCGATCTCGACGTCGAGGCCGATGGTGCGGACGACCTCGCCGACCAGCTCGACCAACGGCTGGCTGAGCAACCCGCGCAGCCGGCGCAGCTCGTCGGTGAACGCGGCGAAGCGCGCCACCGCTTCCGGGCTGTAGCGGTCGAGGTCGCCCGGCGACTCGACCGCGTCGACGAGCGACACCACCTCGACCGGATCGACGGCGGCGGTCGCCGCGCGCAGGTTGTGGTCGAGACCGCGCGCACCGTCGGCCTCGTCGTCGCGGCCGGACCACGTCGCGAGGCGTGCGGCCCGGCGACCGAGCGCGGCCAGATCGCGCGGGCCGATCCGCCACCGCGGACCGGTGAGCAGCCGCACCGCCGACGGGTTGTCGGTCGCGTCGACGAGCAACGACAGGACCGCGACGACGTCGGCGACCTCGGGCATCTCCAGCAGCCCGCCGAGGCCGACGACCTCGACCGGCACGTCGCGCGCGACCAGTGCTTGGTGCAGCCGCGGGAAGTCGGCCCGCCGCCGGGCGAGCACGGCGATCTCCCGGGGCGGCGTACCCGCGGCCAGTTGCCCGGCGAGCCGGTCAGCGACCAGCCCGGCCTCATCGCGGTCGGTCTCGACGCGCGCGACGACGACAGCGCCTGCGTCATCGCGCCCCGGCGCGGCGGACAGCGACGGCACGTCGAGGCTGGGCCGGCGGCCGCCGTCGCGTCGCAACGGATCCGCGATCGCGTTGGCCGCCGCCAGAATCCTTGCGCCGCAACGGAAACTCGTCATCAGCGGCATCGCGGTCAGCCGGTTGCCCTCGGCGGCCGGGAAGTGCTCGCCGAACCGGAGCAGGTTGCCGACCGACGCGCCGCGCCACCCGTAGATCGCCTGGTGCGGATCGCCGACCGCGGTGACCGGATGCGCGCCGCCGTAGAGACGGGAGAGCAGCAGCCGCTGGGCGGACGGGGTGGTCATGGGTGCTCAGCTCCTTGTGATTCGACGGTGAACGGGGACTCAGGCGCAGCGCATCTCTTCGCGGATGACGTCGGCGTGCTCACGGGCGCG
>Ga0207677_10001406_pt1 | contig 12823 bp, 9 predicted proteins | sample KBSMisM42_FD_184311 | JGI IMG/M metagenome (GOLD analysis project Ga0207677, IMG submission 184311) | Miscanthus rhizosphere microbial communities from Kellogg Biological Station, Michigan, USA - KBS Miscanthus M4-2 (SPAdes) (version 2) | ecosystem: Host-associated > Plants > Roots > Rhizosphere...
CTTCACGTGCATTTAGATCTTTGAGTTTGGCATTCTCGCTATTCGTTACCTTGCCAAATACAACCCTTTGCAACATCCAAAGCATGTAGACTGCGGCCCAGATAACTCCGGTGCTGGCAATCATCGTCACTACAAATGGATGAGACACGGCGGTCGAAGTCCACGTACCGATCAAAATGAGAAACTCACCAACGAATCCATTGAGAAACGGTAAGCCGACCGAAGAGAGTGATGCGAATACAAACAGAGTTGCAAACCAGGGCATCGGCGTAGCCAATCCGCCAAACTCGCTAATTTGCCGTGTGTGCCTGCGTTCGTAAATAAAACCTACAAACAGGAAGAGTGCCCCAGTTGAGACTCCGTGATTCAGCATTTGATACAGCGCGCCCTGCATCCCGAGTTCTGTAAAAGAAAACAAACCCAGGACGACGAAGCCCATGTGGCTAACGGATGAGTAGGCGACGAGTCGTTTGACATCGGGTTGCACCATCGCGACTAAGGCGCCGTAGATGATGCCGATAACTGCGGCGACGATAATGTACGGCGCTACGATGCGGGCCGTCTCAGGAAACAGGCCAAGGTTGAAACGCAGCAAACCGTAAGTACCCATCTTCAACAAGACACCAGCAAGGATCACGGAACCAGCAGTCGGTGCTTCGGTGTGTGCGTCAGGAAGCCAGGTGTGAAAGGGGAAGAGTGGAACTTTGATGCAGAACGCGAGGGCGAACGCCCCAAACAATAACAACTGCGGCCTTGGCGCGAGCGGTTCTGCCGCCATCGCTTGTATCAACGTGGTGTAGTCGAAAGTCTGATACGTGAAGTACAGGGCGAGAATCGCCACCAGCATGAGCAAACTACCGACCGCTGTGTAGATGAAAAACTTAATGGCGGCATAAATCCGTCGCTCGCCACCCCAGATCCCGATCAAAAGAAACATCGGAATCAACGACGCCTCAAAGAAGAGATAAAACAACAACAGATCAAGGGAAACAAAAACCCCAATCATTGCTGATGCAAGGATCAGGAGGAAGACGTAATACGCGAGCTGTCGTTTCTTGATCGCCGTCCAACTGGACAGAATCGCAATCGGCATCAATAGCGTGGTTAGAAGAACAAGCCAAAGACTAATACCGTCAACTCCAACATGGTAACGAGCGCCGATCGAGCCGATCCAGAGTGCGTTTTCTTCAAATCTGAAGTTGGCAGTTTCTCCTCCCAGGCCGGTGAGCAAAAGAAGCGAGAGGCCAAAAGTTGAGATTGTCGTGATCAGAGCGATCCACTTGTAATGATCTTCGTGGCGGCTCGGCGCAAAGCTGTAAAGTACCGAAGCTAAGGCACCGATGACCGGCAAAAGGATCAGAATTGTTAGTAAGTGCGGCATAAACTACCGTGGATGAATACTGAAATACGCAAACGCGCCGATCAGAATCAGGGCTCCAAAAAGAATGATCGCCGCGTAACCTCGTAAGAGTCCGGCCTGAAGGTAACGCCCTACGCGACCTAGCTCAGTGATCGCCTCACCAATAGAGTGCAAGAGGCCATCAAGGACACCGATATCAAAGATTTTCCAGAGTCCTTCACGGGAGACCGTTTCGATGGGATGAATTAGAGCTGCGTCGTAGATCTCATCAACGTAATACTTGTTCTCGAGAATTGTCGGCATCTCTAAGGTGGGCCGCTTCTGGAACACCACCCAACCGATGCCGATACCGCCGAGTGCGATTAGTACAGACAGTAAAGCAAGCAAGCGTTCAGCGCTAATTTCCGCCGCAGAGTGCGACACATGAGATTCACCAGTCGCTGGCTCATTCAACGGATGGATAGGCGAAGCTGCATCGGTTCCCTGCGGTGGGTTTAGTACCTGTGGATGCTCAGTGTTTGTTTCGTGTCCGACAGGAGTTGGCACCTCTGCGATGACTGGCTCCAACGTCTTCTCAATGACGTTGATGTTCTTATCGGTGACGAAAGAACTCAGTGCATAGGGCACACCGATAAACCCGCCTATCGTGGAAAGCACTGCGAGCACGAGCAGTGGAACCGTCATGAGCCATGGCGACTCATGAGGTTCTACAGCACCGTGATGCCCGTGATTGCCGTGGTCATCTCCGTGGTTTTCTCTAAAACGTTCGCTACCCCAGAACGTCATCACCATCATCCGCGTCATGTAGACAGCGGTTAGCAGTGCTGTAAGAGCTCCAATGCCCCAAAGGATTTTGTTAAAGCCTGCTGGAATGCTGAAACCAGGCGCACTCCACGTTTTCCAAAGAATTTCATCCTTTGAAAAGAAGCCGGCAAAGATCGGAATACCTGAAATTGCGAGCCAACCAGTCACCATCGTAGCGAAAGTGATCGGCATGTACTTCCTAAGTCCACCCATTCGCCGCATGTCCTGCTCATGATGCATTCCGTGGATCACCGAACCGGATCCCAGGAAGAGAAGGGCTTTGAAGAACGCGTGGGTTATCACATGGAAGATCGCGGCAACGAACGCTCCCACACCGCATGCGAGAAACATGTAGCCAAGTTGAGAGATCGTTGAGTAAGCGAGTACTTTCTTAATGTCGTTCTGGGCCAAGCCAATCGTTGCCGCAAACAGGGCGGTTGCTCCGCCAATAATCGCAACGATGAACATCGCGGTGGGCGCGTGAACAAAAATGGCTGAGCAACGAACGATCATGTAGATGCCCGCCGTCACCATCGTCGCTGCATGAATTAGTGCAGACACAGGAGTAGGGCCGGCCATAGCATCAGGTAGCCAGACGTACAATGGTATCTGCGCACTCTTGCCTGCTGCGCCGATAAACAACAAAAGCGCGATTGAAGTGGCTCCGAGACCAGTTATTGCCGCGAATGAAAACGCATCCGCTGGACGGTTCGCAAAGTATTCAAAAGCCGTGTGCGCTGCACCGCCGGCCGCAGGGTTTGCAAAGAAGCTGACTGACCCGGTGACCATGAAGGTCAACATGATCCCGAGCACGAATCCCCAGTCGCCGATACGATTAGTGATAAAGGCCTTCTTCGCAGCGTCACCAGCTTCCTTCTTGTCGAAGTAATAGCCGATGAGAAGGTAAGAACAGAGACCAACGCCTTCCCAGCCAACAAACATGAGTAGAAAGTTGTCGCCGAGAACAAGCGTCAACATCGAAAACATGAACAGGTTGAGGTAAGCGAAAAATCGATAGAACCCTTCCTCGCCATGCATATAGCCGACGGCAAAAACGTGGATTAAGAAACCTACGAACGTGACGAACAGAACGTAGGTGCCACTCAGTCGATCCATTCCGAGTGCAAAGTCGGCCCGGAAGTTTCCCACTTGGAGCCATGTCCAGATGTGATCGAGAACCGGTTGTTCAGTGCGAAGTGCACCGTGAGAGTTGAACGCCAGGTAGAAAGCGACAATAGCGGAGATCGCGACCGACCCGCAGGCCACGATGCCGATGAAGCGTTCATCGCGAACACGTCGTCCTATGAACCAGTTGATGGCAGCGCCGGCAAGCGGGGCAAAAATGATCAGACTGAGGAGATTGTTTTCCATTACTTCTTGTTCTTTGTTCTTAGTTCTTTGTGCTTTGTCCCCACGACAGCCGTAGCTTCCTCAATGGAACCTTCGGACAAAGTACAAAGAACAGAGCACAAAGCTCTACGCCTTAGAGTTTCAGTATGCTCGCATCATCGACGTCCAAAGATTCGCGATTACGGAAGATTGCGATGATGATTCCCAAGCCCACCGCAGCCTCGGCAGCAGCGACGGTCATAACTATAAAAACAAAGAGTTGACCGGTGACATCCTGAAAGAAACTAGCAAACGCGACGAAGGTCAAATTCACAGCGTTGAGCATCAGCTCAATACACATGAACATGGCGATCACATTTCGTTTGACAATGACGCCGACGACACCAATGGTGAACAGTAGTGCTGACAGCGCCAGGTACCATGAAAGATGTGGTTCCATATCAGTCTCTTTTCGATTGATCCCTTTTTCCGGCAAGGCCGAGCAGAGCAGCCGCCTCCGCCGAAGAATCCGTAGTAATCGGGGTCTGCACGTCGTGCGAAGCCCTTGGATCAATATCGCTCAGCGCCAGGACCTGGGCACCGGGGATCACACGTGCTTCCGGTGAAAGTATGTCTGTGCGACGCGCAAGAGTCATAGCGCCGACGATCGCCATTAACAGCAAGATCGATGTGATTTCGAATGGCAACAGATAACTAGTAAACAGCGCCGCTCCAATCGACGAAGTCAGGCCGATATCAGAACTTTGAAGAGTGGGGTTTGGATCAACTGACCACAGTACGAATGCAACTTCACCGATTAGCAGACCGGCTAATACGACGGCCACCGGCACCAGAAATCCCATGCGTATACGACGCTTTTCTTCCTGCTCCACATTGAGGAGCATGATTACAAACACTACAAGCACCATGATGGCGCCCGCGTAGACGATGATTTGAACTGCGGCGATAAATGGTGCTGCAAGCATCAGGTACAGGCATGCCAACGACATAAAGACGCCGATCAATGAGATGGCACAGTAAAGAGGATTGCGCTGAGCCACAACATTGATTGCGCAGCCAATTGCCAGACCGCCAAAAAGTATGAATAGAAGAACCAGCATTGAAAATGACGATTAGTGAACTACGATTAACGATTCAAGACTAACGACTCAAATTACATTAAGAAATATCAACGTCGCGGTGATGAAGATACTCAACAGCGCCACCGGCAAGAGAAATTTCCAGCCAAAATTCATTAGCTGATCAAATCGGAAGCGCGGAAGTGTCCCACGGATCCAGATGTAGAGAAAAAGAAAGAAAATAATTTTAGCCAAAAATCCGATCACGCTGACGAGCGCGAACAAAAATGATCCGCGGCCAAAAATGTCCTCGGCAAAAGGGACGTTCCAGCCGCCAAGGAATACTGTGGTGGCGAGCATCGACACCGTGAACATGTTGATGTATTCCGCCATAAAGAACAGCGCGAATTTCATTGCGCTGTATTCAGTGTGGAAGCCGGCCACAAGTTCAGTTTCTGCTTCGGGTAAGTCAAAAGGCACGCGATTGGTCTCAGCGATTGCTGCAATGAGATAGACGATAAAGCTAAGTGGCGTGAAAAGAATCAACCAACCTCCGCCATGCCAGCGAGACTGCGTTTCCACTATCTTAGAGAGGTCGAGAGTTCCTGTCAGAAGGATTGGACCTATTAAACTAAGGCCAAGGGCCAACTCGTAGGAGATCATCTGTGCAGACGACCGCAGTCCACCCATCAAGCTGTACTTGTTGTTTGATGACCAACCCGCCAGAGCAATCCCGTACACGCCAACCGATGTGACGCCGAGAACGTAGAGCAGACCGACATCAAAATGCGCAACAACGAGAGGTATTTCTCCGATCCATGGAAGATGTACCTCCGGACCGAACGGATAGACGATCATCGCCATCAGTGCAGCCATCGTCGCGATGACAGGCGCCAGGAAGTAGATGAATCGGGTTGATTTATCGGGGACGATGTCTTCTTTAAGGATGAACTTGAGTAGATCCGCAAAGGGCTGGAGCAAGCCGCCGTAGCCAACTCGATTTGGGCCAAGCCTGCCTTGAATTAATCCCAGGATCCGTCGCTCCGCGAGCACTGTGTACGCCACGATCATGAGCACGACCGTGAATACCACCGTGATTGCGACAAACCTGAGGACGATTTCGATGACTGTTTGCAGATCCATATCAAATGAGATTTCTGATTGCTGATTTTTGATTGCTGATTTCTATTGCTGAAATCGCAAATCAGCAATCAGCAATCAGCAATCAAAAACAACTATCAGTCTCCTGCTGCTACCTGTTTCAAGTTCGCATCAACCGTGATCTGATACAACGGTGAAACGCGCGTGGTTTCAGGCCGAGGGTTACCGGCTGCCAGTAAATGAAATTGTGGAACTTTGTCAGTCAGTGTTCCGATCTTGAATAGTTCGTGTCCAACTTTCACAAAGGTATTTATCTTTTCACTTGAAGCAGACAGCGCTTGAACGCGTTCGCGGAGGGCTCTCAGGTTAGAAGCTGAATCCGACGCTTTTGCGACTGCGTGCTTCGCTTGAATCGGATTTGTTTCATCTTTCAGCAGCGGATATCGCATTCCGGAATAGGCATCAACCTTCTCAGCTATCTCTCGGAATACTGCACTCGCCGACATCTCAAAGCCGAAGTCGACACCCAACTCTTTTGCCAGTTGCGCGGTGATCATCCAATCAGCTTTTGCCTGGTGCAGCGGCGCAATTGATTGACGAACGCGTTGTACGAAACCATCGTTGTTAGTGAACGTTCCATCGACCTCGGCATACGAAGCAGCGGGCAAAACGACGTCGGCGTACTTAGTGGTTGCATTCTGGAAAAGCTCCTGAACAACAAGGAAGTCCAGATGGCTCAGTGCGTCTTCATTAGCTTCGAGCTGCGACGGTAGAAAACCTCCCGCAACATAGAGGGCTCGAATCTCAGCGCCAGCCTCCTTGAGAAGTGTTGCAGGCGAAGTGGTCGCGTCCATCATTCCCATGTCATGCGCGCCGATGCTGTTATTGAAGAGAGGTAATGGATGTAAAAGGAACCTTGTGCCGTCCTTACCCAGGGCAGAGCCAATTTGGGCCAACACTGCTTGAGCTTCAGGTCCCAGTTCACCACCAAACATCAACACAACGTCGCCGGTTGTGTTTGCAATCAACTGTCGCAGGGCTTCGATTTCACTCGGTTCGATTCCTGCTTTCTGAGTAGCTAATGCATCGTTCGCAGGATCCCCTAATGCGAGCACCATCGCCTCTTCGGTGCCTGGTCGAATATGAACAAACTGTGATGCCTGTTCGGCTAGGCGAATCCGAACTGAGTTAACAATCGCTAGTTTCGCCCCTCCATTTCTGACAGCCTGGCGAATCTGTTTTCCAGTGAACGGTTGTAGTTCCTCTGGCTCTCCTCCGATTAACACAATAGTTTTCGCGTAACGGATGTCACGATGCGTTGCCAGCGGAGAACCGAGGTTGTCGAAGAATGATTTCAAACTGAAAGCATCGGTAGTTGTGTAGTTGTCTGTGCCAACGAGTTCGGTTGCAAACTTTCGCAGCACATAGAGCGATTCATTCGTAAGGCGTGGACTGCCAACGATCCCAACCGAGTTTCGACCATGTTGGTTTGCGATCGAATCCAGTCGTTCCGCGACATGACGCATCGCCTCATCCCAGGTTGCCGGAATTAACTTTCCGCCCTTCTTGTAACGGATCAACGGAGTACGAATTCGGTCTTCATGATTCACGAATGGGTGAGCGAATCGTCCCTTGATACATAGAAACTCACCGTTGATTCCATTCACATAACGGTCGCGGGCTACCACACGCAACAACTCACCGCCACGAGTGCCAAGTGACATCTGACAGCCATCTGAGCAGAAGTTGCAGGTGGAAACTGTTTGCGCAAGTTCCCATGGACGTGTCTGGTGCCGGTAGGTGCCATCGAGAAGCGTTCCTGTTGGACAAACCTCAATACAATTGCCGCACTGGGAACAATCGAGCCATCCCATGTAGGTGCCGATCACTGTATGAGCACCTCGCCCGCCGGCCTCGATTGCGTCTTCACCCATCCACTCATCGCACACTCTTGTGCATCGCTTACACAGAATGCATCGCTGCGGATCGTTGGCGACCATCGGTGAGAGGTAGCGCTCGGCGTGGTAATTCTTCTGTTCAGTAAAGCGCTCCTCGAGTCCGCCCCAATCGAATGTCATCTCCTGGAGTTCACACTCGCCGCCTCGATCGCAAACTGGACAATCAAGCGGATGGTTTGCGAGCAGAAACTCGGTCATGGCTCGCTGAGCTTTTTCAATCTCTTCGCTCTGAGTGGTCACAGCCATTCCGTCCGTGCACGTGATAGTGCAAGACGTTTGCAGCTTCGGCATCTTCTCGATCCGCACCAGGCACATTCGACATGAGGCCTGGAGTGCGAGGTCGGAGTAATAACAGAAGGACGGTATGTCGAAGCCCTTATCGCGGCAGACATCGATCAAGCGCGCACCCTTCGGTACCTCGAACGCCTTATCATTAATTGTGATGTGAATTAGCTCAGTGGACATTTAAAGAATCGTGAACCGTCAATGGTTGAATGGTGAATTGTGAATCGGTTGGGCATTTCGTTCATTCAACGAACTACGACTCACGACTTACGATTCATGGATTGGCACCGTTTGTCAGGTGCTTTATGAAATCTTCAGGGAAGCGCTTGATTGCCGATTGAATTGGCCACGATGCTGCGTCACCGAGAGGGCAAAATGACTTTCCTTCGATGTTGTCACAGAGGTCGAGCATCAATTGCGCATCCTCAGGTCGACCTTCGCCTTTAGCTATTCGCTTAAATACTTTTACGAGCCAGTCAGTGCCTTCGCGACACGGTGTACACCATCCGCATGACTCGTGCTTATAGAACTCCGTCAGGTTCTTCGTTGATTCAAAGATGTCGACGGTTTCATCCATCACAATGAAGCCACCTGATCCGACACTGGAACCCGCCGCAACCAGACCTTCGTAGTCCATGCGAACATCCTTACCAATAACGTCTTCTGCTCGCATGATGTAAACGGAAGAACCTCCGGGAATGACCGCCTTGAGTTTCTTTCCGTCAGGAATACCACCACAGTCTTCCATGATGAACTTCTCCATGTCGTCGTAACCCATTGGAAGTTCATAGACACCTGGCTCCTTCACGTGCCCCGAGACTGACCACAACTTTGTTCCGCCACTCTTTTCCGTTCCCAGTTTCTGATACGCCTCGCCGCCCATCGTGATGATGTCCGGCACGGCTGTCAGAGTCTCGACGTTGTTTACGACGGTGGGTGAAGCGTATAAACCAGAGACGGCAGGGAAGGGAGGTTTCATACGCGGATGTCCGCGCAAACCCTCAAGTGAACTCAGCAGCGCGGTCTCTTCACCGCAGATGTAAGCGCCTGCGCCCGTGTGTGTGTAGACTTCACACGAAAAATTCGTTCCCAGAATATTGTTTCCTACAAGTCCTGCTGCGCGAGCTTCATTGATGGCGACGTCCATGATGTCGATGAGGTAACGATATTCGCCGCGCGTATAGATGTAAGTAGTCTTAGAGCCGAGCGCATAGGCGGCGATCAGCATCCCTTCAATCAGCAGGTGCGGATCGCGTTCCATGAGATAGCGATCCTTGAACGTTCCGGGCTCAGATTCGTCGGCGTTACAAACAACATACTTCGGTTTTGGAGAGTCTTTCGGAACAAAACTCCACTTCATTCCTGTTGGAAACCCCGCACCACCGCGTCCGCGCAACGCTGACTTCTTTACTTCGTTAATGACGTCGTCGGGTGACATGCCATCAAGAACTCTCTTGATTGCCTGATAACCTCCGTTGGCGCGATAGACGTCAAGGCGCCGCGAGTTTTCAATATGAACTCGCCTGAGTTGCAAAGGCTCACAACCGATGGCTTTGATCTGCATGAATTAAATGTCCGATAAACTTCAGTTTGTCACGCTTAAGAAAGTTGGGCCAACTGTCGAACACGGATCAGATGGACACGAAAAGTCCCATATCCTCGATTCCTTGTATCCGACTCAATCAGTGCCACCTGTGGCTTTGCTTCCCGCACCTCAGGGTAACGCGTCGAGAATCTGGTCGACTTTCTCTGCGGTCAGATTCTCGTGGTAATCAAAATTCAACTGGAACATGGGTGCAGTTCCGCATGATCCAAGACACTCAACTTCCGATAATGTGAATCGGCCGTCGGTGGTTGTTTCGCCTGGTCTGATTCCAAGTTTCTTTGAGCAGTGTTCGATGATTGTTCCGGCGCCCCTGATCTTGCACGATAAAGTCTTGCAAACTTGAATGTGATACTTGCCGATCGGTTCGGTGTAGATCATCGAGTAGAACGTCGCGACTTCCCAGATATCGGTAACTCGTAACGACAAACGATTCGCCAAGTAGAGGACTCCTGCAGGATCAAGATATCCACGTTCACGTTGCACGATGAACATCAGCGGCAAAATAGCTGAGCGTCTCACGGGATACTTCGCTAAGTGCTGATCGATCTCCCTTTCGACTTCAGGGGAGAACGTCGCCGGCGCAACATCGAGATCGACTGGCTGAGAAAGGGGTTGGATTGTTGTTAGCTGCTGACTCACAGTTTTTTGATCTTTGTACTTCGTGCTTTTTACTTGGTTGTTTGTGCTTTGGTTAAGAATCGACTTGCATCAAAGCACAAAGCTCAATTGTGTCTACCTATCTATTTCTCCCAACACAATATCCAACGATCCAATCACGGCAACAATGTCCGCTACCATTTCGCCGCGAGCCATGTCGGGAAGTGCCGACAGATTGACGAAGCTTGGTCCACGGAAATGGACGCGCGCCGGTTTTGGGCCACCATTCGATTTCATGTAAACACCCAGCTCGCCTTTCGACGCCTCGATCGGGAGATATACCTCACCCGGTGGAACGTCAAAACCTTCAGCAACGATTAGAAAGTGATGGATCAATGCGTCCATGTGGTTCTTCATCGCTTGGCGATCCGGTAATACAACTTTGGGCGCGTCGGCTTTGACTGGACCTGGTTTCAATCTCGAGAGCGCCTGGACAGCGATCTTGTGCGACTCTTTGAGTTCCCGCATACGAACCATATATCGGGCCCAAACGTCGCAGTCAGATTCAGTCGGCACTTCGAAATCGTAAGTCTCGTAGCTGCTGTAGGGATTTGCGCGACGAACGTCGAGTGCAACACCACTGCCTCGCAAACAAGGACCTGACAGCCCCCAGTCGATGGCGTCTTCGGGGGAGATATAGCCGACACCCTGCGTACGCTTCTGAAAGATCTTGTTGCCAGTGAGCAACGTGTGAAACTCGTCGACTGCTGGAGGAAAATCAGTTAGAAACTGTTTGCACCGATTCTCAAAGCCGGCGGGTAAATCCATCATTAGTCCGCCAATACGGAAGTATGAAGGAGTCATACGACCACCCGAAGCGGCCTCGATCAGATTCAAAATCTTCTCGCGCTCGCGAAAACAATAAAAGAAGACCGTCATCGCACCGATATCGAGTGCGTGGGTACCCAGCCAAACGAGGTGTGAACCGATTCGCTGGAGCTCACACATCAGCACGCGAATTGTTTGGGCGCGCTCCGGAATCTCCAATCCAAGCAGTTTCTCGCCGGCCATGACGTAGGCGAGGTTGTTGCCGAGAGGATTCAGATAGTCCATCCGATCGGTGATGACGATTCCCTGCTGATACTTTTTATATTCAAAGAGCTTCTCCATGCCAGTGTGGAGATAGCCAATATCCGGCGTAGCCTTTACTACCATTTCACCGTCAAGAACGAGCTCGAGTCTTAACACTCCGTGCGTCGAAGGGTGCTGCGGCCCCATCGAGATCGTCATCTGAGTGTCGAGAGGTCGATCGACAACTTCGAATTTTGGCGGAACGGTAGTCATGCTTATTGCTGATTTCTGATTGTTGATTGCCGATTGAACGAACGACAGACCGATTGTGACATTCTTCTTTAAGCCAAGCTTAAGCCGTATCCGATTGCAAGAATCAGCAATCAGAAATTTACTTGAGGCTGTACGGTTCGTATCCCCGAAGAGGAAAGTCTTTCCGCAACGAATGACCCTGCCAGTCTTCGGGCAACAATATGCGTCTCAGATCAGGATGACCATCAAAGATCACCCCAAACAGGTCGTACGTTTCGCGCTCATGCCAATTAGCCGTACGCCAAACAGACGTCACGCTATCTACATGGAGATTGTCCTCGTTGAGCAATACCTTCAAGCGCCAACGATGATGCTTTGTCGTTGAAAAGAGATGGTAATTGACTTCGAACCGCGGCTCTTCTTCAACGCCACGATCGACGCCACATAGATCAGAAAGAAAATCAAACCGAGACTCGGACCAGGACTTCAAGAAGACACAGGCAGCCCGAATGCTTTCGCGCGGAACAATAATCGTAGTTTCACCGAGCGCATCGACTACTTCTGTAATCCATTCCGGATGTTCACGCTGGAACGCCGCCACGAGCTGTGACGGCGTCTGCTCTGAACTTTGAGTTTGATCTGTAGAGATCTCTGTCTTTTCCGGCCCTGACTCCATCCTTATGCTCTACTCTCTACGACGATCGACGACGTTCGTGTTTTGAAGCGATCGTGTACGGTCTTACTTCCGGCAATGTGTTCTGCCGGGCAGTAGAACCATCGGTCACCGGCAAAGTTCCGGGCACCACCGCCTCGCGTGCCTCTGCTTCGAGAATGTCACGGCGGTCACGAACGCTCTCTTTCATAACTTTTTCCTGCAGCATCATCACTGCATGTATCAACATCTCAGGTCGTGGCGGGCAGCCCGGGATGTAAACATCAACCGGCACAATCTTGTCGACCCCCTGGACGATGGCGTAGTTGTCGAAAACGCCGCCGGATGTTGCACACGCGCCCATCGAGATTACCCACTTAGGTTCGGGCATCTGGTCGTAAATGCGGCGCAGTACGGGGGCCATCTTTCGAGAAACTCGACCGGAGACGATCATCACGTCAGCTTGTCGTGGACTCGCGCGAAAGACTTCAGAACCAAAGCGAGCCAGATCATTGCGTGAAGAGGTAGCGTTCATCATTTCGATGGCGCAACAGGCAAGCCCGAAAGTTGCTGGCCATAGCGATGACTTCCGCGCCCAATTTATTAAGGAGTCGAGTCGGGTAGTTAGTACCTCGGGCAAAGCTTCAGCAATTATGTTTTCGAGTCCCATTAAACTACCTTTAGGCCGCTGTTCGTCTCTTTCTCTCAGCCTGCCGAGCTTCGAGATCC
>Ga0207677_10001408_pt1 | contig 12815 bp, 9 predicted proteins | sample KBSMisM42_FD_184311 | JGI IMG/M metagenome (GOLD analysis project Ga0207677, IMG submission 184311) | Miscanthus rhizosphere microbial communities from Kellogg Biological Station, Michigan, USA - KBS Miscanthus M4-2 (SPAdes) (version 2) | ecosystem: Host-associated > Plants > Roots > Rhizosphere...
TATTCTTCAGCGTAACATTCAGGTTTTGCATTGAAGCATTCCCTTGTTCACCCATCATCGCACTACCATTGTTTTTGTTAATCACCCACTATCACCGGCAACCATTCGCGGCGCTTTTTCGTAGTGTGCTTACCCCTGAGATATAACCCCGCCGGGCTCAGCAACAATCATTCTTCTGTCTGCTTTAACGTATCCTTGAAACGGTGAAAACACGATTTATTTACCAAAAACGATGTTTGTATGAAAAAGATCATCAACCTGACCAGTCAAAGTTTGTTTTGTTTGACGTTTGCAGTAGTCTTGTTTTCTTTGGGCTGTCGCAAAGGAGACCTGCCCGCTCCTTCGGCAACCTATAACCAGGTAAACCTGGTCGCGAACAACAGCAGTTACAGTCCTGCCCATATTGACCCTACTTTAATGAATGCCTGGGGACTCGCATTCAGTTCAGGCGGCACGCCCTGGGTTAATTCAACCGACGGACATGTAAGTGAGGTATACGACAAAGACGGTGCACCTATTGCCGCGAGACCCGCAGTAGCCATTCCTTCACCCAGCGGACCCAACGGCGGCGGTCCAACAGGTATTGTCTTTAGTTCCAGCGCTACCGATTTTAAACTGGCCAATGGCAATCCCGCACGTTTTATTTTTGTTGGCGAAGATGGTGTGTTATCTGCATGGAACGGGGGTAACAACGCGCAGCTTGTTAAAAATAATGCTGCAACTTCTGCGTATACAGGTCTTGCACTGGCCTCAAAAGGCGGAAGCAATTTTCTTTATGCCGCCAATTTCAGGGCCGGTCGGATAGATGTATGGGACAATAGCTTTATGCCTGTTTCCATGTCGTTCAAAGACGAGCATATTCCTGCTGGCTATGCACCGTTTAACATACAGGCTATTGGTGGCTGGCTTTATGTTACTTATGCTAAGGTTGGGCCTGATGGCGAAGATCAGCCCGGACCGGGCAATGGATATGTAGATATTTTTAATACGGATGGTTCGCTGGTAAAACGTTTTGCAGCAAGAGGTACTTTAAATGCACCTTGGGGAATTGTAAAAGCGCCATCGTCTTTCCTTGGCGATATCAAGGATATGGATGACGATCATGATGGAAAAGACAACAGCGGCAAAGGCAACAGTGGAAAAGATGATGGCATGGTTGATGACAGCGTGCTGTTGGTGGGTAATTTTGGTGATGGCCGCATTAATGTATTCCGCGAGAATGGTAATTTCCTTGATCAGTTAAAATCAAACGGGTGGCGCGTAACCATCGATGGCTTGTGGGCGTTGTCGTTCCCCCCGGCTACTGCTACAACGGTTGATCCGAACAGGCTGTATTTTACCGCTGGCCCAAACGATGAAAAAGATGGGCTTTTCGGTTACCTCATAAAAAAATAAACCATTGATTTGTTGCTGATACAAAGCTGCCGCTATCCGGCAGCTTTGTATTTTGTTGCCTGCAGGATGCCTGTTATGCAAAGAAAAAGAGCCTGAAAAATACCAAGCTCCTGGTGCATGTAATATTATGATGTCAACTGCAACGAAAGTAACCGGCGGTCATGAAATTATTCAGGCTATTCGCTGATCAGCATCCGTCTTTTCTTGAAATACGCCAAAACGTTATGTGGTGATGCGAAACTGTCCGTGGCTTCTTTTATTCATGAATGTGAATGTAAAAGGTTCTGCCCTGGTCGTCTTCAAAACTCGCATCGCCGTTTTCATCAATATTGGCGGCTTTGAAGTGATCTGTGTCCAGCCAACCAAGTTTGGGAATGTCTATTGCAATTACCTGGCAATTCAGTACGGTTACATCAAGTTTGCAGGTAGACGAATAGGCAGTTTCAGAATTACTGAATTCTGCGGTGGCGACATGCAGGCCGTCCTGGAAACTGCAGGTACCGTTGGATAAATCATTCTTCAACCTGGCAGAATCAGTAAGGCCGTCTTTTTGCAGTATATTGTTTTCAGGCTTTGGTTGGCCGGAAGGGGGTGATACCTTTCTGTAAGCAGGAGGAGCATCGGTTTTGGCGGAAACCATGACCGACGAGGTGGCTGGTTCCAGCACAGCCGGAAAGGATAGCTTTTGGGTTGGGTCGCCCATTTCCATAAAAACGAAAATTAATAACAATAGCAGTCCGAATAACGCTGCCAATGCATAAACCGGTTTGCGAAGGTCTCTGTCCATGGATCTTGCTCGTATGATTCAACCGTGCGCCTGCAAATCATTTTTCACTTTGCACATTTCATATTCCCTTTTTCTGTTCAGGATTTCGTTCGGGTCATTCGATACTAAGATGACCTGTTTCAAAAAATATGCCCGTAAATCTGTACCGTTAGCAGGCGCATACAGCTTGCTTTTAAATTCATTTTGAGATGGTTATTGAAAGCGCAGATCTCCAATTTCTCCAATGGCAATCACCTTATTACCGGCTTAGCAGCCATCATGAATGTCTTATAATTATTGGCGGGGTTTTTCCTGACTGATGGCTGAGAAAAAAAATGATGCATTTATTCCCCATAGTAATCGGGATTGCTGAAGAAGTTGAAGCAATATGCAGACAAAACGATCAATTTCTTTGGCACCCCCAAATGACCTGACCAGACTTAGATTTTTTCATGACGCTCATCATTATCCAACATTTCTATTAGCGCTAAGTTTGTCCAGGAGGTTCCCATCTTAATAATTTATTTATGAAAAAAATAATTGCCGCGTTCGACGGCCTTAAATATTCAGACAGTACCGAAAAATACGCACTGGAAATAGCCGGGCAAATGAAAGCCCACCTGGTGGGTGTTTTTCTGGATGACTTCACCTATACCAGCTACAAAATATATGACCTGGTTGTAAAAAAGGCGGCGTCAGAAAAAACAATCAGGGAATATAGTAAGAAGGATCGCCAGGCAAGGGACCTTGCTGCGGCGCGGTTTGAACTGTCTTGCAGAAAAGCAGGCATTGAATTCACTATTCATCGTGATAAGAATATAGCCATCCAGGACCTGCTGCATGAAAGTATATTTGCAGATTTGCTGATCATTGACAGTAAAGAAACCCTGACACATTACGATGAAACATTACCAACGCGCTTTGTAAGGGATATTTTGGCAGATGCGCAATGCCCGGTATTGGTTGTGCCTCAAAAATATTTGCCGGTAAAGAAAATCATATTCCTATACGACGGAGATCCATCTGCCGTACACGCGATAAAAATGTTTAGTTATACCCTGCCGTTACAGCAGGATACCAGTACGGAAGTAGTGGCAGCCAAAGGCTATTATGGCGACCTGCATGTTCCTGATAACCGGCTCATGAAAGAATTTATGAGACGCCATTTCCCTTCCTCCATTTTTTCGATACTGAAAGGCGACCCTCAAACCGAAATTGTCAATCATCTCAAAGCCGAAAAGCAATCTTCCCTGGTTGTACTGGGAGCCTATCGCCGGGGTACCGTTTCAAGGTGGTTTAAAGAAAGTTTGGCAGATACCCTTTTAAAGGAATTAAAAATGCCTTTGTTTGTAGCACACAACAAACAATGATTGAGCATATCTAAATAACTCCATAATATATCTGATCAGCTTTCTAAAAAAGGTTGTTCATGCTGACTCCATAGACAGGCCACCCTTTGCTTTGCAATATGGATACCAGACCAGAACAAAATAAAAAGGCAGGAACTGAATGTTGAAAAAAAAGCCGCATATAGTTATATGCTGCTTCGGGTTGATAAAGTCAACGGCTTAGTAGTGCATTGATTGCTTCATATCCGTTCAGATGACTGGTAAGGATTTTTAATACACCCACAAAAGGAATAAACAGGATCATACCGGAAACACCCCAGAGCAGGCCTCCTGCAATAATTGCCACCAGGGTAGCCCAGGTGCTTATGTTTAATTGCGCGCCAACCACGCGGGGAAAAATAATATTCGCTTCCAGGTATTGTACCAATGTAAATACCGCCACCACCCCCAGGGGATACAGCAGGGAGTCTTTGCTGATCCAGGCTATTGCAATGGGCAGCAGGGCACTGATAAAAATGCCGGCATAAGGAATAATGGTCATGATGGCGGTGAGCATACCAAACAGAATGGCATGGGGTATGCCCAACATCAGCAACCCGATGCTGTTTAGTACACCTACTATCAGGTAAACGAATGTCATTCCTTTGATGAAACGAAAATATGTATTTACCGTTTCGTTTAGAATAAGGCGGAGCGAACCTGCGTTTGACTGGCCAACTGTTAATTCAAGAAACTTTACAAACGCACCGCGATGATATAAAAAAAGCGCCGCAAATACCAACGACATCAGCAACGTAAATAACATATTGCCCGTAGCTGCAAAAGTTCCCCAAATAATACTGCCAGAACTGGCTGCCATTTTATTGAGTGCATTTACCCACCAGCTTTTCTGCAATTCAACGCTGATGTTCCAATGTTCAGGCAGCCAGGATTGAATGTGAAAGACCAGTGATTTTATTTTATTCGACAAGGCAGGCAGTTCATTTCGGAAAGAATTCATTTCGAGCAGCAGCAATGCCAAAAGTATTATCATTAATACAATTACCAAGACCAGCGATACTGTAATTGCCAGACTGCGCGGCCAGCCTTTATGTTCCAGCCAATAGGAGAATGGATAAAAAACAATGGCTATAAACAATCCATAACTTAATGGAATAAACAGCGTCTTTCCAAAATACAAAATAACGCCGAGCAAACAGGTGATTAGTAGATACCGGGTTAATGAAGAAAAGCTGAAGGCAGTGGTATTCATTAGAAAAAAATTAAACATAAATATATTAACGGCCGGCACAACAGCTAAGAACATTGCTCATGCGCAGGGCTGATTTGCAACAACCTCCTATGCTCCTGCTGGTTCAAAGCTTGACGCCCTTCAGTTTTCTCCGGACCATTTTCAACCATTTTTCAAATTCAACTGCGTGAAAAAAAATAACTGCAACGGCTATACTCAGAAATAATTCCGGCAAGGTTAAAGGCTGGGTTTTCAATAGCATATTGGCAGCAGGCAGATAGATAACGATTATCTGCAAAATAATGGTGACAAGAAGAACAAAACTGAGGTAACCGTTGGAGAAAATACCTTTACTAAAAACAAACTGTTCTTCGCTCCTGATGGCAAAGACATGGGCCAGTTGCGAGATGGACAATGCGGTAAATACCATGGTCTGCCAATGAGGATTATGCTGCTGAATACTAAAAGCCTGCAAAATCAATATCAGGATGGTCAGCAATAAACCGGCCCAGATGATGTGCAGTCCAACGCCGCCTGCAAATAAGCTATCTCCCGGTTTTGACGGCGGTCGTTCCATAATGTTGGCATCGGCCTGTTCTGCCGACAATGCCAGTCCGGGCAATCCGTCGGTAACAAGATTTATCCACAATATCTGAATGGGTAACAGCGGCACTGGCAGACCTGCGAAAGGCGCTAAAAAAATGATGGCCATTTCTGCGCTGTTGCAGGTGAGAATATATTTTACAAATTTTTTGATGTTTGCATAAATTCTTCGCCCTTCTTTTATACCATTTACAATACTCGCAAAGTTGTCATCCAGTAATATCATTTGCGCTGCCTCTTTGCTGATATCTGTTCCGCTGATACCCATGGCAATGCCAATATTGGCCATTTTGAGTGAAGGCGCATCGTTGACACCATCGCCGGTCATTGCTACATAATGATCCTGTCTTTGCAGCGATTGAATGATGGCCAGTTTTTGTTCCGGAGAGACCCTTGCATAAACTTTTACTTTGGCCACCTGGCGGTCTAGTTGCTGAACCGATAATTCTCCCAGGGCTGCGCCCGACAAAGCCAGGTCCCCGGGCAACATAATACCCGTCTGTTTTGCTATCGCGATAGCTGTTTCCGGGTGATCGCCTGTAATCATGATGGTGGTGATCCCAGCTCTCATACAGATTTTTATAGCATCCGCCACCTCCGTACGGGCAGGGTCCATCATAGCTGCAAGTCCGGCAAAAACAAGGTTTGTTTCAATGCCTTCATTAACGTTGCACGAAGGAATACTGTCCAGCACGCGGTATCCATACGCAATCACCCGCATACCGGCTGAAGCCAGGCTGCTGATCTCTGATAAAATTATTTCCTTTGGTGCCCCTGGTTGCAGAAAAGAGACGATGATTTCTGCAGCGCCTTTTGTTACCGATAAATATTTTCCATTGTAACCGTGTATGGTTGTCATACATTTCCTGGTTGCATCGAAGGGCCATTCCGCTACTTTCGGAAAACGCAGCATAATTTCCTGCGCCGATCCGGGAGTTTGTTGCTCTGCATATTCCATCAAAGCGAGTTCCATTGGATCGCCCTTCCAGGCTGTGCTTCCTGAAACGAGATCATGATTCAGCATCATCAGTACAGGCAGGGATGGAATTGGATCCCCTCCCTGTGCCTGGTCTGGTCCCGGAATCAGTTTTATCACCTTCATTTTATTTAAGGTGATGGTACCTGTCTTGTCGGTACAGATAACACTGACAGATCCCAAAGTTTCCACAGCTGCCAACCGCCTGACCAGGATATTTTTCCTGACCATTTTTTTGGCACCTATGGCCAGGGAAATGGTAATTAAGGCGGGCAATGCCTCCGGAATAGCAGCTACCGCCAGCGAGATGGCCAGTAGAAGCATTTTCATCGGAGACTCTCCCCGTATCAATCCTGCTACAAATAAGAATATGCATATCAGCAGCAGTATATACGTCAGCTTCCTGCTAAAGTCTGCCATCCGCATTTGCAATGGCGAAGGAGGCTCGGCTGTTGAAAGTAACGTTGATACACGACCGATTTCCGTGTTCAGGCCGGTGGCTACCACAATACCCGATCCCCTTCCATTGATTACAATAGTGTTTTTATAAAGCATATTGAACCTGTCGCCCAACGAAGTATTGGCTGCACTGCATACGCCGGCATATTTATCAACAGGCAATGATTCACCCGTGAGTGCCGCCTCTTCAAGCCGCAGAGAGTGGCTTTCAATCAACCGGATATCAGCGGGTACAACGCTCCCCGCTTCCAGCAATACAATATCGCCCGGCACCAGCCGGACCGATGAAAGGGTACACGCTTTTCCATCCCTCATTACGGTTGTATTGATAACATCAAGCTTTTTTAATGCGTCTACGGCTTTGCCTGCCTTGTATTGCTGTATAAATCCGATAAGGGCATTAAGCACCACAATGGATAAGATTACCAGCATATCCGTTATCTCGCCGCTGATACCTGCAACAATTGCGGCCGATACCAGGATAAGAATCATAAAATCTTTAAACTCCTCCAGGAAAAGCATCCAGGCAGGTCTTTTCTTTTTAGCAGGTAGTTCATTGAGCCCGCAGGCTTGTATTTTTTTTTTCGCTGCGTCTGAACTGAGGCCACGCGGAGAAGAATCAGTAACCTGGTATAATTCTGTTATATCGCGCTGGTGCCAGTTCATGCTATAGTCGTTGATCGGGAGGTTGTTATGTTGGAATGCAAATCAACTCAATCAGGCAGTTTATTCGTCTGACAATCGTTAACAGTAAAGCTGATTGGTATCAGGTTGAGCAAACAGGATGATTGATCTCAGAATCCTGAGCAGTATCATTATTGCTTCACATACAAGTCATGTTTTGGGTTTTTTTCCGATCATAATTTTGAAATAAAATTGCCATGGAGAAGATACTGTTGGCCATCGACGCCGCGGACCCCGGAAAAAATGCTCTTGATTTTGCCTGTTACCTGGCCCGCCTTACCAAATCAAAACTTACCGGGGTATTCCTGGATAACCTGGTGAGTGCGCAAACCCCTGCTCAACTGGCCACTTCTGCCGGTGCTGATGATGATGAAATGGACACCGGGACAGCTACACCTATACTCTTTAAAAAAAATATTGAACTGTTCCGCCAGGCATGCACGAACCGGGAATTGAACTATACCATTCACCAGGACCACGGAGTACCCGCTGAAGAAATGATCACAGAAAGCCGGTATGCAGATATATTGGTAACGGACGCAGCAACTTCTTTCAGAAAACACATTGAAGGACCGCCTTCTGCGTTTGTGCAGGAGGTACTGTCAAAAGCGGAATGCCCTGTTATTATTGCACCGGAGTCTTTTGAAGAGGTAACAGAGATCGTTTTTGCGTACAATGGATCCGCCTCTGCTCTTTTCGCAATCAAACAATTCACGTACCTGTTCCCACAACTGTCCAACAAAAAAATTACGGTTGTGCAGGTAACGGAAACAGGTAATTGGGAAGACAGGCAAAAGCATAAGTTAACCGAATGGCTGAAAGCGCACTATAGTGATATTCATTTTGAAGGATTAAAGGGCAATAGTAACAATGCGCTGTTTGATTACCTGTTGAAAACAAAAAATATGTTCCTGGTAATAGGCGCTTATGGCAGAAATGAACTGTCACGATTTTTCAAACCCAGTACGGCAGACCTGGTCATAAAAACCATCACACAGCCCATATTTATCGCTCACCATTAGCAAACAATTTATACCGTTCACAAATCAAATCATTATGAAAGGTTGGGATAACCAGTTGACCATTGTTTTACTGATAGCGTCCAACCTGGTAGCAATACTCCAGTTAATAGCTGCTATTTATTGGCCACGCATCGGAAGAATTTCTTTTGCCCTGCTTTTCGCATGGGCTGCATGGACCAACTGGCACACTTCACAACAGCACCCTGAGTTTTATCTGGACTACGCACAATTGGCGTGGAGCACCTGGTACATTCAGTTTATCAGGGGTTGGTTTGCCACACATATTCAGGCAACAGTTGGACTAATCGCCATTTGCCAGGCATTGATAGCTTTTTCGATGTTACTACAGGGTTGGGTATTCAAAGCAGGTTGCACAGGCGCTATCATTTTCCTGGTTGCCATCCTTCCCCTTGGAACCGGTGCTGGTTTCCCGTGTACGGCAATCATGGCTGTGGCAATTTACAGGCTGGTGAGCCGGCGTGTTCAATTAATTTGGAGACATGCTCTATAAAATAATAAAAAGGCGCGCAATTTCTTCCGGTTCTGCAACGGTCATTAACAAGAATGACGGAAATCATTTTTTTGGATAATCAGCGGGTGTAGATTTATTGCTGAAAAACTATCACTATGCAAGCGGTACTAGCCCCCGAAATAAAATCGACTATGGACGCCGTGCATTTCCGGCCGGCCATTTCTGTAGTTATGCCCTTTGAACCAAAGATGAGCGGCAGTAACGCGCTGGCACAATCGCTGAAAATAGCTGCCAGGAAAATAGAAAGGGAACTGCTTGACAAGTACCCGTCAGACATCGTATTGATGATGATGCAAAAGTTGAATACTATTTTTCAGCATCTTAATTATGCTACTCATAAAAAAAGCATTGCCATCTTTCTATCGCCGGTATATGAAAAAGTGCTATACCTTGATATTGCCGTGGAAGCGAAAATTATTGTAGACGAATCGTTCGGAATACGGGGCCTGGTCTCCTGCAAAAAGCAATTACGCCGTTACCTGGTGCTGCAGTTAAATGAACGGGAAAGCCGTATGTACCTGGGCAGTTCAACAGACCTTATAAAAATTGTGTCCGGCACCCCCGGTGCTGCTGTTGCGGCTGCGGATGATCCATTGCTAAAAACGACCGGCTTTTCTGACAATCGTCCGCGTAAAGAAATACTGATCCGCAAATTATTGCAGCAGGTTGAGAACACGCTGCACATTATACTGAATGCATACCCACTACCCCTTTTTGTTATCGGGCCGGAAAGATTGCTGGGCCAATTCAGAAACATCAGTAAACACCGCCACGCAATAGTAGAATACATACGGGAAGATTATTGTGATGCCAATGAAAAGGAACTGAATGCAATATTGGAACCACGCATCGCCGACTGGAAAAAAGTTATTCAAAAAGACTGGCACAATCAGTTGAATGCTGCGGCAGGTGCAGGCAAGCTGGTTACGGGTATGGACGCCGTGCGGCGCGATGCAGCCGCAGGAAAAGGGCGACTGCTGCTGGTCGAAAAAAATTTTATGTACGCAACAGCCGATAATGGTTGCAGAAACCCAGTGGATGAAATCATAGAAAAGGTACTGGAAAATGGCGGGGATGCAGAATTCACCGACCAGGGTTTTTTGCAAACGCGTGATCACATCGCCCTGATTAAATACGATTAATTTTCTTCACGCATAAAAACATCAATTATGAGAACCATTGTTGTTCCGGTCGATTTCATAACCGACTCATTGAATGCCTTACACTATGCTGCCGATATGGCCAGCGCAACACGTTGCGATTTAATGATTGTTCATGTTTACCCTTATGCGGTAGCGCTGACAGAAGTTGCGGTAGCAATGTACACAACGGATATGCTGGCGGAAGAAGCGGAAACCAAACTCGCTGAGCTTAAGGAAAAAATGATCACCCGCACCGGGGACAGTGTTAAAATTCATACCCTGGCAAAACAGGGTGACATTATAGAAAGCATAAAAGAATGTTGCTTTGGCCTTAATGTGTATGCAGTAATCATGGGACGTAATGATGCCAGCGCAACAGACCGGTTTTTATTTGGCGCCAATACTGTTTCCGCGGTAAAAAAACTTTCCTTTCCCGTTATTATTATCCCACCGGGTGCCAGCTTTAAGGGTCTGCACAATGTTGGCATTGCGTGCGATTTCAGGGATGTAATTGAAACACTGCCGGTGACTGAAATTAAAAATCTTGTTAAGGAGTTAAACGCAACCCTGCATGTACTGCATGTAAGCCAGGAAACTGGCGACGATTTCAATTCAAAAACAATTGAAGAATCTGGCTGGTTCCAGGATCTCATGGGCGATCTTTCACCTAAGTATCATTTTATCAAGGGATCAGACCCGGAAAAAGAAATAATTGCGTTTGCCGATAAACATCATCTCGATCTGCTTATCGTTATCCCCAGGAAACATGATTTGCTGGAAAAAATATTCCGGCACAGTCATTCAAAACAACTGGTACTGCATGCGCATGTTCCGGTAATGGCTATTCATTGATAAAAAATATAAATATGCGACCACTTACCAGGAAGTTTAAAGAAATCCGCTTGGAAGATACAGCCATAGTGGGCGGCAAGAATGCTTCATTGGGCGAAATGTTTTCGCGGTTATCCGCTGAAGGCATTGTGGTACCAGATGGCTTTGCTACTACGGCATTTGCTTTCCAGGAATTTCTTACCTACAATTCTTTGCATGCACCCCTCTACGCGCTCATGCAGGAGCTGGACAAAAAAACATTTGTCAATCTGAAAGCAGTTGGAGAAAAAGCCAGGTCACTGATGTTAAAGGGTCATTTTCCAATAAACCTGCAACATGCCATTACGGAGGACTACGTGGAACTGGTAGGCAATGCAGAAGAACCTGTTGCTGTCAGAAGCAGCGCAACAGCAGAAGATTTACCCGAAGCCAGCTTCGCCGGACAGCATGAAAGCTATCTGAACATAGCATCGGAAAGCGAAGTACTACAGGCGATCATAAAATGCTTTGCATCATTATATACAGACAGGGCTATTAAATACAGGGAAGACAATGGTTTCGCCCATGAAAAAGTATCACTATCGGTTGGTATACAGAAAATGGTGCGTGCTGACAGGGGATGCTCCGGTGTAGCGTTTACACTCGATCCTGAGTCAGGCTTTAAAGACATCATTCATGTCAGCGGGGTTTGGGGATTGGGTGAAAACCTCGTTCAAGGCACTGTTACCCCGGATGAATTCTACGTTTTTAAACCAACGCTGCTACAGGGTAAAAATGCCATCATCCGAAAAAAAATTGGCAGTAAAACAAAAACATTGATCTACGGTAACGATAGTCAGCAGCCCGTAATAAATACAGATACACCTCCGGCCCTCAGCATGCAGTTTGTTCTCGACAATGAAGAAATCACCAGGCTTGCGAAATGGGCAATGATCATTGAAAAACATTATAATAAACCCATGGATATTGAATGGGCCAAAGATGGTGTAAACGGAAGGATGTACATTCTGCAGGCGAGGCCTGAAACAGTGCAGTCCAGGAAGAATCCATTCCTGCTAACTGAATATTCCTTACCCAAAAAAGATGTGCCTCTAACCAGTGGGCAGGCTATTGGCACCGGAATCGCTACCGGGTATGCGAGAATACTATCCTCTCCATCCGAATCTGAAAAACTGCTTCCCGGTGAAATCATTGTAACGGATATGACCAGTCCTGATTGGGATCCGGTATTAAAGAAAGCTGCCGCTATTATTACCAATAAAGGAGGACGAACCAGTCATGCTTCAATTGTTGCCAGGGAACTGGGTGTTCCGGCAATTGTAGGATGCGGCAATGCAACACAAAATATTACGGACGGTGAAATGATAACCGTTTCCTGTTGCGAAGGAACTACGGGCTTTGTTTACAGGGGTAAGCTCAATTATAAAGCAACCGTTACCAATTTCGCAGAGATAAAAAAACCGGAAAGTACCGAAGTAATGCTGATTGCTGCAGATCCCGATACTGCTTTCAATCTGTCTTTTTATCCCTGCGACGGCGTGGGATTGTTGCGTATGGAATTTATCATTACCCATGCTGTTCAGGTTCATCCGATGGCATTGATCAAATTCAATGAAATAAAAGATGCCGCCGTAAAACAAAAGATTCAGGAGCTTACTTTTCAATATGCCGATAAAGAAAATTTTTTTATTGACAAACTCGCAGAAGGTATAGCTACCATAGCGGCGGCCTTTTATCCCCGGGAAGTGATTGTACGAATGAGCGATTTTAAAACAAATGAATACGCCAACCTGGTTGGCGGATTCATTTGTTTTAAAATCGCTCA
>Ga0207677_10001414_pt1 | contig 12783 bp, 9 predicted proteins | sample KBSMisM42_FD_184311 | JGI IMG/M metagenome (GOLD analysis project Ga0207677, IMG submission 184311) | Miscanthus rhizosphere microbial communities from Kellogg Biological Station, Michigan, USA - KBS Miscanthus M4-2 (SPAdes) (version 2) | ecosystem: Host-associated > Plants > Roots > Rhizosphere...
AATGGCAAGTCATTTATTTTTGACAATACCGGTGCGCCCATACTGGCCCGGAGAAAGTTTAGCGATGTTACCTCTATCCTTAGTGGTACTTATAATTTTACTTCGCGCATGAACCTTACTTTCAGGGCAAGGCATTACTGGAACAAGCTGGAAAATACCGGGCTGTATTACACGAATCCCGATGGCTACTGGACAGAAAGAATAGATCTGAAGGCGGCAGATTACAACGCCAACTATAATATTTTTAACCTTGATGTATTTTATACCTGGGATTTCAGTCTTGGAAGCAAGATTATCATCGGATATAAAAACTGGTTGGGTAATGATTACCTGAATGCATTGGACGGCACCCGAAATAACCTCTATACAAAAAACCTGGGTAATCTTTTTTCGCAGCCACACGGCAATGAAATAACGCTCCGGTTTATTTATTTTTTGAATTACCAGGACTTAAAAAACAGAATTAAAAGGAGCTGGTAATAAAAAACAAGGTTCAATTATTGAGGATTGTTTCGCCGAATAAATATTCTTACAGGTTGTAAACCGATAGCGCCGTTCTAAACGTATTGCAGTGTGCTTCAACAATGATTTTTACATCGGCGGAATAGCCGCCGCCCATTGCAACGGCACAGGGAATTTTGTTTTGTTTGAGCAGCCTGAATACCATTTCATCACGCTGCCTGCAACCATGCATGCTGATCTTTAATTTTCCAAATTTATCAGTTGCTAAAATATCCGTTCCGGATAAATAAAAGGCAAAGTCGTGCTGAACCGTTTGCAGGACGTGTGTAAGATTTGTTTCCAGCAGTTGCAAATACAATTCATCGTTTGTTCCATCTTCCAGTTCAATATCAAGGTTTGATTTTTCTTTGTGAAAAGGATAATTGTGCCGCCCATGCATGCTGAAAGTAAATACACGTTGTTCGTGTTCGAATATGCTGGCGGTACCATTGCCCTGGTGTACGTCCAGGTCAATAATCAAAATCCGGTTTGCCAGGCGCTGCTGCAGCAGGTAATTGGCTGCGATAGCAAAATCATTGAGCAGGCAGAAACCTTCGCCCCGGTCCGCAAATGCATGATGCGTGCCACCGGCTACATTCATAGCAATGCCGTCTTCAAAAGCGAACCCGCAGCAATCGATGGTTCCCTGTGTGATAATTAACTCGCGCAAGGTTAACTGCGGTGATTGCGGAAAGCCGATATGTCTTTGCTCTTTTGCAGAAAGGTTTTGATCTTTTAATTTTTGAAGATAAGCACGCGTATGGGTAAGCAAAATAATTTCATCAGCGCAGGGTGCCGGAGCAAAGATGTTCTCCGCAGAGATACTGCCTTCATACAGTAACTGCTCCGGTATCAGTTCATATTTGATCATCGGGAAACGATGATCTTCCGGCAGTGGGTGTGCGTAGATGGGATGGAATGCAATTCTGAGCATTATAATGCCATAATGGTCTGGTTCACGATAGCAAACACCTGGTCTTCTTTTTGGGGTCTCACCATAGCAAGGCCGGTAAAACGACTAAAAGCCGGCAGTACGCAGAAAGCAGGTGTAAAATAAAAGCAGGGGAATTCCAGTGATTGCCGTCCGCCACCGCTGACCCGTACCCCTGGGTGTATATGACCGGAAAACGTATAGCCGGGAATTGCCAGTTGAGAATTTGTTACCGTAGCGATATCGTGTACAAAAGAAAAGTTTTCCATAGAAAGCTGTTCATTGGTTATTATAACACCCGCTTCCCGGTACCATTGTTCATTCAGGATATCATGATTTCCTTTTACCAGTTGAAAATCGATATGCGGAAAATCATTTCGCCATTTCATAAAAAACTCCAGTTCTTTATTGGCTTTGCTGTGAAACATATCTCCCACAACAATCAGGTGTTGCGGCTGAAAATATTGAAGCTGGCTAACCAGTCTTTGCATATCTTCTTTGTACACGGATGCAGGTACCGGGATCCCTTCTTTGCGGAAATGCCCGGTTTTGCCAAAATGAAGATCGGATACGATGAGTGACTTGCCTTCTTCCCAAAAAATCATGCGCTCAGGTAAAAGCCAGCAACTATTTCCCTGCAATTTGTGATAAAACGGCGCTCCCATATACTAATAAAGTGTGCAAAACTAGGGTATGACAATGGTGTAACGTTATTTTTTTATTCCCATTGGATGACTAATTTTAGCTATTACAAAATTTTAACCAATTAAAACCTTTATTATGTCAGAATTGAACCCGCCCAGTGACTTTTTACCTACGACCGGTGAAAAGCGAGTTATTCCGAGTGGACTCAATGTACTCACAATTTTAACCTTTATTGGTTGTGCAATTGGTCTTCTTGGCAGCGCGTGGAATTTTATGAATGCAAAAAAAGGTCTCGACCAGATGGAAGCTGCCATCAACAGCCCCAACTATGATAATATGCCAGCACTGGCAAAGAAGTTTATGTCGCCGGAGGCTTTAGAAGTAGCAAGAAAAAGCTATGAAAATCGTGTGCCTATTAATTTGATATCCATTATCGGCGTAGCGCTCTGTTTTTTTGGCGCGTTACAAATGCGTCAATTGAAAAAGCAGGGGTATACTTTGTACCTGGTGGGTGAAATAATACCCTTGATCGGAACCGTTATTTTCATCGGGGTGGGGGCATTAACAGGTTTCGCGGGTATTATTGCAGTTTGTATAACATTATTGTTTATTCTATTGTATACCGGGCAGCGAAAGTATCTCGTAAATTAATCAAAGCAGTTTATTTATTAAAAGCAGGCCAACCGCCTGCTTTTTTATTTTTCCAATTGCTTCTGCATGCGCTTTACACGGTCTTCTAATTTTTCCGAAGATAAGTTTTCGCGCATGCTATCCACCTTAATCGGAAAACAGAATGGCGTTAAACGTTCGGGGAAAGTTATAATGATGTTCGACTGCTGTATCCGTTCCAGCATATTCCGTAACCTGGCTTCTTCCATTTGCTGATCCAATACTTCACGGTAAGCCTGCTGCAGCAACACATTATTGGGATCATACTCCAGAAATACATTAAACAATAAAGAAGCGGAGGATTGGAGGTGCCTTGCTTTCGTTTGTTCACCGGGCATACCCTGGAATATCAACCCGCCAATAACGGCAATATCGCGGAATTTTCTTTTGGCCATTTCCGTGGCATTTACACTGCGCTGTATATCTGCCAACAGGTTTTCCGGGCTGAATAGTTCGTATACATTGCTGTCGTCTACGGGTATCGGCTGATCACTTAATAGCTCAAATCCATAATCATTCATCGCAAATGAAAAGGTGATGGGCGTTATCTTGCTGATGCGCCAGGCCAGGATGGCTGCCATGGCCTCGTGTACCAATCTTCCTTCAAACGGATACACAAAAAGATGATAACCGTCTTTCGTTTCAATATGTTCTATCAACAATTCATTGGCGCGGGGCACGTGCGATAAATGCTCCTGCAAATCAAACAAAGGTTGCAACACCTCCAGTTCAATATCCCTGCCCTCTACCTTCTGCCTTCTGTCTTTCCCCTCTATAAATGCTTCATTAAATTTCTCGCGTAATTTTCTGCCGAGATTGGCGCTCAATGGCATTCTTCCGCCATTCCAACTGGGCACAATGGATTTGGTGGCGTTTGATTTTTTAACAATTACCGTCATGTCTTTTATCATCACCAGTTCCAGGTTCCGGCCGGCCAGTGTGAACACGGTGCCTGGGTCAAGTCGCGATATAAAGTATTCTTCTATCACGCCAATAAATCCACCACTCATAAATTTTACCTTTAGCATCGCGTCGCTTACGATCGTACCAATATGCAGCCGGTGCCGCATGGCCGTTCTTCTGCCGGTGATACGATAGATGCCATCAATCACCATTACTTTTTTAAATTCATCGTACTGCTGCAGCGCATTTCCACCATCGGTAATAAAATAAAGGATCTGGTTCCATTCTTTTTCTGTGATATCCGAAAAGCAGTACGTCGCTTTTATTTCTTTATAAATGATTTCCGGAATAAAACCGTCACCCACGGCAAGCGTGCAGAGGTATTGGGTCAATACATCAAAGCAAAGCATCATGGGTTCACGGCTTTCGATCAGGTTTTCTTTGATGCCTTCCTTGAGTGCAGCGGCTTCCACCAGTTCCAGTGAATGCGTGGGCAGGAAATAAATTTTACTAACTGCATCGGGCTGGTGACCGCTTCTTCCGGCCCTTTGCAGAAACCTGGCTACGCCTTTTGGTGATCCAACCTGTATAACGGTCTCGACCGGCCGAAAATCTACACCGAGATCGAGGCTGGCAGTGCAAACCACGGCCTTGAGCGTACCAGCATGCAGCGCTTCTTCTACCCAGGTACGCAGTTCGCGTTCTATGCTGCCATGGTGGAGCGCAATGGCTCCGGCTAAATCGGGCGCTATGTTCAATAGGGTCTGGTACCAGGTTTCGCTCATGCCGCGCGTATTGATAAAAATAAGCGTGGTACGACTGTTATTGATAATCGGAATTACTTTTTCTGCCAGCTTAATACCCAGGTGACCGGCCCATGGATATTTTTCCATTTCGTCTGGTATAATGGATTCGATATCGATGTTCTTGCGGATATTGGCCCGTACAATCACGCCTTCTTCCGGCCCGTTTTTTCTTAAAGGAAAAAGAGTAGCCAGTAACACGTCCTTTGCCTGTTCAAGATTGCCGATGGTAGCGGAGATACCCCAAAGCGTGAGTGGTGAGTGGTGAGTGGTGAGTGGTGAGTCGCTAGTCGGTAGTCCTGAGCCACCGGATGGTTTTTCCTGGCTCCCTACTCCCGACTCATGACTCCCTACTATTCTCGAGATAGCTAACTCCACCTGCACGCCGCGTTTACTGCCCAGTAATTCATGCCATTCATCAACCGCGATTATCTTAAGCGTTTTAAACACTGCGGGATAATCTTTTTGTGCCAATAGCAAATGCAAACTTTCGGGCGTAATGATCAGCACCTCGGGCATCTGCCTTTTTTGCTTTTCGCGGTCTGCAATGGCTGTATCACCGTTGCGGATACCGATGCTCCATTGCATACCCAGGGCGTTGATGACTTCTTCCATGGCGCGGCCAATGTCTTTTGCCAGTGCACGCAATGGGGTAATCCATAACAATTGCAAACCGTTCCTGGTTTTGCCTTTATAATTTGATGGATGCTGATTGATATATTGTATGATGGCTCCCAGGAAAATGGAAAATGTTTTGCCACAGCCGGTTGGTGCATTCACAAGGCCACTTTTTCCATTGATAATATGTTGCCAGGCTTCTTCCTGGAAGGCAAAAGGCTGCCTGTCTTCTTTGGAAAGCCATTGCCTGATAATTTTATATCCTTCTGTAAATTGGACCCGATTCAAATAATATTTGTTTAGATGCTTTTCATGTTGTTGATCCATGGGGATACCGGTAAAAATATTCAATAATCAACGTACAATTTTCAATATTCAAATTCCTGCGGAATTGCAGCGTTTTTGAGAGTTGATTGTTGAAAATTGCTTATTGAGCGTTTGAAATGAGACGTTACCGCAGTTTTCAAAACAAGCCGGTGTACGGCTCACAAAGTCTTTAAATATTCAATCACCGCTTTTCTTTCTTTATCGGAAAGCTTGTCGCCAAAATAATGGCCATAGTTTCCATAGCCAGGCAATGAAGTATTGTAAATGCCGGGGCCAGGCGCAGTTGCGACAGTAAACGGCCAGCTCAATTTGAGTTTGTCGTATGTTGGGTCACCAAAGTCACGAAGCCAGTAAGCAGGCCTTATTTTACTGTTCAATACGCCCTCCAGTGTTGGTACAGAGCCATTGTGCAGGTATGGCGCCGTACACCAGATGCCATCAAGTGGTGGTGCAACATAACCATTGAAAGGTTCCAGCCTGGCAGGGTGTTCACTGGTGGCAAACCAACTATTATTAAACCAGTTTACAAACTGTGGGTTCTGGTAGTTGTTTTTAAACAGGAATGAATCGGTTTGCACAACAGATTCTGGTATCAACAGGTTCGGATAACTTTCATTACTGCCATACTTGCCATGGCATTTGGAACAATTGAGTGTATAAATGATTGCACCCTGTTTGACCAACTGTGTATTCAAAGGTGCGGGATATTTGGGCGGCCGCAAACTATAGATGTAGGAGAGGACGTCATTAAAATGCGCATCCACTTCACGTGATTCTGCAGTGTCGTTCACCGTTAGTAAATTGGAGGCCATCAAAAACTTGCCAAAATCGCCGCGGCCAAAACCGTTGTAAAACATGGCGTGTTTTTTCCTGAGCGACCACCAGGGTGGTACATCGCTGGGTATTACACCCGCCGGTATTTCCATGTAAGCACTATCACGCCACTTAAAGTTAGTTTCATTACGATGTGCGATCAGGACGTATGCGAGACGATCAGCAGAATTTACGCCCCTTACATCTGTTGTTATTAAAGGTGAAATGGTTTTTGCTACCTGTATAAATGGTTTGGCAGCTTCGTATCTGCGGGGTGATCCTTTTTTAAGGAAACTTTCCAGCATAGCATAGGCCTGCGGGTTCAATTTCTGCCCCATGGTAAAATCAGCAAACGTGTTACCCATGCCCATCACCAGTTTCCCTTCAAAAACCTGGGCGTGGCATTGCATACAGTTTGGTGCTACGAGGTTTTCACCATTGGGCGATTGCACCACAGTATATTCATGACTCACCACCGCGTTCAATCCATCCCGTTGAAGATAGTTTGTTTTGCTTTTGCCAGCCGCCAGTTGAAAGAAATCAATGGGGATTCCCCCTTTTACATAAGCGCCGGTAGTAAGATAGGTATAACCGGCTGCGGCATCGCCGGTGCGTTGTTTGCTTTCAGGGATATAGACAGGCTTATCAGGATCAGCAGCCTGCCATTTTTCAACGCCTGCAAAGGCTGAAAAAATAATTACGATCAACAATAATACCTGGAGCTTTTTCATAGAGTTCCTTACAGCTTAAAATTAATACAGCGCTGTTACAAAACAACGCAGGTCTTATTATTGTTTTGATAAAATCTTTATTAAGAGTCACCGTCAGACGTGGGCGTCGGACGGGTTTTGCCTTCCATCTGACGCCCGCGTCTGATGAGGCTTGTAAAAGATCCGAACCAGGCTGGTGTATGCAATAGTAAAGCCGCCTGCTAATCCAGGAAGGATTTATAGATGATCACCCATACTGCCATGAGTACAACAATCATCATGATGTCTGGCTGCAATTCAGACCAGGCTTTCTTTTTTTTGACAAGTTGATAACCAATCCATCCGATCAATGAGAGCGGTATAAGCCCAAAGCGGATAAAGCCGTACAGCATGGTATTTTTTTGTAAAATTAGACCATCCCTGTGGTAAATGGCAATTATTTACCGTACAGTTGCAGCATTTTCTGCAAATCGTCCAGTGTATTGATTTCATCCGGCTTTTTGTCTTTCCGCCAGCGGTTAATACGGGGAAAACGGAGCGCCACACCCGACTTGTGTCGTGCCGAGGCAGCAATGCCTTCAAACGCAATCTCAAAAACCAGTTCCGGCTTCACGGTTCTCACCGGTCCAAATTTCTCGATGGAATTTCTTTTCACAAAATTATCTACCTCGGCAAATTCTTTATCCGTCAATCCTGAATAAGCTTTGGTAAACGTAACCAGCTTCTCGCCATCTTTTACAGCGAAAGTATAATCCGTGTATAAATTGCTTCTTCGGCCATGACCTTTCTGTGCATACACCATTACGCAGTCAATTACCAGCGGATCGATTTTCCATTTCCACCAATTGCCTCTTTTCCTGCCGGTCTGGTAAACAGAATCTTTTCTTTTCAGCATTAATCCTTCGGCACCCATTTCGCGCGAAGCGGTACGGATGCCTGACAGTTGATCCCAATCGCTAAAATCAATAACTGGAGAGATGATTAGTGCCGGGTGATTGGTTTGCAGCACGATGGTTTCCAGCAAATTTCTTCTTTGTTGCAAAGGAATATCACGATAGTCCCTTCCCTCATATTCCAGCAGGTCGTAAGCAAAAAAAGTGATGGGCGTTTCCAGCAATTGTTTTTTGGTAACATTTTTTCTGCCGATCCGGGTTTGCAGCAAGGCAAATGGCAAAGGTTTTTTTTCAATACTGGGGATGATTTCTCCATCGAGTACCAGGCCTTCGGGCAATTGGTCTTTTAAGGAATGATACTCCGGGAACTTATCGGTCATCAGTTCTTCACCCCGGCTCCATACAAACAATTCATTGTTTCGTTTTATCATCTGTCCGCGTATACCATCCCATTTCCATTCGGCTTGCCAATCCTGTGGGTCACCCAATGTATGAATATCGTCTTCCATTGCATAAGCAAGATAAAAAGGGTAGGGTTTTGAAAAATCCATTGATACCGATTCTTCGCTTAGCAATTGTGTAAATGAAGTTGACACTGGATCCCAGTTGCCGCTGATGCGATGAGCAATTACGCTTGGATCAAGCTTTACTGTTTTTGCCAGAGCATTGACCATTGTTTTTTGGGAAACGCCGATGCGGAAACCGCCTGTGATCAGTTTATTGAAAACAAAACGCTCTTCTTTATCCATCTGCATCCAGCTCCCGATAATAAATTGTTTGCGGACAGATTCATCTTCTTTTTGCAGGTAGATCAATTTGTCGATATACCAGGCAAGCGTTTGTGGTTGCTGTTCAGTTGTGCGTGGCGGCAACAACAATGCAATGGTTTCTGCCAGATCCCCCACCGTATGATAACTTTCATCAAATAACCATGCGGGTATATTAATCAGTTCGATACACCATAGAGCCAGTTGAGTTGCGTTCACCGCGCGTTTCGGTCGCCTGCCACTGAAGATGGCAATTACCCAGACCCTATCACGCTCGTCGGCGAATTTAAAATAATGAGCCAGTGCATCCAGCTTATCATTGGTTTTGGTGGAAGTGCCCAGCACATTCACCAGTTCAGTAAAAAGTTGCATGCCCGATTTTTCCTGCTCATCAGGCATCACCACATTTGTATTTATCAGTTCATCCTTCATCATTTTCCAGGTCATTGGTATTTACAGCAGACGTTTCAATAGTTGTTTCCGGTATGGTTTCATCCTCTTCTTCGTTACCAAACGCTGTTTTTACTTCGCCTGCTTCAATCCCGTTTTCATTGAGAAAGCGACTGAAAGCCGACTGGAAACCATGGGTAACAAAAACCTTTTCTGCCCCGGTAGCCTTCACTGTTTGCAGCAATCCATCCCAATCAGCGTGATCACTCAGCGCAAACCCTGCATCGGTGTTTCTTCGGCGCGCATTTCCCCTTACCTGCATCCAACCGCTGCAAATACCGGTTGAGACAGGTTGCATTTTTTTTATCCACGGACTATCAGCCGCACTGCCGGGCGCTACCACCAGGTTTTGGTGAAACAATTCTTTCGGGATATCATTCGTTACTTTTTCAACTTCCGGGAACTGCCAACCCGCGTGCTGCAATGCCTGCTGGGTATTGTAAACCGCACCATGTACAAAAACATGGTCAACACTATCAGCCAGTGCTTTGATAACCCTTTGCGATTTGCCCAAGCTGTACGCCAGTAATAAACTTGTTCTTCCCTGTTCTTTATTTTGCGCTATCCATTTACGCATCGAGGCAAACAATACCTCCTGTGGCTGCCAGCGGTAAATAGGTAATCCAAAAGTTGATTCTGTAATAAAAGTATGGCAACGCACCGGCTCGAATTGCCCGCTGATACCATCGTTCTCCGTTTTATAATCGCCGCTGACCACCCATATTTCGCCATTGTATTCTACCCGTATTTGCGAAGAACCAATGATATGCCCTGCGGGATGCAGGGTGATGGTTACGCCGTTCATATAAACGGGTTCGTTCCATTCCACTGTTTGGTAATTGTTATTGCCGAGCCTTAATTGTAATATGGGTTGTGTAAGACGATGGCAGAGATAATAGCTGGATCCCCAGCGTGCATGATCACTATGTGCATGGGTGATAACGGCCTTGTTAACCGGTTGCCAGGGATCAATGTAAAACTGTCCCTGTGCGCAATAAAGACCTTTATCTGTAAATTCTATCAGGGGCATGGATGAAAGTATATAGATTTTAGTACTGAGTATATAGTGATGCCGGAAGCGTATAGAACAATGCCAAGATAATGCCAGATGGAGATGCAGGTACTGAGAAGCTCACCCCCGTCGTGCATTGTGCATGACACCTCTTTCTTCCTGGCAGAGAGGGGAAGAGCCGCGAAGCGGATCAGGGAGAATCACCACAAACGAATAAGAACATGTTTAGCAGGAATAGTAACCTAAGTGCTGAGTATTTAGTACTTGGGCCAGCGGTCAGAATGGTGGATGAAGAGTCAGGATGTGCAGGACGACGAACCGCGAAGGCATCCGCGTTGTCTGAATACTGAGTACTTTATACTCATTACTTTCTCAGAACACCTGTTTCACCAACCCATCAGTCTTCATCACGAAATACAATTTCTTGTTTTCGAAATGATCCAGTGCCATGGTTTGTTTATCCAGCACAGGTTGAATGTCCCAGTCGGTGAAGACCTTGTATTTTTTTTCGCCGATACTGGTATTCAGGTTACTGCCTTTGTCGAGCAATAATTTACCAAAACGGTACAGGCATTCATAACCACGGAAAACCATATCGCTGGGCCGGGAGTATAAAATGTTTTTAAAGTAGTTGGTAATGCCAACACTGGTCTTGTCTATTTTGGCATTGTAAAACGAGGTTGTATAAACTATATTCAGTCCCTTGTATTCTTTTTTTGTAAAATCGGCAATGGCATCCCAGGTCGGCATTCCAATAAGAACCGTATGATAAGAATTGGAAATAGCGGACAATTGCCCTGCAATCGCTTTCCCAAAATTCTCGTCGAGGCTGGCAGCAATTACGATGGTTAGTTTTGTGCTATCGATATTTTGTGTAAAGGCAACCGGTTTATTTTCTTCTGTGTTTATCCATTTTACTTTCAGTTTTACGCCGGAAGTGTTTTTTTCGGCATCTGAAAAATAAGCCTGCAACCGGTCTTCCACCAGCCCTTTTTTCCGGGTAATAATGATGGGAGAAGTGGGATAGTTGCGTTGCAGGTAACGGTAAATGTTCTCACAATGCGTTTGCAGCGTGGCGTTCAAAATAACCAATGATGGATTGTGGTTAATGCCGGCGTCATTGGGAAGATTGGCATTGATGAAGGGAATGCTTTTCCTGAGCGCTGCTTCAGCCAGCACTTTAGCTTCTGCAGGTGTTACATGGCCGATTATAAGGCCCACGTTTTCCATAGCCGCAGAATTTACCTGCGCCTGGATATTCTGGCTGACAGAACGGGTGTCAAATACCTCGATGGTAAGCGGCGCATTTTCTGATCTTAATGAGTCAGCAGCAAGTTTAACGCCCTCGTAAAATTCCAGTCCAGGGTTAATAAATTTAGGAAAGTATTTATCATAACGATATTCACCAGACGCATCGAAGGCGGAATCCAGGTAAAGCGGGGTGAACACGGCGATGCTGTATCTCTTGTGCGCCGTATCGGTTTGTGAAAAAGAAGTCTTGCCGTTACAGAACAGGATCAGGGCGGCGATACATACTGGCAACAATGTTTTTTTCATCCTTCGATCTTTGGTGCTTTAATTTCTTACGCAATTATTATTCCCATTCGATGGTAGCGGGTGGCTTACTGCTGATATCGTACACGACCCGGTTAATTCCTTTGACATTATTAATGATATCGTTTGAAATATACGCGAGAAACTCGTACGGCAGGTGCGCCCAGTCGGCCGTCATGCCGTCTACCGAGGTAACCGCTCTTAGTGCCACTGTAAATTCATAGGTTCTTTCATCACCCATTACGCCTACACTTTTAACTGGTAATAAGATGGCCCCCGCCTGCCAAACAGTTGCATACAGGTTATTATCTTTTAAGCCTTTAATATACCGATCATCGGCTTCCTGTAACAGCGCTACTTTCTCCGCTGTTATTTCGCCCAGTATCCTGATGGCAAGACCTGGTCCGGGAAAAGGATGCCGCTCGATCATTTCTGCCGGCACGCCGAGTTCTCTTCCCACTTTTCGCACTTCATCTTTAAAGAGCGCGCGCAGGGGCTCTACCAGTTCCAGGTGCAGGTGTTCAGGCAAGCCGCCCACGTTATGGTGCGATTTTATAGTTACAGAAGGTCCGTGCACAGAAACACTTTCAATAACATCCGGGTAAATAGTTCCCTGACCCAACAGGCTCACTCCGTCTACTTTTTTTGCTTCTTCCTGGAATATATCGATGAATAAACTGCCGATTAGTTTTCGCTTGGCTTCCGGATCGGTTTTGCCGGCGAGGCCAACATAGAAACGTTGTTTGGCATCAATGCCTTTTACATTGAGGCCGAGCTGTGCATACGTTTTTAAAACCGCTTCAAATTCGTTTTTGCGCAGGACGCCATTGTCTACAAATATGCCGTAAAGCCGGTCGCCAATGGCTTTGTGTATCAGGGTAGCCGCGACTGTTGAATCAACGCCGCCGCTGAGTGCCATCACCACTTTGCGGTCGCCGATTTGTTTTTTTAGTGCGGCAACCGTGTCGGTGATAAAATGAGCTGAGGTCCAGTCCTGTTTGCATCCGCACACATTCACCAGAAAGTTTTTCAGGATTTTTTTACCTTCTGTCGAATGGTAGACCTCCGGGTGAAACTGCACGCAATATAACGGCAACGGGGATTTGTTTTTTTTGAAAGCGGCAAACGGAATGCTTTCAGTAGTAGCAAGTACATCAAAACCCTCGGGCAGTTTCAGTACAGAATCG